>Ga0209639_1002468_pt1 | contig 14444 bp, 12 predicted proteins | sample EPASupsiteHSE605_FD_187268 | JGI IMG/M metagenome (GOLD analysis project Ga0209639, IMG submission 187268) | Bioremediated contaminated groundwater from EPA Superfund site, New Mexico - Sample HSE6-05 (SPAdes) (version 2) | ecosystem: Environmental > Aquatic > Deep subsurface > Groundwater >...
CCTGCGATGAGTGAGCCCATATCCAGTGAAAAAATTATTTTATCTTTAAGACCTTCTGGAACATCTCCCCTAATTATCCTCTCGGCCAGTCCTTCAACTATTGCTGTTTTACCAACTCCAGGTTCACCAATTAGAACAGGATTATTCTTTGTCCTTCTAGATAAAATTCTTACTACTCTTCTTATTTCTTCGTCTCTTCCAATGACAGGATCAAGTTTATGTTTTTTTGCCTCTTCAACTAAATTTCTTCCATATTTTTTCAAAGCATCATAAGTACCTTCAGGATCTTGGGTATCTACCTTTTGATTTCCTCTAACTGCTGAGAGCATCTTCAAGAATTCACTTTTATATATATTAACTTTTTTAAGTAAATTTCCTACTACTCCTTTTTCATCTATATCCATTATAGCTAGCATTACGTGCTCAACACTTATAAAAGAGTCTTTAAAATTTTTAGCATAGTCTTCAGCTTTAATAAATACTTCCTCTACTCTTCTAACTAAATAAATACTAGAGTTTTTAGCTCCTTCGCCTAATACCTTTGGCATTTTATCAAGCTCTTCATGAGTTAATTGTTTCAATACCTTAACATTAGCTCCCATTCTTGAAAAAACATTTGGTATCAAACCATCATCTTGAGAAAGTAAAGCCATAAACAGGTGAATCACATCAATTTGCTGATGATTGTACTTTACAGCTACAAGTTGTGATTCATTTAGCGCTTGTTGAACTTTTGTGGTTAATTTTTCATAATCCATACTCTCACCTCTCTAAAATTATTATTTAGTCATAATAATATTATTTGATTATTGAGCAATTTTTATTGTTTACCATATTATAACTCTATTTTACATTTTAATAAATAATCCTATCTTCTATTTTGTAAAAATTAAAAATTATTTTATAAATTTAGTTAAGAATTGAGAACTGTCCCTAATAAGCCAAAAAAACAAAAGCCTAAAATGCTTTTGTTTTTTGCTTATTTAATATAAATATTATAACACACTATAACTTCTTCTGAATATTTATTGCTAATGTAAAATATTTTAATGATTCCTTTATAGAACTTATATCGTAGTACATATTCCCCATTTCCATATATCTTTCATAAATTTGTTTCTTTGAGCCAAATTTCGCTAAAGCATCAAGAGATAAGTTCATGTACATTTCTGATGATAGTAAATCGTTTTGTTTTTTTAATATTTTTGATTTTAAATAATATGACTTTTCAATAAATTTTAAGTTATTCAATTTTATAGATATATTTAATACATCCTCTATAAGTTCTCTAGCTATATCTATAGCCTCATTATTAACAAGTTCTTCAATTATCAATAACATAAAATTAACGAATTTTTCTTCATCTTCTTTTGGAAATATATCTATTGCATTTTTTATATATTCAATAGCCTTACTATTAGCATTCATCTGAAACATATTAGTAGCATAATTAAAAATAGCTTCAGCTTTATATTCATTGTTAATATCATTGTACATATCGTTGGACTTTTTCTCATAAAACTCAAATTTCCCATTGTCCATTCTTAGCGATAATAATGCCAATATATGATACATCTTTGCTTTTTTTAAATTATTTTCTATATAATGAAAAATTTCATTTAAATTTATAGCTATTTCGTAAGCCTTTTGATAATTTTTAAGCATTAGGTTACATAAGGCTTCTCCAAAAATACTTTCACTAAGCATTATGTAATTTTTTTCTTCTGAATCTTTAATGCTTTTTGTTACATTATTAAAATAATTAGCTGATTGAAAATATTCTTCATTTTGATAAAAAAATCTAGCAACATCCATATAATAAATCAGTCGTTTACTTTTATCACTTGAATTATTGCATAAATCATAGTACTTACCTAACATCTCTTGAATGCGTTTTACATTATTTACCTTCAATAAATATTCAAAAATTAGATGCATTATGTAGAAAGACAGCTCATAATACTCATATCTCTCCGCCATTTCTAAATTATATTCTAACTTTTCTTCATAATCTTCTTCATCAGTGTTTCTTAATAGCTTCTCAAGATTAGTTTTTATTTGATCTTCAACGGACTTTTCAAGATATTCTAAATTAATATCTAATTTTGAAGATAAATATTTAAGAACCCAATCTTCTGGAGCAATCTTACCATTTTCTATACAACTAAGTTTAGAAACAGAAATTTCACTTCCACAAACATCTTTAAGCGTCAGCCCTTTGTAAATTCTTGTTCTTTTGATCTTTTCTCCAATAGATAGAACTTCCATATAAACCACCTATCCAATACCCCGCTATTTCAAAATACCTAGTTTTTTAAATGTCTCAACACCTTCACTTAAAAACTTAGCCGCTTCCACATCTTTACCATTATCGATATAGAACTTACCAATCAAAATAGAAACTTCAGCAATTTCATTTTTTAGTTCTGTAGCTTTTGCATAATCTAAAGCTATCATTAAAGTATTTTCTGCTTCTTGCTTATTTTCTTCAATCATATCAATTCTATATTTTAACAAATAATAATTATATAAGGTTAACTCATTGCCATTATCTTTATTGTCCATAATTTCTTTTAAAATTTCTTTTGCACTTGCAATATCTTTTATTTTGATATAGTTTTCACAAATATTTATCAACGTTTCTATATAATTTATATCTTTATTTTTCATTCTCAGTTTCTTAGCTTTATTTAAATGAACAAAGGATTCCTCTATATTATCAAATTCTGCAAAAAGTTTACCCAAGTTATTTTCTATCTCTGCAATATACATGTAATCATCAATTTCTTTAAAAAGTTTAAGGGTTTTTTGTGAATATTTTATCGCAGTGTCCATTTCGCCTTTTTTGCTATATTCCTGGGATAATAGGAGAAGTGATTTTGCATATTCTTTCTTGTTATTAATTTTTTGAAATTTTGTATTTGCCAAGAAAGAATAATTAATAGCCTTGTCTAATTGTTCTAATTTGTAATAAGTTGAAGCAATATAGTAATAAATCTGGCCTATTATGAAATCATTTCCAATTTCACTATCTTCATACACCTTCTCAGCTTGATGAAAATAACTACAAGCAGAATGATAGGCTTGCATTGCGAAGGTTATTGTTCCAAGTTTTAAAAAAGTGTTTACTATTTCTTCGTAACGGTTTTCTTTGATAAAAATTACATTAGCAGATAAAAAGAATTGCTGTGCAAGTCCTAAGTCACCTTTTAAAGTATATATTTTGCCTCTTAAATATATATTCTTTGCTTTTCTAAATTCTAACCCATACTTTTCAGCATAAAATAATGCATTTTCTATATATTGTTCTCCTAAACTCAATTCATTATTCAATATATGTGATTCAGCAATATTTTCAAAATATGTACATATTTTTTCCGCTTGGGTCTCCTCCGACTCCATTAAATATTCTATAGAAATATTAAGAGAATCTGCTAAGTACTCTAACAAGTCCATACTTGGATTGGATTTTCCTGACTCAACTAAGCTTATTTGTCCTGGAGTAATTCTATCCCCTGCTAAGTCTTTCAAAGTCATATCTAGTTCTTTTCTTCTTCTTTTTATTTTCTCTCCCAAAGACAATATTTCCATAAAAAACCTCTTCCTTTACCAAGTTCTAGTTATTAGGTTTAATAATATTTAACAATTCACTAAATTTCTTTTATATTATACCATATTCTACTCTTTATCTGCAAAAAGAATTTTAAATTTAGAAAATTATTGTAAAAAAAGAAAGAAAAACATTTACTATTAAATGATTTCCTTTCTTTTTTTAAGATTAAATCATAAGATCTTTAATATTGTCAAAAACATCTTCTGCCCTATTCATGAACATTTTGCTATTTCTTCTAACCATTTTTCTTGTTCTTCTGCTCATTTGAGGAACCATCATCATACCAGCTGTTGCTCCTATAATTGCTCCTGCTGTAATTCCTTTTATAAAGCCTCCACGCATTTATTGCACACCTCTTTATCATTATAATTTTAATTTTACTTATTTAAATAGAAGTAAAATCTTCACTAATAGGTTGTGCATATAAATAAAACTTAAACAATATTTATAAAAAAATTTATATTTTTTTGTTTAGTGCTATTGACATACCATTATGTTGTTTATTAATTCCTCACCAACTATTTCTTTAAAAGCATCTTTAATATTACTATCTAATACTTTAATGCAATTACTTTTTAAATATTTTTTAGTTTCTCCCTTTAAGCTAATATTTATAGCAATTTTAGCAAATTCATCTGTAATTTCATTAAATAGGTTACCAGTATGGCTATTTACTTTAACAAATTTAACATTTATACCATTTTCCTTTGTTAATTTATTGTACCTCTCATAATATCTTTTTGATGATTCCTCTTTTCTTTCCCATTCACCAGTAGCATGATAGCATACCCCTACATAATCATGTAGAATAATTATATCCTTATAACCCTTTTCAATTGAATACTCTATTGCATTTATTGCTGCCTCCAGTTCACCGGCTATTTGCCTAATTGCCTTAAAGCTATTATCTTCAGAGGCACCATTTTTAACTTCAATAATTACTCCATTCTTTACTGCTACAAACGCATAAGAATATTTTTCAGTAAACTCATTGTAGCTACCATCTACATAAAAAAGAGGAATATCCTTGGGATACTCATCTTTATCTTTTATTACCATGCTAGCACCTGTATTTATATATTCCTTTGCCTCTAAAATGGTTGGGAAGCTTTTATATTTTGCTCCTTTAGCTCCCTTAACGTATTTAACACATTCATCCCATGTATCCACAATCATATTTTCTACTTTACAGTTATTTTGAAAGTCAAAGCCTTCTTTTATAGCATAAAATTTTTTTGCCATTTTTCTATCCTCTTTATTTCTTCTTTTTTCTCTTTTTGATAAAAATTACTGTACCAAACAATATTCTTATAGCATTCTTTCTTCCTATAGTCTTTACTATGTTTTCTCTTATTTCTCCTACCTTTTTAATAATTTCAGGACTTCCTTGCCAATTATCTAATATAACTGTTTCAGGTATATCTTCTATAATTCTATCCAGCAAGATTAATCCTATTCCTAAATCATCGCCTTTTCCTATTATGGGTATAAAGTCAGGAATTACATCATATGGCAATGCTAAATAAGTGAGAACTGTCCCTATTATAACTTTAGTTTTCATTGAAACTCTATTATCTTTCATTAATCTATATAGAAACATAGTAATGTCTGGCATAATCATAATTATTTTTGCTATATTATGACATTTTTCTGGAATTCTATCTATAATTTCTTTTCTGAATATAGAATAGCCTTCATTTTGTTTTTCTTTTATGTTAATAATTTGAGAACTGTCCCCAATTTTCTCGTCCTTTTGTATTGATTCGTGAGAACTGTCCCCAATTTTTTCTTTTAATTCACTAAGTGATAGGGCTTGTTTACTTTCAGTATAAATTAAGTTTCTAAATTCTACTTCAAGCCCTCCCTTTAGTATAGTTATATGTGTAAGATAGAATTCTACAAAAGGTATGTATTTACACAATATATTAAAATCTATTAATATATTTCCTGCTTCAAAAGTTATCCCCATGTTTACTAACTTTAATAAAGGTCTTTTTAAAATAAATCCTAAAAGCTTTATGGCTATTGGTAAAATACCTACTTTTAAGTTTAATACCTTTAGCTTAAGTTTATTATTTTCTATGGCAACTATCATTAAGGTTGCTGTGAAGTTCAACTTAATGCCTTTTAAAAAGTTCCCCTGAACTTTTATACAATCACTTATACTTATTTCTGTTATTTTAATCTCATCAATTTTTAAATAGTCTCTTATTATACTTAATATATCTTTTTCTGTTAGTCTTACTGTAACATCAGAAATATTCATATAAAAATTACGCTCTTTACCTAGGCTTGCCCGTCTAAGAGCCTCCCCCTTTCAAGTAGAATATTTTTACATCTAATCTAAAGTATACACAAAATTTTAACTTTACACAATAAATCTTTCTATCTGCCCTTTTAACATAAATTACATTAGCAATATTTATGAGGTTCGTTGGACATGATTCATAAATTTTAATATAATGAGCCTAGTTGACCTAGTGAAAGGCAAATTTAATAGTAATACCTTAATGGGAAAGGATGATATAGTGAAAAACAAGATTAAAAATAAATATATTTTATTAGCAGTTATAACAATGTCACTTTCTATTATTCTAATGTTACTTACAAACTTTGTATATAAGGTAGAAAAAGCCAAACCATATGCTCAATTCAAGGATGATTTTAGTCACAATATAGTACAGAAAATTTACTATACTAATTCACCAAAAATGCAAGTACAGCTAAAAGATGGAACAATCTACGAAACTGATAATCCAAGGAGCTTACAGCTTAAAGAAGATGCTTTAAAAAACGGTATTGAAGTTTCTGAACAGGGGTATATTTCCCCTATAGAAATTCTTCCAATTGCTCTTTTTGTATTATCTTTAGTTCTTTTTATTACAATAGCAATTAAAAATTCTAAGATTGCCTCAAAAGGAATTCGTTCAGTAGATTCGCTTGATGCTGCTGAAATAGAAAATTTAGGTTTTACCTTTGAAGATGTAGCTGGCAATGAAGAAGCTAAGGAAAGTGTAAAAGACATTGTTGATTTTCTAAAAAACCCTGAAAAATATAGCGCCTATGGAGCTAGAATGCCTAAGGGTGTAATTTTATATGGTGAGCCTGGAACAGGTAAAACCTTACTTGCTAAATCTGTAGCTGGAGAAGCAGGTGTTCCTTTTTATGCTATGTCAGGTTCTGACTTTGTACAGGTTTATGTAGGAGTAGGTGCTAGCAGAATCCGTCAATTATTTAAAAAAGCTAAGACTCATGGAAAAGCTGTAATATTTATAGATGAAATTGATGCTATAGGTAAAAAAAGGGATTCCTCCTCCACAGGTGGCTCAGATGAAAGAGATCAAACTCTAAATGCACTATTAACGGAGATGTCTGGGTTTAACGAAAAAGAAGGAATTGTTGTAATGGCAGCTACTAATAGATTAGATATGCTTGACCCAGCTTTACTAAGGCCTGGAAGATTTGATAGACATATAGAGGTTACTCTTCCTGACGTATCAGCAAGAGAAAAAATTCTTAGCTTACACTTGAAGAACAAACCTCATAAAGATATAAGCATAAAAGAATGGGCACAAAAGACTTCTATGTTTTCAGGAGCTAAATTAGAGTACCTAGTTAATGAAGCTGCAATCTTAGCTTGCAAAGATGAGAGTGATAGTATTTCTAATATTCATTTTGATAAGGCCTTCTCCATTGTACTAGCTGGATATGAAAAGCAAAATAGAGATCATATAAAAGAAGTTGATAAGAAGATTACTGCTTACCATGAAGCTGGACATGCTTTAATGTCTGCAAGAGTTCTTCCGCAGGATAAGCTTTCAAAAGTAACAATTATACCTACTACTAATGGTGCAGGTGGATATACCTTAAGCATTCCTGAGGATAAAATGTATCAAAATAAAGATTATCTTCTTAAAAGAATAATGGTGCTCTTAGGTGGAAGAGCTGCAGAAGAAATTATTTTTGGAAAAGAAAAAATAACTACTGGAGCATATAGTGATCTTAAACATTCTACAAATTTAATTACAAATATGATTACTGCCTATGGAATGGGAGAATCTTTAGGTTTATTGACTTTATCAGAAGTAGGAGAACTTTCAGCATCTATCAAAGATTCTGTAGTAAAAGAATGTAAAAAGACAATTGATTGTCTTTACGCAGAAACTATAAACTTATTAATTGAAAATAGACAAGCTTTAGAGGCTATGACTAGTAAACTATTAGAAAATGAAACTGTTTATCATGATGAAATAAAAGAAATATTAGATTCATAAAAATAAGATTCAAACGTGATCCTAAAATAGGTAGTGATCACGTTTTTTTATATTAAACTCTGCTATTTGCTTTTATTTAGATTAAGTAGAAACAATGCTGAAGTTACAATCACTCCTGCAGCTAGTCCACCCAGATGTCCAAAATTGTCTATATTCGGAAGTATAAATCCTATTGCTATATTAGTAATGATTACCGAAATAATATTTCCTATCATAACTTTGTTAGACTTATACCCAATCTTTAAGTTATATATTAGTATTGCTCCTAAAAGTGCAAATATGGCACCAGATGCACCAACAGATACTACCTGTGAAAATAAATAGCTTGCTAAGGATGATGATATTCCACCAATAAAATAGATTAATAGATATTTTAACTTCCCAAAAGCTCTCTCAACTATTGGTCCTAAAAAATATAAGGCATACATGTTAAATCCAATGTGTACTAATCCGCCATGTAAGAACATAGCACTAATTAATCTATAGTATTCTCCATTAGCAATAAGTGTATTTTCCTTTGCACCTAAATATATTAAAACTCTAGTGTCAATTTCAAAAATACTTCCTGAAAGATACCAACTTAGTAAAAACATTAATATATTTGTTAATATTAATATACTTGTAATAACTGGCACCTTAACAGCTTTCTTTTCTCTTATTATTTTCTTAAAGTGTTCCATTATTCGCTCAATTATCATGGCATTCTCTCTAGCAAATTGAGAATAATACACAATCTTATCCTGATTCTTATCTATGACAATTATTTCTTCTTTAGATTGTTCTGATAATGCACTCCAATTAATATTTCCTTTATTTTTAATATAAAATACTTTTATTATTCTTACATTTTCATACTTATGCTTATTATAGATATAGTTAGTATCTAGTTTACTCTCTTCACTCCAATCTAGAAAAACCATATATTCATTATAATTTTCACCAAATCTAGATACTCCCCAAAAAGACTTTCCTCCCTTTTTGGAGTTAAATTCTTCTATATTATACCTATAATTTTGGCAAAATATATTTATTGTTTCTTTTATTAATTTCTCTTTATTCATAGGTTACCTCCATAAATATAATAAAAAACCTAAAAATTTTTAGATTTCTAAAAATCTTTAGGTATTTTTTATACTACTTTTTTAACAACTATATCTAAATGTTTTAGCAAATCAATTTCATAGAAGGGAATTGGAGCTTTAGTCTCTGCATCATATAATACCCTTAATATAGGTCTGTCCGGGAATCCTGGATTTTGCCTTATTACATATCCCTCTATCTCATTTGAAAGCTTTACACAACATCCTAGTGGATATATAGAAAATGTATCTTTAAAACCTTCAACCATTTTTTCATCAAACATGGTTCCATTGCCAGCTAATATAAGTTCATATGCATCATTTGGGCTAAATTTATTTCTATAACTCCTATCGCTACTAATAGCATCATAAACATCACAAATACATACGGCTTTGCCATATCTTGAAATCTGATTTCCTTTTAATCCATATGGGTAGCCGCAACCATCAATTCGCTCGTGATGCTCAGCTACTGCCTTTAGAACTATTTCAGAGATACTCATATTTTTCTGAAGAATTTGCTTACCATAAATAGGGTGCTTTTTCATTTCAAGAAATTCTTCTTCATTTAAAGGTGCTTTCTTATTTATAATCTTATCAGATATTTTAGTTTTACCAATATCATGTAGTATAGCACCTTTACCTAATTCCTTTAGTTCATCATTTTTAAATTTTAAAGATAAACCTAAAAAAGCTGCCATAATTCCTGTGTCAATACAATGAATATAAGTATAATTGTCATGGGTTTTAATATCATGCAAACTTAAATTAATATCTCCAGAATCTATTATATATTCAATAAGGTTTTCTACAACTCTCAAAGAATTCCTTGCGTCTTTTTTACTATTTAAACTGTTTATATTTTTAACTATCTTATCCATGTTTTTCATGGTAACTTGCTTTAGTTTTATTAGTCTTTCATCCTCTACCATAACGTCGTCTAGTCTGTCATCTTCTATATATACATAGAGAACACCTAACTCTTTCAATTTATTAATATATTGATTTGTAAGTATAATCCCAGATCTTAGAAGTATACTCCCCTCATTGGTTAAAATACTTTTACCCAATACCTCATTTTCCTTAACCCTATTTATAAATTCTAATCTCATACAACACCTCATTAAAAAGTTACTAGCTAGACTCTTAATGTAAAATTTGCTATGACTATAATAAATTAATTATGGTTAAATTTACTTTAATGACATTTTAATATTTTACGTTAAAACATTAATATTGGCAAGCCTTTTAATAATTTGTTTATAAAATTATAATTTATTTTCTAGCATATCTAAAAGTTCATTAAATCTACTTATAGTATCTTCAATTGGTTTTGGTGTTGTCATATCCACGCCTGCCTTCTTTAGGATATTTATTGGATAATCTGAACCTCCACTTTTTAAGAAACCTTTGTACTTTCCTAAGGCTTCCTCACCTTTTTCTAATATTTCCTTTACAAAAGAATTGGCAGCTGAATATCCAGTTGCATATTGATAAACATAAAAGTCATTATAGAAATGAGGTATTCTTGACCATTCCATATCTATTTCTTTATCTACAATAATGTCTTCTCCAAAATATTTAAGATTTAACTCATGATATATCTGACACAATTCATCACTAGTCAAAGGAACTCCTTGATCAATTTTTTCGTGAGTTATCTTTTCAAATTCAGCGAACATTATTTGTCTGAAAACAGTAGTCCTTATTTGTTCTAGTTGAGTATTTATTAAGTATAATTTTTTAGTTTCATCCTTCTCATTTTCAATTAGATAATTAATCAGCATATTTTCATTTACAGTAGAAGCTACTTCTGCGCAAAACAATGTATAATCCGCATATATATAAGGTTGCTCTTTTCTCGAATAATAAGAATGAATAGAATGCCCCATCTCATGTGCAAGAGTAGAAACGTCGTTAAGTTCATAATTGTAGTTTAAAAGAACATAAGGCATAGTGTCATAAGAACCCCAAGAGTAGGCGCCCTTTCTTTTACCTTTATTCTCATAAATGTCTATCCATCTGTTATCTATTCCTTTTTGAAAAATATTTAAGTATTCTTCCCCTAGTGGTTTTAGAGCTTCCTTCACAAGCTTTACTGCTTCATCATATTCTATATGCATTTTAGGGGTATCGATAACAGGCACATATAAATCATACATATGAATTTCTTTTATTCCTAATAACTTTTTCTTAACTCTTACATATCTATGAAGGCTTTCTAGATTATCGTTTATAGTCTTTATAGCATTGTCATATACGTCTAATGGTATATCATTAGGTTTTAAAGAACTTTCAATAGAGCTACTATAATTTCTCCTTTTAGCTATAAAAGAAAAACTTTTTATTGAAGAAGTTAAGGTAGTTGCTATAGTATTCTTAAACTTTTCATAGGTTCCAAATAATGCTTTAAAAGCCGCTTCCCTAACCTTTACATCCTTTGATTTTATGAATATGGAGTAATTTCCCTCTGTAAGTTCAACTTCATTTCCATCTTCATCTAAAATAGTTGGAAACGTCATATCTGCATTTGAAAGCATACTAAAAATGCTAGAAGGAGCGTTTAGTGCATCCGAAACAGCTGCTAGCATTTCTTCCATTTGAAGGCTTAAAGTATGTGGTTTTCTTTTTAGAATTCTATTTATTAAAAATTCATATTTTTTTAGATCAGGTAGCTGAGCTAATACATTTTCAAAAGTACCTTCTGGATAAGATAATATTTCAGGCATAAAAAAAGCTGACATTTCCCCAAGCTCGGCAAAATAAGCTTCAATTTTATTTTTCACTGCCTGATTAACATTATTAGTAGTATCCTCGTCAGCCTTTAGAAAAGCATAAACTAATAGTTTATCCCCTAGTCTTGAAATTTCCTCATCCAATTTAAAAAAGCTCAACAATTCAGCAGGAATATTTAATTTTCCTTGAAATTCTCTTAGTTTAGGAGCCATTTCCCTTAGTTTTGCAAAGTCCTTTTCCCATTCTTCAGTATTTGCATATACTTTTTCAACATTCCATTTATCTGATGATTTAATTTCTTCTCTTTTTTTAACCATTTTAACTTCGCCCACAGCATACACTCCAATCCTTATTAGTAACCAGTAAATTACTCTAAATAATCAGCCTTTTTTTCAGCAGCTTCTTCCATAGCTTTTTCAATTTCAGCTTTTATCATTTCACAAAGCTCATTTATTTTCTCAGACATATCTCTATGTTCTTCAATGTATTCTAATTTAATTATCCAAGTTGGATTAAATTCATCATCTTTTTCTTCTATTTCATATCCCTTTTCTTCAAAGGCTTCTAAATCAAATAAATCGTATATTGCAGTATACTCCCATTCTTCAACGTCTTTATTAGTATCAAAATATACAATTGCCTTTTCTTCTTTATCACTATAGTAGAATTTATTTATATACTGAGCTCCTTCGCCTACTTCATAACTTCCAAGCTCTCCTACAAATTTATTATTTTCATCTAATTCCATCAAAACTAATGCTGCAAAATCCAATTTAATCCCCTCTTCCATTTTATTCTCTATAAATTATATTATCATATATTACTAGGAAGGTAAATTGTAACTATGTAACCAGTTTGTTAGTAACCAGTGACCAGTTTCCAGTAACCAGTAAATGAAATAATTAAGCGTAGCATAATTATAAAATTCGCCATTGTAGCAAGCTACAATAAGCATTATGAGCTACTCTCATATAAAATTCTAGTTTTGCGAAGCAAAACTTCCTTTACTGGTCACTGGCAAACTGGTTACTCATAAGAATTTTACGTCGTAAAATTCTTATATTACTAATAAACCACTCTTTAAACTACTTCTTGCTTCTTTGAATCTAAAAATTTTATTTCCTGGGCAATGACCTCTGAAATATATCTTTTTTCTCCATCTTTTGTATCATAAGATTTTATTTGTAATCTTCCAATAACACTTATCATACTTCCCTTTTTAGTGAACTTAGCTAGATTTTCTGCTAGCTTTTCCCATGCTACAATAGGTATAAAATCTACTGCCTTTTCACCCTTCTGATCCAAATACCCTCTATCTACTGCTAACTTAAATGCTGTTACATATTTGTTATTTTCATTGACCTTCTTTAGCTCTATATCCTTTGTTATTCTTCCAATAAACATTACTTTATTCATTTACTCTCCTCCAATAAATTATAATTTTTTATAAATTATATCCATATTAGAGCTTCTTAAACTGTCCTTATAAAAAAATCATCTTTAAGCCGAATAAAATTAAAATTATTCCAGCTAAATAATCCGCATACTTTGAGAATAAATTTATTTTTCTTAAATATGAAGACATTATAAAAGCAAAAGCACAAATTATAGTGGTAACAACTCCTATAAATAGAGTAGTTAATAAAAGTACCTGAACACTTTTCAAGTTATTTAGTGCCGTAAAACCTACTACTGCCGCATCAATGCTTACAGATATGCCGAGGATAAAGTACATTTTTTTATCTAACAATATTTTATTATTGCTTTTTTCCATGCCTTCTTTAAGCATCAGTATGCCTACAATAATTATCACTATGCCTCCAATTAATTTAGGAATAATCAATATATACGTATTAAATAGATATCCTAGGTAAGCTCCTACAAAGGAAAGGGCAAATTGAAAAAATCCGAAGGAAGCGCAGAACATTATTTTACTTTTACCTTTCAATGCTGAATTCAATCCTAAACTTAAAGCTACTCCAAAGGCATCAAGTGCCAGTGCTAAAGCTATTATAAACAGTGAATATATGCTAATACTAACCATCTCCATAAAAAATCCCCCATATATTTTTATATTTTGTGCAATATATAAAAATATATGAGGGAATTATTTCTTAAATTCCATAATCGTCTTTAATTTTTAGTGCATTCTCTAAATCAATATTATTTAAAACCTTTGTTCTGAAATTCTTTTTTTCCTGTGGTGATAGGGTTTTATAAATATCCATAACCTCGTCCATATCATTCCAAAAATTATAGTCAGGGTTAGTTTTAATATTATTTACAGTAGAAGTCATTATACTAACCATCTGTTTTTCCTTGGCTGTAGCTAAATTACCTTGAAGCCCACTTAGATCTTTATAAATTGTGTTTAGTGTATCTTCACTTTGTTTAGCTTCGTTTTTGGAATCACCATTTGCATTATTATTGGTGTTATTATTTGTTTTTTCATTATTAGAAGTATTTTTAGTAGTATCTTTAACTTGATTACTGCTATTTGTTTTATTTTCTGCTTCCTTAGCAAGTTGTTCCCTCACTTGCTGTTCTAATTTATCTATAGCTTCGCTGGTATTTTTAATTAATTCATTTGCTTCTCCCTTTGATACAATAACAAATTTACCTTCAACTAATTGAATATTGCTAAACTCAAAAGGAATTACCCCTTTACCTACAACAAGACTTCCTTCTTTCTCTTTTATTTTAGAACCAAATTTATTTTTAATTAAATTCATGACGTAATTC
>Ga0209639_1002475_pt1 | contig 14401 bp, 14 predicted proteins | sample EPASupsiteHSE605_FD_187268 | JGI IMG/M metagenome (GOLD analysis project Ga0209639, IMG submission 187268) | Bioremediated contaminated groundwater from EPA Superfund site, New Mexico - Sample HSE6-05 (SPAdes) (version 2) | ecosystem: Environmental > Aquatic > Deep subsurface > Groundwater >...
ACTCCAGAATACACACCTAATAATACTCCAGAATACACACCTATATGCACTCCAGAATACACACCTAATAATACTCCAGAATACACACCTATATGCACTCCAGAATACACACCTAATAATACTCCAGAATACACACCTATATGCACTCCAGAATACACACCTAATAATACTCCAGAATATTCATCTGAGAATGTCCCTATTAATACTCAAGTATTCACGCCTGAATTCACCATTAACAGTACTACTGAGCTGACATTTGAAAACTCACAAGAAATTACACCTCTATCTACTATTCACACTACATTTAGCACTAATGATCCAACTCAAGTGATTGTCGTATCTAAAACACATACAATTGAATCAACCATTTCCCATCCAGTTATTACTCCCGATGTTTCATACCCACTCCAATCGATTATTCACTCAGTTTTCCCCCAAAATGACAAAGGTAATCAATTCTTTTCCGAGTCTACTTTTTATATAACTATTACCGCAATATCATCCATTGTTATTCTTACTATTGCCATACTTATATTTAGACATTACAATTCACAGAACTTTATCTCATCAGATGAATCAATCTCATCAGCAACTTTCTTCATAGATGAAATAGCATCTATAACTCAATCTGATAGCGAAGTTCCATTTGATGAGACCCTATATATGTAAATATTGTTTTTATTCCCTAATGTGTTTGTACGATTATTTGTCAAATGGACAACAATGACTGGGAGGAGTTTTTATCACATGATGGGCGGATTTATTATATAAACACGAAAACAGGTGATAAATCCTGGGATTCTCCCGAATTTATGAAGATACCTGATGATAAATGTTGGAAAACCCTTAAAACTGAGGAAGGTAAAACGTATTTTTTCAATTTCCGGACTAAGGAGTCTAAATGGAAGAAACCTTCCACGTATGAAGAAAAAGTGGAGAAAATGGAGATAATAAGGGAAGAAAGAACTGCTTTTTTTCAAATGCTAAGTAGTTCTGTGCCCGATGATCTCGACCCACTTTCAGACAGGACCCCATCAATATACACTTTAAAAGAAGCATCGGTTAGATTTGATACAGACCCAAGATTGGTTGAGACACCAAGTAATCATCGAGAGAGGTTTATTGATGAGTGGCTTAATCTTGAAAGAAAAAGGAGAGTTTATTTGGAAAGGATTATTGTTGAGGAAATGATGGAAAAGGTGAGAAACAGGCTTTTGGAATATGTAAAAGCTGGTACAATTAACGTTGATACTAAGTGGGAAGACGTTCTGCAGCTTCTCAAACTTGATAATAATTGGAAATCTTTGCTTAATATTGACAGACTTCGTGTTTTTTCCGAGATAATGATAAGTGTTTTTGACCAACAAGCACAAAAGAATGAAGCCCAAAGAAGGGAGTTTTTGAATATTGAGGCTAATCGAAGGATTATTTTCATACAAGCACTTAAAAATTTAATGGGAGAGATAGGACTTGAAGTTATTAATATGTGCTATAGTGAAATGGATGAGAAAATCAAAACTTTACCAGAATATGTGGAGTTTTCGAAAAACATTCACGGAAGCACTGCTGTTGATATATTTTACGATGTTCAAGAGGAAATGTTAGAGCCACTTGAGTCATTTGCTTCATCAATACCGTTTCAGATCGAGGATTTGGATTATTCTATATTTGTTGCTAAATATGGAGAAATGCTGGGGGATAAGTTCTATGGTGATGAAGAGATTAAGTATATTCACCAATATTGTTCTATATTCCAGGTAGACAAACTAGCTGACCAAACACTTAGAAAGGAAGAAAGAAGGAAAAACTTAATGAGATTGATGAAACACACACCTAAATTGGTGGGATGCTCTTCATTTCAAATGGCTAAGAACTTTATTGGTAATTCTGTAGAATATAGGCAGATAAATGATGAATCTGAGCAAATAGATATATTCAACGAATTTGTAAGATGGGGTGATCAAAGACAGTGCGAACCTGGGGAGATCATAGAAGGAGATAGCGACTGGGAAGATATTATACCCTTCCTTAAGTAAAGACATGTGATCTAAAAATATATGGGAGAAACAGAACACAGTGAGGAAGAAGGAGAATATATTGTAGAAGCAATAATTGGACATAGAAAAAAATCTAAAAAGTTTCAGTTTTTAATAAGATGGCAGGGATACAAAGAAGAAGATGATACATGGGAGTATGAAAAAAACCTAGACGGATGTTCTGAAATTCTGATGAAGTATAAAGAGGAACATGGATTAATTGAGAAAAGAGATGTGAAAAATAATGAAACAAAGGCTGTTATTGAACCTGTGCAACAACCTGAGAAGGAAACACAAATTGAACCGGTGAAAGTACTCCCAGATGTCTCAATGCGCACAAAAAAAGTTTATAAGTATTATAAACCGCATTTTTCATATAAAGGCGATCCAGAAATAGTTTCCAATCCTGTGATTTCAGTGCTAGGTGCCTATAAGCGTGATAATGACATATTCTTCAATGTTGAGGATGCCAATCATACAAGGAGAGATCTCAATAATGAGATAATGAAATCTATTTACCCTGATATCTTATTCAAGTACTATGAGTCCATAACAGTATTTGAAAACAAACAAAATTAAAATGATTTAATTATTTTGGATCAGATGGCGGGCCTATTTTTTTAACTTTTGATTCTTCAGAACCTTGAGTAGTTGGAAAGTCTGTTGATGGTTCTGGGATCACGTATGAACTAGGTTGGGGCAAGTTCAATTGGGTAAGTGATGATGAAGACAAAAACCTTTTAACTTCAACTTCATCATGAACTGCTTGTGTATAAACAGTAAAGTTTTCTTGGGACCATTGCTCATTCTTAGGCTTAATGGTATTAAGAAGATTCTGGCAAGCCTTATTAATTCTCTCGTTTCTCTTATCAATTGAAATAGCCTTTTCTAAATTCTTCATGGCATATCGAATTAAACCAATAGCGGAGCCTGCTTCTTCTGATGTCCATTGAGATTGAGCAAATAATATAGATGAGCATGCAAGGAAGTAATAAGACATTCCTTCAACCCAGTTAATGTATTGAACATGGAAAGCTTCTTTAGGAGTAGCAGACCTTATAGATTCGAGTGATGATGAAAATGTGTTGGCGATGGTGTAGCAAAGCTTACCAAGAGCTTTCTTGGACAATCCATCTCTTTCACCTTTCAAAGCTATCAAAGCATAGACCTGGCCAAGAGACAATGTAACTAAAGAATTAAAAACAGGAGGCTGAAATTCGATTGGAACAGCATTGGATGTCATTCTGAGGCGATCAGCAGCCAAATACTGGAATATACCAGCACAATTTCTCAAATAAGAAATTGCTTCGTCGTCCTTATCAGCTTTGTGAAGAGTATCTGCTTCATTGAGTAACAAAATTGCCTTGAGCCAAATGGCATGAAGAACTTCATTCTGGCAGTAATCTGCATTGAAATATCTATCAATGTACTTATCAACGATAAGAGGAGTCTGCTTCCAGTGGAATTTGTGATCCTTTGAAGCAGCAATTCGTGGATTCTCTTGTTTCTCCTTTTCAACTGCAAGCATGTATGGAATATATGCATCAATATCAGAAACTCTTTGTGTAAATGAACAAACACCTTTCATATGTTCAACAAGCCTATCACGTGTTTCTTGGGCTTTTTGTATCATCCCAAGCTTCTCAGCAGGCCAGCCATAAAAAACATTATCAAATTTAGATGACTGGGGCTGTGCTAAAATAAGAGTAAATAATGGAATCTCTTCTAGAACGCTAATACCACGTGAACTCATGACAAAATGAAACCGTTATAAACACCGGATATTCTATCAAAAAGTCATTTTTTGGAACGGTGTAAATATCAGAAATAACCGTCGAGATTAGCGGTTTGTCAAGTAAAGCATTGGTTTACAAACGATTAAATAACATTTTTGAAATGGAAATCGCTCTTGGTGCTGGACAGACTATTCTTGATTCTCTCAGAAGCCATGAGGAAGATATAATGTTGATTGAAAATGCCCTTGTTTTCAGGGATCAGGTTTCTGGAGCATTGATATTTGGGATTTCAAATTTGGTTTACTTTATGTGTTTGTTTTTTGGTTTTTCAAGCTATTCGGGGTTATTTTTCGTTGTGGCGCTTATTTCTTTGAGATTTTATATTATTGGCTTGCTTAAAAAGTTTTTCAAGCCAGTTTCTGAAGATCCTGTTTTCTCAATTAAAGAAATTTCTGCTTCTATTGCTACTGTTCTGTATTTATTTGTGGCATTTTTCCAAGGGGCTGTGAATGCAATTAAAACAAAGAATACTGTGGTCATGTTTGTCACTCTTTTTGGATTTTTCACATCATATTTTATCTTCATATCTGTTCCAGACTATATATTTGTGTTTGTATTGCTTAATGGAACCCTTTTGGCTCCATTTATCGCAAAATACATGAAAAAGGAACAAGACCCTGTAGTAAGTAAAACTGAGTAAACGTCTTTATATGATTGGAAACAAACTTACTCTTTCTTCCACAGAAAGGCAGACCATTGACAGCATATTGAATGAAGCCGAGAGAGAATTTTTCGATGATGGTGAAAGTGATCATGCAATAAACATGTTAGATCAAAAAAGTCGAAAAATTTGGGATGATTGGGATTATAGTAACATGAGTCCATCTAAAAAATCTGATAGTCCCACAAAAGATAAAGCCTATGTGCCTTTCTCTCAAACAATTATGTCAAAGCTGAGCAATTCTAAAGAATCAGTAAACGAGAATACAGAAATTAGTAGCGACAATTCTGATGACGAAAACTTAAACGAAAAATCGTATAAATTGCCAAAATCTAGTTTGATAAGGGAGATTCCATCAAAAATCTCAAAGAGTATTAGAGAGCAACAAAAAAAGACGAGAGATACAGAAATGTTTAGCAAATATGATGTTATCCGCTTAAAACAAGAGAATAATGAACTTAAGGCAAGGATGTCAAAACTTCAATCAGCTCTTGATAGATCATATTCAGAGAATGAGAGGATGAAAACAGAGCTTGATAAAACCAAAAGGCAGCTTGCAAAGCAAAATAGTTTGATTTCTGCACTCAAAGAACAGAAACTTTATGGTAAGCATTAATCTGATTCGCAAAACTTTATATAGATGAAAACACCACCAAATATCATTGCAATAGAAAATATAATAATTAATGCTAGATACCTTAGGAAAAAGCTTCTTGATTGTTCCCTAAACGGTATTTTAAATCCTTGTCCATTGTCAACAAAAGGCAAGGTTATTATGTCATGATGAGAAATGATTTGTTTTGTATTTCGGATTGTAAGTGGTTCAACACTAATTAGCAAATAATCTGCATAGTTTTCTTTCGGTAATTGGATGATTAATGATTTGGATATAAGAGTTCCATTGCCATATGTATGTTCCTTATTTGTAAGTGCATAACCATTTCTAATATCATATGTGGTTCGAAAGTTCTCTGTGTAGGCGAACAATACACAAGTATCAACCCCCAATGCAGATGTTATATTGCACTGAGAAGCATATTTACACATCTTCCATTTATTTGGGAACACTGTATTGACAACTAAACTTTTACAGTTATATGTATTGGTAGTTAGGAAATTCACAACAGCATTTGGTTTAAGTTTTTGAATGATGATGCTTCCTGCTTCTCTATTAAAAGAAACAAATTTGAATTCTGATGTTTCATCGAATGATCCAATTTCATATCCAGTAAAATGATAAGCAACTGCCTTATAACCAAGATCATCCAAGAAGTACAAGGATAGGTAGTCTTGGTGACATAAAATCTCCAAGTAATCATAAGTTGTCATATCAATTGAGTATTCGCGGAAAAGTTCTACAGATATTACAAAAGTATTCCCTTTTGTTGTTCGTGGAAATATCATATTTCGGTTAATGCTTGGAACAAATAAAACACCCATTTGTGGAACAAAAACAGTGTCAATACTATACAATCCACTTTTAAGTCCCCTAATATTGTACATTGACAGTGTTTTAGAAGCAGAATACACAATAAATACAGATTTTTTCTCCATTAAGTAGGGAATACCAAAACCATTGATTTGCTTCTCAAGTTTGGCTCCGTTTTCAATTGAATATGTTGTCAGAGTCGCTCCAGTCTTATCCTTTTTATTCCCCTCTATTACAACATTCGCATTTTCATCGGAAAATAGCCAAGCGCATATCATTTGCTCTGACGAAAATGAATAATTTGTTGGAATTCGGAAATTGGAAGCCGAAAACTGCGCTCCTGGATCAGAAGAAACATAAAATACAGAGCATTGATGAGGAATATCGATGTTAACAGCGTAATTAATCTCTATCATCCCAAGATTCATTACATTTTTGATCAAAACCGAATAATTTGGTTTTCCGAGATAAATAATATTTGTTTCTGTACTATTAACAAATTTTCCATCTTCTAAAATGGACAAATCAAACCCGGAACGATCCCTAAACCCAATCACTGACCATTGGCTAGGAAAGCTAATCTCTATGAACTCAACTCCTGAAGTATTCAAAAATCCAGAAAATGACCAAAGCGCTACAAAGCTAACATTTGTTGAAACTACACAAGACATCAGGAAAACAAACATATCTTATGAAAATGATTTCAACGGTATTCTGCCAATTTTGCTATCAAAAGTTGGAACGCTCTTATTGAAAAGATAACTGAACTTACAGTTATTTGAAACATCGTCAAAATGTCACAAAGTTTGAAAGGGTAATCAACGTTCAGAATTGATGTTGTTATTCTTACCCTTTGTTCGAGTGATGATATATAATGTTACTAAGCCTGCTGATATCAGGTTAGATGTTGATGGGTATGATGTTGTTTTAGTTGATTGTTCAGTTCTAACAACTAATGTGGTTTTTAGTGATAAAGGAATCAATGGGGATGTTCTTGATACCGAAGGCAAGGTTATACAAAATATAAATACTGATTTATATAAGAATGGTGTTGCATTTGGGGAAAACATCGGAATGATCAGAATATATGTCCCAAATTTGGCAAAATGTATTAATTTTTCCGTAATAATCATGAATATAATTTTTCCAGAGATAAAAGTAGATAAAATTGCCGTTATTTCCAGGTTTGATGAAGAATTTGAAGCACCATTGAAAACTGGGGTTTGGATAGCTGCCTTTTCGGATTTCGAGATCGTTTATCGCAATCCTTATGGCTATAATGGTAACAGCTTTAGTGTTTACACTTATGAATCGGGAAATTATGTTCAGCAGACTTATAGTTGTTCTATTTATGGAGGTTTGATTAAGATTAACAAGCAGTTCCCCACATTTTTCGTTATTCCAGCAAAATCCGGGATTATTCTTAAAGGTAAAGCCAGAGAAATGGGGGTATTGACTAATTTTCTATTATCCAATCAAACAATCCCAATATTTAATCTCCTATACGCACCATATTTCATTGATCCGGTAGAGAATTATGACCTAACAAGCCACGGAACTGTAACACATGGTTTCAACGGAATTAATCCCTTTATAATTAATATTGACAATCCTGGGACAACAATTGTTTTTCAAAATAACTCAGGTTTTGTGGCAATTGGAAAAGATATTAATCAAGTGGAAAGAGTTGTTTTGAATAAAAAAGGTGCAATTTATTTCCCAAGTTTAAAAGGGAAAGTAGTTGTATACCCAACAATGATAGAGAGAATAGAATCGGTTACGTTTAGTTATTTAAATCCAGGACACTCATCTTTTTCCATTTGTGACACAATATTTTTAGATTATTCAAATAATGGAGTTTTCTCAGTGGATACAGCTGATTTTGAAAGAAATGTTAGTATTGCCACTAACCACGTTTATTGTGAGTGGATTTTGTCAGAAGACTTGATTGATCTACATGTTTTTACTGGCTCACATAGTAATTCTGGCGATATAGTCTATGTTCATGATTTTGGTGGACAAAAAACTATCAAACTAGATAATCAAAGGTATTATAATGATACAGGAACCTCATTTGTAATTATTCATCAAGCTAAATCCGATTCCTTTTTTATTAGGGTGGCTTTTCAGTCAATACCAACGGCCAATGATTTCCATTGTATTAGTTGTGTTCTCACTGGAACAAATTATCTTTTAAATGATCATCAAACATATTCGGACACCTATAGCATGAAATGGTTTGTAGCAAATGAAGATAATTTCGAAATCAATATGCTAAATTGTAATGGCTTTAGAATGTATGTTTTATACAAAAGGACTGCTTTTATTGTTCATAATTCTAGAAACCTGATTGTTTTAATGAGTAGTAATGTTAAATCAATTGGCCAACTTGAACCTAAAGATATTGGTTATTTTGGAGATAGTATTGGGTATTTTGATGTTAGTCGAACCTCAATTGTGAGCAAAGTGTATATATCCATAATGCAAATACCAGAAAATTGCGAAGAATTAGTTGTATATACAAATAGAAATCTCTCATTCAACGTCGAAGACTCCCTTAACAAGTATTATGATTCTTCAATATCACTTCAAAAAGAAAGAAATCAATTTGTTTGGATGGCTATTCCCATCTTTTCATCAATAGAAGTAGATTTTCGTCTCCAAACAGAAGCAGAAGCATACCAAAGCTCTCCATTTGTGTTTTATAATATTTATATTCAACAGAATCATGAGACCAACAAATACTTGGCCCCAAACACCATTCAATATGAAGGGCATTCTCTTCTTTTGTATTGGAACATTAATTCATATCTCTTTGCAAAGTATTCGATGGGATATGTAAGGGTGACAGGAAACCCAATTGAGACAATCAAAGAAGATATAGTTGAGTTTTGCTATTCTGTTTATCCAGGTAACTATACCGAAATTCTTAAAAGTAATTCAGGTTCGAGTTTATGGTTAATTCTTGGAGTTTTTGTTGTAGGAATTCTTGTGATAATCTCTTATATTCACGATTGTTCGAAAATAATGGAGAATCCTCGAACATCATCAGTCATTAGCGAAAAGCTAATGGAAGATAACCCACTTGATTCTGATGGAGATAAATTGCCAAGTATAATTACACAGGTGAAAAATACAGGTGAAAGCATTGAGAAAACCATATACGAGTCTAAGGACTCTGATGAAATAAATCCTTATGTTTAAATTTTTGGATGACTGACAATGTTACTAATCTATATAACCAGATTGTTGATAATAAAAGCCAAATAGAGCCTGTTAGTATTGCTTTTGTCACTCCAAGCGATGCATATAATCAATTCATTGAAGTAATAAAGACATTTATACCAAATGGTGATTTATTACAATATATAAAACAAAACTCTGATAAAAATTCTATAGAGGATTATTTCACTCCTGAGATAATGTTCCGCCTTGCATATGAGCAATTAAATGAAGATTGTCCCAATAATTCACGCAAATCACATCAAAAAAACCTTAATCCATAAAAAATCATGTTTTAGTGTTTTTTGGCCGCGATTCCTTGAAGTGTTATGACTTCCATATGAAGCATATCATATGATGGTCCATTACTGTTCTTCAATGACTGTTTCAAGTCTTTATACTTCTTTCTGCAAACTTGGAGCTCTTCTTGCATTTCTCCTAGCTTGACCTTCAATTTATCATTCTCATTCTTCTCAAGAGCAAGAACTGCTTTCCTATTCTCTAATTCTTTGGCCTTTTGCTGATTTATCTCGTCAGCTTTTCTGGCTTGATACTGCAAAGCCCTAGATGTGTCTTTGAAATCCTGTTGCTCTTTTGACCTAATCTTCATTTTTTCTTCAATAATAATAAGATTCTTTGATAATGATAAAACTTCATCTTCAAGCTGTTGAACCACTGTTGTGTGATGAGTGTAGTCCTCTTGAGCAATCTTCCATTGCTGTATACTCGAATCCCTCCTTTTTTCCAGATTTTGAAGTTTAACTTTCTCTTCTGATTCATCATTAAGCAATTTCTCCTTCTTTTTTGCCAATAAGTCAAGAATCTCCTTGGTTTCATTGATTTCTTTCTGTTTGAAATCGGTTTCTTTTTGTATATCTTGAACTTCAAGTTTCGATAGCTTGATCATCTCCTCAATAGAATCAATTTGATCTTGATATTGGCTTTTCAGAGAGTTGGTTGCTAATTCTATGTTTTCTAAACAAGTAGTCCTATCTTGATGATACATAAACCACTTCCTCAAACGAGCAATTATTAAATTTTGTTCCTGGATGGAATAAATAAATTCCCCTTTTGTGGGAACGTAATCTGGACTCTTGCTCCTTTTCATGCGACTCTTAATTGGGATCGGATGTTTGTGTATATAATATGTGAATTGGTCTTTCTTAGGTATGCGAATTGCCCGATTTATATTATTATTCCTCAGGTTCTTGAGATAAACATTTTCTGAATTTCCATTCATTTTCTAACGTTTCTGCCAAATAATCACACAGCGATTATTGTAAAATGGGTCTTTACACCATGACGATAATTCCAACCGAAAATGTAAACATGACGGTTATCAACACTTTTCTCCAATGCAGAACCTTATTCCTGTTCTTAATAAACTTCAAGATGTTTTTGCGACTGTTGGGGCACATACGATTGATTTACCACAAATTGTTGCTGTAGGATGCCAGTCAGCTGGTAAATCGAGTGTTCTTGAAGCGATTGTTGGAAAAGATTTCCTTCCTCGAGGTGCTGGTATTTGCACTCGAAGGCCTCTTGTTCTTCAACTGATTCACGTTCAAGAAGGTCTTAAACCGGCTGAATGGGGAGAATTTTTACATGAAAAAGGAAGGAAATTTGATAATTTTGATGATATATGCAAGGAAATTGAAGATGAAACAGATAGATTGTGTGGAACTAATAAAGGAGTAACAGATGTGCCAATTAACCTCAAGGTTTTCTCTCCAAAAGTTTTGAATTTAACACTTGTTGATCTTCCTGGACTCACAAAAATTGCTGTTGAAGACCAACCAGCAGATATTGCTGATCAAATCGAAAGAATGGTTATGAGTTACATTAAACCAGCAAATGCAATAATTTTGGCTATTTCTCCAGCTAATCAAGATTTGGCCAATTCGGACTCTTTGATCGCTGCTAGACGTGTTGATCCAGAAGGCAATAGAACAATCGGTGTTTTAACAAAACTTGATATTATGGATAAGGGAACTGATGCCAGAGATGTTCTTCTTAACAAAGTTTATCCTCTCAAGCTTGGATATATTGGTGTTATCAATAGGTCTCAAGCAGATATAATTTCCAAGAAAAAGGTCGCTTCTACATCAGATTCCGAATCCAAATACTTTAAATCCCATCCTGCCTATTCTGACATAGCTGATAATTGTGGTACAAAATTCCTTTCGCAAACACTAAATCAGTTATTGATGAAGCATATTAAGAATCAACTACCATCCCTGTATTCTCAGATAAATGAACTTCTTGCAACCAAAAATACTGAATTATTGAAATATGGTTCATCCTTAGGTGTTGACTTGGAAGAGCAACAAGTTACATTGTTCAAATTAATTTCCAGATATATGGAAGAATTTAATGCGAGACTCAATGGCACAAGTAAGCAACTCGCTAGCGATAGACTTGATGGTGGTTCAACTTTAATTGCAGAATTAATTGATGAGTTTCCCCAAAAAATGCTTACTTTGGAATCCGTCAAAGATATCCCAATTGAAAGGGTTGAAACGATGATTAGAGTCCATGGAGGTCTGAATAGTGGAATGTTCTTCCCTGAGTCTACCTTTCAGGCTCTTGTAAAGAATGAAATTGAAAAAATGAGGAAGCATGCTTTAGAATGCATTGAAAGCGCCAAGCAAAGATTGGTTGAGATTCATCAAAACACTTACGTCCAAGAACTTGATAGATTTGTTTCACTGAAAGACAACATTCTATCAATAGCCCAAGATGGCGTGACAGAAGCTGCCAAAGAAGCTAAGCTTTTTGCCTCTAAACTCATTGATGTTCAGTGTTCATTCATCAACACAAGACATCCTGACTTTGCTCAATGCAAGCAACAGATTGATGCAAGTGGAGGCTTCGGTAATAATGTATCAAATCTTATTGACTTGGTCCATAGGTATTTTGTCATTGTTAGAAAAGAAGTCATCGACTCAATTCCCAAGGCAATATACAAATCACTCCTCATTAACTCTGTCGAAAAGCTTAGATTTGAGTTAGTTGATAAATTAGTACTTGTACCTGATCTTCATGAAGATCCAATTATTGCAGAAAAGAGAAAATCATGTCAAGCAATCATCAAAGCTCTCAAACAAGCTCAGGAAGTTCTCTTTGAAGTGAGAAGAGCTCATCTTTAAACACATCCATCGTTCACATTTTAATGGAAATCATTAAATACCGAGACTTAAACCCTATTCCTACCTCTCATGATCCAAGCTTGCTTAAATATGTTTTAGTTTCGAGTGGGAAACTCCCTTCAGGAAAAATGTTCGATTTTTCTGAGATATGTTTAGAAGAAAACAAAAATGAAGATGTTGAAACCGGGCCAAAAGAGTATTATATATATATTCATAACATTGGATCTAGCTGTGTATCATATAAAGGGCAAAACACAATAATTGACGAAAATGATATGATTATTGTAAATCCATTATCCAAAGTGAGGATTTCTTCTCTTGGAAGCTCATTATATTGTTTGAAATGGGAAATGGACTAATGTTTAATAAAATCTTAACTCAGGTAAAATCTACTGACCACTTTTCACATGACAGCAACATTGGATAAAGAATCGATTGGAAATGTCTACAATGATATTACAGCAGGCCAAAGATCTCTAGATTGGTTTTTGCTTGGATATCCTCCGAACAGCCATAATAGGATCATTTTGCTTGATAAAAGTGATGGCGGATTGATTGAACTAAAGAGAAGACTTAATGAAAACATGGTTGCATTTGGGTATTTAAAGGTTATGGACAAAAACCAAGAGTATCCTCAATTAAATCCAGATTATGTACATTTAACGTTTATTGGGAAAGCAGTGAAACCTCAAGAGAGAGCTAGAGCTGTTATTCACCGTCTCGATATTCATCAGGAATTTCCCAGATTTTTGATCGAATTCGAATGCAACGGTCTTGAAGAGGTGAATGAAAAGAGAATGTTAGAAGAAATCCAGGAAATGAAAGAGAGTCTGGCTGACTAAATACGGAATGATTTAATACATTTATTTATAACATGATGTAGATTCCATGGATGATGATTCTGGAATGCTTGGGGATCTTGATCTATGTGAGGTGGTTCTGGTGTATTTTGCTGGAATGCAGTCTGGGTTTGGATAACTATCTATTGCACTCTGAGGGAGTTTTCGATCTCTAATCAGAAGCAAAATTAGTGACTTTGATACTCCCCACAAAATAAAGCACCTTTTTTCAGCTGATATCTCCAAACTTGATGGAATTTCAGGAATATTAGAGAAAATACAATCAGTAGCGTCCCATATCTCATCTTCTGTTGATGGAGACTTGATTAAAAAATGATTTGGATGCCTTGAGGAAGAATATAATGAACAATGAGAAACAGTATTCTCTATTCCCATAAATATTAATGAATCTTGGATCTTAAACCAAGAATAATCAGTTGAACAATCAGGTTGGCCCTCAAAACCAAACCAGGACCAGTTTTTCCGGAATGCTGATTCTTCCATAAAAAAATAAATTCTTATTCTTTAAATTTGGTCCAAAGATCATCAAGCAGGCACATTTTTGGCATTCCGATATCAGCAACAATAAGTTCTCCTGTCAATTGCTCTTTTCCAATCATTCCCGTTTTGGGAGCAGCAAAAGTAACTGTTGCTTGAGCCTTAACACAAACTCCACATATTTCCCCAGTATCTCCGTTCAAACCAGATGGTAAGTCAACTGCTATGATAGGAACTTTGTCGGGTATATTATTAATTACGGAAAGAAAAGGCTCGCGGACATTTCCTTTAGTGCCTGTTCCAAGAAGAGCATCGACAATCAAATCATACTCATGGAGCTTTTTGGTTTCCTCAACACATTCATCTGTAGTCATAGGGAATTTAATATCTAATTTCTGATTCAAACACACTTGTAAATATATTTTTGCATCATTAATATAATCAATGGGTTTTGCTAAAGCAATTCCAGTTACAGATTTTCCTGCCATATTCAAAATATGAGCTATTGCAAACCCATCCCCAGCATTATTTCCTTTGCCGCACAAAATCCCTATCTTCTCTTTGTCTGGGTATCTACTAAGAATAAAATCACATACAGATTTAGCCGCATTATACATCAACACTGACCCTGGTATCCCCAACTCAAATATAGCTCTTCTATCTGCCTCTTGCATTGTCTTCACAGAAGAAAGTCTATTCATCATAGTAATCTAGTAAAACAAATCAACGATTATTCTGTAAAGTCCATATTTGGACATGAATCCCATTCAA
>Ga0209639_1002481_pt1 | contig 14384 bp, 16 predicted proteins | sample EPASupsiteHSE605_FD_187268 | JGI IMG/M metagenome (GOLD analysis project Ga0209639, IMG submission 187268) | Bioremediated contaminated groundwater from EPA Superfund site, New Mexico - Sample HSE6-05 (SPAdes) (version 2) | ecosystem: Environmental > Aquatic > Deep subsurface > Groundwater >...
ACTACTACAACCTCTTATCAAGGAAGGGGTGGTTCGAAGGGCGTACATTCTTGATCTTAAGAAGTTCGATGAATTTTCAGAAATGTTTGATGAGGAAAAAACTTCCCGGGAGCACGCCGGAACTTTCCTGATAAAGGACATGCTCCGGGACATGGCCAAACATATCTGCCGTCAGTTCGACATGTCATTCGAAGCTTTGTCCCAGTATGATGCTGTAATGGCTGATGAAGCCCTGAAACTGGATTATATCTCCAACAACATGCATGAAAAAATACGTTCATCTGTGGAAACTGTTATATCCATTAATCCCTACTCAGAGTTCAGCAAAACCATGGTTCTGGGAGAAGTTGGATATGACTTGGAGCGTATTGCTGACCATACTTGTCATATTGCTAACTTTGCCCTGCAAGAGTCAGACCCTATTGATGAAGAGATGATGGAAACCTTAAAATCCATGTATAACACTGCACGGAAAATGGTGAACCAGTCCATGGAGGCCTTTTTAGATGAACGTCTGGAGCTTAAGGATAAGGTTATGGATTATGAGGAAAGGATCCATGAACTGCAGAAGAAAGCCTTAAACAACATTGCCACCCAGATGGCAGAAGATGATGTTATGGACAAAGACCGATCCAACTATTACCTTGCACTATCCCGGGTTGTTAAAGCCTTTGAACGTATTGGGGATATATCCATTGAGATAATCGACACTGCTGGTGAATTCTACCGGAACATACCCCGAACTACCACTCCGGAACGTTTCCGTAGAAGGTAACTAAACTTTTTTAAGAGAGAATGATTTTTTTAAAATCACATGTTTTTATTCAATCTAACTTATTTTTTTTATTTCAACTCTAACTTATTTTTAATTCAAAGTTTAACTTATCATAAACCTATCTAACTTATCATACGGCTTTTTTTATTGAAATTGGGGTATCTTCTGCGGTCATGGAATTTGAACGTAGATCATTTCTCAAAATGTGAATATACCTGAACTAAATGGGCCAGTTTAAATGGTTGTTATTTATTAAAAGGAAGGATAATATGAAAAGGAAGAATAAAATCTGTCTATTTAAGAAACCTATGACTCTCCTTAAGTGGAATTATTGTATAATCTCCTACCACCATTCCGGGGGCCTAACACCGTTCAGGGGCTACCACCATTCAGGGGTGATTTGAAAAATATCCCTTAATGAAATGTCTTTTAAAAAGAATTTAACATATCATTTCCTGGATTAGCTTCGTCCACATCCAGAATTTTCCTGAAAGGTTGTTCTTGTGATTTTTCCTCTTGTACATGTGCCAAAAGCCCGGGCACTCTACCAACAATGAATAAACCACACCCCACTCTCCAGTTAAACCCCATATCTGAGAGTAACGCTGCATTGGCACCATCGATATTCATCTTTATCCCCTTTTTACCGTGTAATAATTCCTGTATTTCCATAGCAAGTTCTGCATGTTCTCCGAAACAATTGTATTCTTTGGAAAGTTCTAATAATCGCGGTGCACGAGGATCTTCATTGTGGTATCTATGTCCAAATCCGGGTATTTTCCTGCGGTTATTTGTGAAGTAGTTGAACAATTCCTGTGCAGTTTCCTCAAAGGATAATCCATTGTTTTTGGATAAGATGATACCTTTCTGCAGCATCTGCATGGCGACTTCAATAGCTCCAGCATGATTTTCTCCAAATGCCAGTATTCCTCCGGCTAAACATGCGTTTACAGGGGATCCTGCAGAAGCCATTAATCTTGCGGACTGGGTGCTGGGAGGTGTCACACCATGGTCACAGAATGAAACCAGTATTGCTTGCAACATTTTTTCCTGGTTTTTGGTGGGGAGTACTCCTTTAATTAGTAGATGTATCATTTCTGGAAAGGAAATATTACCAATGAGCTCTTCCTGAGGATAACCTTGGGTAATAAGTCTATTTGGTTCCACTTTAGTAATGGATGTTTTCCAGGGTGTGGTTCGGGGTTGGAACATTCCCTTAAGTACTTCCTCACTGATCATGTAAGACCCTAACTACGCTAAGATATAAATATTTATCGCTTTAGGTACAATGTAGTTCATAAAATGTGTTTTTAAGAGTGTTTTAATAAAATTTTCCGTGTTAGTAACTTAAATTAGTTCTCATTACGTGTATTTTAATGCACAAATAGTAAGCTTTATATAGTTCGGGAAGTTAGTAGCAAGTGAGGTGATATTATGGACATGAAGTACATAATAGGAATAATAGTAGCTATAATCGTAATAGCCGGTGCATATTTTGTCCTTGCCGGAAGTGGTGGGCAGGAAAAAATAACCATTGTCGGTTCTACTTCTGTACAGCCCGTTGCTGAAAAATTAGCCACGGAATACATGAAGAAGAATAGTAGTGTAAAGATAACTGTTCAAGGTGGCGGTTCAAGCGTAGGTATTAAGAGTGTTCAGGATGGAACTGCAAATATTGGAACCAGCTCTAAATCACTGAAAGCTAATGAATCCACCGGATTAACGCAGTATGAAATCGGTAAAGATGGAATTGCCATCATTGTCAATACGAACAATTCCATAACTGGATTAACCACGGACCAGGTTAAAGGAATTTTATCTGGAAACATCACCAACTGGAAGGAAGTTGGAGGTGCAGATGCTAAGATAAATGTAATTGTTCGTGAAGAAGGTTCCGGTACTCGTGACGCAGTCCAGGAGATAGTACTTGGTAAATTAGCCAACGGTACCAAAGTAGATTTCGTAAAATCAGCCATTGTGCAGAGTTCCACTGAAGCTGTGCAGCAAGCTGTGGTTCAGGATCCCAACGCTGTTGGTTTCATATCATTCGCATCAGTTAAAGATGCCAAAGCTCTGCAGATAAACAATGTTGAACCTACCGAAGCAACCATACTTGATGGTACATACAAGATCCAGAGACCATTCATCTTCCTGGTTAAAGGAGATCCTACCGGGGCAGTCAAAGCATTCATTGACTGGGTAAATGGACCAGAAGGTCAGGCTATAATAAAGTCTGATAAAGTAGTACCAACTGGTAAACAGGTCAACAGCACATCTTAAAAAAAAGAATTATGGTGGGTTTAAAACCACCATTTTCCCATTTTTTTAACAAAAACAGGTTTCTAAACATACTAGACTAGTATAATTCTCATCAATTAGCTTTAATCAAGTAAACCCCTGTTCACTATATAATTATAAATACTGTTAGTTAGAATTATTCTTCTAATGGTAACGATTATAGGGTGATTTAATGGACCTGAAATATGGTATAGGTTTACTGGTTATACTAATAATTATCATCGCCGTTTTAACATTCGGCACTGGAAGTAATTATGAGAGGATAGAGATTGCGGGTTCAACATCGGTGCAACCGGTGGCTGAAAAACTTGCAGAGAAATACATGGAAGAACATCCCAATGTACGAGTTGATGTAATGGGCGGAGGATCTGGTCTGGGAATAAGAAGTGTTTCTCAGGATATAATTGCCATTGGAACCAGTTCAAAGAACCTGAAAACAACTGAAAAACAGGGTTTAAATGAATATCCAATAGGTAAAGAAGGTATAGTGGTGGCAGTTAATCTTGAAAACCCAGTGGGTAACCTGACCAAAAGCCAGCTTAAGGATATCTTTTCAGGCAACATCACCAACTGGAAGGAAGTTGGAGGGCCTGATGCTAAAATTAACCTGGTGGTCAGAGAAGAAGGTTCCGGTACCAGGAGTGCCTTTGAAGATCTGGTTATGAATAAAACCAAAGTAAAATCAGATGCAATTGTCCAGACTTCCACAGAATCCATAAAGGTTGCTGTGAAACAGGATCCCTATGCCATTGGATACATATCCCTGGCACACATGACTCCGGATGTTAAAGCAGTTACAATTGATGGGGTAGCTCCGTCGGTTGAAACTGTAAAAGATGGTTCTTATAATTTACAAAGACCATTCCTTTTCCTTACAAATGGGGAACCTGAAGGGCAACTGAAAGAATTCATTGACTGGTGTTTAGGTCCTGAAGGACAGGAAATTGTAAAAGATGAAAAAATTGTTCCTGTAACTTAGGCCTCTGTAACTTAGGCCTCTGTAACTTAGGCCTCTGTAACTTAGGCCTCTGTAACTTAGGCCTTATGTAACTTAATAGGCCTCCTGTAACTTAATAGGCCTCCTGTAACTTAATAGGCCTAATTAATGTATCTAAATAATGTAACTAGAATACACTTAATTAAAATTGTCAGATTTATCAAAGGATCATTTAAAAAAAAGGATCATTTAAAAGATCATTTAAAAAAATCATCCAATCATTCTATGGATTTGAAAGAAGGAGAAAAACCTATGTCTAAGTGGAATGAAGAGTTTTTCATAGAAAAAGGGCTTTTATTAACGGCAATATCATCCGTTATTATTATTGCCCTCATAATCGTATTCATATTCAGGGAGGGACTCCCTGCATTACAGAGTGTGGGATTTTTCAGCTTCATATTTGGAATGGATTGGGCACCTTCAAATGGTCAATATGGTATATTTCCCATGATCATAGGTTCCCTTGGAATAACCGCTCTTTCACTCCTGATGGCAGTGCCATTGGGAGTATTCTGTGCCATATTTTTAGCAGAAATAGCACCAAATGCTATGCGTAAAATACTCAACCCAACTATCCAGACCCTGGCCGGTATCCCATCGGTGGTTTACGGATTTTTTGGACTGGTGTTACTGGTGCCCTTCATGAGAGTGCACTTCGGAGGAACTGGCTTCAGCATGTTCACTGCATCGGTGATTCTCACAGTAATGATTTTACCCATAATCGTTAGTGTGTCCGAAGATGCCCTCAGATCAATTCCTCTGGAATACAAAGAGGCATCCCTGGCACTGGGGGCCACCCACTGGCAGACCATAAGAAACGTCATTTTCCCGGCAGCCATTCCAGGTATCATTACCTCAGTAATTCTGGGAATGGGTCGAGCCGTTGGAGAAACCCTGGCCATAATAATGGTAGCTGGTAACGTGGTCCAGATACCCGGTTCAATAATGGATCCAGTGCGTGCATTAACCTCTAACATAGCCATTGAAATGGGTTACGCAACTGGAGTTCACTACAACGCCTTATTTGCAACTGGAATCGTGCTGGTCTTTATGATCATCATTCTCCTGATAATAGCTAACTACTTCCATTACAAGAAAAAAGTTACCATCGGGGGCGGTTACCTATGATGTCCGGATTATTCACGAAATTCAATGTAAAAGAAGGAGGAATCAGCTTTGCATAGATTCATACCTCCCAAAATCGCCCAGAAAATAATGACCGGAGTATTTTGGGCTTCCGGAATTCTCACCATAGTCATTTTACTGGTGATCATAGGATATGTGCTTTTAAAGGGTTTACCTGTAGTAAACTTTGAATTCATATTTGCTGATCCAGTTAACTCCGGTAGATCTGGAGGTATATTCCCCTTCATCATGTCCAGTATCTATGTAACATTAATTGCGGTACTGGTTGCCACTCCCCTGGGAGTGGGAGCTGCAGTTTACCTTTCAGAATATGCTGGGGAAAACCGCTTCGTGAAACTCATCCGTTTCGGAGCAGAGACCTTGTCTTCAATCCCCTCCATTGTATTCGGATTATTTGGACTGGCATTCTTCGTGATTTACCTGGGACTGGGATGGAGCGTACTATCTGGGGGTTTAACCCTGGCTTTAATGGCGTTACCAACCATACTGGCTGCTTCAGAAGTCTCCATAGAATCCATTAATAAATCATATGCTGAAGGAAGCCTGGCTCTGGGAGCTACAAAATGGCAAACAATTTATAAAGTTGTTATACCAGCCGCACTCCCTGGAATAACCACAGGAGTAATTTTAGGGATGGGAAGAGCTATTGCAGAGGCAGCAGCAGTATTATACACTGTAGGGGCTGCATTAATGATACCAACATCAATTATGGATGCAGCAAGGCCTTTACCTCTCCACCTTTACATTTTAGCCACTGAAGGTTTATCAATGGATAATGCCTGGGGAACTGCAGCAGTCCTGGTTCTCATGATTCTAGTAATTACCGTGGTTACCAACACCCTGGTTGATCGTTATCGCAAAAAAATGATGGGGCGATAAAAAATGGAATACAGAATAGAAGTAGAAAATTTAAACGTTTACTTTGACGAATTACACATCCTGAAAGACGTAAGTCTAAAGATTCCCAAAAACGCAGTAACTTCACTCATAGGACCGTCTGGTTGTGGTAAATCAACGTTCATCCGTACTTTAAATCGGATGAACGACATGATAAGCACCTTCAAGATGGATGGAACAGTCTTGCTTGATGGGAAGGATATATACGACCCCAAGATAGATGTGGTGGAACTGCGGAAAAAAGTGGGTATGGTATTTCAAAAGCCCAACCCTTTCCCTAAATCCATATTTGACAACGTGGCATATGGGCTGAGGGTCCACGGAATAAATGATAAGGATATTCTGGCCCAGAAGGTTGAAGAAAGCCTTAGATCCGCAGCACTATGGGATGAGGTGAAAAATATACTGGATAAATCTGCAATGGGACTTTCCGGTGGTCAACAGCAGCGTCTTTGCATTGCCCGTACCATGGCAGTGGAACCTGAGGTTATACTGATGGATGAGCCCTGTTCAGCCCTGGACCCCATATCCACCACCAAGATCGAGGACCTGATACACAAGCTCAAGAATGACTTCACCATTATCATCGTAACTCACAACATGCAACAGGCTACTCGTGTGTCCAAACACACTGCCTTCTTCCTACATGGGGAGATAGTGGAAAGCGGACTCACTGAGAAGATCTTCATTGAACCCGAAGATAAACGGACTGAAGATTACATCACTGGCCGGTTTGGATAGATGAGATTATGAATTTTAGATTTGCCAGAGCAGGGATTATGAAATAAGATATGCCAAAGCAGGAATTATGAGTTAAGATTTGCCTGGGCATAGGTGAAATGAAATGGGTGGTTTAAAATGCTTACAGTGGTCTTGGAAAAACGTTTGAAATCCCTGGAAGATGATGTCCTTGGATTCAGTTGGGAGACCATAGGAAGGGTGGATAAGTCAGTCAGGAGTTTCCTGGAGGAAGACACTTATCTTGCCAGAGAAATCATTGAAAAAACCGATGAAATCAATAAAGAAAGCTATAAAATTGAACATGGATGTCTTAAGGTTTTGGGATTACACCAGCCACTGGCTAAGGATTTACGTTTAGGTGCAGCACTTCTGCGAACCTCAATAGAACTGGAACGTATAAACAACCTTTCAGCATATATAGCCCGTTACGCCATAGATGCTGCTGAGAGTGATCGTAGCTGTTATAAACCTCCACACATTGATTTCATGTCCCAAACTGTCCAGGACATGTTGAAAGATGCTGTTGGGGCGCTCTTAAACGAGGATATACAGTTACTGAAACGTTCCACCAGGAGTTACGTGAACCTGCAGGATTTTTACAACCAGATGTTTTCAGAATACGAGGAAATCACACACGGAGGTTCCCAGACATCGCTGATCCTGGTTGGGAGGAACTTACTGAGCATGGGACATCATATCATGGGCATGGCAGATCGTGTTGCCTACTCCATAGTGGGTAAGCAGGTTGTGCACCACAAACTGTTCCATAACATGCTGATGAGGTAAATGGGGTAAAAAATGTGGCTTCCTTCAGAAGATCCGGAGCTCACAGTCCGGGGCAATTTGAAAAGGTCTCATATACCTGAACTGGGTTATTTAAAGATTTTAGAAGGTGGCAATGAATCATTACTCCTGGTAAAAGATGAAAAAATAGTAGCAGCCTGGAATTTAAATGCAGAATCCTTAGAAGAAACCCATGAAAATAAAGCAATGAACATGATAAATATAAGTCCAGAATCCAGGATAGAAGTTTACCAACTTGATGATAACATGTTCTCAACCATTATAGATTTGAATGAGGAATGTAAATTACCATTACCTGCAGAAATAGAATTTTTACTTGAAAGTAATGCCAAAGAAGTAAATCGGACTGATGTTTTGTCAAAATACCGGATAAGAGATCCGTCTGAAGATGATATTGATAATTTGTTAAATGATTATAAATCCAAAATAGGTGGAAGATAATATGGAGAGACGATATCCCCGGATACGGTTCCAGAAAAAACTGGATGAGTTAAAGGAAGAAGTGGATAAAATGGGCCAAGCCACTTTAAAGGCTTACAGGGAAGCTTTTAGTACATTTATTGAGTATGATGCAGAACTGGTAAATAGTGTAATGGAAACTAACAGAAAGGTCCATGAAATGGGTTATCAAATAGAACACGATGCTATGAGTATAATCGCCGCTGAACAACCTGTTGCTGGAGACTTAAGGTTCATTGAAACCAGTATTAAGGTTTCAAGTCACCTAAAACGGATTGCAGGTTTGGCTTCCAACATTGCAGATATCGCCCGCCATATAAAGGATGAGGAGATCCCTGAAAAACCCATGTTTGACCTGCAGCGCATGGCAGACATTGTAGATGGAATGGTTAGTAAGGGTTTGGCTGCCTTTTTAGCTAAAAACATGAATGTTGCCAGGGAGCTTCACCGGGACGATGATAAGGTGGATGATCTTTTCGACCATACACTTAAAGACATTACCAAGAGCATGTTCCATGATAAAGAATCAATCTCGTATCTAATTTATTTATTGTTCCTGGCCCGTTTCCTAGAGAGGATTGCCGATCGTGCTGAAAACATTGGAGACAGAACCATCTTTATGATCACCTGTGAAAAGCAGCAATTCACCCTTGAAAAGAAACCAGAAGAATAATAAGTAGAGGTATACCCCTATACAAGGTAATCATTTGTATGATCATTTTGCAAAAAATGATCCTTTTTTTATTTTTTAGTAAACTATTGGGATATTTTTGCTCTTTTACGGATTCGGTTTAAGTTTTATATAATTAGTTATCTGCCATTTATTCTTTATCTGTGTATTCTGAGTATGTATCAGGTGTTTAGTTTTATTTAAGTGCTCCTGACTCCATTATTTTCCATTAGTTAACAGTGGGGGGTGTTGATTTATTTCCAAATATTTAAATATAAGATTGATTATAACATCAGACAGACATACACTTCAAGTGTAATACATATCACATTTTGTGATAAAGGGTGTGGGATTGATAAGTTGAATGAGAACTGCACCCTGCACAAAAATTGCATACACTCGATTACAAATGATCTTATAACTATTCCAGGAATTCTATGCCTGGTGGGGCATTTTAGAAAAGGTTTAAAAAAATAACGAGTCATCCAGAATTATCATTATTAAAAAAAAATTTACCAGGGAGGGTTTCTCATCCCCTCCCCTCTTCATCAATAATCAATACGTGAGGACTGATAAATTGAAAATTAAGTGGAGAAACGAAAATTTAAGAATTGAGTTAAAGATGAACATCTTAGATTATGTTAATAACAATAAACACATTTCCATAACTAATTTAGCAGATTATACTAATCAGGAATACATATTGGTGGCTGTAGTGGTTGATGAATTGATCGATGAAGGTTTAATCCCATCTAAACGGTTTTTTTAGAAATAAAATTCATGGAAAAATAAAATAAAATATGGTAAAAAATCATTGTAAAAAATATAGATTAACTGGTGAGGGGAACATACATGCACCCGTTTAAATAAATCCCCTCTTTATTTACCATGCACCTTTCATTAGATCCTAATAAAGTAAATCTTTTCTTTTAATCTTTTCTTTAAAATCTTTCTTTTAATAATTGAACTCCATTGCCCCCAGTTTTAAGGGTAATGAGCTTGTTGTTGTTAAATTATGGGAGTTGTTAAATATTGGCTTTCAAAATCCCAGTGGCCCTCCGAGCAGCCCAGCACTGTATACAAACACCAATGGGGAGGCCTGCTGTGTGGGTGTCCGCATATTCTATTTTAACATCCAGCGCCGTGGTTTTACCACCTAAACCCATGGGACCAATGCCAGTTGCATTAACCATCTCCAGCATTTCACTTTCCAGATTGGCCATTCTTTCCTCAGGATGGTGTTCTCCAATCTTTCGGAGAAGAGCTTTTTTAGCCAGTTTCAGGGCCATATCTGATGATCCACCAATTCCCACCCCAACCACAATTGGGGGACAGGGTTTACCACCAGCTGAGAGCACTGTTTCCAGGACGAACTGTTTTATTCCTTCTTCACCTTCACCAGGAAGGGCCATTTTAAGGGCGTTGTTATTTTCAGAACCAAAACCCTTGGGAAAAATAGTAATCTCCAGTTGGTCAGTGTCAACCAGTTCTATGTCAATCTGTGGAATGAAACGACCAATATTATTCCCGCTGTTCTTTCGGGTAAGGGGATCTACCACATTAGGACGAAGTGGAACATGATCAGTGGCTTTCTTCACACCATTAATGATTCCACCTTTTAAGTTTTCCACCTCTACTTTTCCCATTTTCACAAAGATAATGGGAAGACCAGTGTCCTGACAGAGAGGTAGATTTTTTTCTTCGGCGATCTTTATGTTTTCCAGTATGGCTTCCAGGTTTAAAATAGCAGTTTCATCTTCTTCACGATCGTAAGCGTTTTCAATGGCTTTTTTAACATCTGGTGGAAGTTCAATGGCTGCTTTTTTATACAAATGGCATATAAGTTCCTCAACCTGGGATTGATAAATCATTGGCATTGCTAAATATTTGTAATATGATCTAATAAACAGTTTCTAAAGTTTTTAGATTTTATAAGTTATAAAATTGATTTTATAAAGTATAAAAAATTAATTTCTATAAAAAAAATGCTCGAATGAAAAACAGTAGTTGACTTTTAACAGGGAAATAATGAAAAATGGTTTAATACCCCAAATTTAATGGTTAATACATATTTCATTGGTTTAATCCTCTATTTTAGGGTGAAATTATTTTTTTATCATTTTTCAGCCTGTAATCCTTGTTTGGTTTTTTGTTTTCACTGGAATTTTTAAGGGGAATGTACGATTGAGGTATACGTTTTTTGATGTAAGTCAATGGGTGGCGGTTTTTGATGGCGTAAACATTTTGCAGTATCTGTTTTGCTTCTTCCAGTTTATTTTTAAGCTGTTCATCCAGGTTGAAGTTTCTGGTCATTAACTCATCATATTTCCCATTCAAACTATCGTATAATCCATACATTTCCTCTAATCTTCCATGAGTATCTGTTAATTCATTCATGAATCTGGAACATTCATTGTTCAACTCAGTTATGATCTCCTTTTGATGGCCAATTGTGACCTTCTCGTCATTTTTCATCTCTTCAAGCATGACTTCAAAGCTGGATATCATTTTACGTTGATGTTCCATCATTTTTTGCATTTGGCCGAAGTCCTTCTCAGCCATGATAATAACAGTTTCATCCTCTCCAAAATCATGCTCCCCCTCCAACATCAACACTTTACTATTTTTAACAGGGTTTTCCTGGACAGTTGCAGTGTAAATCCTTTTTTGCATGTTTTTATTCATTATTATCACCTCTAAGCTTTATTTAATTTAATGAGATATTTACATTATTTTTCAAGGAATGGGAATTCTTTAATATGTAGTTATTAATATTTCAATGTTCGGTCTGATTTGCAGATAATTCTATTTATTTTAAGAAATCATCCTATTATTTTAAGAAATCATTCAATTTTTTTAAGAATAGATATTTTTTAATATTTTTGTTGGCCTGTCTTTTGGTGATTAGTGTTAATTATTTAGTGTTAATTGCAGTGTTTCTTCTAAATCAGTTTTTTAAACCACTAAAAATAAATCGGATACCATGGGGTATGAAACTAATAGATGCCCAATTAAATAGATGCCCTGGTAACTCACTGGAAGCGAAAATAGAATTCAAATAACAGCCCCGGGGTATGTTTTTAAATTTTTAATTTAAGAGATTATTATTCTAATGAATTTAATTAAAATAATAAACAGAGAATCTGCTGATAATAACAAATTAAGATTGATAAAACAAATTAAGATTGATATGAAAAATAAGAAGTCTGTTTTAGAATTTAGAACACATTAAAAAAGAAGAGTAAAAAAGAAAGATTGGAAAAGGAATGGTCTAATCAGTATTTCATGATCATCTTAACTCTTTCCAATTCTTTGGCAATACGGTCCCGTTTATCAGTCAGCATGTCTTCTGAACTCATTTTAAGAGCGTCTTTAGGACACACAGAAACGCAGAGTGGTTCATCCCTTTCAATGCACAGGTTGCACTTGGTGGCTATTCCGTATTCATCCAGATTAATGGCTCCCACTGGACAGGCATCTCTGCACAGTCCACAGCCAATACAATCTTCTTCATGAATGATCACCGCACCATCGATTTTTTCAATGGCATCTTCCGGGCACACAGTCATGCAAGGGGCCCGGTCTTCGGCACAGTGTAAGCAGAAAACTGGCACTCCACTGATAACTCGGATGGCGTTTTTAGGGCATATGCGTTCACATTTCCCGCACTCATCACAGAGTTCCGGCCTTGAAACAAGTTCTTTCATTTTAGGCCTCCTTGTCCAGTGCTTTCCTGGCCCGGGTGTTGGCGGTCATTATGTTAATGAGATCTGAACTTTTACGATTCTTTTTACCAAGACCTGTGATTTTCTCGATGTGCTTGCGTTGCTTTTCTGCTTGCAGTTTAACTGTGTCCACTTTGGCTATGGCTCGTTTAGAACAGGCTTTTATACATGCAGGTGTTTCTAAATCAGGGCATTGGTTACATTTATGAGCTTTTCGTTCGTGTACTTCCACTGCACCAAAGGGACAAACCATCATGCACAAACCGCAGCCAATACATTTTGCTTCTTCAATTCCATCTTGGGTCATGGCTTCAGTAGGGCAGATCAACTGGCAGGGTGCGTCTTCGCACTGCTGGCAGATGATGGGGTAAAATGATCCCTCCACTTCCCTTACCAGAATCCCTGAAGCCCCGTGAAGACGTGCACATGCATCCTGGCAGTCCAGGCATCCATCACAGAGATCCGGCTGGATAATTATCTTTTCCAAGGCTATGCCTCCTATATTTTGAGTTCAGTGCAGATGGCATCCACGTTTTTCTGGATACGTTCTCTTTCCACTTCAGTAAGATGTTTGAAACGTTTTTGAGCCACTAGATATTCATCCACCATCTTACGTTGCAGGGGACGGTAGGTGACATGGAATTCTCCATCTTCGATTTCATAAAGTATCCATGAACCGGTTTCAACAGCTAGACGTCCAAGTTCAATGGTTTTGGATGGGTTAAAACCCCAGCCAGTGGTACATGGTTGGTGCAAGTGAATGTAAGCGGGTCCCTCAATTTCTCTGGCCTTCTGGACCTTCTTAATGAAGTCCTCAGGGTAGGAGATGCTGGCAGTGGCCACGTATGGCACACCATGGGCAGCCATGATCATGGGTATGTTCTTTTTAGGTTTATCTTCACCAAAACTTTCTTTACCATGGGGGCTGGTGGTGGTGGATGCACCGTAGGGTGTGGCTCCACTTCTCTGCACACCAGTGTTCATGTATGCTTCGTTATCGTAACAGATGTAAATTAGGTTGTGACCTCGTTCCATGGCTCCAGACAGGGCTTGCAGGCCAATGTCTGCGGTTCCACCATCTCCAGCAAATACAACTACCTGGGTATCTTTTCCCTGGGATTTCAGTGCTCTTTCAACTCCGGATGCCACTGCAGCCGCGTTTTCAAAGGCCACATGTATCCAGGGGATCTCCCATGAAGTTTCAGGGTAGGGTGTGGTGATAACCTCCAGACAACCGGTGGCGGAAACAGCTACCGTGTTTTTGCCAAGTGCTTTCAGGGCTAGTCTAACCCCCACTGTGGCTCCACAACCTGCACATCCTCGGTGTCCAGGGGCCAGGAATTCTTTTTCACTGATTTCCATTTAGAGTTCCTCCTTTTTGAGTCCGATCCACTCCACCTCACCGGTGGGGTTTTTAGTTTTATCAATAATTTCTTTGATGTAATCTGGGGTTATATCTCGTCCACCCAGTCCTGCTATAAATCCATAGGCATTAGCATCGGTTGTGGCTCTAATATTGTTGTAAAGCACTCCTCCCATTCCAAATGAGATGTTTTTATCTATTACAGCAACTTTAGATGCTTTTTCCAGGATTTCTTTAAGCTCATCTTTGGGGAAGGGACGGAAAACCCTGATTTTTAAGAGACCTACTTTTTCTCCTTCTGATCTGAGGGTGTCTATAACATCTTTTATAGTACCACAAACAGAGCCCATGGCTACTATTATGATCTCCGCATCATCACACCGGTATGTTTCAACCAGATCATATTCCCTACCGAATATTTTGGCAAATTCCTGGTTGGCCTTGGCTATGACTTTTTTAGATTGTTCCATGGCTGCCTCTATGGCATAACGGGCTTCCATGTAGTATTC
>Ga0209639_1002482_pt1 | contig 14377 bp, 13 predicted proteins | sample EPASupsiteHSE605_FD_187268 | JGI IMG/M metagenome (GOLD analysis project Ga0209639, IMG submission 187268) | Bioremediated contaminated groundwater from EPA Superfund site, New Mexico - Sample HSE6-05 (SPAdes) (version 2) | ecosystem: Environmental > Aquatic > Deep subsurface > Groundwater >...
GTACGGTTTGACGAGGGGGAGCTGGTTAAGGCAACTATGGTAAGGCTACTTAGGCACCGCCAAACGAAAGGGGCGGAAACGGACAAGCCAAACCTAATGATGTAGTAACCTGCTTCCTACTCTACTGCCTCCCAACCTTTAGTCTCTTACGACTTGAGTCGTTACAATATGTGAGCAAAACTGAACTGCAATAGCACACGGATTTAACGGATTGTACGGATTTACACGGATTTTTTTGGCAAGATTTTTTATTTAGTCTTATCCGTGATAATCCGTCAAAATCAGATTTTATCCGTGTGAAAATGTCTTTTGGTTTTTCCTGTTTGATTCCGGCTTCGCCGGCTAAGGGATAAAAAACATGTATCTCGAATATTTCGGCTTCAGGGAAAAGCCCTTTTCGGTCACGCCGAACCCACGCTTCATTTTCCTCAGCAAAAACCACCGGGAAGCTTTTGCCCACCTTTTGTACGGCATAAACAACCATTCCGGTTTTATCGAACTGACCGGCGAGGTGGGGACCGGCAAGACCACGGTTCTGCGCACGTTCCTCAACCGGCTTGACGAGGAGAGCCACCGCACAGCCCTGATCTTCAATCCCTGCCTGTCGTCAGAGGAACTGCTGCGCACCATAAACCGGGAGTTTATAATACCCTACGAAGGGCTGAGCCGCGCCGAGCTTCTGGAAAGCCTGAACGTCTTTCTCCTGGAGCAGAAAGCCGCCGGTCGCAACGTGGTGCTGGTGATCGACGAGGCGCAGAACCTGGCGCCGGAGGTGCTGGAGCAGATCCGGCTCATCTCCAACCTGGAGACGGAGACGGATAAGCTGATCCAGATTGTGCTGGCAGGACAGCCGGAACTTGAAGGAATTCTTGAAAAGACCGAGCTGCGCCAGCTCAGGCAGCGGATTCTGGTGCACTACCACCTGCTCCCCATGGATTTTGAAGACACCAAAGGGTATATCGAACACCGGCTCGAATTGGCTGGGGGCGGGGTGATCTTTGCAAACCAGGCCCTGAAAAGGATTTTCCGCTATTCCGGCGGAGTTCCCCGGCTTATCAATATTGCCTGCGACAGAGCGCTGCTGATCGGCTATACAGAGGGAAGTCGCGAGATTCAAGGCCGGATGGCTGCTGCCGCTGTTGCTGAAATCAAAAGGACGAGAAGACCGAAGCATCTTTTTGCCCGGTTACGTCTCACAGTTCTCGCCACTTTAGCGATCCTGCTCGTTGTAGGCATATATGCTGCCTTGGGGACCAGGCAAACCATATCCACCAACCGTATGCAACCGGCAACGGCAGCTGTGCCGGACCCGCTCAATGCGCTGCGCAAAGGGTTTTCCGGGATGGACGAAGCAGAGAGCGTATCCGCTTCATTCAAAGCCATTGCCCGTCTTTGGAATGTCTCGCCGGTGGCAAACCAGAAGGTGAGCAGTATCCAGGACCTGGAGAAAACGGCGCGGCAGCGGGGGCTCCGTCTTACACCGTTCACCGGCAATCTCGACCTTCTCTTGCGCAGTGATTCACCAGCACTTCTTGAGTTCACCATTCCGGGCATCAGCGGCAGGCGATATCTGGCCTTGATCGGCAAGGACAATGACCAGTTGCTGATTTCTCCTCCCCTGGCCGGCCGTGATTCGCTCAGCAGCGAGGAACTCAAAGCGCTTTGGTCGGGACGCAGTTACCTGTTTTGGAAAAACATATACAATATTCGTCCCACCATTTCGGCGGGGAGTAGCGGCTGGCGGGTGAACCGCCTGCAACAGCTCCTTGCCGGTGCAGGGTTTTACAAAATCCGGCCTAACGGGGTTTTTGACGCTGCCACCCAAAATGCGCTCAAGCAATACCGGCTGGCACGGGGAATTGATCGGAGCGACAGGGCTGGAGAGTTGACCCTTCTTTTTCTGTATAAGGAAGGAAAAGATTACATCACCCCGAAGCTTGAAAAGAGGGGGGGCAACAGGCTATGAGCTCGATCCTGAAGGCGTTGCAAAAGGCCGAGGAAGAGAAGGCCGCCCGCCGCAATGCGGGTCCCCTTGCCGGCGATATCAGCAGGGTCCGGCAGGAACGCGGACGGAAGCCCCGCTGGCTGATACCCGCTGCCATGGCTGCTGTTGCCGCTGTGGCTGTGCTGACAACCTTTGCCCTGATGGGGGGATTTTCCCAGCGGAAGCAGGAAGCGGCATCGCAGCCTACGAACAAGGTTGCTGCTCCCCTGGCGCAGAGCCGGCCATTGCCGGGCGCCCCACCGGCAACCGCCGCTCCGCTTGACGCCGATAATGCAGCAGCGCAGTCGCTGAATGTTCAGCCTGGCACGGGCAAGAACCCCGGTGCCCAGGTCGCGACTGTCGTATCCACGCGGCCGCATGCCGCCGCAGTTGCTGCCAAGGCGAAGACGCCGGTTGAGAACGCCGTTCCCGCCATAAAGAAGGAACCGGAACAACAAGACCCGCAAACGACGGTCGCCCCCGTCCCAGGGAAGCATGCCGATGCAAATTTCAAGGTGAGCGGCATTGCCTGGCAAAAGGAGAGCGCGTCACGGCTCGCCGTAGTGAACGGTACTGCCGTTACCCAAGGTGGGGTAGTGGACGGCGCCAGGGTTGAGGAGATACTTCCCGACAGGGTGCGCCTGACACTGGATAACCGCAGTTTCGAGGTGTTGCTTGGCAAGATGGTGACTGAAAAGTGACCTGCAAGGCCGGTCACAGACGTCAAAAGTACAAATAACGGCAATTGAATTGCAGGGGAAGCATGGCAACGGACATGGTAAAAAAGGATCAACAGCTTGAAGATTGGGAGTCGCTTTGCGAACAGTGCGGTCTCTGCTGCTTCGAGAAGATCGAGGAGGAAGACGGCGCCATATTCTTCACGGCAACTCCCTGCCGCTACCTGGATGTGGTGAGCCGGGAATGCAAGATCTACGAGCGGCGCTTTGAAATATGTCCCGAGTGCATCAAGCTTACTGAAGAGCTTGTAAGGGAAATCCGCTGGCTCCATGACGATTGCGGTTATATGAAGGCCCTCGGTTTGAAGAGGAGGCGTTGAGGCGTTAAGGCGGTCGGTGGTCGGCGGTCGGCGGTCGGCGGTCGGCGGTCGGTAGATGGTTATATTTAGAAACACTGATATTTGAAAACGGGAGTTTTGATCTTGAAAAAAACTGAAAAAGACGGCGCCACAGTCCTTACCCTGGTAAAGGGGGGGCGGACCAGCGCACATACCTTTGCAAATCTTCCCCTTGCCGAAAAGACGCATTACCTGAAAGGGCTTCGTGCTAAAGAGCGAATGGACCTCCTGATTGGCGACCCGGAAGGGAAGATTCTTGTCCGGTCCATGGAACCCCAGGAATTTTTCTGGCTGTTCAAGGATATCGGTGAGACTGATGCTTTGGAGCTCTTGCAGCTTGCTTCGCCGGAACAATGCATTTTCCTGCTTGATATGGAATTGTGGTCGAAGTGGTCCTTTTCTGCCGACAAAGCCGTTGAGTGGCTTGGCTATCTGCTGGAAGGGGGAGATGACCGGATCGGTGAACTTCTGCCGCAGCTGGACTTTGAACTGCTCCAGCTGCTCTTCAGTAAGGAGCTCATAGTGGGCGGCGGTGTCGGCGACATGTCCAATGATGAAGAGCGGCTCGCAGATTGGGACCACAGCTTTGACGACATGTTCATGCTCACCTTTAAAAACCCGAAGCACAGCCAGGTCGTCGGCAGATTTGTGGAATGCATCTGCCGCATTGACAATGCTCTCTACGTCGCCCTCATGGAGGGGGTGAAGAATGATATCGATCTGGAGTTGGAGGATGCCTGTTACCATTTCAGGGGCGGCCGGCTGGCCGACCTGGGCTTTCCGCCGCTCGACGAGGCACTTTCCCTCTATGCCCGTTTGAAACCGGCCACCTTTACCCTGCTTGGCGAGAAAGAGCATTTACCGACGGGTTCCGTGACAACCCTTCCCGTGCCGGTCGGAGACGATACTTCCCTGCTGCTGCAGGCTTTGGCACTGGTCAAGTCCGATGAATTGAGCATGGAGCTGAACTATCTGGTTAACAGTGCACTGGTGGCGGATGAGACGGCATTTTCCGATTCGGAGGCCATGCATCAGGTTGCTCAGCGGGTTTACGGTTATCTGAATATCGCCCTGGAATATCTCTGCGAAGGGAATGTGAAAAAGGCGGGTGAGGTCCTGACCGGTGAATATCTGAAAAGGCTGTTCCAGCTGGGCTACAGCACCCTTCTCGGGATCAAGACCAGAGCGGAGAAGCTGGAAAGTGAAAACTATGCCGCCAATAAGCTCTTGATGGGGCTTAAAAACAAGCGGCCCAGGTTCTACCGCGGCCTTGATTCCGACAAGGCCGACGGCTACCGGGAGTTCATGTCAATGGACGATGTTGCCAGGGTTGAGGAGTTTCTGCGCCATCTGGAGGGGTAGCAGCTTGTCACCGTAGCTTTTATGTTTTTTGTATCTACAATAATTCCTTGACGGTAGCAATAACCGTATATACAATAAATCCATGATCTATGAATGGGATGAGGCAAAGCGGCTGAAGAACCTCGAAAAACACGGGATTGACCTTATTCGTGGCGTCCAGGTCTACGAAGCCGAGTGCAAGGTAACGCTCGAAAGTCACCGTTCCCATGAAAATAGATGGATGGATATTGCCGGGATCGACGGCGTCATCATGGTTTTGTCTCTCACCTATACCAGACGCAAAGACACAGTTCGCTTCATCTCGCTTCGTCCGGCCAGCAGAAAAGAACGGAGAATCTACCAATGGGAAAAATCGTCAGACACACCAGCGAAGAGCTGAAGGCCATGATTTCAAGGGGCGAAGACCGAACCGACTGGGAACGTCTCAGAAGCATGACCGAAGAAGAAATCGAGGCCAATGCTTATGCCGACGCGGACAATCCGCCTCTCACCGATGAAGAGCTGGCAACGGCCCGCATTGTGCGCCATGAACGGGGCCGCCCCAAAAAAGACCAGCCTAAAAAGGCCGTCTCACTTCGGATTGACCCCGAAGTCCTCGCCTACTTCAAAGGCACCGGTAAAGGCTGGCAAAGCCGCATCGATGCAGCTCTCAAGGAATGGATGAAAGAACATAAGGCGGCATAACCGCTACGGCGCGGGATCATCCGCGACCACTTCCCCATTTACCTCTTCCCGCACCACCCCGGTTATCTTCACCATCCGCTCGCTGTTGATCAGGGTGTCGTCCCCTTTTACGAAGACCGGCATGTAGTTGCGTGATAGCCCCTTGAGCAGGCCGTTTTCTTCCCTGTTCTGGATGAGGACCGGCAGCTCCTTGCCGAGGAAGGTCCGGTAATAAGCTTTTTTCTTCTCTTCGGAAAGCTTGCGAAGCGCCTTGGCGCGCTCCTTTATGACGCTGCTCTGCACCTGGTTCCCCATGGTTGCAGCCGGGGTGCCGGTCCTGGGGGAGAAGGGGAAGACGTGGAAGTAGGCGACGGGGAGAGATTCCAGAAACCGGTAGCCCTGCTCGAATTCCTCCGCGCTTTCTCCGGGAAAGCCGGTGATGATGTCGGTGCCGATGCAGATATCGGGGAGGGCGGAAACGAGCTTTTCCACCACTTCGCGGAAGAGGTCGGCGGCATATTTCCGGTTCATGCGCTTAAGCACCTGATCGCTGCCGCTCTGGAGCGGGATGTGCAGATGCGGGCAGACCAGCTTCGACCCGGCGAGAAAGGCGATGAGGCTATCGGAAACTTCCGTCGGCTCCACTGATCCGACGCGGATTCTTTCGGCAAGTTGCTGTTTCTCCGCGGCAACGAGGAGATCGAGGAGGGTGAGCGGCGGTGTCAGGTCGAGACCGTAACCGCCGAGATGGATGCCGGTCAGCACCACCTCCTTGAAACCTTGTGCGGCAAAGGTCCTGATCCCGGCCAGCGCCTCGTCGAACGGCACGCTGCGGCTTCTTCCCCGGGCATAGGGGACGATGCAGTAGGAGCAGAAGGCGTCGCAGCCGTTTTGCACCTGGAGGAACGCCCTGGTGTGCTCGGCGAAGCTCTCCAATTGGGCGCCGCCCGCGTCCTTTTCCCGCGATATGTCGGAAACCAGCACCTGACGCCCGTCTCCGATCTCCCTTAGCAGCGCGGCAATCCCTTTTTTTTCGCTGTTGCCGAGAATCAGGTTCACGCCGGGCATGTCGCTCAGCTCCTCGAAGGCGACCTGGGCGTAACAGCCGGTAACGACGATTCTGGCGGAGGGGTTCTGCCGGGAAGCCCGGCGGATGAGACGACGCGATTCGGCATCGGTCCTGGACGTCACGGTGCAGGTATTTATCACGTAGATGTCCGCGGCGTCATCAAAGGGGATAATCCGGAAACCCTCCTTGCCCAGGGACTCAGACATGGCAGCCGATTCAAACTGGTTGATCTTGCAGCCGAGGGTGGTGATAGCCACCGTTTTCATTGCAGTTTCCTCTATTTTCACCATCAACTATTCACCATAAACCATCAACCGCCTCTTCACCATTCACCATCGACTATTAACCATCGACCGCCTCATCGATCCATCCACCGCCAAGCACTGCGTCTCCGTCGTAAAAGACCACTGCCTGGCCGGGGGTGACGGACTTTTCCCGTTCGCCGAAACGCACCTCTGCGCGGTTGTCGGCAAGGGGAATGATACGGCACGGGATGGGTTGGTGGCGGTACCTGATCTTGCAACTCGCTTCAATGGCGGTTTCCGGGCGGGGGCTGATCCAGTTGATGGCAGTCGCAATCAGGCCGTCGCTGTAGAGTGCGTCACGCGGGCCTACCGTCACCTCTTTCCTGGCGGCGTCCACCCCCAGCACGTAGAGCGGTTCCGGGTGGGCGATGCCCAGACCCCTGCGCTGGCCCACTGTGTAGCGGTAGGTGCCGTCATGCACCCCCAGGACCTTTCCCGTCCTGTCGACGATGTTCCCGGAGAGCAGGTGCTTCCCCCGCTCTTCCTCGATGAAACGGACGTAGTCGTTGTCCGGGACAAAGCAGATCTCCTGGCTCTCCCCCTTTTCCGCCACTCGCAGACCGTAACCGGCGGCGAGGGCGCGGACCTCCTGCTTGGTCATCCCCCCCAGTGGAAAGAGGGTCATGGCGAGCTGTTCCTGGGTGAGGGTGAAGAGGAAATAGGACTGGTCCTTTGCCGGATCGACCCCTTTCATGAGCCGGTAACGGCCGTCGGCATCCTGCTCCGTCCTGGCGTAGTGGCCGGTGGCGATCATGTCCGCCCCGAGTCCGCGCGCCTTCTTCAGGAGGAGCTCGAACTTTATCCACTGGTTGCAGCGCACGCAGGGGTTGGGGGTGCGGCCGAGGAGATACTCGTTGATGAAGTCGTCGATGACGAGCTGCTGGAACTCCTCTTCGAAGTTCACCACGTAAAAGGGGATTTCCAGTTGCTCCGCGACCCGCCGCGCATCGTGGATATCGTCCAGCGAGCAGCAGGTGTCGAATTTTTCCCCTTCTTCGGCCGTGAACTTGGAGTAGTCCCAGACCTGCATTGAGATGCCGATTACCTCATGCCCCTCTTCCTTCAGCAGGGCTGCGGCGACCGAGGAATCCACCCCGCCGCTCATGGCGATGACGACCCGTTTTCGTTTATTGTTTTTTACCATTCTCTATTCACCATTTTGAAAGGACATTTCTGCCACAGACTCACAGAGATGCAGAGGTCTCGCGAAATTGTGCAATCTCTTGATTTTCTCTGTGCCTGTGGTGGGTTCGATCAGATGACAACGAAGGCAAAACCAAATTCAAAACCCATGGGACGCAGAAAAACCGGAAACTGAGGATCACTGCGGATAAAAAAACCCTTATTTGTTGTTTTATAAATCCGCTTCTTCCTCTTTTTCCGCCTTTTCCGCGTCCTATTGGTTTTTAAGGTGTTCTCTGTGTCTCCGTGCCTCCGGTTTGGCGGAAGTGCTGTTTCCGGATTTACTGCTGTCCACGCAGCCGTTCGATAATCCCCGGCAACACGTCCAGCACGTAATCCACTTCAGCTTCCGTGGTTCCCCTCCCCAGGGAAAAACGGACAGATCCCCTGGCCAGTGCCGGTTCGACCCCCATCGCCGCCAGAACCGGCGAGGTTTTCAGGCTGCCGGAGCTGCAGGCGGAACCAGAGGAGACGGCAACGCCGGCCAGATCCAGGTTCAAGAGGAGCGAGTCCGCTTCCAGACGGGGGAAGGAGAGGTTTGTCGTGGTCGGGAGTCGATTTTCCGGGTGGCCGTTGCGCCGCACATCCGGGAATTCAGCCAGGATACCTTGTTCCAGTCGATCGCGCAAGGCCTTGAGACGTGACGCTTCCGCGGCCATCTCTGCCTTCGCTATCTCGCACGCCTTTCCCAGGGCGACGATGCCGGCGACGTTTTCCGTGCCGGCCCGGCGGTTGCGCTCCTGCGAGCCTCCATGGATCAAAGGGTGGAGTTTGACCCCTTTCCTGACGATCAGGGCGCCGATCCCTTTCGGCGCACCCAGCTTGTGACCCGATAGTGCCAGCAGGCGAATGCCCATTTCCCGGCAGTCTACCGGCGCCTTGCCGACGGCTTGCACTGCATCGCAATGGAAGTACACGCCGCGCCTCGCGGCGATTTCCCCGATCTCCGCTACCGGGAAGAGCACGCCGGTCTCATTGTTGGCGAACATTGCCGAAACAAGGATGGTCTTTTCATTGATGGCCGCCTCAAGTTCGTCGAGGTCGACGATGCCGTGGCGGTCCACACGCAGCCGGGTAATCTCGAACCCGTTGCTTTCCAGGTAGAGACAGGCATTCAAAACCGCCGGATGTTCCACCGCGGTGGTAATGATGTGGTTACCCTTGCCGCGCAGGGCCGCTGCAACCCCCTTGACGGCCATGTTGTCCGCTTCGCTGCCGCAGGAGGTGAAGACCACCTCGACCGGATCGCAGCCGACCAGCGCCGCCACCTTTTCGCGGGCTTCTTCCAACGCCCCCTTGACCATGCGGCCGGCCCAGTGGATGCTGGAAGGGTTGCCGAAGCATTCCTTGTAATAGGGGAGGAGCGCCTCCAACACATCCGGGTGAACCGGGGTTGTGGCATTGTAGTCCATGTAAATCATGCTGAACCTGTTGAATTGGTGAATGTTTAACTGTTGAGGAGGAACGGCGGAGTCTCTTAGCTTTCCAGCTTTTCCCGTGCCTCGTGGGTAAGGTCTTCCAGGGTGATGGCGTCGAGAAACCCCCTGATCCGCTCTCCCAACCCTTTCCATATGTTGTGGGTGACGCACCGGGAGATCTTCGAGCAACCGGTGCTCCCTTCGTCCATGCAGGCCACAGGGCTGAGAGGTTCTTCGACGGTGACGACTATCTCTCCCACCTTGATGAGGGCGCTGTTCCGTGCCAGAATATAGCCGCCGCCCGGTCCGCGGATGCTGGTGACGATCCCGCCGTTTTTCAGACGGAAGAAAAGCTGTTCCAGGTAGCTCAGGGGGATGTCCTCCCGCTGGGCTATTTCCTTGAGCGATACAGGTTTGTCCGTGGCGTAGAGGGAGAGGTCGACCATGGCCCGCACAGCATATTGAGCCCTTGTTGACAAGCGCATGCTGTTATTTCCCTTCGTCGAGCCGTTTTTTCAGCTGCTCGTATTCGGTGGTAAGGGTCGATAATTTACGTTCCAGCTCGCGGATCTGGTCAAAGAGACAGGAGATGGCTTTCGCTTCCGGGTCGGGCAGCCGGCCGTGCTGCAGGTCCATCTTTTCTGCGGGCTTTTCCGTGGCCATGACCACGCGACCCGGTATGCCCACAACCGTTGAATTGGGCGGCACCTCTTTGACGACGACCGAATTCGAACCGATCTTGCTGTCCCGTCCGACAGTGAACGGCCCGAGAACCTTCGCGCCGGAACCTACCACCACGTTGTCCCCGAGGGTGGGGTGGCGTTTGGTCTTTTCCCAGCTCACACCGCCAAGAGTTACCCCATGGTAAAGGGTCACGTTGTCGCCGATCTCGGCGGTCTCACCAATGACTACTCCCATGCCGTGATCGATAAAAAAGCCTTTGCCGATGGTTGCGCCGGGATGAATCTCTATGCCGGTAAAAAACCTTCCCATGTGGGAGCAGAAGCGGCCGAGGAAGAACAATTCATGCGTCCAGAGCCAGTGGGAAATTCTGTGAAACCAGATGGCATGCAGGCCCGGATAGCAGAAAAAGACCTCTAAAGCGCTTCTGGCTGCCGGGTCCCTGTCAAAGACGGCTTTAATGTCCTGCTTTAATCTTGAAAACATCGGCTCCCCTTTCATGACTCCAGTAAATCGTGCCTAGAATTTTTACTAACATACCTTACTATTTTAGTCAATTATTAAGTGGGAGAGAAATCGGGGCTGGGTGGCGGAGGGCAAAAAACGTTATGAGCGGGATAAGGGGAGGGCAAAGCTGAACGTGCTTCCATGGTTAAGGGTGCTGTCAACCCACATCCTGCCGCTATGGGCGTCGACTATTCGCTTGCAGATGGCAAGGCCCAGGCCGCTCCCTTTCTTGGCGGAGCTGTTGGTGGATTTCAGATGGTAGAATTCGTTGAATATCTTGGTTATGTAGTTCTCCGGAATCCCCTCGCCGGTGTCCGTGACGGATACAAGAAGTTCTTCATCGCTAACGGCAACTGAAATACCGATTTTCCCGCCGCTGGGGGTGAATTTGATGGCATTGCCGATCAGGTTGGTCAGAACGCATTGGATTTTCTTGCTGTCAAAAAACGCGGAGATATTGTCCTGCAAAGGTTCTACGCTCATTTGCAGGCCGTTCTGCCAAGCGAATGGGGCGAGGACCGTGTATACTTCCTGGATAGACTCCATGATATTTTTATCTTCACATGATAGTTCCAGTTCGCTGGAGTCGAAATTGGAATTGTCGAGCAGTTCTTCAATGAGGTCCATCAGGCGGTCGCAGCTGTCGATGGCGGAATCCAGATGCTCGCGCTGCATCTCGGTGAGGTTGTTCGTGTCCGAATCCCGGAGCTGCGAACAGTTGCTGTGGATAACGGCAACCGGCAGGCGAAGGTCGTTGGTGGCGGTATAGATAAATTCCGACTTTAGATGGTTGACCCCCTTGAGCCGTTCATTTGCCTCTGCCAGCTGATGCTGCGCCCTTCTTTCCTCTGTAACATCCATGAACGTGAGAATGGCATAGTTCCCTTCGAGGCGGTAGTTGCTGACAGATACCGCTACGCAGCGTTTTTCCCCGCATTTGGTTTTAAAGAGGAGATCGTACTTATTCCTGAAATTGCGACCGAGGAAAAAGTTCATATGGTTTTCCATCCCCACCTGGAAGCTTTCCTCGGCCAGGAAGTCCGTCAGCGTCATTTTCAGCATCTGGTCCCGCTGGTAGCCGAGGATGTCGAGCGCGCTCCTGTTGACGTATACCGGTTCTCCTCGTGCATTCAAAACCATGAGTCCTTCCGATGCATGCTCAAAAAGACTTTCGTAAACGGCTTTTTCCGCTAGCTCCTTTTCCAGTTTCTCCTTTATTTCCCGCAGCTCATCGGACTCTTCCAGAACCTTTTTAAACTGGGATGCGTTTTTTATGGCATTTGCCGAGGCATCGGCGACCAGTTGACAGAAACGGAGTTCGCGGCCGCTGAATGAATTCCTGTCGTTGGTGGTCCTGACCATCAGAGAACCGATTATCTCGTTCTGAGACAATATCGGGACGACCAGGATCGTGTCCAAGTCGATATCCGAAATATATTTTTTGACATCGTCGAGCAGCGGGTGGTGCTTGGCGTCTCTGATAACAAGGGCTTTGCGGGAGCGGATCACTTCCAGGAGTTCCGGGTAGCGTGACAGTTCAATGCGAATTCCCTTGGCTGAGGGGTTGTCGCTTGATGCCAGGACAAAACCGTACCCTTCTTCGCTAAACTTTACTATGGAACAACGTTTGACCTCAATGTGGTCTGCAATTTTCTTGACGATGATCTGGAGGATTTCCCGGGTGTCGAGTGTTGATGTGATGGTTTGTGAGATATCCAGGACTGTTTCCGCGTCCTTATTCTTCAGCTCCATCATGGCAATGGCCTCACGCTTGAAAAGGTTGGCGCGGATCCTGGCCAGGAGTTCCTTGTCGGAAAAAGGCTTGGTGATGTAATCATCTATTCCGGCGGCGAAAGCCGCAAGGAGGTTGTCCTTTTCTTTTGAGGCGGTAATCACGATCACGGGAATCGTGGTAGTGCGCATATCCTGTTTGATTCGCCTGCAGGCCTCAACGCCGTCCATCTCCGGCATTACCAGGTCCATCAGGATAATGTCCGGCATGAATTCCTGGGCTTTCGAGACTGCTGAAGCCCCGTTGGTCGCCTCTTCGATGACATAATGCAGCGGGGCGAGGGTGTCCCGCAGCATTTGCAATGCGAATTTCTGATCGTCGACTATGAGGATTTTATTTGCTTTCATTGCATGCACCCAAAGTGAAACAGCAAATTACATACCAGTATCAATAATAATTCAGAGGGTGAATGGGGTATAATTAAGCTTGGGCACAGGAGGCTTTTACTCGATATGGATGAACATTGCTCCTGATACGGTAAATTAATGAAAATGCAGCTGTTTTGCCGTCTGTTGTTTATATAAATATGTCGATAGTTCACTCGATATATCTATGCAAGCCACATGAGTATATCGTAGATTCTCCGTGAAACAACCGACATGATTTAGAGATTTGTCTGCATTCTTTGCAGTATCTCCAGCTCTTCTTTGATTCCTTCTGTCGGATGTTCACCCGCCCATTGCAGAAGCGCCGGCATTGTTTCCTCCGCTTTGCAGCGCGGATAATCGGTTGCAGAAAGGTGGTGGATCAGTTTCATGGTTCTGAGTCCGTCGAACCAGCCGTGGAAGGCTGTCATTGTCGCCCGGTCATTTTTGTTGTTCACCCGCAGCTTCTCCCATGCCGCGGCAAAGCCGATGCTTTCCAGGTATCCGGCAAGTTGGGGGGAGATTTCCGCTGAACCGGCCAAAAGCTCCACGCCGTCCAGCCCTGTGTTGTGCATGACCATTTCCAGCCAATCCTTGAGGACCATGAAGCATTCCGGCCGGTAAAATCTGATGGCGTCGTCATCGCCGGCCAGGACCCGGGAGATTGAGCGGCCGGTGCCGAAGGGGACCCGGTGGGAGGCCCTGGCCGAGGGATAGACCACTGTGCCCCTGACCTGCGCCACCCCTGAAGTCCGATGCAACTGCTGGAGGAAATAAAAATCCTCTCCCGCGGCACGGCTGTTCATACCTCCCATGCGTGCATAGGCCGAGGCGCGGCAAGCCATGGCGCTTCCTACCGTGTGGAAGGCGTATGGTGACCCGGCAAGCTCAAGTCCCAGCACGTAGCCGCGGAGAAACAGTTCGTAATGGTCGATGGCCTGCTGCTCTTCCGTTGAAGATCCGGCCTGGTGCCGGAAGGGGATCACCGCGCCTCCTGCGCGTGATGTTTCGAAGTGATGGACAAGGGCTGGGAGGTAATCGGGGCGGACCAGGGTGTCGGCGTCAAGATATACGAGAAGCGGATCGGCCGCATGGTAATCGAGGCACGGCAGAGCCAGGTCGGCGCCGATTTTCCTCGCCAGACCGACCCCACCTCCCTTGATCGGCATTTCCAAACCCGGCGAGGCAGCGTCAACCCAGGCGAGGTGCATCTTTGCCAGGGCAGGATCGGTTACGGCCAGGCGCTTCAGGGTGACATTATTATCCGTCTTGTCTTGTGGGGAGGCATCTGCCCGGTGGTTGACCACTACCATCACCAGGAACCGGTCGAGGAGTTCCGGCGGGTTTTCCGCCAAAGAGCGGAGTGTTGTAAAAAGGCGGGAGCTTTCTGCCAGGGCGGGAATCAACACGGCCCCTGCAAAGGTGCGGTGAACGGGTACCGCTATTTTCCAGGGGGCGCTAATCGCGCGCTTTATCAGGTATTGTGAGATATGGGCTGGTATCATGGGATCATCTGTGGGTAGAGAGTGTGGCGGTCGCAAATCAATTAATCCCAAAAACGGCAGTTAACCACGAATGACACGAATAAACACTAATGTTTTCCTGATTAGCACTAATCTTCCGCAGAAGTTACCCCCCTTTGAGAAAGGGGGGCAAGGGGGGATTTTCCTGGCTGCGATGAAAGGCAAATCCCCCTAAATCCCCCTTTCATAAAGGGGGACTTGGTCTTTCGGAAGATTGGTACTAATCAGCAATGTTTTTAACCCTTGTTATGTCTTGAGTAGTCACCAGTCTAGTGAGTTGTCTTCTGCATCACAAGGGTTTGCATATTTGTGCAAATTCGTGAAATTCGGTACGCCAGGCCAAGCCTGGCTGATCTATCTGACTGAAAAGTGTCAGACATGTAAATTGCTCGTTCACCATGTAGTCGCGGTCTGTCACGAGAGGGTAACCAAACGTGGGGAGTAAGACCGG
>Ga0209639_1002488_pt1 | contig 14342 bp, 12 predicted proteins | sample EPASupsiteHSE605_FD_187268 | JGI IMG/M metagenome (GOLD analysis project Ga0209639, IMG submission 187268) | Bioremediated contaminated groundwater from EPA Superfund site, New Mexico - Sample HSE6-05 (SPAdes) (version 2) | ecosystem: Environmental > Aquatic > Deep subsurface > Groundwater >...
GACGCCTAAATATATCGCCGCGTTTGCGAACATCAAAAAGCCCCAGCGGGCGCGGCCTCTTCCCGCGGTTTTTATACTGCGGAGCATGACAAGTATGGTCAGCGCTCCTGAAAACAGAACGAGCTGCTCATATAGGCAGAACGCCGCGAGCTGAAGCACCGCGAAGAACACAAGGTCTTTTTTTCTGCCTTCGTCGCACCACGCGTCAAAGAAATAAAACGCGAGCGACGCGAAAAAAAGCCCCGCCACGATACGCGAAGAGGCCGAAACCCAGTAGCTCCCTTCAAAACCGAGCGGCATCAGCGCGTAGATGACAAAAAACAGATAGCCTGTCCCGAACTGCTTTGAAAAGACTTTATGGAAAAAAACGGCCGAGGCGGCGTACATCGCAGAGATTATGGCTACAGCCGCCAGCATATGCCCGTAAAGCCGCGACCAGATAAAAACGTCGCAGATACCCGCAAGCGGACGGGAGGAAAGCAGCCCGAGGTTTTTTACGAGCGACAAAAAGCCTCCGCCGTAGGCGGTATAGTTGTGGTATTGAATGTAGTCGTCGAGTTGATAATAATACTCGAAGCCGTAGTAGCAGTAGCGGACAAAAATCAGCCCGAACAGAATAAGGAACAGGAAGACGTAATTCTGTTTTTCATAGCGAGCGTTTTTCTTAGTCACTTCCGCTTTCCCTTCTCAGCCGCCTTTTCACAGCGCTGCGTATTCTGACAATGTCACAGAACATCTTTATACTGTCGCTAAACACCGAAACCTTAGAAGCCCTGTGGTTTATGATTTTCACGGGAAGCTGCGCGACGGACAGCCCCAGTCCCTTTGCAAGCAGCATAACCTCAAAATCGAAGGCAAACCCGTCCGTTTCGCAGAGCGTAAATATTCCTTTTGCAGCCTTTGCCGAAAAAGCCTTCAGCCCGCACTGCGTATCGTAATGAAAGCCCGCCAGAAGCCCTGTGAGAAAGGTAAAGAGTCTGCTTGCGGCAAGTCTTATAACGGGATAGTCCTCGTAACCCTGCGGATGCAGCTTTCGAGAGCCGATTGCCATATCCGCGTCCTCGTCTGCAAGCTTGTCCGCAAGCCCGCCGACAGCTTCGATACCGTAGGCAAGATCGGCGTCGGTGTATACGATTATATCCCCGCGGGCGGCAAGTATGCCTTCGCGCACGGCGCTGCCTTTTCCCCTGTTCGGCATATGGCCTATACAGCGCAGATGTTCGTTATGGATGCTCTCGGCAACAGCTCTCGTATTATCCGTGCTGCCGTCGTCCGATATGATAAGCTCAAACTCCGTAAAACGGCCCTCAAGAAAAGAAAGCGCCGTTTTAATCGTATTTTCAATTATCGCTGCCTCGTTGTAGGCGGGGATTACCAGCGATATTTTCGCATTCTGCATTGCAAACTCCCTGCTGTCCGACTTTGCGCTGATTTTACTACCTTTTACTGGGTTTGTCAATGAAGTCCGGCGGGAGCGAAAAGACTGAACACAATATATTGTAGCAATATTTATAAAAGTCAAAAGCACAAAACTATATATATGATTTTTGGAATATATCATAATTGCAATTGCGGCACTCTCATTGTATTATGATAATAGGCGTAATAGCCGCGGCGGAGGAAAATAATGTTAATATACGGGCTACAAAAGCTGTCGCTTCTCGATTATCCCGGAAAGCTGGCAGCAACAGTTTTCACCGGAGGCTGTAATCTGCGCTGTCCTTTTTGCCATAACGCCTCGCTTGTAACCAGATTTTCGGAATGTGAACAGATCTCCGATGAGGAGGTCTTCTCTTTCCTCGAAAAGCGCAGAGGGCTTCTGGACGGTGTGTGCATCACCGGCGGCGAACCGCTTTTGCAGGACGGTCTCGAAACGTTTATAGCAAAAGTACGCGAGATGGGTTTTCTCGTAAAGCTGGACACCAACGGCGCGTTTCCGGAAGAACTCGGCGCTCTTTTAGGACGTTCTGCTATCGACTATGTTGCAATGGATATAAAAAACTCTTTTGAAAAATATCCGATGACGGTCGGAATATCCGAGTTTGATCCGACGCCTGTTTTTGAAAGCGCAAAGATTCTTATGAGCGGCACCGTTCCCTATGAATTCCGCACCACTCTTGTTCGCGCCTTTCACACAGAGGAAGACATTATAAAAATCGGTCTTGCCGTGGCCGGCGCGGAAAACTATTTCCTGCAGAATTTTGAGGACAGCGGCGATCTTGTCGGTTTCGGAGGAGATATTTCAGGTGTACCGTTAAGCGGCTTTTCAGCGGCGGAAACTGAGCATTTCAGGGATATTCTGTCGCAATACGTGAAAAATGTCCGCATAAGGAATTGACATAACATATCAATATTTAGTGGTTATTTCTGCCTTTTTGCCATTGACAAACACAACATATAAGTATACTATACAGATAAGTTTCATAAAATAACAAATAAAACAAATCAGTAACAATATTTCGCTTGAGAGAAACAGAGATATTTTGGGGGGCATTAGGATGTATAAAGTAGTAAAACGTGACGGACAGACAACCGATTTTAATATATCTAAAATCAGCGTTGCAATAACAAAGGCGTTTGAGGCGCAGAACAAGCAGTTCACGCCGGACACCATTGACCTTCTCGCCCTCAAGGTCACCTCCGACTACCAGTCCAAGATTAAGGACGGGCTCGTCGGAGTCGAGGATATTCAGGACAGCGTGGAATCCGTCCTCGTTCAGGCAGGCTATGCGGACGTTGCCAAGGCATACATTCTCTACCGCAGGCAGCGCGAGAAGGTCCGCAATATGAAGTCCACCATTCTGGACTATAAGGAACTCGTCAACAGCTATGTCCACCTTACGGACTGGCGCGTCAAGGAGAATTCCACCGTCACTTATTCTGTCGGCGGTCTTATCCTTTCGAACTCGGGCGCGATAACTGCGAACTACTGGCTTTCCGAGATTTATGACGACGAAGTCGCCAGCGCTCACCGCAACGCGGATATGCATCTGCACGACCTTTCCATGCTCACGGGTTACTGCGCGGGCTGGTCGCTCCGTCAGCTCATTAAGGACGGTCTCGGCGGCATACCCGGAAAGATTACCTCTTCGCCGGCAAGCCACCTTTCCACGCTCTGCAACCAGATGGTCAATTTCCTTGGCATCATGCAGAACGAGTGGGCGGGCGCTCAGGCTTTCTCCTCCTTCGACACCTACCTTGCTCCCTTTGTGAAGATTGATAATCTCAGCTACAAGGAAGTCAAGCAGTGCATACAGTCTTTCGTATACGGCGTAAACACCCCCTCCCGCTGGGGAACACAGGCTCCGTTCTCCAATGTCACGCTGGACTGGACAGTCCCGGGCGACATGGCGGATATTCCCTGCATCGTCGGCGGAAAAGAAATGGATTTCTGCTACAAAGACTGCAAAAAAGAAATGGATCTGGTCAACAAGGCGTTTATCGAAATCATGGTCGAGGGCGACGCCAACGGGCGCGGGTTCCAGTACCCGATACCGACTTATTCGATTACAAGGGACTTCGACTGGAGCGAAACCGAGAACAACAAGCTTCTTTTCGAGATGACCGCAAAATACGGCACACCCTATTTCTCGAACTACATCAACAGCGACATGGAGCCGAGCGACGTGCGCTCGATGTGCTGCCGTCTGCGTCTTGACCTCCGCGAGCTTCGCAAAAAGTCCGGCGGCTTCTTCGGAAGCGGCGAGAGCACGGGTTCCATCGGCGTTGTAACGATAAACCTTCCCTGCATTGCCTACACGGCGGCGGACGAGGCGGCTTTCTACAAACGTCTCGACCACATGATGGACGTTGCCGCTCGCTCTCTGGACACGAAGCGCACGGTCATCACCCGCCTTCTCAACGAGGGACTGTACCCCTACACAAAGCGTTATCTCGGCACCTTCGACAATCACTTCTCCACTATCGGCATAATCGGCATGAACGAGGCAGCCCTCAACGCGAACTGGCTCAAACAGGACCTCACACATCCCGAGGCTCAGCAGTTTGCAAAGGATGTTTTGAACCATATGCGCGAGAAGCTAAAGGATTATCAGGAGCAGTACGGCGCGCTCTTCAATCTGGAGGCAACTCCCGCCGAGTCCACAACCTACCGCCTTGCCAAGCACGATGTAGAGCGCTATCCCGACATCATTACGGCCTCCGAAGCGGGCGGCACTCCTTATTACACCAACAGCTCTCATCTGCCCGTCGGCTATACGGACGATGTTTTCGAAGCTCTCTCCATACAGGACGAGCTGCAGACGCTTTACACCAGCGGCACCGTGTTCCACGCCTTTCTCGGCGAAAAGCTGCCCGACTGGAAAGCCGCCGCAAATCTTGTGCGCAAGATCGCGGAAAATCATCATCTCCCCTACTACACCATTTCGCCCACCTATTCCGTCTGCAAGAGCCACGGCTACATCACGGGCGAAGTATACACCTGCCCCGACTGCGGCGAAAAGACCGAGGTCTACAGCCGTATAACCGGCTACTACCGTCCGGTACAGAACTGGAACGAGGGTAAGTCAAAGGAATTCAAGGACCGTAAGCTCTATGATGTCGGGCACTCCGCGCCCCGCACCGCTCCGGCTGTCGCGCACTGTGCCGTTCCCCCCGAAGCCGCAGCGCCAGTTGTTATTGAAAACTCAAAAGCCCTGTTCTTTTCCCGCCTTACCTGCCCCAACTGCCGCGTTGCCGAAACACTGCTCGAAAAAGTCGGCTTTGATTTTGAAAAGCTGATTGCGGACGACAACCTTGAGCTCGCAAAGCAGTACGGCATAAAGGGCTCGCCCACTCTCGTCATAACGGACGGAGTGAGCACCGAGAAATTCTACGGCGTGCCGGAAATCAAGAAGTTCCTTGAGACCGCGCGGGTGCGTGTCGGCTAAATGCCGGTCTTCAATTCGAAAACACTGAAAACACGGTCTTTCACGGGGGTCGGGCTTACCGCCCGGCTCCCTTTCTATCAAACAGCAGGGAGATATATTTTATGCATGACATTGTCATAATCGGCGGAGGACCTGCGGGCATGACCGCCGCGCTTTACGCAGTACGAAACGGAAAGAGTGCTCTTGTAATCGAAAAAGAAGGCTTCGGCGGGCAGATTACCTATTCGCCGCGGGTCGAGAACTTTCCCGGGACGTTCTCCATGAGCGGAACCGAGTTTGCGGACAAGCTGCTTGAGCAGATACTTGCACAGGGCGCGGAGGTCGAGGTTGAGACCGTGACGGGGATTGTGGACGACGGCGGCATCAAGCGCGTTATGACGGAAAGCGGAACGCAGTTTGAGGCCAAATCCGTCATTATTGCAACGGGCGTAAAGCACCGTATGCTGGGCCTTGAGGGCGAATACGGGCTTGTCGGAAACGGAGTCAGCTTCTGCGCTCTATGTGACGGTGAGTATTACAGCGGTCAGACCGTCGCTGTAGCAGGCGGCGGCAACTCCGCTCTACAGGAGGCGACCCTCCTTGCCGACGTCTGCCGCGAGGTAGTCATGGTGCAGGACCTCGACTGTTTCACGGGCGAAGCCAGACTCGCGGAGGCGCTTCTGGCAAGACCTAATGTCCGCTCGTTCACGGGAACTTCAATCGAGGGGCTTATAACGGAAGGCGGCGAACTGAAGGGGCTGAGGCTCCGCAGCAAAGCCTCGAATGAAACCTCTGTTCTTTCCTGCGACGGGTTGTTTGTCGCAATCGGCCTCATCCCCGAAAACGGTGCCTTTTCGAAGCTCGTTTCGTTGGACAGCGCAGGCTACATTGATTCCGGCGAGGACTGCGAAACAGGTCGTCCCGGTGTTTTCACCGCCGGCGACTGCCGGACAAAAAGAGTGCGCCAGCTTACAACAGCCTCGGCCGACGGAGCCGTCGCCGCCCTCGCGGCCTGCGAATACATAAACCGAACTTTACGATAAAAAAAGCCCGCCATCCGAAAAGATGGCGGGCTTTTTTGGCACAAAACGCTTACTGGGGCAGAACGTTTATAGCGCGGAACTTTCCGCTTGCCTTGGGGTCGGGCTCGACGTCATAAGTGACAGCCTGGCCTTCGGTCAGCGATTTAAATCCGTCGCCTGCGATAGCGGAGAAGTGTACGAAAACATCGTCGCCGCCTTCAGCATTCGAAATAAAGCCAAAGCCCTTCTGTGAATTGAACCATTTAACTGTACCTTTATGCATAATAGTACCTCCATAATTATTATATCCGAGATAAACAAAAAAACCCATACTCACGAAGCAAACCATCGAAAGACTTGCTTTTAGAGCATGAGTCGAACTGATCAATCTGAATACATGATGAATTTTACCAGACTCTTAGGTCTTTGTCAATAGCATTTCAATATATGCCTATGCCGTCAAAGCCGTCTACGCCGCCGAAATTTTTAAGAGGCACGCCGTTTCCGGTGCGCCTCTTATTTTATGAGATAACGAGCATCTCTCAGCTTTTGGGCTTCAGGATGAGGTTTATCAGCTTGTTTTTGACTATTATCGTTTTGACGATTTCCGAGTCCTCAAGCAGGCGCGCAATCTTTTCATCCCGGCAGGCAATAGCCTTGACTGTCTCGTCGGCGGCGTCGACGGGGATTATCACCGTTGTTTTGAGCTTTCCGCCGACCTGTACGGCAATTTCCTTTTCCGCGTCGATGGTCTTTGCTTCGTCATATTTTGGCCACGGCTGGAGGCAGGCATAGCCCTTGCAGCCCTGTATCTCCCAGAGCTCATCGGCAAAATGCGGAGCAAAGGGACTGAGCATGAGGATGAGCGCTTTGATATCGCCTCTTGTTGGCTTATTCTCATAGAAGGTATTGACGAGGGACATAAGCGTTGCGATTGCGGTGTTGAACTTCATGTTCTCGATGTCTTCGCCGACCTTTTTAATCGCCTTGTGTATCTCCGCCTCGTTTGCCTTGGAGAAGGAATCTCCTTCAAGCGGGGCTTCGGCAAGGTTCCATATCCTGTCGAGAAATCTCTTGCAGCCCTTTACGGCAACGCTCGACCACGGAACGGCCTTTTCAAAGTCGCCTATGAACATGATGTACAGGCGCAGAGTATCGGCTCCGTATTCGTCTATGATGTCGTTTGGATTGATGACGTTTCCGCGGGACTTACTCATCTTGTCCCCGCCCTCGCCGAGTATCATTCCGTGGCTGGTGCGCTTATGGTAGGGTTCCTTTGTGGGAACAACGCCAATATCATAGAGGAACTTGTGCCAGAAACGGCTGTACAAGAGGTGCAGCGTCGTGTGCTCCATACCGCCGTTGTACCAGTCGACCTGGTTCCAGTATTTGATTGCTTCCCTGCCGACAAGGCTGTCCTTATTGTGCGGGTCCATATAGCGCAGATAATACCAGCTTGAGCCGGCCCACTGGGGCATGGTGTCGGTTTCTCTCTTGGCGGGACCGCCGCAATGCGGGCAGGTCGTATTTACCCAGTCGTCCATATGTGCAAGAGGGCTTTCGCCGTTGTCCGTTGTCTCGTAGCTCTTGACATCCGGCAGACGGAGCGGCAGCTCGCTTTCGGGTAGGGCTACCCAGCCGCACTTCTCGCACCAGACAAGGGGTATAGGTTCTCCCCAGTAGCGCTGGCGGCTGAACACCCAGTCGCGCAGCTTGTAGTTGACCTTCTCGCGGCCGAGCTGCTTCATAATAATCCACTCGGTAATCTTTTTCTTTGCTTCTTCAACGGTCATGCCGTTAAGAAAACCGGAATTGACCATAATCCCTGTTTCGCAGTCGGTAAATGCTTCCTTCTCGACCTCGCCGCCCTTGACGACCTCGATTATCGGAAGATTAAACTGCTTGGCAAACTCCCAGTCGCGCGAATCGTGTCCCGGAACGGCCATGATAGCTCCGGTACCGTAGGTCGAAAGTACATAGTCGGAGATGAATACCGGTATCTCGTCACCGGTAACGGGGTTAACCGCGGAAACGCCCTCAAGACGGACGCCGGTCTTGTCCTTCGCCATTTCCGTGCGCTCGAAGTCCGACTTTCTGGCCGCCGCCGCCTGATACTCGCGGACGGCGTCAAGGTTCGTAAGCTTGCCGGCCCATTTTTCCACAAGCGCGTGCTCGGGAGCTATGACCATATAGGTAACGCCGAAAAGCGTATCTGGGCGAGTTGTGAAAACCGTCATCGCGTCGCCCGCGGTCGTGCCGAAATTGACCTCGGCGCCTGTGGAGCGACCTATCCAGTTGCGCTGCTGTATTTTGACGCGCTCAATGTAATCGACCTCGTCAAGATCGTCGATAAGGCGCTGGGCGTATGCGGTTATCTTGAGCATCCATTGGCTTTTTTCCTTGCGCACGACCTCGGAGCCGCAGCGTTCACAGACGCCGTTTACGACCTCTTCGTTGGCAAGCACGCATTTGCAGGAGGTGCACCAGTTGACAGGCATACTGGTCTTGTACGCAAGGCCTTTTTTGAACATCTGGAGGAATATCCACTGCGTCCACTTGTAGTATTCGGGGTCGGTGGTTTCGATGCACCTGTCCCAGTCGAAGCTGTAGCCGAGCATCTGAAGCTGCTCCGTAAAGCGCTTGATGTTCGTTTCCGTGACCTCGCGCGGGTGCATATGGTTTTTTATCGCATAATTTTCCGTCGGGAGTCCAAAGGCATCGTAGCCGATGGGAAAAAGAACATTGTAGCCCTCCATGCGGCGCTTTCTCGCGACTATATCCATTGCCGTATATGGGCGGGGATGCCCGACATGCAGGCCCTGTCCCGATGGATACGGAAACTCTATAAGCCCGTAGAATTTCGGCTTTTCTCCGTTGTTTTCCGCGGCATATATTTTTTCATCCAGCCATTTCTTTTGCCATTTCTTTTCAATAGCCGTAAAGTCGTACTTCATAATTCGTGTCAGTCCTTCTATTCAAATGAGCGCTTTTCCCTGTGCTCCCGATGTCTATCTCTCTCCGACGAGACCTGAAATTTCGATTTCAGCCGCATCCGCCCAAAGGCGCTCGAGACCGTAGAATTTGCGGGCCTCCTCCATGAAAACATGGACGACGACGCAGCCGTAATCGAGGAGTACCCAGCCGCCGGAGCGGTAGCCCTCGCGGTGGAGAACCTTTTCGCCGTTTTCCTCCATGACCTTTTCGACCTCGTCGCACAGCGTCTTGATCTGGGTCGTCGAGCCTGCGGTGCAGATTACAAAATAATCCGCCAGGACGGAAATAGCATCTATTTTTATGAGTTTTATATCGTGTCCAATCTTGTTTCCAAGGACTTCGACGATTTTTTCAGCTATCTGCCGGGATGTCATCATATAGGTAATAATCCTTTCATTATTGGGGATTTTTATAGAAGTTTAGGTAAACCTCTTTCCCGTTGGTTGTGTAATAGTTGCCCGGGGTAATGGTGTAAGTACCGGTTTCTGCCGCTTTCTGGCAGAGAATGGAGCAGTCCTCGGCTTTGATTGCAAGCTTGAGAGGGTTAAGCTGCTCGTTTACGATTGCCATCCAATCGTCGACGTTTATGGTCACATAGGACAGGTTGTTTATCCATGCGCCGGTCGTCGGAACAGTTGACAGACTAATGTCTTCGGCGGACATCTTGAGGAATTCCTGAGCGTACCACTGCATATTGCCCATAGAAAGATCCGTCTGTGAGTTGTCGATGACAATCTGTGCTATATTAACGAGGCTTGTAAGATTTTTGAGTTGAAGAGCCTGCGAAGCAACTGCCTTGATAAGCGCGTGCTGCGTATCCAGCCGGTCCAGATCGCCCATCCCGTAACCCGTTCCGTCGTTGTTCTGGCGGAAACGGAAAACTCCGAGCGCGTTTTGGCCGTTCAGAAGCTGATAGCCCTTCTGGACATGGATAGTAAATACATACTCGCAGACTCCGTCATTGTCGTTGTCTGCATAATCATCGTAGTCCATATTGACCGGAACGTCAAAATAAACTCCTCCGAGCGCGTTGATAGCCTGAACAAAGACATCGGTATCTATGAGAACGTAGTTGTCCGGCATGAAGCCTGTGACGTCTTTGACATACGACATAAGCGCGTCTATGCCGCTTTCGTCTCTGTTTTCCGCGTAAAGATACGCCGCGTTGATTTTTTTGACCGGATCCGGTGTGTTGATGGCCGTGTCTCGCGGAATGGAAACGATGTTCGCCTTATGCTCGACCGCATCATAGCGGACCAGCATCATCGTATCTGTATTCAGCCCGAGCTGATCGATGCCCACAACCAAAATCGTATAATAGTGCCCGATTTCTCTCGTTTCTGTGTCGGTTATGACAGCGGATGCCTGAGGGTCGACAGGGACTTGCGTGGTCTCGGGTGGCTTTGTCGTAAGCTTCCAGTAGATAAAAACCCCTGCGGCAATGACGGCGATTACGGCAAGCGCTATAAGCCAGCCCTTGCCTTTCTTTTTCGGCTTTTGGGGCCTGGGGGCTCTTCTTCCTGCGGGAACCTGCTCCGGCACTCTGCTTTTCGGAACCTCTGTGTTATTATGTCCTCTGACGGTTTCATTTATATAATTTCCGTCGGCGTCGCCCGTTCTGCCTGTTCTTGCGCCGCTGCCCGAATTATTCTCTCTTTTTCCGTTTCCTCCGAATATTTTCACCTAGGTACCCTTCCTTTCGCAAGTGCCTCCGTAAAGCAAAATCAAATTCAGTCTCAGTTTTACGGTTTTTTATCTTTTTTATGTTCCTCGAGCCATTTCAGGGCTTTGACAGTATTCTCGTGAGGTGAGAAATCCCTGTGTTCCAGCTCCTCAAGGCTCATCTGAAGTCCTCTTAATACAGCCGCGTTGATATCCTCATAGGCAAGCCGGCGCAGCTCGTCCACGCCCTCGAAGTCGCGCGTGGGTTCGATATAGTCTGCTATATAAATTATTTTTTCGAGCAAAGTCATATTTTCGCGGCCGGTCGTGTGCCACCGGATTGCGGAATAGACCTCGTCGCTGATACCGAATTTATCGCGGGCAAACGCAGCGCCCGTTTTTGCATGGAGCAGTTTGAAGTTCGATTTTTCATCAGCATCCGTGATAATACCATATTCTTCGCACAATATCAACTGCTCGGGACCTTTAAGTTTTTTTGTTATGTCGTGCAGAATGCCCGCTTCCGCGGCCAAGCCTGTGTCCGCGCCCCATTTTTCTGCGAGGCGCACGGCTTCCTGTTCGCAGCCTCGTACATGAGGAATGCGCTTTTCGTCGAGATAGACGTAGGAATTTTCTCTGAGCCACGGAAGATTTGCCTCCGCGCAGTACCAGCGGTGTTTGATTATCTCTTTATAGACGGCGTCCGGCAGTAAATTGTTTCCTTCGCGGTTTTTAAGCAAAGTCCGAAGCTCCGTTGAGGACACCTTGGTCGGGACAAGTCCGATTTCATATACTGTCGCCCCGTATTTTTCGGCATAATAGGCCTTCAGCCTGCGTATCTCCGAAATCTCGTCCTGTTTCCGCGGAAAAGCCGCGAGCGCGGAAAGCCCGAAAATGCGTTTGAAGTCTTTCCATGTTTCAAAGCTTGCGAGCATATCCGTACCCATAAGCAGGATAAGCTCGTCCTCCGGGTTAAGGCGTTTTAGCTCCGAAAGCGTATCGACGGTATATGAAACGCCGTCTCTGCGTATTTCCATATCGGAGACTTCGGTTTTCGGAAGCCCGCCGAAGGCAAGGAGCGCAAGCGAGAACCTTTCCTCCGCGGAAGGGCAAGGCTCCTCCTGCTCCTTGTGCGGAGGTCTGGCAGTCGGAATAATTATGAGTCTGTCGGCATGGAGTTCGCTCAAGGCAGCTTTCGCCGCCCCGACATGACCGTTATGAGGAGGGTTGAAGCTCCCTCCGAAAACAGCTGTCCGCATTTCAATCGCCTCCTTCGTGCTTAAGGTGAGGCAAGCCGAACCCGACGCGCCCGCACCCTATATGAGCTACTTCTTCTTTTCTTTCTTGGGAAGCTCTATAACAGGGTTTAATTCGTTTCTTTTATAAAGGACGAACTTGCTGCCGATGACCTGCACTCCGTCGGCTCTGCACTCCTGGCAGAGCAGGTCGCACACCTCTTTCGGCGAAAGCGTCGAGTTTTCAAGGACCTTGCCCTTGACGAGCTCGCGCGCCTTGAGAGCCTCTTTAGCTTGAATTATGATGTTTTCGCTCAGGTCGCCCTTTCCGACATGAATGATCGTGTCCTCTTTCGCGGCAAGGCCCCTCAGATATGCGCGCTGTTTACTTGTCAGCATTGTATTCCCTCAGTTTCATTTCAAATATTTTCAGTGCCCTGCCTCTGTGCGAAACGGCGTTTTTTTCCTCCGGACTAAGCTCCGCCATTGTTTTTCCCATTCCGTGAAGCTCAAAAACCGGGTCGTAGCCAAAGCCGCCCTCGCCTCTCGGCTCATGTGCGATTATTCCCCCGCATTCGCCTCTTGCGGTTATAACGTCGCCGTTTGGAAAGACGCAGGCGATGCAGGAAACAAATTTCGCGTTTCTGTTTTTTTCGCCCTCGAGGTTCTTCAGAAGCAGCTTTACTCTCTCCGCGTCATTTTTGCAGGCGTCTCCGCCGTAGCGTGCTGAATAAACGCCCGGAGAGCCCCCCAGCGTTTCCACCGCGAGTCCCGAGTCATCCGCTATGGCAGGTTCAGAAAGCGCCTCACAGGCCGCTCTGGCCTTGATGAGCGCGTTTTCCTCAAACATCTCTCCCGTTTCCTCGGCCTCAAGGACTAGTCCCGCCTCGTTCTGGGAAACGACCTCGTTGCCGAGCGACTCCAGAATGGTCTTCATTTCCTTCAGCTTGCCTTTGTTGTTGCTGGCTAAAATATACCTCATTGCTGCAGCAGCGCCTCCACAAAGCCCTGCGGCTCAAAGGGCATAAGGTCGTCGACGCTCTCGCCGACGCCGATGAACTTGACGGGCAGCTTCAGCTCGTCCGCAATTGCGAAAACGATGCCTCCCTTTGCCGTGCCGTCGAGCTTCGTCAGGACTATGCCCGAAATGTCCGCCGTTTCCTTGAACTGCTTTGCCTGAATAAGCCCGTTCTGCCCCGTCGTCGCGTCTAAAACAAGGAGTGTTTCCTTCGAAGCGTCGGGCAGCTCGCGGTTTATTATGCGTGTGATTTTGTTGAGCTCGTTCATCAGGTTCTGCTTGTTGTGCAGTCTCCCGGCGGTGTCGATAATGATGACGTCCGTGCCTCTCGCCTTTGCCGCCGAAATGCCGTCGAAAACTACTGAGGCCGGGTCTGACCCCTCCTCGTGACGTACAAGGTCCGCTCCCGCGCGATCCGCCCAGACAGTGAGCTGCTCTGCTGCCGCCGCGCGGAAGGTATCGGCGGCGACGAGCAGGACTTTTTTTCCCGAGGCGGTCATTTTCGCCGCGAGCTTTCCTATCGTCGTGGTTTTGCCGACGCCGTTGACCCCAACCATAAGAATGACCGAGGGCTTCGTATCAAGGGAAAGCTCCCTTTCACCGACCTCCAGAATTTCCGACAGGACTTCCGAAAAAGCGGACTTAACGCTCTCGCCGCCGCGTATGCCGCGCTCCTTAACGAGCCTGCGGAGAGTGTCTACGGCTCCGACAGAGGTATCCACCCCCGCGTCCGCCATAATGAGCGCTTCCTCAAGCTCTTCGTAGAATTCCTCATTTTCGCCGGTAAAGCCCGCAAAAACATTGTTCATCTGGATGGACATATTCTTCTTTGTTTTGGCAAGGCCCTGTTTTATCTTATCAAAAAATCCCATAATATCCGCATTTTGTCCCGAACTGCACCGGGACTGTCCCCTTTTTATGATAATTACTTTGCGAGCGCGCACTCCGCCTCATCCAGATCGACGGAGATAACCTGGGAGACGCCCTTTTCCTGCATGGTCACACCGTAAAGTATATCGGCTTCTTCCATCGTTCCGCGGCGGTGAGTTATTACGATAAACTGAGTTTTGTCGGTCATTCCGCGCAGATAACCCGCAAAACGGTCGACATTCGCTTCGTCCAGCGCAGCTTCGATCTCGTCCATGATACAGAACGGGGTCGGTCTGACTTTAATTATCGCAAAGTACAGGGCGATCGCAACAAACGCAGTCTCTCCGCCGGATAACAAGCTCAGGGTGCTAAGCGTCTTTCCGGGGGGCTGAACCTTGATTTCGATGCCGCAGTTCAGGATATCCTCCTCGTCCTCAAGCATCAGCGCCGCGCGGCCCCCGCCGAAAAGCTCAAGGAAGGTGCTGCGGAAGCTCTCGTCGATGATTCGGAACTCGCGCAGAAATATCTCCTGCATTTCTTTCGTTATTTCGTTGATAATTTTTTCCAGCTCGCGTTTAGCTTTCTCCACATCGTCGCGCTGCTCCGTGAGGAAATTATAGCGCTCGGAAATGCGCTCATATTCCTCAATCGCGCCGATATTCGGGTTTCCGAG
>Ga0209639_1002489_pt1 | contig 14340 bp, 15 predicted proteins | sample EPASupsiteHSE605_FD_187268 | JGI IMG/M metagenome (GOLD analysis project Ga0209639, IMG submission 187268) | Bioremediated contaminated groundwater from EPA Superfund site, New Mexico - Sample HSE6-05 (SPAdes) (version 2) | ecosystem: Environmental > Aquatic > Deep subsurface > Groundwater >...
ACACAAACCACTACTATCTTAGCTAATCTCAAACCATTATCTGTTGCAATGACTGTTAGTACAGATACAGCCGAGTCATTCTACTTTGATATCAGGGAGGAGAACTTCATTGACAAGTTCATTGAGATGCTTTTTGAACAAGCAAAGTTGGTTGCCGAATACAACATCAAGAACAATGCTCTGTATCAACATCTTCATGAGACAAACACATGTCCAGAACTCATTAAGAAGATGTATCAGAGGTTCTATACAGTTAAAGTCATTGGGTTCAACGGTGCGAGATTTGACTCCCACTTCCTCATGGAACACTTATGGATGAATGGTAATAGTATTCAAAAGAGTATTGGAAGTGCTGGAGCAATGAAGATGATTAGAGTCGTTAATAAGTCTCATAAGGGGATTAGGTTATGCTTCATAGATGCCATGAACTTCTGTGCACCAGGTACCACTCTCAAGAAGATGGCGCAGGAGTATGATGGGGTAACAAACATCAAGGGAGTCTTCCCCTATGAAATCGTTAACATAAAGACCTACCAAGAAGTCTTGGATAGTAAGGCGATCATCCCTCAATCATCCTTCTACAGCAACTTAACCAAACAAGGTATCAGTGATAAGGAATATCAGGACTATGTTACTGTCATGACAACAAATGGGTGGACTCACTGGGACTATTTAATGGAGTACAACATAAAAGATACTGTGATCATGATCCCTGCTTTGAACTTCATGATCAACCATAATGTACAATATGGCATCGATCTCCTGAACTATGTCTCACTATCATCCTATGCTTATGCAATGAAGTATGCAATGGCTTATGAAGGATTTAGTATTGAAGGTGACTACAACCAAAAAGATGAAGGTACTTTGTTTGAGATGAAAAAGGAGTATTGGCAGAAGAAATGTGATGGTTATGTAAGACAGGATCAAGCTAAGAAGCTCAACACTGATGATAACGTTTCCATGGTTCACTATGAATTTTATAAGCATACAACTACTCAGAGATAACGAGAGGAGAGTTTGGTGGTGGAAAGAACAGGACTTCATAAGGCCGAACAAACTAAGAGGTGCCGAAGGCAAAGAACCTACTAAAGAAGAGTTAAGAATCAAGTACAAGAATGACTGGTCCAAGCCAACAAGGTACATCCCCATAGACATGTATGCAGATTGGCTTGAATCTAAAATGGAATTAGTAAATTGTTGATGTTTACTCATTGGGGATCAGGCATTGCCGAGTATATTCCTCTTGGATATGGCTTGGGTTGCTTCATTGGGTGTTCTTTAGGGGCTTCTTCGGTACCTTGTCTAAAACTGGAATCTAAAAAGTTATCATTGTACTCTAGATGATTATCCCTATACTGTAACATCTCATCGAACTGATGTTCATTACCTTTCTTCGAAAAACGAGCCTTCGTCCTATTTAGATCATCAGTTACAAAAGGTAGCGGCTCTTCAACTTCTTCATATTTGGAAAGGACCACCTGTACATTATCTTCGCGGACCCTAAATCCCTTAATACACTTCACCGCATAACAACTTTCGGTAACTAGACCTGGATATTATGGATGCTGTTCCATGAACTGGAGCTCCAATTGCGAAAATGGAACCTTCTCCACATAACAATCAAACGAGCCATCTTCTTACTCTCTCTTAGTGATAACTCCTGTATCTTTGCTTGGTTTAATACTGTTTGGTACTTAGTAGACTGACTCACGGGCTTGGAGGAGCGCTTTTTTGTCGAAAAAGATGTTGTGGATGAGGGAAGCATTTTACTAAAATTTTGACAGTACTTTACAATAACCGTTTTTCATACATATTGAGTCGACCAATGACTCCAATCAACCATATGCGTGTAACCTTTTAAACTCTTTTAAGGTTATTATTTGATACCCCGGATTACCCCTTGATTACCTCTTATAACCCTTCCTAGGGTAGACCGCTTTCTTTTTTCATGCTTTCTATGCGTTCTTGAAGTTTATAACTTTACATGAGAACAATTAAGTTAATGTCCTACGAACCTCCTAAATCGATTGAAGAAATATATTCAATTCCAAAAGATAGTAGTATTTATATTATTAATGAAAAATTCTTAAAATCAGCAGTCAGACATTTTCTAGAATTATGTTCATCATTAACAATATCTGCAATCACTTATGCTCTTCAACAAGAATTTATTAAAAAGACAAAAATTTTTACCGATTACGGGCGAAGAAATTCCTGATCCAAGTAATTTATCATCATTAATTCCAAAAGAAACAAATCCTAATCCAAATGATAAAAAATAAATATAATTTGAATTTAAATCGAATTTGAAAAACTAAATTCGAAGGAAAAATTCAACTCTATAAACATAATATTATTTATATAAAACATAATGATCGAATAAACGGTTTTCTACGGTTTTATTATATTTTAAATCGGAGTTTATTTTTTTGGAAGAATATATGGAAGATTCGTTAGAAGTCATTGGAGAAGGTTTAGGTTCGATTTTTAAAGGATGTAAGTTTTTATGGTGTAATCTTAATATTACGAAGTAATCTTCAAAAAGCCAAATATCAATTTTTATTATTCTTCAGTTATATCCCAATCCTCATCAAATTCTGATTCTTCTTCAATGTATACATATTCATCATCCAATAAATTTGAATAACAATATGGGCATAATCCTCTAAGAGATGCTTCGTAACAGTGGGAATTAATAAATCCATAACATGGTTTTTTTCTTGTCTTTGGTTGGTTAATATTTTCTTTTGTCACCACTTTTATTTCTTCTGTATTACCGTTGAATCTTTCTAATGCAGGATTTGGATCTATTTCAATATGGCTGCACGGAGAATGATAAGAATATTGATCATTTATATAATCAATAATCATTCTTTCTTGTTCCTGGGTGAGACATGGTTTATTTTTCAAAATTCCAGGCACTTTTCCTATGTTTTTAATGTCCCTCTCAAGTTGTATTTTAATTTCCAAATATAGAGATGAAATCACCTGAATCTGTTGATTTCGGTAAATCATTTCTTTTCCCAATAATTTGTTTTTGAAAAGTATAAAAATCTTTTGCCAGCATTCGATGTAGAGCAGGAAAAAGCACATCATTTGATATTGATGGAGCCATCTTATTCTCAAAACTCATGTTAAAAAATGATTTTTTTGTTTTTTCAAAAATATGTAGATTACATCGTAATATTAAGATTAAAGTAAACCATTTTTCGGTGTTTTTTTCTCCTTTTTTTTCAAATTGAGATTTATCATTTTTTTCATGTCTGAGAAATCATGTAGAGCCAAATCTTTGATAGATGATGTATTATTTGATTCTCTATCCAGAACACTAGGAATAAGGTTTCTAATGGCTTTTAAAAGAAAGATAAATGGAGAAACATACTTTTTAGATTTCAACAAATCAAGTTTGTTTCTGACCTATTTTTTGAAATCAACAACGAGAACATAAGTCAATCTGTTTTACAAGAGATCTTCCAAATCAGACAAAACCAAGTTGAAAAAGACATCATTCTTTGCGAAAAATTGCTATCGCCTTCAAAAAAGAAAACATCTTTGACACAAGAACAGGAGATGGAAGTACTAAACTTTATTCATGACCAATACACATCATATAATCCTTGTTCCCCTATTGAGATTATTCAATTTGCATCTTCATTAATAGAAAACGAACTTACTGATGGATGGTTACAATCATTTATGATTCGATACCAAGATAACATTACATCTATTACTGCTCTACCTATGGATGAATCAAGGACCGAAGTGACACAAGATTTAATAGATGAATACTTTGAAATACTTCAAGAACAAGCAATTGATATCTCTACATCATTAGTATTTAATATTGATGAAACTGGGTTTTCATCAAAAGCAATGAGCAAGAATTAAACTGCAATCATTCCTACGGAATTCTCTAGCAGCCCTTGTTATTTTAAGGTGTTGAAAAACGAGAAAAATATTACTGCTGTGGTTTGTATTTCGTTGGATGGAGATTTATTACCAACAGGTATTGTTCTGCCTAGAACCACATTTCCTGTCGATATTGCGTCTGTAGGTATAAGAGATGGCAAAGATGTGGCATTGATGTGTTCTGCACAGGTTATATGAATACAAAGCTTTTTTATTCATATCTTTCAGAAATTATTATCCTAAAAAATTAATAAATGGAGAATCAAAAAAATCTTGAACAAAGTCCTGCTTTAATCCTAATGGATAATTGTAGCAGTCACATTAATGAATCAATTAACATTTTGTGCCAAAACAATAATATAAAACTGATAAAACATCCTCCTCATACTTCGCACTTACTCCAGCCGCTTGATTTATTATTGTTTGGGCTGGCCATAAGGAAACAACACTCTTTAACTATTTATGAAGGTTACCCAGATATTGTTCAAAGAGTATCAGATATTATTAATTCAATTCAAAGAGCAGGAATTTCAAATAATATCCGATCATCATTTCGAAGGGCAGGAATTGAACAAAACACCCAAGAATATCCTCCAACAATAAGAATAAACCCAGAATTAATTAGCCAAAGAAAGCAAGGACAGTTACTACAAAAAGATATTGTGGTTAGACAAAACCAAGATAATCTTGTAAAGAGAAGAAAGCAAAAATATGGTTTTATTAATTCTTTACATTTCCAATTATTGAACATTGATATTTGTCCGTATTGATTTTCTGCAATCAATGATGATGATGATGAATATATTCCAGAAGAAAAAACTGAAAATGATTCACAAGAAGAAGAGTTATTTGAATAACAATAAAAAATTTTGACAAAAATTGAGTATTTTGAAAAACACCGAAAAAGGGTTTACTTTATATCAAAAAATTATTTACTAAAATAAAGTATTTAAAATTGTTATTTCATTCTGACGTCAGAAGTTCAGAAAAAGAAAGTGTCAGTCAGATTTAGAAATTAAATAAGAAAATTAAAATTTGACGCTGGCAGGAATGAAGTAGTAGTGTTTGATTTACTAGCTGCTGGTGTAAATTTGAAGAGAGATGATCATGTTAGAGTGGTATCGTAAGAGAAGTTTGAACGTACAATTATGAAAATTAGTGATTTTTAGATGTTGGTGACTGGTGAAGGCGTGTTTGAGGTCGAAATTTTGAATAATTTTTATAAATTTAGAAGTTTGAGTGCATTTTCTGGGTTCAGAGTGACCGCGAAGATGACGGGAGTGAATATAGAGGTAACGGGAGTATGTACGTATATATTGAGAAGGCCTTGAAGGCACACTCATTCAATTTATTGGCTATTTTTTACCAATTTTGACCGAATTCATTGAAAAATACATGTAAAATATATTTTTGAAGGCCTTTTTTAAAGTTTTATACGTGAATTGGTCTTCTGAAATTTAGAATCACGTATCCGGAACGTGAATTCTGAAAAATTCTCCAAAAAAGGATTATAAAATCAAAATGTCCCCTAAGGCTATAAACATATAACTTCTAGATTTCACAGAATCATTATTAACTGTTGGTTTTCATAGATATAACTCAATAGTTTCATTAATATCAGCATGGTATTATATTTCAGACATCCAAAATTGTGTCAGGTCAGCAAAGACTACATGTTTTTTCCCATTTGATATTGATATTGTTGAATCATCAAGATTCATCTCCGAAAAAAAACATTGAGATTCCAAATCATAGGAGATTTCTTAATATAAATGGTAGAATTCTTACTGATGATGCAGTTTACCAAGAGATATTAAATAATAAAGAAGATAAGAAAGATATCCAATATTCTTCTTTATCTGATCCATTTGAATCTTATAAAGCCAAAATCATAAGAATTACCGAAAAAATCAAGGAAGATATTTGCGTGTTCTCAACGTATCCAGCTGATATTATAATCCATAACAACTTTCCCCTGCTAATCACCTTCTGATGATTAAATATTAAACAATTCAATTTTTTTTTAATATCATAATTTGTATAAGAGTTAAATATAAATACTAATCCTTCCTTTTCGGAAAAAAACTAATTCGTAAATTAATTACGGATTTGTTGTCTATTCTCAATTAATTGGTATTTTAATTATAAATTAATCAAAAAAATGATAAAAAAACAATGAAAAGAGCTTTGCTCGGGGATTAAAAAACACTAGGGATTATTTGCATCACGTTATATTTTGTCATTACTAATTTCATGGATTGAATTAGGTTGGCCTGAAGGATTGAATCAAATCATGGAATTTAATAAATTAATGGAACCAAATCAAATCGCTGAATACAATGAACCAGTTACTAGGCTTGGGCGCTCGAGCTTCGAAGGAAAAATACGTTTTTAAAAAAGTTTTCGTAACTCTTGAAGGATTTCTGGATTTTTCGACAAAGCTCTCAAAAAGTGAAAATTACTACACAAATAATAAAAAATTGATTATTTTGTTTTTGATATAAGAATCATCATGTTTAATAGCGATATTTCTAATTCTGTTTTACCCCAAAAATATTCCAATGGTATAAAAATTTGATTCTTCCCCCTTCAAACAAAAAAATATTTTTTGAATGAAAGAAAATTTTTGATATGCTGGCCAATTTTGGCATACAGATTTGCATTCAATCAAAAAAATCGATAATAATGAGGAAAAATGTTATCAAATCATTGCTTTTATTGATATGAACAGGAAAATTTTTCTTTCAGAAATTCTTGAGAAAAAAACTTGTTTATCAACTTTGAACAAATTACAAAATTCCCTCCAAAAATGGCCCAAGCATATTCATTGATGGAAAAATGGAATCCAGATCTTCCTGATATTGTGCATTCTAAATCAAATGAGTAAATAATATAAAAATTAGCAAAAATTTTACGAAAAATAAAGAATTTTCCAAATTAATTTTCATTTCGAGTTTGGCGTTTTCCACAAAATTTTCTTCGAATATTTTTGATTTTTAGGTACTCATGAATAACAGCAACTTTTTGTGAGAACATTCAAATATTTGAATGTACTTTCAATATAAGATCTCTTTTTCAAAGATACTTCAATTATTTTATTTAATAATGAGAGATATACAAAAGTAGGAGGAAATATTTGGAAATATCCACTTTGTCATAAAACGAAAACAATATTCTCCGAATCTATTTTCGAAGATTTTTATTTAAAATATCGGATATTATAAAAATTATTTACTGGTGGATATGGAATGACTGTAGAAACCGATGAAACTTTGTTATCAAAAAGTAAATACTATTAAGGGAGAATGTTGAAAAAGCAATGGGTTTTAGGTGGTATATACCGTGAAAATAACGAGATTTTCTAAGAATTAAATCCAAATCGAACATCTGAGACTTTATCTTCCTATTTATGGAGAAATATTGAATATGGATCAATGATAATGTCGGATACATGGAATGGATATTCTTTCCTTGATGAAAATTCTCTTCCTCAACCATATTTTCCCGATTCAGTCAATCATTCAACTAATTATATAGGCCCAGAAACTGGAGCAATAAAACCGATGAATCAACAAAGTTCAAAATATCATGTTAAGGTGAACATTATAGATTATATCTATTAAGAATACTTCTTCAAGTTTCTCAAAGCAATTTGGTTGGGAGAATAACTGGGTGATGGATAAGGCACTAGGGGTCCCCGGTCTTCTAGCTTGATTAATGGAGTTTTTTTTTCTGGCGGCTGTCCTTCTGAAAAAATACTTCCACTAAGGGCCATTTTCTCTTGCTAAAAGGCATACATATCAGCAAAACTGGTAAAATGGTTGACAAATCAAGATCCTCTTGCTAAAAGACAGACTTACAATAATAATGGTAATAAAATGCCTTAACAATACTGATTACATGTTTGGCCAAGCAAGAGTGAGGAAGAAACACCAATTAAGTGAAGTGATCAATATTTCCTTTTTGAATAGTTTACAAAGTAAAATGTATGAATTTCTAAATGGAAATATGAGACCCTGACAGATCAAAATCATCACTTCTGACATTCTATCATGTGGTTTTTTAGAACTTCTGCTTGGCTAAACCCCATGGGAAAGTAAAACAACCTATTTTTAAAGAATATATGTCGATGTTTCATATATCCATGGCTAAATAAGGAATTATTAAAAGAAATTTCAAGTAAAGTTGTTTTTTAAGAAATAATATCTTGAATTGTTCTAGTTGTAATAATTTTTCGAACAAATTTTTGAAATAAAATTTCTTTTAAGACAGTGGTTCTCGGAAAATGGAACATGAATTGATTCCAATGAGCAATATTTAAAAGATGATGAGTATTTATAGTTTTTGTGCATTTCTGGTATCAATTTATACCAAGAATCCCAATAGATCAATATGTTGTAAATTATTGATGTTAAATAGCATCTTCTAGTCAAATTTTAATGGAATAGTCTATATAATATTGATTAGATATGTATCAAAAGTACCAACAAATTATAATGAATATTTCAAAAAAAAATCATTTCCATTCAACAATGAAATCTGTGATTAATAAAGAATATCAATACAGTAGAAAAAGCATTATTGAGTGATCATTGATGAGAATAATTATTGAAATGGTTGCGAAAACAATATCAAAGTCTTTTTTATTTAGAAGAATTTCTTAATATGCAATCTCATCGTAAATTGATATGTATTTGCAGCCTTCACTTAACCGAAATCTAATTTGAATCCTCTGAAGTACTTCAATATTGCGTTTATAGGCAAATAACCAAATTATGAGAATATTGGAAAAAATTGACCGCTCTTTTTGAATGAAACCATCGAAATATATTGAAGGGTCTCACTTTGTTTGATAACTTTTTTCCTGATAGGGTAGAACCTCAAGTCAGGATACAAATAGATTTCTCAGATTTTGGAAATGCTGGCTCAAATACAATTATGCTCATTACAAAACAAACATGATATATATATTCTTTATAATCAGCAATTTCTTTTTGGATTAAATAATTTGATATTTTCGTGATTGTAATGATTCTCAAATTAGTCATTGTTAATCAATAAATAATTATGCAACTCTGGTAACATTGTGCGAACATTTTTGCTAGATCAAATAATAAACTGCAAGGTAAAACATTAAAAAGACAGACATTTTTTTGTTTTTTTTCGTTAATTTATTATGTTCTTAATGCTTTTTTAGGGATGTGAACAGTCCCATAAACTCAAATTTTTGGTAAATCGAGGGGACTAATCATCAGGGGACTAAAAATTAATCAAATTTATCACAATTTTTGAATGAAAATCTCATCAAGGGCAAGAGAAAGCTATAATCATTTTAAATCCCACTTTTTCAAAGCACAAAAAATACGGTTAACTTTTGGGACTAATCAGAAGAAAATAATTGTCCATTCAAAATTTATAGCTAATGTTATTACCCCCTGAACAAGATTTTTAAATTTAGGAGAGTTGAAATTGGGATGTTTCTTTTCCCCATAAAAACAAATAATTCATGATCTAATTCCCCCATTTCATAATTTTTCCTCCTAGAATATGCAAAATATGAAGAAATATCGGAGAAAATATGGAAATGTTTGGCTTTTGGGTCAAATCTGTCCTTTCTTACTCGATAACGACAAGATTCTGTTATTTTTAACATTGGGTTATACTGTTTTTTTCGAACACTGCATATAGAGAAGACTTTTTCCATCTTTTCCTCTTTTATATTTTTCATAAAAGTCGTTCATAATTAATGTAACTGAAAAACAAAAGCCTATTTAAAAATAAAGAAATGGATGAATAGGGTCGTTTAAAAGATGGATTCTTCCGAATTAAAACCATGATAATTTGATTTTTCTCTCATTTTGGATTTCTTTTTATGAGGAATAATCAAATATGTCTCCAATGATAACTCTTTGGTGAATCGAAATCCCAAGAAACATGTATTTAAGAGAAATTAATTAAATAGTGGCACAATTACCGAAAATGGCGTCTGATAATGATCAAACAATAACCAATCTCTTGGGGGAATTTTGGAATCTTGAGAACTGAAGTTGATTCTTGTTCAGATACAAAACCATTATCATATTTTAAAATCAAGATGATATTTTGGTATCACCCAAAAAAATTGATCTCTCTTGTATGAACATTTTTACTTAATAAGAATAAACAATGGATGACTTGAGTCCACTAATCTTAAATGAATAATCCTCATGATTAATTTTTTATGTCAATTTTTTTTGTGAATTAAGCCAATAATTGGTGAAATCCTCCGAAACCGTTCAGGTTATGGCGAAAATCCCATTGGGGATTTACAACTTCCCCCATTATTCATGGAGAAATTCCCCAGCACGTTGTGTTGACATGGGGAAGAATAATTTTGAATAAATTTAATAATTTATTGATTCAGGTGGGCATAATTAGCATACATGATGATTTCATATAAAATAATTTGTTTTCTCGGAATTTTTCCACTGATAGAATGGGGAATTAATTGATTCCCCATAAAGTCCTTTTTTAATGTTTTGGGGCATTATTGACATAAATATTATATCATTTTGTTCCACTAATAGCTGTACATCTTCAATGAGCACAGCAGTTGAAGAACATAGTTCATTGTTGTTCACGACCTCATAGTGAGGCATAATATCTAACTGAGCCTGTGGTCCTTCACGATCGACAGCACTCGTCGACCTACTAACACTTATCAGTCCACTTGTCGTGTACAGTCTCGATGTGTCTATAACAGAATTGTATCACTTCTCTTCGGTACATATATGCGTTGTGTCTTCATACATATGATAATGATCCAGTAGATGTTGAACTCCGATAGTCACTTTCTCGTTACCGCCTGTTTCACCTACCATTCAAGTACTATTGGACCCGTATAAGACCCTTCCCTCTATCTTCACCCATGTACCGCCCCACTGAGTATTCGGGTTGAATGTGCTCACCAAGGTTGTGAAGATAGAACCTATGGGATAGAAGAAGTCTATGAGACACTCGTTTGCCTATCTTAGGGACAGAATCAAAGACAGTTGTCCCCGAACTGTTACTGAGACCTGTAGTCTTAGTCTCTAATGTCGTTATCTTAGTGTTCATCATAGTGATGTTCGATCTGGTAACTGTTCCTGTTACACTCACCGATCCGGGCACGCTAATATTCGGTATAGGTAAACTGTTGCCTGTTAGAGTAGTGATGGTTGGGCCTGAAAGTGTACCAGTGACCGCAAAATTCGGATGTATAGTGAGCCAGACCCTGTGCATGTTACTCAACATGTTATATCGAGCGTACCCGTTGTGTATGATGTATGGAAGTCTATTATGCGACCAACTTCGGTGACTCCGTCCTCTCTAACACCCACAATCCATGGAGCTGGTCCTGGAGTGGACTGTTTCCCTCCTCATATGGACCTATAGAGCCTGTAGCCGTTAATCTTAGTGATAGATAGCTCTGTACAATTCCCATTCAGCCCACTTGTCTTCGATGTTAGACTCGACATAAGACCATCTAAGTTTCTTATTGATGAGTTCATACTTGTTATATTAGGCGCCTCTATGTTCCCGATACATCTAAGCCCATGGTTCCATTCTTGTTTCCGAGCCCATATATAATAAAGGACTCTGATCGATGGTGTACTCGTCACTCGGTAGCCACATAGTCATTGGTATCGAGTCACTCAGTGTTGACATGATCCCTGAGAAGTGAAGTCTGCCACTGTGAAGATTGAAAGGCACATGGATAGCTAAGTACTGCTTTGACGAAGCTGTGTGGGTCACTAGAGCTAACCTAGGTTCTCGCTCGTGAGGTTCAGTGCCATCGACGTTATAAGAAACATAATTAATATTGGCTACCTGAGGCACTGTCTCAATTCTGAAATGAATGTGATGTACATTGATGTATACTCCGTGAGACCATGCGCCGGTGCATTTGAGGCTGACAAGTGGATTCAGACCCCAAGAGGAGACCAATTTCCAATGAGGTGGATTACTTTTGAAGCTCTAATGAAGGTGAAAGACGCTGCTGATGCCTTAAATGGTTGTAAGGATCGACTTGAAACAAAGTTACTAGAGGCATTTGAGGCTGATCTGATTGATGAAGAGTATTTTATTTAAAAATATTCAGTTTGTAAGAAGATCTGTAGTAAGCATGAGGATCTGTTCATTGATATGTGTTAGTTGTCACCAATAGAAGACAGGGAATTTAACGAGGATGATTAATTTATTTTTTAATTTTTAAGATTTTATTTACTTTCAAAATGTGTGACTATGAGGTTGTTAAATGATTAGGTGAAGTGATAAACTGTATCAATATGTTGAGGTCGAAGGTTAATGTTGACCAAAAAGTTTGGAGCTTGGTTGATTTACTTGATTGTGAAAGACAGAAATACTTGACCGTTATGTTTCAGACAACTATGGGATGGGATATACAGTTATGGATTTATATTATTCTGAAAAGAACATGAAGGCGTTGGTTGGGTTGGCGCGTGAGATGTTGGTTAAGTTGTCAATCATAATGATGTAGATTTATTTTTGTTGAAATGGAAGTTTTGGTTAGTTTGGTGAGTAAGAATAATATTTTATCAGAACATGTTTCATTGTATGAGAAGTTAGTGTTAATTGCTAAGGTTTATTTTGGGTCAGTTGCGTTAACTGAAGAGTTTGATTCAATATTTACGTTGTATAATAGGGCTGAAGATATCTATATATGTGTTGCAGTGAAAAGTAAACGTGTGAATGATTTAGTGTTAACATTGAAGAAGTATAATTTTCCGATACAGAAGGTTTTCTTGATTTGTACTGATGATGTTGATACTACAGGACTTACACGGTTTAAAAAGTTTACTAGGGATGAGATAAATAGATGTTTTGAGGATATTAAGTCTGATGTACAAGTTAAAATTAATAATAGTCAGGTGGTTTATGATCAAGTGGTCAAAAATAATATTAATCAAAATAAAATGGAGCATGTGTATTCATTATTGACTGAATTAATTACTGTGACAAATAATATAAGGGTATATAATGAGAATGATTTGAAGATGTACATGCATACACTTAACCATATCGATAAATATAAGTTAATTGTTAGGGCAAGGGGTACTTTTTTCATAAATGTAGATGTATTGGCAGCATTGACAGCCTATATGATCTATAAAAAGACCAAATTGGATGAAAAAAAAAGATTATAGTAAATCGAAATGGACTTAAGTATCATAAATTATTATGTAGATCAAAATTGTTTTTATCCTGTTTCAAAATTAGTTATTGGATAACGGAAGAGGTATACGATATGGTGCTTGATGCACGAAATCATGTAGATGATTACTATAATAATATAACTGAACATGTAAATGAAGTCTATGAGCAACAATTTATTGACGATGAAGATTTAATAAAAATAATGAGTCATAATAAGAGAATTGTTGAAAGGTTTGCTGATTTAGTTAAAGCAATTGATCCACATGTGGTCAGTTGTGGAGAGTTAGATGACTGAAGTGATTGTTTTTGGTAGGTTAAGTACCTATTTTGGTGTAATTGAGAGATTGAATGTGTGTTTGATTTGTTCACAAATTGGGGTTAGTGATCCATTTTGGTAAACATCATTCAAGTTGCGACAAATAAATTGGACATTGAATATTGGAACTCGAATTTCTTGTTGAGTAGGATCAGTGAAACTTTTAACGATTGCTGTATTTCCATCATACCGTATAAATTCAGCTAAGGTTTCATATTGTCGTCTACGTTTGGTAAATTTGGTTGACTGTTTGTCTTCTTTGGTTCCAGTAGTGAGATGTACCATTACAATGTTTCAAAGTCTATAACTGTGAGTTCTAGATTCAATCTGGTTCACTTTCCGTAATTCATTTTGCATCATGGAGATATAGATGTGTTCTGCGTCAATGTTGCCATGAAATTCATCTGGAGTAATTCTAATGAATCGATGTATTTTGTTTTTGTTGTAGTGTTCAACGAGTTGTTCCATTACTTCAGGGATCACAATTAATGGCTGGTTGTTTTCTCCTAATGCATTACGTAATGTCCGAATGACTGAGTCAACTGTTTTATTGTGATAGGTGTGAGGTAATGTATCAACTACATGATATAATACTGGTTTATCTGAGTTAACCTCTTGTCCAACTATTTCACCATTTCGAATTGACACAATTTGATATCGTTGATTAAATACAGTATATATTGCATTTGGAAATGAAGCTTCTCCATCACTTTTTATTGTTGTCATGGGGTAATTTTGTTCGTGTTGTCGATCCATTTTGGCAAGTGCTGGCCAGACATCCCGTACATATTTAGACCATATTGGTTCAACCATTAGGTATCTCGTGTTCACATTGATTGCAACTAGGTACATTTGTTCACGTTCACCATTGAACATTATATCTATTTCCCAACATCCGATTGAGTTGGAGAAATTTG
>Ga0209639_1002496_pt1 | contig 14321 bp, 8 predicted proteins | sample EPASupsiteHSE605_FD_187268 | JGI IMG/M metagenome (GOLD analysis project Ga0209639, IMG submission 187268) | Bioremediated contaminated groundwater from EPA Superfund site, New Mexico - Sample HSE6-05 (SPAdes) (version 2) | ecosystem: Environmental > Aquatic > Deep subsurface > Groundwater >...
CAACCAGAATAATGAGATCCCCATTTACGCCACCACGCGCAGGAGCATTTCCTTTTCCGCTCATCGAGAGCTGCATTCCTTCTGCAACACCGGCAGGAATATTGATTGTAATCACTTCTTCACCCTGGATTACGCCATTTCCGTGACAGGAAGTACATTTACGGGTAATTACCTGACCTTCGCCATTACAGGTGGGGCAGGGAGAGGATGTTTGCATCTGGCCTAAAATAGTGTTGGCAACACGGGTAACCTGTCCTGTCCCTCTGCAAGTTGTACAGGTTGAAAATGCAGTTCCGTGCTCAGCTCCGGTTCCGTTACATGATTTACATGCAATTTGCTTATTGACCTTGATTTTCTTTTCTACACCTTTGGCAATTTCTTCGAGGGTAAGCTTGACTTTTACACGCAGGTTGCTCCCTTTGTTCACTCTGCGACCACTACGACGTGAACCACCTCCGAAACCACTAAAACCACCTCCGAAAAAATCACCGAAAATATCGCCAAAGTTGCTGAAAATATCATCCATATTCATACCGCCACCGCCAAAATTATTACCCATTCCGGCATGGCCAAACTGGTCGTAACGTTGGCGTTTTTCGGGATCGCTTAATACTTCGTATGCTTCAGCAGCTTCTTTGAATTTTTCTTCAGCTTCTTTATTATTGGGATTTTTGTCGGGATGGTATTGTAATGCCAGTTTACGGTATGCTTTTTTCATTTCATCCGCGTTGGCGTTACGATTTACGCCCAAAACTTCGTAATAATCTCTTTTTGCCATTGGCTATCTTTCTTTTATTGAGCTACAACAACTTTTGCAAAACGAATCACCTTTTCGTGGAGGCAGTATCCTTTTTCTACTTCATCAATTACTTTTCCTTTGCTGTTTTCGTCCGGAGCAGGAATCTGAGCAATGGCTTCATGTATATCTGGGTTGAAATCCTGATTAATTGATTCCATCCTTTTTAAGCCTTTTTGCTCAAGTAGTGATTTAAATTTGTTGTAAATCAGTTCTGTGCCTTCGCGGAAGTGCCTGGAGTTTTCATCTGCTTCCATCGATTTCATTGCTCTTTCAAAATCATCGAGTACCGGAAGCATTGCAACAATCATCTCTTCAGAAGCTGTTTTCAACAGATCCAGCCGCTCTTTACTAGTTCTTTTACGATAATTGTCAAATTCAGAATAGAGACGTAAAAATTTATCATTCGATTCACTTAACTTCTCTTTCAGTTCCTTGATTTCCTCTTCGTGTTTGTCCTGTTTTTTCTTTTTCTCTTTCCGGGATTCTTTGAGATGTTCTTCTGCACAGGGAGTTTCCTGATTTTCAGCCTGTGAATTTACATTTCCGGCTTCTTCAGCCTGATTCGGAGTATTTACGTTTTCTTGTTCTTTCATATATTTTTCAGACATACCTTTCTTTGATTTAAACGAAAATAGTTTGCGCATACCCGCTCTTTACAATTTTTTTGCCAGAGCAAAAGTACAGACAAATTGTCAGTTGAAAAATTTGCTTTGTGACAGAATCATTTTTTATATGCGAGATATCTGTAAATTGTATTGAAAATCAGATAAATGATATTTAAATTGTTCGTCTGATTTCGGCGCCAAGTTGTAGTAAGCGAGTGTCAATGTATTGATATCCTCTGTCAATTTGTTCGATGTTATGAATTGTACTTTTCCCTTCGGCTGAAAGAGCTGCAATCAGCAATGCAACGCCGGCCCGGATATCGGGGGAAACCATATCAATTCCACGAAGTTTGAATTGATGATTTAGTCCAATAACGGTTGCACGGTGCGGATCACACAAAATAATCTGGGCACCCATATCAATGAGTTTATCTACGAAAAACAAACGGCTTTCGAACATCTTCTGGTGAATCAGCACACTTCCTTTCGCCTGAGTAGCAACTACCAGTGCAATACTGATTAAATCGGGCGTAAAGCCAGGCCAGGGAGCATCGGATACAGTCATGATAGACCCGTCCATAAATCGCTCAACCTGATAATGTTCCTGGGCAGGGATAAACAAATCATCACCTTGTTTGATTACCTGAATTCCTAGTCTACGAAAAACCTCAGGAATTATTCCAAGATGTTGATAATGAACATTTTTTACGGTTATTTCCGATTGAGTCATCGCGGCCAGACCAATAAAACTACCCACCTCAATCATGTCGGGAAGCAGAGTATGAATACATCCTTTCAGGCTTGAAACGCCTTCAATAGTTAGTAAGTTAGAGCCAACGCCCATTATTTTTGCGCCCATCTTGTTGAGCATGGTGCAAAGCTGAAGCACGTAAGGCTCACAGGCTGCGTTAAATATGGTTGTTGTGCCTTTTGCAAGCACTGCTGCCATTACAATATTTGCAGTACCGGTTACCGATGCCTCGTCCAGCAACATATAAGCACCGTGAAGTTCTTTTCCTTGAGCATGAAATGATTGATGCAAAGCATCATACTCTATTTTTGCGCCCAGCTTTTCAAAACCGATAAAATGAGTATCTAAACGTCGGCGGCCAATTTTGTCGCCACCTGGCTGAGGGATTACCGCAATCCCGAAACGGGAAAGTAGCGGACCTACAATCATGATAGAACCACGCAGTGAGGTTGCTTTCTGGGAAAAATCTTTACTTTTCAGATAGTCAAGATTGATGTTTCTTGCACAAAAACGCCATGTTCCCGGAGCATCTTTGCTCACTTCAACTCCAAATCCGGCCAGTAATTCTATGAGTTTATTTACATCACGAATGTCTGGAATGTTTTGAATAGTAACCTCTTCTTCCGTTAATAGTATAGCTGATATTACCTGAAGAGCTTCGTTTTTAGCGCCTTGCGGGATTATTTCACCTTTCAGTCGTCGTTGACCGATAATTTCAAAAGAGCTCATTTACAAACCTTATATGGATGAATTTCTATGGCCACGATTGTTGTAACGTGGATAATTCCTTTTGTTACCGTGGTTTTGTTTTTGCTGACCCTGACGTTGTTGTGGGCGTTTTCGGACAAAATTCTTTAATTCATTTGAGTGCTGAAGCTTCATCTCTTCATTGAGTTCCAGTTGCCCGTTCGAAAATTCAAGTAAATGTTGAGCAATAATATCATCGGTTACCGATTCTTTGTTCCACAGCAGATAGGATTTTTTCATCTGGTTGGCAATGGAACGCACAAAAAGCTCTTTTTCAGGGCCATCTTCGAGCAAGATAGCTTTCTGAATCAGCTTTTCAATCCACAAGCCATAGTGGCGGTAGCGGATGCGCCCGGTATTATACGAAGGTTTTTCAGGTCTTTTCTTTTGTTCTTCCGGCTGGGGAGCAGGGTATGGGCCATCAACATCTAAGCGATAATCAGATATAATGTAAAGATGATCCCATAGTTTTTGCTTATAATCGCTCATTTCACGAATCTGCGGGTTTAAAATTTCCATTATGGAGACAATTCCCATAGCAGATTTCGTTCTTTTTTCGCGGTCTTCAATCATAAGCGCTTGTTCTACCATTTTCTGCACATGGCGGCCATATTCCGGTATTACAAGCTTATTGCGTGTTGTATTGTATTCCATAGGATTAGGAAATTTCTCAGTTGAAAGATTTTAGCTTACAAAGGTAGTAAAATTAAAGATTGTTTAGGAAGGAAGTGAAGAAAGCCTTATAGAATATCGGATATATCACAATGGAGATACCCTTTTTCTATGTAGAAAAAGAGTATGTTGATAAATAAATGTATAAATTATTGTTTTATGGATTGAAATATTGTATATTTGATACGTGTAAAAGATTGACTTTGTAACATATATATACTATTTATTATTGATTTAATAAAATATAAAGCGTGATTAGGTTTCTTTATCGAATTTATACTTTTTTTATTACTCCAATAAGGAGTAGCAAGATTATTAATTATGTACTATTTGGGTTTTATCCAAAAAATAGAAAGTATGGTGATTTTTGGGATTGGACATCGCTAGAAATGAAAAAAAATATAAAAAAACGATTCAACTTCAATATGTCCTTTTTAGATGTTGGAACAGGCCCTTATGGAGTTTTAGCTTTTTATGTGAAGAAAAAATTAAAGGGAAAATCAGTAGTTGGGTGTGATAATTGTGAGGAATTAATTATCAATGCAAAGGGGCAGTCCTCTACCTGTGATGTTTTGTTTATTAAAAGCAATTTATTTGAAAGTGTAGCAAAACAATATGATTGTATTGTCTTTAATGCCCCATATGTGGGGAAAGATTTTGGAATGAAGATTGGAGTATTAAAAGATGATTTATCAATAGCTCGATGCTCTGATAATAATAAAGGGACAATTACAATTGAAAAATTTATTCACGAATTTCCATTATATTTAACAAAGGATGGTTTATGTATGTTGGGTATAAATCATTTCTATATTAAGAATGAAATAATATATAATATAATTAATAATAATAAAAATATAAAAATAATTCATTATTCTAAAAATAGATTAACAAGGTCAGGAGTATATGTAATTAAAAAAAAATGATATGAGATGTTCAAAATGTATTTTATCAGATACAATTCCTGGTATTTCTTTTAATGATAGAAATGAATGTAATTATTGTGAGGAAAACTTTCCTTCGTATTTTCCGAAAGGTGATGATAGTCTTTCTAAGCTATTAAAAGAAAATGTCAGAAAAAAATCAAATACTGATTGTCTTGTTGGATTAAGTGGTGGGAAAGATAGTACATACTCTCTCATTACATTAAAAGAAAAATTTAATATGCGTGTAGAAGCATTTACATACATTCATGATGGAAGTACGTCTTTTTCAATAGAAAATGCTAAGGCGACCTGTAAGAAACTCAATATTAAACATCATATTGTTTCTTTAGAACAACATAGGCATTTAAAAACATTCACAGGTTTTTTCGAAGCTTGGATTAAATCACCCTCAGCAACTATTGCAGGCATGACATGTGTAGCATGCAAACATTTACATCTTTTAGGTCTAAAAATTGCCAAGGAAAGAAATATCCCTATGATAGTATGGTCAAATAGTCCTTTAGAATATTCTCCTTTTCTGGCATTAAAGTATACTGGAAATAAAAATAAGCAATATAAAAGGGAAAGCAATGTGAAAGGAAGTCTACTATTAATAACTGAATTATTGAAAACGAAAGAGTTTCCACGAACATTTTTTAAGTATTTTAATACTTGTTTAAATGGTTGCCTGGCAGCATTTCCGACATCTTCTTACTTAAAGAAAACATTTCCAAATATAACCCCAATATTTTTTTATGAATATCATAATTGGAATCCTAAGGATATAAAAGAATACATAAGAGAAAGAGTGGAATGGAAGATTCCAGGTGAGAAAGAGGACTGGCATTCAGATTGTTTGTTTAATTATTTTAAAGAGTATATGTTTCTGAGTATGTTGGGGGCATCTTATACCGATGCATTTTTAAGTAATCAAATCCGATATGGTCTATTGTCTAGGGAAGAAGCTCTTGAGAAATTAGAAGAAAGCAGGAAGTCAAATTCGATTGGTATTTATAAAGCCATTGATAAATTAAACTTACATCATTTGAAAGATAACATAGATAATGATGTTTTTCTTAATAATAGGATATGAGGATATTAGGATTAAATGCGTTTGGACAAAATCCATCAGCATGTTTATTAATAGACGGGCAATTAATTGGTTTTTCTCACGAGGAACGATTTAATCGATTAAAGGGTTCTCATGGACTTTTCCCTTCCCATACTATTAACTGGTTACTATCAAGTAATAAAATAACTATATCAGATATTGATATTATAGCATTTAATTGGGATTGTAACAAATATCCATGGGAAAGATTATTTGTTTTAGCACAAACCAAAGTTAATCTTTCAATTAAAAATTATAAATATAAAGATAAAAATAACACATCTAACATCTGTAATCTTTTTAATTATTTACTATATTATTCACCAAGTAATATCAAAAAGAAAATTAAAGAAGAGTTACAGCATTCGGGACATAAAGGTCGTATTCCAAAAATAGAATTTGTTGATCATCATTTATGTCATGCTTACCAAGCTTATTATCATTCTCCTTATAACGAAGCATTGGTATTAGTTGTTGATGGTCATGGGGAAGAAAATTGTATAAGCGGTTACGTTGTTAAAAATGGAAATTTCAAAAAAATAATGAATTATAAAATCCCCTATTCTTTAGGTTGGTATTATGGGGGTATGACAGCCTATTTGGGCTTTACTCCCAATCGGGATGAAGGTAAATTAATGGGGTTGGCGGCATACGGAGAGGAGAGAAAGCATAAAAATATTTGGATAAATAAGATGGATGAGATTTTAAAAGCAGATGATAATGGATTCAAATTAAATCCCAACTTTTTCAAATTTGGTTCAAATGATTATCATTCTAGATTCACTAATAGTCTTGTTGAATATATTACCAGAATAAATAATGATTTACTGCCTATAGGTATAAATGAAACTTGTTTAATCAACGGAGAAAGTAAAAATCGATATTTGTTAAACGAATATATTGATTTAGCATACGCAGTTCAAGTAAAATTGGAAGATGCACTTTCTTCAATTGTTGGACAAATGGTAAAAGAAACTGGTATAAGAAATTTATGTTACTCTGGTGGAGTAGCGATGAATTGTAAAGCTAATAGGGCTGTTTTTGACCGATGTTCTCTTGAAAATATTTTTATTCATCCAGCTTCATCGGATGATGGTTCTGCGTTGGGGGCTGCATTTTATATTTCATCTGAAAATAATGAATTAAAAAGATTCCCATTAGAACATGCTCAATTGGGAGCCTCTTTTTTAAACGATGATATGGAAAAGATATTAAAGAACTGCGATATTAATTATTCGAAACCTGATGATGTTTGCAGTGTTGCTGCAAAGTTATTGTATGAAGGTAATTTTTTAGGATGGTTTAATGGAGCCGCTGAAATGGGAGCTAGGGCATTAGGGGGAAGAAGTATTATTGCGAATCCTTTTAGTGACAAGATTAAAGATAACATTAATAGGAATGTAAAATATAGAGAGAATTGGAGACCTTATTGCCCCTCAATTTTAGATGAATATAAACAAGAATATATTAAAGATGCTATTGATAGTCCATATATGATAATTGCATCTACAGCAACAGACGCTTTAAAAAGCAGTTCTCCTGGAGTGGTGCATGTTGATAATACTGTTCGTCCACAAACCGTAATAAAGAGCATTCTTCCAAAGTGGGCTCACTTAATAAGTGAATTTAAAAATTATAGCGGACATCCAGTAATACTAAATACTTCATTTAATGTGAGAGGAGAGCCAATAGTAAACTCCCCATATGATGCTATTAGAACATTTTATTCTACGGGCTTAAATGTATTGGTATTGGGCGATTTTATTATAACGAAAAACTAATAAAACTGTATTTTATTTACATATAATTAAATTTATTCTCTCTTCTTAATTTAAACATACACTGTAGACTTCCCATTTTTAGTACACTTCAAAAGTAGACAATTCTTTTTTAGTTGAACAATCTCATTGAAGGTCGTAGTGTAGGCGTAGCCGAAGCAAAATGAAGCCCTTCAATATGATTGGTTTTGGCAGGGCTATTTGCGCTTATATGATGTTGCTGTCTTTCCATTCAAACTATTGGGAAACACATACACGCAAAGTAAATCCATCGCTTTGCGTGTATGTGCTTTGATTGGCTGAATATAACAGGATTTGCCTTCCGGATTATTCGGGTAGCTTGATATGAAAAATTTTGATTTCGAATGGTTTAAATTCTATTTCGGATTCGCTTGTTATCAGGTTTCCGTTCGAACTATCTGTGATTGTTACAGGCATTTGTCTGAATGCGAGCATGGTTTTTTCAGTTTGGTATGCAGGGTTGTAAACTCTGATTTTGAAACCGTTTTTAACAGGGGTAATACTGCTGATAACCAGGTTTTCATTGGTGAGTTCCGGAATATATGTGTGATTTTCGGCAAATTCACGAACCAGAACCATGGGGTTTGACCAGGTGGAGGCTTTGCGGAACAATTCTGCAAAATCGGGTTTTTGTTGAATAAATATGGAATATCTGAATGTTACCGGACCTTCCTGATAAGCAGCGAAGTTTGTATGCCAGGAATTATTCATCACCCACGAATAAAAATCAGAGGAGAGGATGGCTTTCTGCATCCATTGTTTATCCTGATTGTTAAACCAGTTTTCAGCAGTCATCCTGCTGAATTCGCATAGAGTGGCATCGGGTGAAAAAAGCGTGATGTTTTTTTCAGGGTTTGAAAAATTAACCCAGCGACCAATGGTAAAGTAGTTTTTGTTTGCACCCGGAAGCTGATCTTTTTCAGGTTCGTATATGCCCCAGCTTTGTTCTGCTTTTACAACAGGATTGCTTATACTGAACGGGAAGTAAAAGCGGACGTTTTCTTTGGTGAGTACTTTTGCCTTGTCGATTTTGTTTTCGATGTAAAGCTGCTCATCTCCGTCAACCAATGTATAGGAACGGGTAAGTGATTTACATCCTTTTGCTTTCGAAAAAACGGTTACAGTCAATAGCAGGTTTCCTTTTTCAGTAATCCGGATAGAGTCAACTTTGTCAGAAACTGGTTTTTTTGCATCCTGTTCTGTATAAATAAACTGGTTCAATCCTTTTGATTCCGAAAAGTCATAGAAACCCTTGCTGAAGTGCTGGATAGCGAGAATATTTCCGGTGAGTGTGTCAAGGGTGACTTTTAGCTTATCGTTGCTCAGTATCCCGTTTTTGTATAAAACCGGTTTGTTTTTCTTTGTCTTTTTAAAGGTGGGGGTAAGGGTAATCAAACGGTAAGGCTCTACATTTTGTAGTTGCAGAGCTGTTTTTCCATTGCTCAGTGTTTGAATTGAATATACGTTTCCTTGTTGATCTTTTACTTCGCTTCCCAAGCTTTGAGCGGGCTGAATAAATGCTAACCCGTTGAATGGAAATGATTGACTGTTAAAAAGCTGCAAGTTTAATGAACCTGAATTTAATGAGTCAGCGATAATTTTTTTAAGTTCCAATGCCCGAAGCATAAATTGTTTTTTTCCATTCCATATTTTGGTTTGAAGTTCTCCTTCCGGCTCATCAATACTATTATGGGCACCCCATGTATGTTCGTTAAAGAGAAGAACGTTATTCCAGCATTCCCGGATGATATTATCGGGAAGATGTTTGCTTAATAAAGTTGCAGTTGTTTCAAGATGGATTAGTTCTGCGGCTGTTTTTCGGTTGGTAACCGTTTCATAAGCAGTAGAATATGCACCGTCTTCCCAATATGGGGATAAGTCGCCTATGTATGTCGGGATTTCATTTCCATGTTCTTTTTCGAGTTTTTGAAATACTTCACTAAATGTACTGATTATGAGTTTTGGTGAGGAGTATTTTTGATTCCATTCACGGATGAAGTCGGAAAGGAGAGAGTCATTTGGGCCATTGTCTCCTCCTGTGGTATAGCTCAAAAAAGAAAAATTATATGGATATTTTTTCGTTTCCAGATTCGACAGGTAATCTAAAACCGGATTTACATTCTTTTTTTCGCCAATAAACCACTTGTGAAACAGATTGTATCCGGGAGAACTCATCCAAACCAAAACCTTTTCTTTTTCAGAAGTTGATTTCCACCAGAAAGGCTTATCACCCCAGGTGCTTAATGTGTTTCCGATTCTGTCGAAACTATTTACTGCCGGACAGAAATACCGGATTCCGTTTTGAGCCATGACCGGAATAATTCCTGCAACTGCTCCGGGAATATCGGTAATAGTGGCTGAATTTATTGGTATCCCGTATTCTATTGATATTTTGGAAGAGAAGTTTACCAACTGGAACAGTTCTTCAGCGTTTGCTAAACCTGTATTCAGATTAAGATAAAACCCTTGTACGTTTATGCGTCCTTCTTTCGCAAATTGTATAAATCTGTCTTTTTCATATTCGGGAACCTGTTTAAGATATTCCTCGAGTACCCACAACGATTCAATACTGAATTTATATTGAGATCCAACAGGATAATCTTTGGTTTTTTCGATCAGCTTAATGGCTTGTTTTAAGATTTCAACCTGTAATTTGAGTACTTTCTCTTGCGGATGGGTATAACCAATGTCCAGATGCGAATGAGGTATCAGATAAACAGTGTAAGGCTTGAATGCTTTAAGTGTGACTTTTTGGGTAATTTTCTGCTTCTGATATTGAATGGTAAATTCCTTTATTAGATCAATATTTGAGCTAAGGCAGGGTATATCAATAGCATTAATGCCGAATACTGCATTTTGATTGAGGATTTTTTTCTTTCCTTCGTAAATAGCAATAGGCAGATTATCCCTATTGTAATTTTCGAAGAGAAATTTAATCACCTGTTTTTTAACACTATCGGTGGAAAGTTGTACGACAGCTTGAGGTATTAAGGTGAATTTTGTTTGCAGGTTTTTTTGAAAGATCATAAACCAATCAGAACTATTCGTGTTTTCTCCGGATAGCCTGAATCTTATTTTTCGATTTTTATCCAGCCATTTACAAGGAACGGTAACAACTAAAAAACCGTTTATATCACCCACATGATCACGCTCAACTACCTGAAATCGCAATGATATATTCCCTTTTTCAATTTCCCAGTCTTTTCCCGGGCCATCTTTCCCTGTTTGGAATTCAATAGTTTCGTTATCTCCTATTTTTAAAGAATAACGATGATTTTCTTTGGCTGTGGCAACATTGTAGTTTGATAACAGCACAAATGAAACTGTTTCCGATGTTATTGAAACAGGCACTGAAGCAGACTCCCATTCGATAAATGGCGAATCAACATTGTTACGAACCAGGCAGGCTTTTCCGGGTTCCGGATGAAAAGACCAATATTCAAGTTGGGTTCCGGAAATACGGGTTTCAAATCCGCCGGAATATGATTGACCATACAACTCTGAAATTTCTAATAGAATTAAACCGATTAAGCAAAAAGAGAACGTGAATATTTTTTTCATGTACTTAGTGTTTGTTTTAATCAATTGATTTTGAATTAAATAAAATATATCCGAAATTGAATATTATTGAAAATGGATCTTCATAACCCTGATAGTAATTTGCAGAGATGCTTAAAGGACCAATCATAGTGTGTATTACCAGTGCTCCGGAAGCTGAGAAATACCGCTTGCTAAATCTTTTTCCGTAATAGGGTATGTGACTTGCATCCTGAAGTATTTCCTGATATGGCTGAAATATGTAGCCTTCTAATCGAAAATGAGCTGATTTGCTGATTTTCAAAAGGTTTTTTATACCTCCGGCAAGGTATTGGTTTGCCCTGTAGGCAGAAATAAAGAGGGTTTTGCTTTCAGGTGTTGGGTTGAAAATACCGCTGGACAACACAGACGAGGTGTAATTTTGGTAAAAATGCTGAGATGAGTAAAAGCCTTCAAGATAGAAACCAAAAGTATAAAATTTGCTGACAGGTACATATTTGTCGTAAAGTAACTTAGCCTGAATCCATCGTTGTTTCTTTTCATAAAAAGATTTTAACGGAGCCGTACTTCCCGGGTTAAACTCTTCTGTTCCTGTAATAAATTGTGTTTTGGCCAGAACCTGAGTGCCCTGTGTAGCAAATTGCTTCTTATTCAATGAGTTCTTTTCAAAAAGTAATGTGCCGGCAAAGGGTTTGAAATATGTTTTATCCGGTTCGTCGCTCCGGTTAAATGTATTGGTTTGATAGTAGTCGTCTTTTTGCAATGTTTTCGCAATACTGATATTTATCTTGGATTTATTTCCCCAGGGTAATCCAAGTGAAACACCAATATAGCTTTCTGTCTGAACCAGGTAAGAAGGATTCTTGTCCTCAAAAAAGTATGTTTTGGTTTTGAAAAAATCCCACTGATTGTATGAAATAACTGCTTCCAGATAAAATGGAACCCCTGAGGGATAATCGTTACGGGCACGAACTTCCACAGAGTTGTAAAATCTTCCGATATAAGTGTTTGCAGAGATATTTGATCCAAAATTAGATAAGTATTTGTAGTTAACTTGTATAAATGCCTCATTGATAGGACTTGAAGATATGTTTCCGCCAAATTCGGTAACTAGAGTATTATCCCGTTTGATATCTAAATGCAGATTAAATTTATTCTTAATTGTATCAAATTGAATACGAGGAAACATATATTGAATTTTATTATCAGCCAATAAGCGAAAATATCCCGACTTCATTTTGTCGATTGAAACTTCCTCTTTGTTTAGTAGTAACTGATTATAAATATATGATTTCTGCTTTTTATTAAGTCCGTCAATAATAATACTGTCAATAGTAGGTTCCGGAAACCGGGATGTGAAGCTTCTTCGTTTGGAGTTTATGGAATCAGGAGAAACTGAATCGGTGATACTTTCTTTTATTTGCTTGATCTTGCGAATGGTGGCAACGTATCCACTGTCAATAAATTCTTTTGCATACGAAAAATCTATAACGTTTACCTGTTTAAGGGTAGGCTCTATGAGAATGCCGTTTTCGCAGGTAACCGAATAATCGGTTTTTTCCATCAGCATCGACTGTATTTGTGATACAAGGTTATCATCTTCCGGATTTGAGTAGTTTCCGGCAACTTTGCTGCCAATGATAATATCGGGTAAGAAATCGTCATACATTACATTTGAAGGGAAGTTATTGTACATCCCACCGTCGAAAAGCAGTTTTCCATCAATGCGAATAGGTCTAAAATAAAAAGGAAAGGTCATGGAAGCCCGAATGGCATTACCAACATCTCCTTTTCGAAGAACTACGGGAGCATTGGCATTTATATCAGAGGCAACGCAGCGAAACGGAACAAACAAACTATCAAAATTGCCTTTACAGACAGCATTTGCCCCGGCAAAAATTTGCAGAAATGCATAATCCATTTGAAAAGGAGATACGATATTTGTGGGTAAAAGAGGCTTAATTCCTTTTTCGGAGTTAAACCGTAAATCTATCCACGAGGCATTGGGTTCTGGTTGTTTGAAGTAGAATATATATTTTTCATTAAGCTGACCTGAAATCCATTGGGGAAATTCTTCTGAAAGAAATATTTCTTCCATTTGTTGAGGAGAGTATCCTGCTGCATATAATCCGCTGATAATTGCGCCCATAGAGGTTCCGGCAACATAATCTACCGGGATTCCATTTTCTTCCAGTGCACGGATTACTCCAATGTGAGCCAACCCTTTTGCACCACCTCCGCTCAATACCAATCCTACCTTTTGAGCGCTGGATATTACAAAAAGAGTACTTAGCAAACAGGTAAATATAATACGTTTCATAACCTCCTATGTATTTGTCAAAGATATTATATTTATTCTACAGATTTAAAACAAAAAGCCGGATTATACTTGTTTTGAAAATCCGGCTTTATATTTGTGTTTCAGATGCTTATGGGAGTAATACAGGCTTGTAATCGCTGATGTTTACGTAAGGTATATGAGCATTATACTTTTTGTTGATTGCTTCCAGAAAATAATTGGTTACAATTGCGTTTCCCTGAGGTGTTAAATGAACACCATCCAAAGAGAAAATACCTCCGGTTACAAATTTTGTAGTGAGTTTTATTCCATCAAAATAAATACCAGTAACTGCCTGATTCATATAACCAGCCACATCGACCAATGCAAGGTTGTTTTGATTTGCCAGATTTTCAATAGTTTGATTGTAGCTTAGAATTGCTGTTCTGATTTTATTTATTTCATTTAAATCCAGAATGTAGCGATGAGGAATTGGTTTCATGGTTCCCCAGCCTGCGCATTTCATCGAATCCTGAGGGATTGATAAAATGATAATTTCTCCATTTTTTAACTGACGCATTTTAGCCTGAGGAGGTAGAGGCAGACTCGGATCTTCGATAATTGGAGCATTGGCGCCCAACGTAAACCTTACCGTGTCCTGTCCAATCTGTTTTAGGGCTTGGTTTAATTGTGTGTATGCCGTATTTAATGCAGCAACATCGGTCGGACTGGATAATGGGATTACTTTTGATGGAACAGTAGTAAAGAACGGGATGCTTAATATATCCGGGATATTTGCAATAGCTCCTTTACGATTATTTGCCCCTTTTAAAGTGCTTACAATTTGTTGCATATAACCGTTGAATAATGCAGCAGGAGTAACACTGTCGATTGCTCCGCCGGCAATAGCATACGTAAGAACATCATTATTACCAATCCATAAAGTAAAAAAGCTTGGATTGGAAAGCATTGCATCCTGAAGTATTGTAGTTGTTGTGGAAGATGCAAATCTTCCAAAATAGGGATTCAGAACTGCGTAACCCGGATACAAGAGATGGAACGATTTTGCACCCGGTACACCCATATTATTGTATGG
>Ga0209639_1002499_pt1 | contig 14293 bp, 11 predicted proteins | sample EPASupsiteHSE605_FD_187268 | JGI IMG/M metagenome (GOLD analysis project Ga0209639, IMG submission 187268) | Bioremediated contaminated groundwater from EPA Superfund site, New Mexico - Sample HSE6-05 (SPAdes) (version 2) | ecosystem: Environmental > Aquatic > Deep subsurface > Groundwater >...
TATCAGGCTGGTGCAGTTGCTATTTTTGGCCCCGGAACTAAAATTTCGGATGCAGCAATCAAGATGCTTGATATTATGATCGAATCAAGAAAGTAAGCAACATATCATAAGTTCATAAGGCTGTTTATTTTATAATATCTTTTTCAAAAGTGTTATAAAATAAACAGCCTTATGCTTTTGGAGATTACCCCTCTTCCAAAATTCAAAAGGAACATTCTCCGTCTTGGACAGATTACATTAGTTAAAGAACTACCATTATTACAATGGCAATCAAAAAGAGACTCTGATTACAAGCGTACTAACGTTCTAACTCTCCAAGAATTACGAATGCATCTTCTCTGCTTTTGCCGCAAAAGAGCTCTTCAGCCATAAATCCGGCACAAACTTTAGGGCGTTCCGGATTATCGAAAATCTTGCAACGATAATCATCGGTCAGTTGCACACACCTTACTCCTGCAGGTTTTCCCTGTGGCATTCCGGGGATAGATGAAGATATTGATGGCACAATACAACAGGCACCACATTTTTCACGACATTCCATTTCTGTAGGTATAAAAACACCGGTTTTGAATTTTCCGGAAGACATCCAGAATTCAAAACCGGTGTTTATTGCTTTAGTATAAGTTTCAACTCATTAAAGCAAAGTACACTGTATATTCCTATTAATAAAAGAAATAACGATTATCTTTAATTTCTGCCTTTTCCTGTAATGCACGGAATACTTCATTTTGAACACGTTGCATATACATTTGTTCGTATTGACGACGAAGCATTATTAAATCAGCAGCAGCAGGAGCTTTGATTAAATCATCAATCAGAGCAACATATACACCGCTATAGCCTTTTAACGCTTTAGTCATTGTGTTTTTCTTCTGAGCAAAGAGAGCACCCAATACTTCAGGTTCATAGCCACGGCGACCTAGATTGAATGAAGCAAAGTTCAAATTATCAACAGTATCAACTGCCGAATTATTCATTGCAGCTAAAGCATAAAGATCTTTGTTTTTCTGAAGTTCTGCATTTAACTTTGCCATTAACTGTTCTGCTTTCTTTTCACGTTTTACAACATATTCAAGACGAGTTTTGATTTGTTCTAACGGAGCAATTCCTTTTACACGAACTTCTTTTATTGCAGCAACTACATACTTATGATTGAATTCGAATGGCTTGTCAGAAACCATTCCTTTTGTAGAGTTTTCTTCAAATGCCCAACGTACAAGCTCACGAGCAGATTCAAGACCTGGAATATTGTTTGACATTGGCTCAACGAATTCTGCACTGCGTTTGTTTAGACCTTCTTTTTGAACAGCTTTATCAAAGCTTTCATAGGTGCGGTTTGTTGCAGCAAATTTGTTTGCTTTCGTAAAAACTGTTTTTTGTGTTTCTGCAGAAGGTTCAATCGCAATAGTTGCAAGTGCTACACGAACTTTTTTCACCGGAGCCTTTTTGTCAGTAATTTTAATGATATGGTATCCAAAAGGAGTTTCAACTTTCACAACATCACCTATTTTACCTTTTACAACTGCATCATTGAATTCTCTAATCATGGAACCATCTGTAAACCAACCCAGATCACCTTTATTTTCCTTTGCAGAACCATCATCAGAAGACGCGAATGCAATTTGCTCGATACCCGCAGGATTAGCTAACACAACAGCTTTTAAACTGTCAGCCAGCTTTTCAGCCTGTTCTTTTGTACGTACAACATTTTGACCTGCTCTCATTGCTCCTTGGTAAGCAATCAGAATGTGCGATGCTTTCATTGAGTCAGGACGCATTTGAACATCCAAAAGTTTTGCAAATTCAAATTTATCATTATCAATAAAAGGAGCCACTAAACGCCCGGGGGCTGAATTAAACATTATTGAATCCAACTGAAATGAAAGCTGACCACGTTTAATGAAAGCACTATCAAATTTTGTATCGGAAATTGAATTTACAAAATCAGCGATGTTATCTGTGGTCTGAAAATCCTGATAATATTCATTTACTTGTTTGGTAAGTTGTTCCATATCAATTTTTGATGGTTGAATATCAAAAACCACATAGTCAATATCACGTGAATCTTCTTGTTCGAACTCAGCTTTATGTTCGTCATAATATTTTTGATAGTCAGCATCGGTAAGCTTAATGCTTTCGTCTTTGATTGTGTTATAATCTACTGCAAACATACGAGCTTTCATCATATCGCTTTGAGCTTCATAAGCCCGTTTAGCAAAAGCGCGAGGCATGTAAAATGACTTTGCAATCAGGTTATTGTATTTTGTGCGTAAACGATCTTCTTTGATCATCCGTTTCAGATCGTTCCACTGTTTTTGTTCTTCGGGTTTTAACTGATCGAAATTATTTTCGATGTCTGTAATACGCTTACGATCTATCTCTCCGGTTTTAGGATTTGTAAAGTTCTGAATGATAAATGGATGAAGAAATTTACCAAAGAATAAGTCACTAAGTTCATCACCAGAAACAGTGATTCCAACTTTTTCATATTGATCTCCCATCAAAATTTCATTCAAAAGAATACTCCACGTATTCTGGCGAACATTGAATAACTCGTCGTTCGACAGGTTATCTTTTTGCATTTGACGCTTGTATGCTTCAGTTTGTTGTTCAACTTTTACTTCGAAATCTCTGTAACCGATCTCTTCACCATTAATTTCACCTACATACTTAGTTTGGCTGCGACGATTGCATCCGCCTTTACCATTAAATGCATCCTGGAGTACGAAACCGGCAATGGCAACACCGATTAAAGCAATGAGTAAACCGGATCTTTTTCTGATTCTACTTAAGATAGCCATATTAATCTTCTATTTTTATGAATGGAAGGCAAAAATACAAAAAACTACAACCCGCCCAATTATTTTTTTTAACTTTCTATTTTAACTTAAGGCTTACCTTATCTATTCCGTTATTTTTAGCCTGTAAAATTTTAAAGTGGTAATTATCAATCTCTATTTCATCGCCAAGCTTTGGAATACTTCCGTATTTTTGCAAAATAAATCCGCCAAGGGTTTCATAATCGTCCGATTCGGGTAGATTTAGCCGGTAATTTTCATTGAGATAATCAATTTCCAGACGGGCAGAAAACAAATATTCGTCCTCTGCAAGCTGTTTTTCAGTAAGATCATTAATATCGAATTCATCTCTGATTTCTCCAAATATTTCTTCCATCACATCTTCCATGGTAAGCATACCTGAAGTTCCTCCAAATTCATCTACAATCACTGCAACTCCTTTCTGCTGATCGAAGAACTGCTTAAGCAACTGATTTGCTGGCATTGATTCAGGTGCATACACTACAGAACGCAATACGTCCTGAATAGATTGAGGTTTTCGGAAAATATCATACGCATGAACATAGCCGATTATATTGTCGATACTATCTTGATAAATCAGTACTTTCGAAAGACCTGTTTCTATAAAACTTTGTTTAAGCTGCTCAATTTCGTCTTGTTTTTCGTGTGCAATAATTTCGGTACGAGGAATCATGCACTCTCTCAACTTCGTACTCTTAAGTTGAATTGCATTCTGAAACATTTGAATTTCCTGTAGAATTTCATTTTCTTCAACGTCTCCTTTGCTAAATTCCTCCAGAAAATGGTCAATATCAACCGCTGAAAATGATTTTGAACGAGTTTCAAGCTTCACTTTAAAAACGGCCCGTAAAATAAATTCGGAAATTCCGATAAAAATCCAAATGATAGGATAAAGCAGGTAATATACCAACCAGACAGGAATGCCAAAGATATTCAACCATCGGTTAGGGTTTATTCTGAAAAAAACCTTAGGTAAAAACTCGGCACTAACTAAAATAATCAACGTTGCGATAATTGTTTGTAATATAAGAACAATCCACTCCCCATTAAATGTTACAGGAAGAATCCTCATCAACCATGGATCCAATATTGCCGCAATAGCTGATCCATATATAACCAGTGCAATATTATTACCTAAAAGTAATGCTCCGATAAAACGAGCAGGATTTTGTTGAAAACGGGCTATAATACGAGCAGAGAGTAATCCTTTACTTCGGTCAACTTCTATTTTTAATTTATTTGCTGTAACAAATGCGATTTCCATCCCTGAAAAAAATGCAGATAGTATCAATGATACAGCAATTAAAACCCAATTATCCATTCAAAAGATAAGTTTTTGACAAAAATACACATTTTTGACAGACTTTCAAATTGATTGAAGACATGTAATTAAAAGCAAATGAGGCTATTCAAAAAGCCATAACCTTAAATGTATTTTCCCGACTTTCGGGACTTAGTCTGACAGCTATAATTCAATAAGTTGCCATATTGACCCCAAAAGTCGGGAAAAGTTTTTTTACCAGATGAGAGACTTTTTAAACAGTCTCAAAAATGATTTTAGAAATTTTATTCTTCAATAATCTTACGTACATTATTATAAAGTTCAACCAGCGGCATATTTCCTAATGCCTGTTGTTGAAGTTCTCCCATAATCCAGTTAATCTGATCTGTTTTGCTAGCATCACGACGTATCTTGCTGAATTTGTCTTTCAGAAAAGGAATATTTGAAATGATTTCACCAGCAGAGGTTCGTCTAAACTTAATGCTCGTAAGCACTGAGTCAAAATCCATTTTAGGATGTTCCAGAACTATTGGCATCATTTTGCGAGCTAATGCCAAATCCAGATCATTTTTCAACAAATACTGGAAGAGATCAAAAATATGTTCGCTTGTAAACGTATCGACAATTTTGTAATGTCCTAATACATGTTTGTAAGTATGGCCTATAAATGTTCCTGCAAAAACAGGATTCATCTTTAGTTCATTCACCAGTTTCTCAATGAGAGGATAAAGATTTTTACTCAGTATAAATGAATAGGAATCCTCAGGGACATTCCATTCCTGCAGCTGACGATAGCGATAAACAACCTCCTCTGGTATCTGTTTTCTGAGCTCTTCGATGTAAGAATCAGCTAATGGAATGGGTTTGCTATCAGTATCTGGGTACATACGGTCAGCACCCGGGAGTACACGTTCAAAAATGGTAGATCCGTCAGCAAAAGATTTACGTGTTTCTGGAGGGACGCCTTCAAAAGCCATTTTACAGCGTTCTTCAATAACATCTAATGCGGTTTTAATATCCTCTCTGGGTCCCCAAAACAAAATCTGAGCGTCATTTTCTTCTGCATTAACCAGCTTACAAATAATTGCCAAATCATCAGCGGAAATACGGGCATCCAGTTCTTCTGAATGAACCATATTGGGTTTCTCAATACAGGCAATTACTTTTAAACGATCACTAATTTCATTTGCAAACATCTGTCCAGGTTGGGTAAAATGAGATAAAATTCCTTTAAAACCCGGCAGATTTACCACGTAAAGTTTATCATGGTTTTCACGAGCGACTTTTATGCTATCGCAAGGAAATTTAAGTTTTTTATAATCAAGCTCTTTCGGAACAATTGTCCAACTCTTCACATCTTTGATTTGTTTCAAAAGAAGATTGCGAATATTTAAAAGAGCCCATTGACGAAAACATTCATTATGAGTAAGTTCAGGAATCCATTTTGTATGGGCAACTCCTTTAATTTCAACACGATGACCACCTTTACAGCTAACATTAACATCCTGTCGTCCAGCCCCAATTCCGGTACGGACTTTATTGGTACTTCTGTTCAGAAAGCGAATATAATCACAAGCTTCCTTCACTTCATCTGGATTCAGCATTTCCGGATAAGTTACCGTTTCAATCAAAGGCATTCCCAAACGATCAGTCTTATAAATACGTTTGTGTCCAATATCGGAAATTTCACGACAGGAATCCTCTTCAATACTGAGCTGAATCAGGCGTACCTTTTTATTTTTTAACTGAATTTCACCTTCCACTCCAATAATCGCTGTACGCTGAAAACCAGCAGGAATACTTCCATCCAGATACTGTTTACGAGTAATATGTACTTCTCCTACAATGTTGAGCTTAGAAAGAAGCGAAATTTCAATCGCAATTTGCAATGCTTCACGATTGATTGGAAAAGGAGGAGTATCATCCACTTCATAGGTACAGGAAGTACGGTTTTTCAGGCGATAGGTTATTTCCTTTTTGGTTTTAAACTCCATCAGAGCTGTACCATCATACTCACCTAATTCACTCAAAGTCGGACGCATGTGGCGAATAATTTCAGCATCAAAATCATCATGATGCTGATAGACACCAGCCGGACAGCGACAAAAAAGTTTTTCTTTCGTGAGCAATTGTTGATGAACTTCAAGACCGGACTTGAATCCAATACGATCATAATCCTGTTGTTTTGCCTGTTTTCGAACTACATAACCTATTGATTTTTTGGTTTCTTCGTAATTCTTTCGGGGATCAAAGGGTTGGTTCATGTAGAATTAAATTTATGAGATTAAGTGGATACCTGACAAAAGTAGGTAAAAATGAATAATCGCTGAAAGAAAAACTTATTGAAAAAAAACAAGGGATATGTAGTTTTTCCTTTACATACCCCATTTTCACTCTGTTATCGATTCTATTAATTCAAAGTTACTTCCTTCAACTCTTCATTAATATAAGTACTTGTTGACTTAACTAATCCAATACCCTTTTTATAATATAAAGTTGAAATAACCGAGCCGTTGCTTGTATATGATTCGTCAATTACAATGCAATTTGAATATGTACATTTTGACGTTTTTACCGTTGCTGTAATACTTTTTACCGTTCTTTTATCCATGTAAATAGCCCCCTGAATCTGCCAGTTTTGACCAACTGTTGGATTAGCAGGGATTAACAAATACTCATTTGTTTGATTTTCCGAAAAATTCTGATAGACATCTCCGTTTGCAGCAACTCTGTAATAATGATGATTTGTTTGAGAAAACGCTGTTTCAAGGTGAGTAACATCAAAATACTCTACAGAGTTAATCGTTTTTTTACCAACCACGGTTTCAATGATGCTTCCAAAACCTAATGTAGTCCAAGTCCATGCATTCCCCTGCTTAATTTGAATTTAACGAATTTCATAACTGTATTATTACTAACTGATTTCTTGATATCTAATTCATATAACGATATTATTTTAAATTTATACTAAATGTAAATATACATAATATTTCACTTATATATAATTTATAATTCAATATTATAATTATATAATGACACACTAATCTATTTAATTAATGATTGTATTCATAATTAACAGCAAGTGATTATATATGGCATTTATTAAAAAATTCATGCTAAACAGTATTAAGCAGCAGTCCTTACATTCACTTTTAATTCACCTAACTTTATCGAACTGAATATAGAGGTGACTGGCCGGTCTTAAAACCTCCAATCAGAAATACAGATCTCAAATTTCAGAATTCACATCATTTCTCTATTTCAGTCTGATTAAAAAGACCACTCCGGAGGGTTAATTGTATTTTATATGCTTACTTTTGCAACGAGTTTTGCTTTGATTACTACACTTTATAAACTCAAAAAACCAAAAAAAAAGAATCCGTTGTTAATAAGTAGATGTAGTATATTTTACCCATCAATTAGCCACATCTTTTAAAGAGAATTCAGATTCCTCAATAAAAATCGACAAACCCGAAGAGTTTAGTATCGTAAAGTTGCTTTTCAAAAATGGGCAAAAATGGGATTAACTGGTAAGATATGGCAAAAGTTATCAACAAAATGGGTTTCATAAGTTTTTTGCATTACCTTTACATCCTGAAAATTTAACAAGTGCCAATGTTGAATGTAGTTGCTAATGAAAGTTGTAAAGTAGATGCCAATGGAAGATTCAAATTTCCATCTGCATTGAAAAAGCAATTACTGTCGGAAATATCCGATGGGTTCTACGTTCGTAAACATTTCTTTGAAAAAGGATGTCTGGAAATCTTCACAAAGAATATGTGGGAAAAAGAAAGTTCCCGTATCAACAAATTAAATCTTTGGCATAAGAATCAAAGCAATATCTCACGTGTTCTTTCTGCCGCCGTATTTGTGGAACTCGACAGTAGCGACCGCTTTTTAATCCCAATAGATTTAAAGAAAGATGCAGGCATAAATACTGATATTAAACTTATTAGTAATGCCGGAAATCTTGAAATATGGGATTTGGAAACATTTAACCATGAGCATTCTTCTGAAGCGCTTACTCCGGAAATGCTCGTGGAGGTTATGGAGCAAATTGGTTTTAATTATAACGAATAAACCGGAGGAATAAGTTATGATATATCACGATCCGGTTTTGTTACAAGAGTGTATCGAAGGGCTTGCCATTAAGCCTGAAGGAAGCTATGTTGATGTTACCTTTGGTGGTGGAGGCCATTCCCGGGAAATTTTAAAACATCTTACTACAGGAAAGCTGGTTGGTTTTGATCAGGACGATGATGCAATAAATAATATTCCGGATGATCCTAATTTCATTTTTGTAAAACACAACTTCAGATTTCTCAACAATTTTCTAAAATATCACAATCAATTTCCTGTTGACGGAATTCTTGCTGATTTGGGTATTTCATCGCATCAGATTGATACGCCTGAACGTGGTTTTTCTACTCGTTTTGATGCTGATCTGGATTTACGTATGAATGTAAACAATCCCCGGACTGCAGCAGATGTTGTAAATCAATATGAAGAAGCCGATCTCCGCAAGATATTTCATCTTTACGGTGAACTACCTAATGCAGGAAAGCTGGCCTCAACGCTTTGTGCTTCACGTAATAATAGTGAAATCAAAACTACCAATGATTTGAAAGCAGCAATTCAACATCTGCTTCCCAGAGGCCGTGAGCAAAAAACGCTTGCCATGATTTTTCAGGCTTTGCGCATTGAAGTAAATGAAGAACTGGAAGTTTTACAGGAAATGCTCATTCAGGGACTCGAAGCATTGAAGCCGGGAGGCAGATTTGTTGTAATGTCCTATCATTCTCTTGAAGATCGGCTCGTAAAAAATTTCTTTAAAACCGGGAACTTTGAAGGAGAAGTAAAACAAGACTTTTTCGGCAATATTGAAAGCCCGTTTACTGTTGTAAACCGCAAACCTATTGTTGCCGGAACAAAAGAACTTGAACGGAATCCACGTTCGAGAAGTGCCAAATTACGAATTGTAGAAAAACGTTAACATGGCAAAAAATGTAATCATAACACCAACAGAACCAAGCAATAACTCTTCCAAAAAGAAAGCAAAAAAAGGAAAGAGTTTATTCCGGATTCCAAAACCAAAAGACACTTCGTTTGGAAGTGCTGTTATTAATGTGATGGATGGCTCGGTTCTTACACGCGAAAGTGTTTTAAAACTCATACCGTTTTTTCTCTTTTTGTCGGCAATTGGAATTCTTTACATTGCCAATAGTTACTGGGGTGACAAAACAGTTCGTGAAATAGAATCAATTAAAAAAGAGCTAAAGGAGCTCCGTTTTGAACATATCTCAACCAAATCAACCCTGATATACAATAGTCAGCAGTCGGAAGTTGCACACAGGCTCGACTCTACGGGTATCAAAGAGTCGGTAGCACCTCCTTCAAAAATCATTGTACAACCAACCGAAAAAGAATAGGCGGCAAACTAGCATGAAAGACGAAAGAAGAGACATATTAGGCCGTATCTACCTTATCTACATGTTATTGCTTGTAATAGCAATCGTTATTGTTTTCCGGGTTATCAAAATTCAGTTTGTAGAAGGTGATAAATGGCGAAGCCGTGCCGAAAATTTAACCCTTCGCTATGAAAATGTAGATGCAATTCGTGGAAATATCATTTCTGCCGATTCTAATCTACTGGCTACTTCTGTACCCATTTTTGATGTTCGCATGGATATGCATCGTAAAGTAGTTCCTGATAGCACATTCCGCGAAAATCTGGATTCTCTCGCTCTATGTCTGTCAAAATTATTCCCCCAGAAATCAAAAGATGAATTTAAGAAATACCTTAAAAACGGTCGTAAGAAGAAAAAAAGAGACCTGTTAATTGCCAAAAATATCAACTATTCACAACTTAAAAAGCTTCGTACATTCCCAATTTTACGGAAAGGACGTTACAAAGGAGGCGTAATTATTGAAGAAAAAGACTTCCGTTTAATGCCATACAAAATGATGGCAAGCCGTACTATCGGATATCGCAAAGAGCATGACAATATTTATGTTGGAATAGAAGGAGCTTTCCACAAAGAACTTGCCGGCGTAAGCGGAAAACGACTAATGCGTAAAATAGCAAATGGAGTATGGCGTCAGGTAGAAAATGCAAATGAAATGGATCCTGAAAACGGAAAAGATATCATTACCACTATTGATACCCGAATTCAGGATGTTGCCGAAAGTGCCCTGATGAAATGCCTTGACTCCAACGAAGCAGATCACGGTTGTGCTATTCTAATGGAAGTAGCAACTGGCGAAATCAGAGCTATTGCCAATCTAAAACGCCATGCCGACGGAAGCTACGGTGAAGATATTAATTACGCAATCTGGGAAAGTGGAGAACCGGGGTCTACATTTAAACTCGCTTCAACAATTGCAGTATTAGAAGAAGGAAAGCTTGACACTAATGCCATTGTACCAACCGGAATTGCGATGATGGCAAACCGTAAAATGGAAGATTCGCACGAAGAAGGTTATGGAAATATAACGCTTGCCAAAGCCTTTGAAGTTTCATCAAACGTTGGAATATCAAAAGCTGTGGTAAAAAGTTTTTCAGAAAACCCTCAAAAATTTGTTGACTATCTGCATGAGATGGGATTAAATAAACCTTTAGGAATTGAACTTAAAGGGGAAGGAAAGCCTTATGTAAAAAATACTGACAGCAAAACATGGTCAGCCACATCTCTCCCCTGGATGTCAATAGGTTACGAATTAAAAATCACACCATTACAAACACTTGCATTGTATAATGCTGTGGCGAATAATGGAAAGCTCATGAAGCCGCATGTTGTGAAAGAAATCCGCTTAACCGGAAAACTCATCCAAAAATTTGACCCGGTAGTACTCAAGAGTTCTATTTGCTCCGAAAGCACTGTTAATAAAGTAAAAACGCTTCTCGAGAATGTTGTTTCCGGCAAAAATGGTACCGCAAAGAGCTTACGTAAATCCGTCTATAAAATTGCAGGAAAAACTGGTACTGCTCAACTTAACTATTACAATAAAGATGAAGCTCTCAATTACAAAGCTTCTTTTGTTGGCTATTTTCCTGCCGACAACCCAAAATATTCCTGTATCGTAGTTGTGAATGGACCCAAAAAGAATAAAATCTATGGTGGAGAAGTCGCAGCACCTGTATTCAAAGAAATTGCCGACAAAGTGTATGCAACACAATTAGGTATCTCTGCAAAAGAAAATCCTGATTCAACAAAGGTTCGTCCTCCTTTTGTAAGAGCAGCTTATCAGCCTGATTTATTAACCATTTTGCGTTTTGTAGGACAACCCATCGAAACCGAAGATATTAGCTCACTCTGGGTAAGTGCAAACAAAATGGATTCTATTCCAAAATATAATACATACGCTATTACTCGCGGAGCTGTTCCAAATGTAGTAGGTATGGGAGTTCGTGATGCAATTTATCTTCTCGAAAAAGCGGGAATGAACGCAACTGCTCTTGGTCGTGGAAGAGTTGTAAACCAAAGTGTACCACCAGGATCAATTCTTATCAAAGGTCAGAAAATCATTTTAAAACTGGCTCCTCCCAAAAATTGTGGATTAAGTAATGATTTCTCATTTTCTGTTTCCGACACTACAAAAGCACAAAACAGCGAAACAGTTGTAATCACCGACTCAACCTCAAAACCGGAAAAGAAAAAACCAGAAGATCAGAAAAAGAGCGAAAAAAACAAAAAAGAGGCTCTGAAACCAAAGGAAAGCGAAAAGAAAAAAAACGACACATCCAAGAAGTCAACAGAAAAGAAACCAGAAAAGAAAAAGGAAGAGAAGATAAAAAAGAAAAAAGAAGCAGAAAAACCAAAAGACAAAAAGAAAGAAACCTCTAAAAGTACTAAAAAAGCTGAGAAAGATAAAAAGACCAACAAGTCCGATAAAAATAAATCAAGATAATAAACCAGAAACTGTGAAAGCGCTCAACAACATACTAAACTCCATCGAAATAGTTCAAACAGAAGGGAATACAGCAATATCTGTTTCTTCCATCAGTTTCGACTCAAGAGTTATTGAGCCGGGAACATTATTTGTTGCCCAACGTGGAACACGTGTGGACGGGCATCAATTCATTGATTCCTGCATCGAACGTGGGGCTACAGCCATTGTTTGTGAAGAGTTTCCTGAAAAGCTAAGGACTGATGTATGCTACATTTTAGTCCGGAACTCAGCAAAAGCATTGGGTATTCTTGCTTCAAACTATTACAATAATCCTTCTTCAAAACTTAAACTTATAGGAGTAACCGGAACGAACGGTAAAACAACTACCGCTACTCTTTTATACAGACTTTTTTCGGACTTAGGATATGCCTGCGGTTTACTTTCTACCATTGGAAATAAGATTGTTGATAAAGATATTCCATCAACACATACTACTCCGGATGCATTGCAGCTCAACAAACTTCTTTCCGAAATGATTGAAAACGGCTGCGATTACTGTTTTATGGAAGTAAGTTCACACTCTGTTGTGCAACAACGCATTGCAGGATTAACCTTTCAGGGAGGTATTTTCAGCAACATTACACACGATCATCTTGATTTTCATAAAACCTTTGATGAATATATCAAAGCCAAAAAAGTGTTCTTTGACAATCTGCCCAAAACTGCATTTGCCTTAACTAATATTGATGATCGGAACGGGATGGTAATGCTCCAGAATACTAAAGCAGAAAAGCACACATACAGTTTGAAAAGTATGGCTGATTTCAAATGCAAAATACTTGAAAATGCTTTTCAGGGGCTTCATTTAGTAGTTGACGGTACCGAAATATATACCCGCTTGGTTGGAAGTTTCAATGCTTACAATTTACTGGCAGTTTATGCTACCGCGATTTTACTGAATGCCGACCGCGAACAGGTTCTCACAACACTCAGTACAATGAACAGCGTAGAAGGTCGTTTCGAGTACATTCGTTCTCAGGATGATGTTACCGGCATTGTTGACTATGCACATACTCCTGATGCACTACAAAATGTATTATCAACTATTCACAATATCCGTAACGGTGGTGAAAGCATTATCACTGTTGTTGGCTGTGGTGGTGACCGCGATGCCGCAAAACGCCCGGTTATGGCAAAAATAGCCTGCGAAATGAGTGAGAAAGTTATTCTGACTTCCGACAATCCACGTAGTGAAGAGCCTGAAGAAATTCTTAAAGAAATGATGAAAGGGGTTGAATTAACGTATCAGCGCAAAGTCCTTTCCATCGTGAACCGCCGCGAAGCTATTAAAACTGCAAACATGCTGGCTCAACCAGGTGATATCATTCTTGTTGCAGGCAAAGGACATGAAAAATATCAGGAAATAAAAGGTGTTCGTCATCACTTTGATGATAAAGAAGAACTGGCTGCATTTTTTGTTCTCCGGAATCAACATATTCAATAATCAAAACTGAGAGCGATGTTATATTACATTTTCACCTATCTCGACAAAACTTTCGACTTCCCCGGAGCCGGTGTGTTTCAATACATCTCATTCAGAGCAGCGATGGCCGTAATTGTTTCATTAACCATTTCAATGATATTCGGCAAAAGCCTGATACTGTATCTCCGAAAAAAGCAAGTTGGCGAAACCGTTCGCGATTTAGGGCTACAAGGTCAATTAGAAAAACAGGGAACCCCTACCATGGGTGGTTTAATTATTCTGGGATCTATTCTGGTTCCAACCTTACTTTTTGCAAAACTGAATAATATCTATATTCTATTGATGCTTTTCACCACCATTTGGCTTGGATTTATCGGATTTTTAGATGATTACATCAAGGTATTCAAAAAAGACAAAAAAGGACTGGCTGGAAAATTCAAGATACTGGGACAAGTTGTTCTAGGACTTGTTGTGGGTGCAACTATGTATTTTCATCCCGACATCGTGATTCGTGAAAAAATATCAACTCAACAATACGTTGAAACGCATAATGTTCTGAACGAAACTCAATATGAAAAAGCAAAAGAAGAATTAAGCAGAACCACTGTAAAATCAACCAAAACAACCATTCCTTTTGTTAAAAATAATGAGTTTGACTATGCACAGCTTATCGCATGGATTGGTAATAATTACCGTACTTATGCATGGTTAGTATTTATTCCATTGGTAGTAATTATCATCACAGCCGTTTCAAATGGAGCAAACCTAACAGATGGAATTGATGGACTTGCGGCAGGATCCTCCGCTATTATCGGAGGG
>Ga0209639_1002503_pt1 | contig 14236 bp, 9 predicted proteins | sample EPASupsiteHSE605_FD_187268 | JGI IMG/M metagenome (GOLD analysis project Ga0209639, IMG submission 187268) | Bioremediated contaminated groundwater from EPA Superfund site, New Mexico - Sample HSE6-05 (SPAdes) (version 2) | ecosystem: Environmental > Aquatic > Deep subsurface > Groundwater >...
ATAATTAGAGCATTAATGGTAAACTAATTCATGCTCATAATCTCTAAAGTGGTAAACTTTTTCATGATCGTGAGTGGTAAACAAATTGGTGATTAGGTGGTAAACTTTTTCGTTGACATTCACAAATGGCAAGAATATTTATTCGTACTAACGATATGTTTTAGATTAGATTATTTATTCATTAATGCGGCCGTTTTAATTATAAAACAATCTATTTCATTCCTTTACCATGAATTAATTCCTAATATTACCCATATTGGCAACTAAAGCTTCTAAATGGCTCATCAGGCTTATTTAGTTCATCTTTGATAGTTTACTATTCGTTTGCGATTTTTAGGGGTTGAAAATGGCATATATTACTTGGCGAATATGTGTACTAGAAGATAGATAGTTATTGTTAGGGCTATCAGACTTTGAACAAACATTCGCAGTAAAATATTAGTTACCATCCAATTTATTTCATACGGTAAGCTGCCTAATCTTACTTTTTAGATGCATTTGTGTTTTAAGAGCCTTTGATTCTATTCGGTTTTGATTTGAAGAAAAGATTATAGAGGTTGAAGAGTCCTTAATTCGGTCTTGGCTCAAATATATTATCTGTTTTAATATTTTATTGAGCCGCCCCTATTCCCTACCCCATTTGACAGAACAATGCCCTAAAATATGGAAAATGGGCCATGGCTACTTCATTGAATTACCATTTTATAATAGCCCACTTAGGTTCTGGTTTATCAAGAAAACATGTTAACTCCGTTACTCTCCCTTTGGGAAACCTTTCTTTTGTTAACGATGTCCATGTGTAATCATTGCTATCTTCGTTAAACACTTCCTGGATGAAAGCCAGATAATATCTACATGAGCTCAACTTATCCTTTTGGGTATATTCAAATACTTTATTCATGTCTTTAACAAAATCTTTATCGGAAATAGTACTCTTGTATTTAAACTCGACAATTGCCAATACCCTATTTGTGCAATTCTCAAGATGTGCCACTTCAGCCTTCTCTCTATCTATTTCCACCACTGCTAAATCAGCTATTTTGCCATAATGTTTAAATTCAGTAAAAATACGCAAATTATTATCTAACAGAAATCTATTACTTAAACTTTCTCTCAAATGATAGTAGAAAGCATTCTTTAAAGAATCTTCCATTAGCAGAAATTTATTTTTATAATCTTCGCTTATATCTTTGAGCCAGATTTTATTTATGACTTCATCAATATATTGAGATATGTTTTTGCTAGTCATGTTTACCTTTCTTCTTGTCCTGTATTAATGACATACTAGTGCTGGGTATAGCAGTCCTTTTATTAATCTGTCAAAGCAAATATGGATAACATGAAGTTCATTTTCGCCTAATAATAAACTTAATGACAAATCATTTTTAAATTATGAAAGGCATTTATACGCCACTATAGTAACCGTTCCTTTTCCGTGGTATCTTTTTATTTCATATTTCTTTGGATATGCTGCCAACAAATCTGGAAGTTTAGAATATTCATATGTTCGGGAATCAAAATCAGGTTTAGTCCTTTTTAAAAATGTTCCTGCGGAGCTAACATTTACAAATCCGTCGGCGTTTTGATACTTCTCAGATGCTATTTCTAACAGATTGTGAATTTCATCGATATTTGCAACGGCATTTTGGTCGAGTTTTTCCTCAATTGCCGATGCTCCAGAAGATTCTTCAGCAGCAACACTTTTTACCTTACTCGTAGCATTAAAGAGATTTTCTAGGAAGATAAAATCATCGCAAGCGTTTCTAAATGCTTCAGGCGTTTTATTCTCGCCAGCACCAATAACGTATACCCCTGACTCATGTAGTCTAGTCGCTAGCGGCGTATAATCACTATCACTGGCAACTAAAACAAAAGCATCGTATATGCCTGTATGCAGCAAATCTACCGCGCCAATCACCATAGCCATGTCAGTCGCATTTTTGCCAACGACATAGTCAAATTGCTGTTCCGCCTTAATAGCTAAGCGCTTCAGTTCTTCTTCCCAGTTTTTGAGCACCTCCTTTTTCCAATTACCATAAGCCCTTTTGACTACAATACGACCATACGTGGAAATCTCACGCATGACAGCTTCTATTTTGCCAAGTTGTGTGTTATCTGCATCAATCAACACTGCTATTTTCTGTAAATTAACCATAGCTTTCTCCTATCGTATTTTTTTAGTAAATTCTGAATTTTTGTAAAGCTATCCAAAGCTTCACATTATTACTATTTCATCCAAACCGAACTGCTGATTATTAGCCTAATGAGTATATGAATAATCGAATTTCTTCTCGGTGACGACAACCCCGTCCCCGTGTCATCCACTCAGTCTTGCATTATATGGGAAGTTAGTTATAATAATTCAACTTGCAATTCCTTCTTGTCTTTTGCGTACGTATGCACGGTAATAGTTTGGGTCGTCCTTAACAGTATCAAATTTTGTAATCCAGTGTTTCTTCTGGAATATTAATAAGATTTGTTCGTTAATGGAGTTGATTTCGAACTTTTTTGGACTCTTTCGATCAAACAAACTTAAAAAGTCAACCATCTGTAGGGTTTGGAGATATTCTTTCGCTTGTGCTTCATTCATGTTAGGCAGGTACAGCACAAATAATTCCTTTTTAGTTTCCGTTGTAAGTTGCTTTGCATCAAGCAATTCTGAGAGGAGTTCAAAAGGAATGAAATACTCTTGGGTTATGATTTCAGTTATATGCTCTACAGATATTTGCTTGATAATCTCTTTAACACCATCGCTTTCATGCAGAAAAGATTTAAGCAAAAATGGAATATCATTGTCATCTAAATTATGTTCAAGAATGTGCATTTTAACTGCGCCAGAATATTTCTTCCGGTATACTGAAATTTCCTCCGTGGAATATTGGAGCAAATCAATTTTGAATTCATCAGCGACATTTTCATCTAAAACTGTAAGTATTTCGTTCAAAGCAAAATTTTCCTCATCAATGACTTCGTTAGTATATGTAGCGATATTTTTTGTAATAAACGCAGTTAGCTGGTCTGGATAGTGCTCTCTCATAAATAAAAGCACTGTAGCATTCATTCGTATAATGTTGAGCTTGATAAGAATCAAAACTTTTTCAGCTGCAATACCAGTCTTTGAGAAGGACTTATAATGCCAATTTAGTGCATGCAAAATATCGTTATATCTTTCATTGGACAACTCGTTGCAAATAACGATGGAATTAAAGAATTTTGAAGTGGCATTTTCTCCAAACTTGTTATCAATAGAATTAGTATCAAAAGCAAACTTGTCATTATTCTCGTTGATAAATTGAATCAACAAAGAATCCAGCTCTTTTTCACTTAGGAAGAAATAACTTAATACATTCTCCTTGGAATATTTTACAAGCCTTTGTTGCAATAGTAGGCTCCACAAGTCTTTAGTTATAACATCCTCCAGGTTTTCGATTATTGCTTGTAGGTAGCTAATATACTCCTTCTTTTTATTAACATCAATTTCTGTGTTGTTAAGTATTGCTAGAACTGCAGATTCTTGATCAGTTATGCACTTGTAACAGTTATCAAGAATAATACTGATATAGTGTTCTATATTTTGGTTTACATATTGTGCTAACGGTTCGTCCGATTTAGAAGTAATTAAAGTGTAATTTTTGCTGTTGAGATCATTGCTGTTCGGTAAACCGTAAACCATTTCCAACATCAAAGAAATAAGCGGAAAAGTAAGCTGATACAGGTTGTTTTTATATACAGCATCAAAAATATCTTTATTCGATGTGCTGTGCTCGATCCATATAAATTTAACATCAATCAAAATAAGTCCCGCAATGATTTTGTTGACATCCGGGGTGACAATATCCAAGAAAGTAGGCAAGTTGGATATAAATGTTGTCAGACATCCATTTTCGTTTAGCGCTTCAATGTCTGCATCTGGCGTAAAATACAACGTATCAATAACGAACTGTTTTTTCTGTGCATCGCTAAAATCACTTTCAGCAAGGATACATTGCATTATACTTGGCCACAAATGATTTATGGATTCAATAAACACTTCAGTTTCTCCCCGCGTCCCCAAAAAATCACCAATAAACTTGTAGTTTTTGGTTTCCACAAGCTGCTGGAGGAAACGGGTCAGATAAACTGTGTTGCTTTGCTTAGTTTTTAAGAGATGGCGCAACAAATCAAAGTTTAGGATTTCTTCATGGTCGAAATCGATAACCCGTATTCTGGAGAGAACCAATTGAGGATTATTAAGCGAATATGAGTATTCCTTTGGCGTTTCATCCGTAATGCTCCGCAGGAATATCTTATCTATTCGGCTTAGGCTATTCTCATAAAAATAGGTCATATAATCTGGATACGTTTCATCAAGGTATCCATTTCGTATCAAGTATTTTATGAGAGGGAAATAAGAGCTTGCTTTAATTTCTTCAAATTTGTTTTCTTTACCTATTCCATTGGTGAAATTTACGCTAAAGATGTTAGAGATATTTTCTTTTGTAATAAGCCTCTTTAACCGATTGTTTTGAATTATGGATTTTTGTTTTTGCAGTCTTTGTATTTCGGCTTTAAGTTTTTCTATTTGACCGCCTGTTTTTCTTTCAATTGCTTCCTTACGTTTGATATAATCTGGATTTTGCATCAGTTTTTCAAATTCAGATTTCAAGCTTATTTCTCGTTGACCATAGTTATAGTTAGCTTGATAAATCAGAATATTATCGGGGTTATATTTCATAGCTTTTACCAACTGTGCTCGTGTCTTGTAGGGGGATATATCTTTACCTGCAATATTGATTATCTGATGATTTGATAGCAAAAAAGCTGCGTCAAGGTCTTCGATAGACTCAAGCAACTCATTGTTCGTCAAGCTAATATCCTCTTTAATTTTTTGAATATGCAAATCAATGATTTGGATTTCATGTTTTATAAGTTCAGCTTTGTTTTCAAATAACGTGTGTACAAACCCCATTCCAAGCTGCAAATCACTAAAATCTCTCGGAAAAATATTTTTATAAGCAATAATTGCAAGTAACTTTGTGTTATTTAATTCAGTAGCTTGTATAAGATTTTGATAAACGACAAACTCATTATATATGTTTTTTAGTACTCTCATGTCGTCAACATATAGTGATAAGCCTTGTAGAAAATTTTCGTCAAACAATTCGAAAATACCACCCTGCTTAAAGTGCTCGATAAACTTATCGTATGAATTAGAACCATCGATAACAGGCACAATAGGTACAATAAAATCAAAAAATTTTGTACGGTCCTTAGAAACAAAAGTATCATCCCGCAACAAATAGAAAAAGCGAATTGGCTCCTTCTTTTTGTTGTTTACAAGAGTATTTATCTCTCTTAATTTTTCGAAAATCTGGTTTACGTTATATCTGTCCATATCTTCGAAAACGATTACATTGGCATCGGAATTTTCAAATAGATACAAAACTTCATTAAGATACTTATCAAAATATGATTCATCATTTTCTTCAAATATCTCAATTTGATTACCTTGCAAATTCACTTTTCTAAAAATGTTTTTATTTATTTGAGTTTTAATAATAGAGTATATTGCTACTCCCAGAATGGCAGTACATACAATTCCACTTAATAGAAGTAATACGCTATTTGTTGTCCATAACAATAGTTTTTGAAGCCACCCCAGAGATAATGCTGAAACAAACCGGCACCAATTATTAAAGTATCCTATGTACGTAGCTAAAACCGATAAAATCGTAATAATTACAGTACTTTTTGCAATTTTACAGGTAGATGCTTTTTGTTTTACCTTAAAGTTGGTCTGAGGGATTTTCTCGGGGTCAATTTGATGAATAAGCTGATTAATAATTTTTCCCTCTAAAACAGCTTCATTATATTCTGAAGAATCTTTATTGTCCGGCCCTGCTGATTCAAAGTGGGCAAGAGAAATATGCATAAAACGGATATCAGAATGGGCGCTTTTATAAGTTTCAATCACACTGCTTTTACCAGCACTATATGCGCCGGATATTGCAACATTTTTAATATCATCGTTGTCAAACACGAAATTTAGTGCTTCATCATATACTTTTAACTTCGCATTTTTAATCGGGGTTAGTTTTTGAAAGTTATAATTCTTTTCACTCATGCTGATACCTCCTACGTGCTTAATACAATTAACTTCCCATTGCTAATAGGTATATGGATAATGCGTAGCGTGAATTGTTATTATTCAAGTACCCAGTATGCTCAAAATATGAAGCTCAAATAGCTGATAAAGTGTGCTGTTACATGATTACTATACATAAGGATCATGTAAAATATCAGCCTCGGAGTTCTCATTTTTAATTAATTCAGCTAGGAACGAATTAATATCTGTAAAAGTCATTCCTTTTTTAAATCCTTTGTTACCATGCATCCACATATTTTTTTGTGTATTGTCGAAAAGTAGTTCACACGTTCTTCTTGGAAACTTTCCAAGAGATGAGTCAAAGAAATTGCTAAATACAGAATAGTGATGTGTGTGAATAAAGGCATCCCAGGATTGTATAACATCTTCCTCCGGACTAATATCAATTATTTCAATCTCTTCCAAATTTCGTTCTTCTACTGCCCCCCATGCATTTTTGAGCATCGCTATAGCTGCTTTATCACTCTTTGGTGCGCTATATCCAAATATTGTTACTCTGTATGCTGTTTGCAAATACTGTTCTAGTTGTTCCCATGCCGTTGTAATATATGGATTGCTTTTATAATTCTTGTTCTTTATGGGATAAAGCAAAGGAACCTTCTTTAGCATATTCCCACATTTTGAACACACTCCATAGGGACTTCCAAGGACCATGTCCTTTTCGCATGTGGCAACGGCAATATTCCCGTGCAAAAAAGCCATTTGAGGTAGATTATTTGTGATTTCACTGCATCTGATAAATGCTTCAACTAACAACGGATCCCAATTAAATGTTGCAATTAAATCTTTTTTGGTTAAGCTTAGTATCAGAAAATCATATACGGTAGGTTCATCTGGCAGTTCATACTCGCATAGATATTTTTCAATAGCTTCTTCTAATTGAACTCTTCGTCCACTACAATCACTTCGCTCGTACATTTCCATGTAAATATCCTCAAGATTATCGCTCGAAGTTTTAAGATGAAGACCTGCTATCACGTTTTGTAAACCCAATTCTTTTATAAAGCCCTTCATTGCAGAAATTTTCTTCCCATTTTTATCTCCATTGAGTATTGTCGCAACACTCGCACCTGCACCAAGTAAAACAACATGAGGCCTCTTTTTAAAACTCTTTTCAAATTCATAAACACGTTTTTCGAAATCTTCTAATGATTCATCGGTATAATCTTCATACATATTATCTAGTTCTTGCTGGCTCATCGGCCCACTCTCACCTATGCACGGATTATATAACTCTGAATTATCATCAATAATAAGTTTGCCGCTGTGAACTTTCCCGAGCGTCACTAATGTTTCGGAGAATTCAATCAAACCTTCGCTATCTTCTACAGGTGAACCCGTTAAAAAGTCCCTACAAATCGCCATGCTTAGTAACTCTTTTTTATCGTCGTCATCAATATCCCTCCACAATTTCCCTGTATAATCTTTCATTTTGTTATACCCCATTCACATTAATTTTTATAATGTATTTCATTTATCTCCCACATTTCTCAGGCATGTACAAAGAAAAGCCTCCAATCATCTCCACTACATACCATCAGCAAACCAGTGTCTTGTTATATAAATAATGAGAAGCCAAATTAACTTCCTTAGCCATATCTTATACTTGTAACTCACCAATAAATTGGAACTTGTCTGTAATAGTTTTTAACATAATGGACGACTTAGAAAAATGAAGCTAACAAGTGTATTATAGGTACCTACTCCGAATCGTTGTTTGTTAGTGAACTATCCAATGCTGCTTCAAACTCTTTTACTTCAAGGTACTCTTGATTGCCAATGATAAACAATAATGAATATCGAAGAAATTCAACTGCCAGTTCCTTTGATTCTACTTGCTTTCCGTCAATAGCAATCATGCTGTTCTTTTTCGCATCTCTTCCGTGGACTATATCAGAACGAAACCCATATATGGTTTTCATTGCTCTACGCATATCCTGCGGCGAATATGGACAGCATTCAAGTTTTGCTGCTACCACTGAAATTCTATTTGAAATTGTATATGTAATTTCCCCTTGTGTGTTCCCTGATAATAGCGTTTCTATGCCGATTATAGCGTCTAATGCTGTATCATCATCCGCCTCTCTAAGCATGCAACGATTGAGGCGTTGTATAGCGATAAAAACCTTTCTAAAGTCTTTATTATGCTTGGAATCCATTCGTTTCTGTCTAATTGTATTAAACAATGTTTTGATTAAATCTAAATCACTGTTATTAACGTTATATATACTGTAGCCGAAAAACTTCGTTTTGACCTCGTTATGATTAAATGCACGTATATTCGCACCATACACTGTCGGTAAATCTGTTATCCATTTTTCGGCCCAACCTATCGGCTCAATTAACAGTTGCCCATATCCGGTTTTGCAACCAACAGCAATACGAATAGCAGCAAAGAAATCGTCGATAATCTCTGTAGGATATGCCCAATAATTAGCTATCGCATTATGTACGGCATTTCTATTATTGTTGTTAATGTAATATCCACTAATTTTTAGCATAAATAGTGCGCATTGAACAACATTGCTTTCCTGCGTAGATTCAAAATGAGTAGCATTATACCGACTTATTTGAAAATCTTGTGACATTTTTAAAATGGAGATGCTCTCCGCAATTTCAGTTTCATCTGCATCAAAGGTCATGAAGCAAATCGGCACACAAATATTGACATTCAACTTTTCACCGTATAAGCAAATAAGCCGCTGTAAAATAAGTGATTTTGTTAGTTCAGAGTCATAATCACCGGTTTTAAACTTTTTCGTGATATAAAGATATCTATTAGTAATATTAGCCACCAAGCTTACAATTGCAGAATCTATGTATTTTTCTTCGGAAACAAGAGTTTTGGTGGCATCGGGTACGCTTTTGAACAACCGCAGTAGATCGTCAAAGCCCTCCAAACTGTGGCAATTAATTTGAAACTGTCCATCACTGCCACTAAAAAGCCCTCCATAGTTTGCTGGTGATTGGTAGGTGGAGTCAGTAAGAAATTTAATACCGCATTTAAAAGCAGGAATGCTTGTTTCCATTTCTTTATATGATTCATGCTCTTCGATACCCTTTAGGAATACTTCTGGATACTTGTAATATGTCGGGATGTATGTTTTCCCTTGCTGATATTCATATATTGCAGCTATTGCCGCTTGAATCGTCCGATCAGCCGTTTCAATCATTTGCTCAATAAATTCTGTTGATAGCATCATTCAACATATCCCTTCCCTAGATATAATGCACAGGTATGCTTGATTATTAGCTCGGCAAATTCCCGTTTATCTGACCTACTTCTTAAACAAAAATTTGTATCCTCATGAGTTATATCCAGGCTTCACATTATTAGCCAAATCAGCAGTTTTCGTTTTCTCTATTATTAATTTAGATAATAGGAAGTTCTAATAATCTAATGCGGCAATATGTTCTATATTATCTTGTATTTAGACAAGCTACTTCATTATATAGATTAATGAGGTGCTCAATAGTTAGGTCGAGGATTGGTTCGTACATAAACGAATTCAGATGGATATTTGAACTGACAGTAATACTGACCTTTTCTAGCGTACGAATAGCAGGTGCTGATGGAGCCAATGATGAAAACTCTTTCATGAGATCTCCAAATTGATTATTTGAACTACACCAGTATTCTTGATCGTTTTTAAGTAATCGAAGCTTGTCAGTCATGAATATCTCAGAATTAATCCGTATCGCCATACATAGCAATACTTTATTCTCGAGGTTTAACCCATCATGCATGCCACGCCTGCAAATTTCATTAGCCTTCTGAAATAATAAATCCTTCAAACTGCCAGGATTATTTGTTGGATAATGTGTTCCGAAAAGGTTGTTGTATATGTTCAGATAATCCCCAACTGTAATATGTTCTGTATCCTTCTTCCAATGAAGAAGGTTGGTCAGTTTAATGTAGTCAGGGTCGCTTTCACCCTTAGTATATTCAAGCAGATTTCGAGTGAATGGAATGGTGGCACACAGAATAAAATCACTACCATTTATGTTATTTTTCCACTTACCTATAAAATAGTTTTTTACCCCCTCTGCTTTTGCAAGACAGATAGAAGTGTTATTTTTGATGGTCATTAGGCATCTATCACGATGCACATATGTTGTTGCTAGTGTTCGGAAGAAATCATAGTTGTGAGTTAATATTATCTGATGAAAATAATCGGTATTGGTCAAGTCTTTTAAGTATTGAACGATTGCATGTTTATTCTTGTAGTCAAATGAATCTGCAATATCATCGAACACAAATAGTGTCTCCTGACTATTCAGCTTCCTTGATTCGACTTCAAAAATGAAGTTAAGTAGATATAAAGCTCGTTTTTCTCCTTGGCTAAGTGTTTTCAGTTCAGATCGTGACCATTCAACAAAGTCATTACCGTCTCGAAAAATAAATCTTAGATGTGCATTCTCTTTGCCTAGTGCAACTTCTGTCTGATTTGCAATAAACAAGGTAAAAGGCATATTACAAAGCGATCATTAAAAAGATCTACAGCTTGTGTCCATCGGGGTGCAACTTTCGAAGCTGCAATTTCAATACTTTGAAGTTCATCTTTTTTTAGATTATATGACCTTAAATATGCCTCAGCATCAGAGCTTTTCTGGATATAATAAGCCCAAAGTTCCTGACGAAACTGAGCTTGTTTCTCTGGCCTAAGATTCTCGAGAAGGAATTCTACCTGGGTATAAGTTAAACTCTCAATGAGATCAACTAAAGCCTGCGTTTGTGCATTTTTTGCGAGGTTATTTCTTAGTTTTTTAAGCGTCTCGTCTGTATCGAGCTTTTACAGAATTCGTTTATGCCTCTGATCGAGCTCATCTTGGCTAATTGAAGTTTCATCGCCTCTGAGGTGAACACGATGCCCACCCTTAAAGAATCCCTGTTTTTTTAACGTTTCAAATGATGTTTCTGCTTTTATGGGATTGAAAACACCTTTTGTATAAATCGATCCATCACAGTTGAAGAGTTCCTGGTAACGATTATTAAATTCATTCGCTTTTGATATAAACTCCTGGCTATTCAGTATCTCGATGGCTTTAGGATCAAAAATGGTTGCATATTCATAAGGTTCTAAGTCATCCTCAGCTGAATGCCCCAGTGCTTTAGCAATGCAAATCGGGAAATCTCTTGTATCACAATCTTTAAGAATGACTTGTTCGATATCATTTTTTTTAACTTTCGATAACTTCTGAAGAGCGCCTATAAGTTTATTTTTCATCTTATCGAGCTCACTAAGAAGTTCATCGTATCTTGCCTTATTCTCAGGATTAACAAGTACGTTTGTTATAGCAGGGGTTTCGGATTTGATGTCTATTTCTGACTTCAAGACATAGATTACTTCTTTCGAGATGGGGCTTTCATTCAATTCGATTAAACATGTTGTTGGTCGGTTATAACGTTCTTCTTTAGGTCGTTCACCTTTTGCGGTATCTTCGAACGTCTTAGTGAAAGAAGTCTTCATTGTTCCATTGGGAGCATAGATAGCGTAAGCTTTTGCTTTAGGACTTTCTGTACTCTTATTAAATTCGAAATCGTGCTTGAATTCCCTTATGCCATAGCAGTTTTTTAAGATAACTTTTAGCGTACTCATAATACCTTCACTCTTCTCCGATTAGCCATATAACAACTTGCCTAACTTTACAAATTTTTTTCATACTCTCCTCAGCTTCCCATTTTAAACCTTAGTTACTCTAATCTAAGGGATTAATTACCATTGATAATAGGAGATGCCATCTCTTACAACAGGTTGTTTGATGTAACCATTACCCTCGATGATAAATTCACCATTGCCAGATCGCGCACCACCGAAAACACCTCTCAAAATCACTTTACCATTATTATTTAGTGTTCCAGCCAGTTTTCCTGTTTCTTCAATTACTAACTTACTACCTCTCGCTAAGGAAGCAGTGCCCTCAATAGCACCTTGAACAGTTACACAACCACCAGCATCTACAGAAACAGTACCCATTTGTTTGCCTATTATTTCAGCGATTACACACTCTTGAATATCAAGAGTGCCTTTTAGTGTTCCTAATAGGGTAAATTTACCCGATTCAACATGGATTGTTCCATTGTGCTCACCCATTAACATATAATCTTCTTTGACAACTAGTGGAGATACAAGTCTTTCGTCAATGCAATCATCATTGTATTTCATTCCGCACACTCCCTTTATTACTTTAACCTTTATTCGCCTAATATGAGCGAATGCCAACCTCGCATTATAGACATTAGTACCCTTATCTTATCGGCATCAGTTAATTAATCATGTTATAAGATTAACTTTTTTAAAGGCGGTTCCAAAACTCAACCGCCACACACTGTGGCCTGGTCAACATTATCCAGCATCTTTGACCGACCTCGGATGTAACTGATTATCCAGACACGGAAACATGGCAACACATTGTAATAGTAAGTATCAAAACCCGTATTATTCTCCTTCTAAAAGATAGGCTTTATTTCAATTTGTAGCGCATAATATATCAAAGGATATTAGACGGTTCAACCCCCATTTCATCCAACTTGACCCAGAGTGACCGCATAGCTTTATCAGAATCTCTATAAAAAGCACTCGCTGTAACCCTCCAAAATACCCAACCGACTCTTTCCAGAAGTCTCTGTCTGTCCTGATCTTGTTCCCATTTGTCAGGCCCATGCCATTGGTCTCCATCACATTCAATGGCAAGACGGTTTCGCATTCCTTCAACAACCATATCTATTCGTTTGTTATATCGTCCTACTTTTACCTGTGGCCTAACTGCATAACCCCTGGCTGATATCAACTTAAATACATCCCGCTCAAATTTTGACTCGAACAATTTATCATATTTCTCCTCTTCACCAATGGTCCTTGCGGGATTAAGATAATACCTTAGAAGTCGTGCCCGCATACAATTTGGATTCAAATCATCAAGATCAACTGAATGGAACAACCATACTTGATCTCTTGCCCGGCTAGCAGCAACATTAAATCTTTTTTCATCGGTAAGCTTTGTCAAGGCACCAATTCTCATATTACTGGCAGCAACCATAGATAGGAACATTACATCACGCTCGTCCCCTTGAAATGAATAAGCATCTCCACAGATGATTCTTCTCTTTGTTATTTCTAAGTCGCCTAGTTTATCCCTCAATATCTCCTCTATAACTCGGGCTTGTTCAAATCCCTGCAGCGAGATTATTCCCATGGTCTTTCCACTGTAATTATCATCTTCGCAGCAGGCTACAACCTGTTCAACTAGAGATTGTGCTTCAGGAAAATTGATGGCTGCAGTACTCTCTTCTCTCCTGCCATTAATAACTCTAATTGTACGGATTGGTGGATCAAGCATTTCACTCTTGTTGGGCATACGTAGTTCCTCTATCTCTCCACCATAAAACTGATCGTTACTAAACTGGATAATTTCAGGCACACAGCGAAAATGCTCTTTGAGCATTAAGTTACCCGGGAAAATCCTAAGTGCGATTTCATATAAACTGGTCTGGAGATCAAGTCTTTCCTTTTGGGGTATACCCGATAAATATCTGACTATAAGGTCATTAATGTCGGATTGATCTCTACCAACATTTTCCGGGCTAATCTGTTTGTCATCCCCTACCACAATTGCTTTTTTAGCTCGGAAAAATGCTGCTAGGGCAAACACATCACTCTGACTGCTTTCGTCTACAATTACTACATCAAAGGGTTTATTTGTTATTTTCAAGTTTTCAATAACCCTATGTAATGGCATAACCCAGACCGGGATAGCATCCTGGCATTTTTCCATCTCCAGTTTTGCATCACGTCTATGTTTATCAGCATATTTACCTGTTCCCTTACCAATCCGTTTAATAGTCTGGATCCATGCATGAAGGCTTCTTTTTTGTGATTCAGTTGTATTTTTAACCTGATGGATCCATGCTGATTTGGCTACAATCTCTTCTATTAATTTTGCCTCATTAACTTCCTTGTCGCTAATATCTTGATATAGCCGTTGAATATCGGTTTCGTCTTGAAATTTATTGAACCAGGTTTGGGCCTGACCCCACCTCCAAGCTTTTTTCCAATCATGTGGTGGTTCAAGCGCTCGGCCGTCACCTCA
>Ga0209639_1002505_pt1 | contig 14210 bp, 9 predicted proteins | sample EPASupsiteHSE605_FD_187268 | JGI IMG/M metagenome (GOLD analysis project Ga0209639, IMG submission 187268) | Bioremediated contaminated groundwater from EPA Superfund site, New Mexico - Sample HSE6-05 (SPAdes) (version 2) | ecosystem: Environmental > Aquatic > Deep subsurface > Groundwater >...
AATCAATTCTGTCAAAAAGGTAAGAATACTCCGGTTTTACGAGCTCATTTGCCAGCAGCAATGCCCCTTCTTTTCCGGATTGCTCGTTACCGTGTTGCTGAGCCTGAATGAGAACCTTTATTTTAGGCTGATTGGAGCGATTCCCGGGTTTAGAATATTTAAGAGCAAAAAGATTACGCCCGGAAACCGATTTTCCAATCGATTCTATAGCAACTAAATCTGAGTATTGGTCGAGTTGATTCAAATATTTAACGGTCTCTTCATAAGAAGAGGGTTGAGTGAAATTCTTTATTTCGGCAGGAGTCCTAAGCGGCTGCGCCGCTGCCACAAATTGAGACAGAATAAAAGTAAGAAGCAGAAGTTTTCGCATCTTTTTTAAATTTTTAAAGACAAGTATATCAATATCAGAATCCGTTCAACTGCATATACACTGTTGGCATCAGTAAAACCAGGCCAATGAGCATAAACACAACCAAAACCTTCCAAAACCATTTTATCCAAACCTCATACGGAATTCTCGCAATACCCAGTGCACCAATAAGTACGGCAGAAGTAGGAGTAATCATATTGGTAAAACCGTCGCCAAACTGGAACGCCATTACAGTCGCCTGCCTGGACAGTCCTATCACATCCGAGAAAGGAGCCATTATTGGCATAGTGAGCGCAGCCTTTGCGGAGCCAGAAGGAATGAAAATATTAATGCAAGTCTGGATAAAGTACATAATCGAAACGGTAGCACCTTTGCCTGTCCCCTCCATTGTAGCTGAGAGAGAATACAGAATGGTGTCCATAATTTTACCCTCTGTGAGAACCTGAATAATACCACCTGCCAGACCAACAATAAGTGCAGCAGTTAAGATATCCTTTGCTCCAACAATAAACTCCTTCGCAATAGCATTTGCACCTGCTCCCATAGCAAACCCGGAGATTACCCCCATAGCCAGGAAAAGTGCCGATATTTCTGTGAGATACCATCCGTATCCCAACACTCCTATCACCAGAAACACAATTGTAAAGGCGAGGATATTGAGAATAAAGAAGAGGTATGACTTGCGAAGCGAATAGAAGCTTATCGCGGCAAAAAGTACTGTAAGCACGGGCAGACAAACGAAAGTAACATTGGCCCCGCCAAGGCTTATAGAAGTGGTTGGATGAATAACAGAAAAAATAACAAGGGCAATTGTAACTAACGCAAACACCACCCATGCCGATGCAGGAGTCCTGGTTGCAAAATCAACCTTCACCGCCTCAGATTCCCTTTTTCTCCAATACTCGTCCAGCTCGTACATAGGGGAGAACTTAGGATTCTTCTTAACCTTAGACGCGTATATTAATGTGAATGTGATTATGAGAGTTGTAAGAATGGCCCATACAACGAGCCTGTATTCAAACCCGGAAAACAGTTGAAGACCCGATAATCCCTGAGCTATCCCTATTGTAAAAGGATTTATGATTGCTCCGGAGAAACCCATATGCGCCGCTACATATACCATGAGCATCCCGGTTATAGAGTCATAGCCCATAGATATTGCCAGCGGAACAAATATTATAACAAACGCCAGCGTCTCTTCGCTCATACCGAAAATTGCACCAAAAAGACTGAAGATTACCATTGAGAATATAATCACCAGATTGTTCACCCCAATCTTTCTGAAGAGCTTTCGTTTTTCAAGGCTTCCCGACTTTTCGAGAAAGGACAAAATTCCAAAGTCTATTGCCCGGCTGCTGTTCATTATCTGAAAAGCCCCGCCAATAATAAGAACAAATGCAATTATGCCCGCCTGTTTCTTAAAACCTTCGAGCATCGACCCAAAGATTTGCCATGTTTGAGGCGAGGATTCAACCACATGATATGAGTCATTTACAATTACATCCCTTGATACGCCGTTAATCTCTTTCTTTTCATATTCATACTCGCCTGCCGGAACAAACCAGGATAGAATTCCGCAAAACAGAATTAAGGAAGAGATTATTACGAATGTATGTGGAATCTTATTTAAGCGCGCCATTTCGTGTAGTTATTAGAATTTGTAGGTGTCGCCCGGAACGAGAACTGTAAGCTTAAAACTGTTCACCCTGTTGCTTTTTTCGTCTGCAGGCCTGTATGGCTCAAACAGCATTGCATGGTTGTCGCCTATTACTTCTATTGAATTGTCGGGTTTTACAACAATTGCTGTCTCCTCGTCGATGCCTATCCCTCTTAGTCCCGGATTGTCCATAAGGACAGAAATGAGCCTGATTTGCCTTTTCCTTTTAAGAAAGTGCTGATCAATTACAATGTTGTTAAGAAAGCCTAAACCTTTTACTGTTTCAACATCGTTCTTTATTATAGAATTGAATTCCGGAGATTCGGTTGTATCACTTTTTTGTACCCCTGTAAGCATAACTCTGCTCATAATGGCAGCACCCGCACTTGTCCCGCTTACCACTCCTCCGTTTTTATAAATCTCTCTTATCTTTTCAAGGAACCTGGTTCCTTCCAGATATGCACTAAGAATCACCTGATCTCCTCCCGAGAAAAATATAGCCGTAACACCATCCAGTTTTGCAAGATTTTTAGGTGAATCGATACTGTCTTTTTCGCAGAAAATATAGTCGGCAGCTTTGCATCCCAAAACTCTAAACTCTTCACTCTGTTTGATTCCTGTCTCTTCTGCCGCTCCGCTTGCAAATGGCACTACCAGCACTTTTGAATTTTCACCTCCACCATATTTGATTATAGTTTGGAGTATTACGGCAATGCGATCTCCGCCCCCTTCGATTACAAGAGTACCTTTTGAATCAATTTTTTCAGGTTCATATTGCAATTCGGATTGAACGGACTGGCGACAAGAAGTGAGCTGCAATAATGAGATTATTGCAAAAAATAGATATGTTTTTTTCATTTGTTAGTTGATTTCTGTAGTTAAAAGTTGGTAGGCAATATCAGATGCTGCCTGAAGATCTTCGTAGAGAATAAACTCATCGTTGCCATGGGGGTTTTGCGCCCCCACACCTATGTTGATGGTTTTTATTCCTTTTGCGTTTAATGAATTGGCATCACTTCCGCCCATTGATTTCTTTGGAGCGGGAGTCAATCCCAGGTTTTTGGCAGCCTTTGCAAAATGTATGGATGGGAGGTCGCTATCTTTAATGTTGTATGGCAAAAAATCCCAAAAATATTTCGAATCCATTCTGGCACCATATTTAGCACATACTTCATTAAAGTCCGATATTATTCCGGACATCAGTTGCTCTCCGTGAGAAGGAATGTCGGTTCTGAGTTCACCTGTCAAATTAACCTCGTCACAAACTACATTTGTTCCTGTGCCACCTTTCATTATCCCGATATTGGCTGTTGTAACCTCGTCAATCCTGCCAAAAGGAAATTTGGTCATGGCCTCAGCAGCAACCTTTATTGCGTTGATTCCTTTTTCGGGTGATATACCTGCATGTGCCGAAACACCCCTGATTATAAATTCAAAATTTATTGCGCCGCATGTTTCTGACACAAAATTCCCCGGACTCATATAGGAATCGAAGATAAACCCGTATTTTATATGTGGATTGGGTTTGTAATACATCGATCCGGCAAGTGTTGTCTCTTCGCAAACAGTAAACAGAAGAGTGCAGGGTTTTAAAGTTCCTGCTTTTACTGCTTTTTCTAGAGCAAAAAGTATAGACGAAAGACCTCCTCTGTCATCTACCCCAAGCGGGGTTGTTCCGTCAGAAGTGATTCTGTCCGGAAGAAACTGATGTTTAAGGTTCGCAGTAGATCTTGGAGTATCCATGTGAGAAGCGAGCAAATACTCTCCCCCGTCAAGGATCTCGGCAATTACGTTGCCTGTATTTCCATTCGATAACTCATTTGCACCATCAGTGAAAACCTTCAAACCTAACTTATGAATAAATTTTTTGATGTATGCAGCAACTGGAGCCTCATTACCGGAGACGGCATCAATTGATGTTAAATCGATAAAAATTTGCTTAAGCCTTTCGTCTAATACCTTATTGTTCATTCCTGATAAATTTTATTTTCCGTAAACGTTAACATTAGACAAGCGGATATAGTAACAGTCAGTACAATTACCATGTGCAAAAGCGATATATACACTCTTTCCTTTGTATGATGTAATATCAATAGTCTCAGTCTTGTCTGATGCGTAAGTAGCGTCAAGTTCAGTCCAGTCTCTCAGGATTGTTGCCTGGCGGCAGTTTGCAAGAGTGATTGGCGATTCAGAGATAACCACTCTGTAGTTTTCTTCCGGATAGTCCGAATCGCCGGCAGAAATATCAAACGTAAGTAATACCTGATCTGCAGTATTACCGATATTGATGAGAGGAGAAACCAGATAGTTTTCCGGGGTAAGAGCTCCTACTCCGCCGCCCTTGTAAGAGTCAGACGTTGCGTGGCTCTTATAGTACTCCCAGCCATAACCATCTCCGTCTTTGTCAAGAATGGTCCACGTGTCCGGTATTTCTGTCTGGAACTTTTCCGTGAAATAGTAAACCTTGTCCGGGGCAATTTTGTAGTTAAGAATTGAAGTTGGCTTATTGGCTTTGGTATCCGGAGAATCTTTAAGTATGACATAAAAGTTCTTCCCGGTTTTCTTCAACATATTCACCTGAATATATCCAAAATATTTCCCCTGGGGAATCGTGAGCGAGCCCTTCATTGTAGAAGCAGTAAAAGCGGAATTTGTTCCTGTGACAATCTGATAATCTGTTCCAAGCAGAGCTGTCGAAAGAACTGTGTCCACCACAGCTACATCTGTTCCGGCAGGAACCGCCTCTACAAATTTGTCTTTATCCGACAAGTAGTAGAGTTTCTGAACTATTTCATAATTAACCGTAACGTTTCCTGTAGAAGTACTAATAAGCTGTATGCAAATAGAGTCAAGACCAACTTTATTATTTTCTTTCTGCAGGATGTTGCTTATGGTTCCCTGTTTATTTTCAAAAGCACTAAATTCATAATATTGCGGACCCTGGTATGTCCTGTCCTCTTTTTGACATCCGTTCAGCAGGGCAGACAAGAGGATAACAAAACTGATGTATATTAAATTTTTCATAATGTTAGTATCCCGGGTTATTAACTAATTTTTTGTTTACGTCCATCTCTGTTGTACCTATTGGAGCAACAACACGATAATCGGCATAAGGAACTTCTGCAAGTCCGTTAGGTCTTGAAATTGGCATTCCAAGTCTCTTCATATCAAAGAATCTGTGACCTTCGAAAGCAAGTTCAATTCTTCTTTGCAACAGAATTTCGTTTAACAATTCTGAGTTTACTGCATCAGTCTCTCCGATACCTCTGGTGTTTCTGAGCAAATTGATGTCGGCACGGGCAAGAGTGAAATTTGGCTGATGTGCATAAGCTTCTGCTCTGTTCAGATAAACCTCGGATATCCTGATAATTGGGACATCATCCAGCCCGAATACTCCTCCCCAGCTGTTGAATTTGGTTGTCCACCAAAGGTCCTGGCCATAATAGTGTACCTTTCTTATTGCCTTAAACCTTTTATCGTTATCCTTATCAATCAGGCCCATAAAATCATCTGAAATTGACAACTGAGCATCTCCCGGGCCTGTACCATCTCCAAAACCTTCTGCATCTCTTGCTCCATTGTCATAAGTTCCGTAGGTTGAGTGAAGAGAAGTTGATTTAAGATTTTCTGTTACTGTAAAGTGCAGTTGCCATATTGACTCTGTTCCTTGGGCGAAAATATTTGTATAATCGCCATCGTATAACTCTACAGAAGCTTTTGTAATAGCATCAGTTGCTGCTGTAACCGCATTTGCCCAGTCGCCTTTGTACAAATATACTCTTGACTGGAAGGCCTTTACTGCAACGGATGAGATTCTGTATGGGGAATTGCTCCCATCATTATTCTCAAGTAAAGTATAAGAATCTATGAGGTCCTTAACTATTTGTGCCCATACAACATCAACAGTTGACCTTGGCACAGATGCCTGCACGGTAATACTTCCTCCTTCATTAAAGAAAGGCTCGGTGAGAAGCGGAACACACAAGTTGAAATTATCTACCAAATGTCCCGGAACACGGCTGTAAACAATACTCAGGTTAAAATAGTTATAAGCTCTAAGGAACAATGCTTCCCCGGTGAGCGACTTTACTTTTTTTGTCTGCTCCATTGCGGACAGATAAAATATCGCTTCATTGAGTGCACCTATCTGTTTGTATGCCGATTCCCATATATCAATATTGTAATATGGCTGAAAGTTATACTGACCCGCATAGCTTGTTGCACTTGGAGAAAGCTGGCTGTTGTCACCCAAGACATCGGGAATACAAATCAGGTTTCTTCCGGCATAGTAGGAGTCCTGTAGTTGATCATATACTCCAATAATTAAGCTTTCGCAACCGGCTACCGTTTTAATCTTATCTTGCGGCAATGCATGCTTAGTGCTCACATCAAGCAACGAGTCGCAGGAAGTAACGGCAAAAAGCAACGTAATTGATACAAATATTAGTTTTATGTTTTTCATCTCCGGATTATTTAAAAGTTGATCTTAATACCTATACTGTAACTTTTCGATTGAGGATAAAGACCTCTGTCAATTCCAACCGATTCTGGATCATATCCCTGATAAGGAGTTGTTGTCCACACATTATATGCATTGGCATAAATTTGTGCATCAGTTATTTTCAGCTTTTTAACTAATTTTTGAGGAATATTGTAGCTGAGGTTGATGTTCTTTAGTTTGATGAAATCTGTAGACTCATAAATGAGGCTCATTGTTGTTTCTCCATTGTTATCGTACTTCATAGGATTGCCGGGATATGAACCGTCAATCACCGGTTTGGGGACCCATGTTACATCTCCCGGTGTTCTCCAATAACCGTAGTACATATCTGACAACAGGTTGTTGTCTGCCGCCTGGCCAATCAACACCGCCTTGTCGTTCCAGTATTTAACTGCACCGCTTTGAAACTGGAAGAAGAACGATAAGGAGAAATTTTTCCAGGTTACAGTATTTTCCATACCCCCGAAAAATTTAGGATCCTCACCTTTGGTCCACACTCGGTCCTGCAATGTTGGGTTGTAGGTTATGTACCCATCTTTATCGTAGTACATAGGACGGCCGTCTGAGCTGTTTACCCCTGCCCATTTGTAAACATAGTTTGCTGTAATTGGCATACCTACCTTATATTGTCCTAGTTCCTGCAGCTCGTCCTGAAGCTCAGTTATGTAGTTGTCGGAATACGAGAGGTTAATTGAAGTTTCCCATTTAAAGTTTTCAATGTCTATATTGACTGTGTTCAACTGAAAATCCACACCCTGATTTCTTACGCCACCCATATTTGATGGTATTTGACTGAATCCTGTTGTTTGCGGAATAATTCTGTAATACAGCAAATCCTTTGTGTCATCCATGTAGAAGTCGATATTGGTGCTAATTCTGCTGTTAAAGAAACCTGCAGTTACACCTACGTTCTTTGAGTGCTTCTTCTCCCATGTAAGTTTCTGGTTTCCTATCGAAGAAGGGATAATTCCGGAAGAACCGCTATAGGCCGAATTGGCAGCATAAAGTCTTTGAGAAACATAGTCCCCGATACTTGCGTTGCCGGTAATACCATAACTGGCCCGCAATTTTAAGTCGTTGAGCCATTTAACATCTTTCAGAAACTTTTCTTCTTTCATTCTCCAAGCAAAAGACAAAGAAGGGAATGTTCCCCATTTGTTATCTGTACCAAACCTTGAAGATCCGTCATATCTTATTGTTCCTGTGAGAATATACTTGTCATTGAAAGTATAACTTGCACGGCCAAAGAAACCTGCCATTTTCCATTCCGAATAGAGTTCTGTTGTAGAAATTGGTGTAGCAGCACTGCTAAGCAATCTAAGATCGGGACTAGAAACTCCGTTTGCTTCGGCACCAATCATGTGATATTTATAGCTGCTGTATGAGAAACCTCCAACAACACTTAAGCGGTGTTTTTCCTTGAAAGTAGTATTGTACGAAAGAACCTGCTCCGATTGGAATTTATTTATATCTGTAGCATTTGCCAGAATTGCGCCATTTACCCTGGAACCAAGCCTGGTTCTGGGATCGCTAAACTGGTGCTCGTTGAGCCATGTCAAATCCAGATTATAACTGCTCTTGAATTCCAATCCTTTCATAATTTTGAATGTAAGGTCGTTGGCAGAAAGCAGATTATTGGTTTTGCCGGTATATTCATTAAGCTCCAGCATCTGTGGAATATTGTACAGGAAGTAGCCATATTTTAAATCCGAATAATAGTTCCCGTCTGCATCTCTTGGCGACACACCCGGAAGAAGGAACATTGCTGTTCTTGATGGGTTAGCGGCTCCAACGGTAGACGATTGATTATGAATTGTACCACTGAAAGTGTTATTACTGTTAAAAGTAATCCACGGGGTAATTGTATGGCTCAAGTTAAGCCTGCCCGAAGTTCTGTTGAATCCGGTATGTTTTATAATTCCATCAGTTTTATTGTATCCTCCTGAAACATAAAACTTTGTCTTTTCGGTCCCGCCTGAGAGGCTCACCTGATAGTTCTGAACTACGGCTTTTCTAAAAATCTCATCGTACCAGTTTGTTGTAGGTGCGCTTGAATATCCGTCGTCGCCCCATCCGAAGCTCTTAAAAAGATCCAGTTGCTCCTGATACATATTGGTTCCGTTGTATTCATCGTAGTTCTTATACTCCAGCAATGCAAATTCGGCCCACTGCTTACCGTTGAGCAAAGGAACCTTGCGTACAATTTCCTGAATACCGATAGTTGCATTTACAGAAACCTTTGTTTTGCCGGAAGCACCCTTCTTTGTTGTTATAATGACAACACCATTGGCGGCCTGTGCTCCGTAAATAGATGCCGAAGCTCCGTCCTTAAGAACACTTATTGATTCAATATCCTCCGGATTAAGTCCGGCAAGTACGTCTGCATTGGTTAAAATATTGGTAGTCTGTGCGCCATTTGTAACCTGTACCCCGTCAATTATATACAGAGGCTCGGTATCGGCATTTATTGACCCTCTTCCCCTGATGTTTATTGAAAATGAAGAGCCGGGAATACCGGACGAAGATGTGATTTGCACACCCGACATTTTCCCCTGAAGCGCTTTCTGGAAATTTGAGCTGTTTGTTTTTGCAAGCGAGGCTGCACTTATGTTTTCAATTGATCCTGCAATGTCTTTTTTCCTTGCTACACCATATCCTACAACAACAATTTGCTCCAGTTCATTTTCGCCCTCTCTTAGTGCAACATTTATTACTTTGCGGCCGTCAATCCCAACCTCCTGAGGTTGCATTCCTAAAAAATTGATAACCAACACATTTTGTTTTGCAAAATCATTGATTTTTAATTTATAGTTGCCATCAAAATCTGTAATAACGCCCTTGTTCTTTTCCCCTTTTACCTCAACAGATGCTCCTGGCAGGGGATCATTATTTGAATCCGTAATCTTTCCATAGACAAAAAGAGAATCGGCCACCTGATCCGGTTTTATTGCGCCAACGGACAAAACGGATTTTACCCCGCTCTTTTTTATGTAAATCACCTTTTTATCAATCGAGAATGAAAGGCCGGTGCCCTTTACGCAATCTTCCATTATTTGGCTGATTGTACTCGATTTAAACTCTTTGTTGATTTTGGGGATGTTTGCTATATCCGCATCTTCGTACACAAAGAAGTAACCACTTTGCGATGTTATTTTTACCATCGCCTCTTTGAATGTAACATTGTTCAATTTTACATTGTAAACATCCTTCTGAGTCTGAGCATTTGTTGTGCCCGAAAAGAGCAGCAATGCATACAATAAAAAGAAAACAAACGAAGTTTTATAACCTTTGTTTTTTTTCATAATTAGTTTAGTTAGTAAATAATAGAGTTAGTATATCGTTACGGTTTTTCCTTCTATTTTTATGTGCCCCGGCATCATTTTAGCGAATGTGTTGAGCAGTTCCTCCGGAGTTTCTTCCCTGTTAAGCTTTCCGGACATAACTTTGTTTTTGGCATTGTTATCTTTAAATATTACTTCAAGGCCATACCATCTGCCAAGGTCTTTCATAATATCTTCCAGTCTTTGCTTGTCAAAGAAATAGATGCCCTCTTTCCACGAAGTATAAATAGAGGTATTAACCTCCTTTACATCAATGTTCCCGTTCTCTTTGTCCAGAACAGACTGCTCTCCCTGTTTGAGTTTGTATTCCTGCTCTCCGCCTGTTTGGCTTTTGTAACCTATACTTATTTTTCCCTCAACAAGTGTTGCAGAAACATTCGCATCCTCTTTATATGCTTTAACATTAAACTGAGTCCCGGTAACATTTATGCTCATCCCGTTTGCGTTAACCCTAAATGGCCTTGATTTATCTTTTGTAATGTCGAAATAGCCCTCTCCGTCCAGAGAGACGGTTCTTGAATCGGCTCTAAAACTGGTTGGATAACTAAGAGTGCTTTTTGAATTTAGCCACACCACAGACCCGTCCGGTAGAATCACCTTAAATAGCTTTACCTCCGGGATGCTTATCTCGTGAATGGAAAAACTCTCTTTGCCTTGCCTATAATACATCAGAGTTTTTTTGTCAATCTTGGTACAAAGATTTTCAATATCCGTATTAACAGCCATCGTATTCAGGTCTATTGTTTTTGTCCCATCTATCCTGAGAGTAACTGCCATTAACTTATCCGGTTTATTAAGGGATTGTTTTTCCCTGATTTCCGTTACAATCTCATAAACGGATAATATTGTAACCAACCCTATAATAATAATTGCAGCAACCTTTCTTAATACCGGATTGCGGAAAATTGACCAGATAAACTTTCCGGTATTGGAAGATTTGCTGTGAAGCTTAACTTCCTTAAAATCATTATATCTTTTATTAATGTACTCCTTACTGGCAAGTCTGTTGTACAGCTCTTCGTTCTTTACCGATGATTCTCTCCAATTATTTAATTCATAGGCCTCTTGTTCATTTAGTTGCGACAAAAGGTGCTTAGTTAAAAGAGACTTAATTCTGTCAAATTGTTCTTCGTTCATAATGTTACTATTTGGCTATTACAAAAAAATAAGTGCCCTGTATAATTAGGACAACTGAAAATATGAAAAGGGTGGAATCGAAAAATTAATTGTAGTTTTTCAAAAGATAAAGCGCCAATATAAAAAGATCTTTAAGAGACTCTCTTAGTAATTGCTTCGCTCTGCTTTTCTGGCTTTTGACTGTATTGACCGATATTCCTAATTTTTCCGCAATCTCTTGATTGCTTAGGTTCTCAATATAACTTAACTTGAATATTTTATTGCACTCCTTAGGAAGTTCATCAATTTTTGAAAAAACCTCAAAAAGGATTTCAACCTCTATCCTGTCCAGAAGGTAGTTTGAGTCGTCTGAATCTGACTCGTGAGAAATGGTATAATCGGAATATTTTTTTTTAATACCGTCTCTTTTGATATGATTGAGAGACGCATTGCGAACTGCAGAAAAAAGATACGACTTAAGAGCCTGGTCGTTTTCCAGAATGACGCTCTTCTCTAATAGTTTTTCAAAAACAGAATGAACAACATCTTCGGCTTCACCATATGATTTAGTGTATTTATATGCAAAAAAACATAGAACAGAGTGATATTTTTCATAAACATCATTTAAAGCCCCTATTTTTAATGCTGAGATATTATTCATCCTAAGACCCAAGAAATTTTTCAAAGATATAAAAAATCACCTGCATAACTTTCATGCAAGTGTAATATTTAAGTGCTGTGCCACCCGTGATTACTTACCGGAGATTAGTAATAATCTTATTACATATTTCAGAAAAGGTTCGTAAAATGTTCCGATGGAATTGATAATTATTACTGGAGTCCTGAACAGGGTATAGCAGAAGAAAATCTGAAAGCAAAATCGCTTAAGAGTTTTCGAGATAAATTCAACCCTGATCTTTCAATAAGGACATCCATGTCTGACTTTCGTAAGGATGAAAATATGACTCAAACGGATCATATCCTTGTTGTCCCATTACTGCAAAAAAAACTTAATCTAATTCTTTCAATTCCCGTTTCAATTCGTTGACTAGTTGTTTTTCAGATGGAAGATAAAGTTGATATTTGCTTGCCATAATTGTGCTGTTGTTCTCCGGCAAAGTGTATTTTACCAACGTATTGTTTTTATCGGCACAGAGCAGGATTCCGATGGTGGGATTCTCTTCGGGGCTCTTTTCTTTACGGTCGTAATAGTTAACATACATCTGCAATTGCCCTATGTCTTCGTGTGTGATTTTGTGAATTTTCAATTCGATAACTACGAAACAGCGCAATAGCCTGTTGTAGAAGACCAAGTCTGCGAAAAATTCGTCATCTTCCAACAGTATTCTTTTCTGCCTTGCAACAAACGAAAAACCGTTTCCAAGTTCCAATAAGAATGTCTGTAAATTAGTGATTAATGCACTCTCCAAATCTTTTTCGTAGTAGGTTGCATCGCGCTTCAACCCAAGAAACTCCAATATCATAGGATCTTTGATGATCTCTGTTGGTGATTCGGGAATACGTTCTTTACGAGCAACTTCCAGTACTGATTTTTTATCATTACTCAGTAGTAAGCGTTCATAAAGACCTGAATTTATCTGTCTCTCTAACTCCCGACCAGTCCAGTTGTTATTAAGCGTTTCGTGTTCGTAGTACTCTCTCTTATCGTTATCGTCAATATGTGTAAGAAGCTTATATTGAGACCAATTGAATTGCGTCCGCAGTGCGGACGTAATTGGGTAGGTACGATAAAACTGCCTAGCCCTCTCCAATTGACGCACCGAAAATCCGCTACCAAACTCAGCTTCTATCTTTTGTGCAAGATTTTGCAGCAGGTATGTTCCGTACTCCGCACGCTCCCTGCCTGCCTGCTCCTCTACGACAATACGTTCACCGAGTTTCCAATACATCCGTACTCGCTTAAAATCGATACTCCGTATAGCTTCATTGCGAGAGGTAGTTATTATGTTCCGGATGTCGGAAACGAATTCGTTTCTCAATTCAATATTATTCATACCGGTGATTTTTCTACATTATTGTAGCGAATTTACTATTTCTTTTTCATATCCTCATCAATCTCTCGGTAGTGCACAAACGTTTTACTACCCTCCTTGTGTCAGCTAAGAGAGTCGACAAGATTGGGGTCTTCGACATTCTTACAGAGATTGCCAACTAAAGTTCTACGAGTCAAATGCGAAGAGGCGATTTCATATAATATTCGTTTCACCTCCTCTCTGGTAGTCAGATTTATTACTGTTACCATACGTTTTAGCCCTGCTGCTTTGAAAATCTTCCTTATTGCCAATTAATTTTCCGCAAACTTTTTCTTAAACCACAATTTCATAAATGAGGTCGACAGAATAAGTTAATTTGTAATAACATTATTAGTAATGATATTATTACATATATCTCAAAAATATCCGGAGTTCTTTTATTTGTCTCTTATCCAGCAAAATATAACTCTTTGGTTAAAATTTAAATTGAGCCCTTAGGTTTTTTATTCTAATTTTGTATTATCCGATGAATCAGATATTAATCAACAATTCCCTGATACCTATTTATATTATGAAAAAACTCTTTATTATCTTAATTATTACTGGATTGACACTTCCTGTGACAGCCCAGATTCTACCATTCCTTGAAAAAGGGAAAAGTGGTGCTTCAATCAACATTGGTTCTGAAATGGGCTATGGGTTCAACGGTTTTATTGCAGGAGCCGGTGTGTCAATCAACAGCGTAATAGATGTGGAAGCCTCATACTATCGGACCAATTTTGACAAACAGAAACTTGGCCTTACCGGGACAAGCCCTAGTTCTGATTATGTTGAGGCCCATTTCACTTTGTGGCTCCTAAAATCTAGACTTGCACCTTATCTGGACCTTTATGTAGGAGCAAATCCGGTTGTTTTCAATAGCAACTATCATGGATATGAATATCCGGACGGGACAAATACAGCTACATACATTGGAAACACAGGAGGGGCGCTTGGTCTGGTTTCCAACCTGGTGTTCAGGACCAACAACAATTGGCTATTCATGCCATTTTACAGGGTTCATTACATGTTTAGTAAAGACCGGATTGAGAAAAACCTTGTTCAAACATCGGAGACATCAAATTCTTGTGGCGTTTCTTATGGAATTTCATTGGGGAAAATGTTGGGGAAAATGGGGACCGTCTACCTTTCGTTGAAAGCATACGATAACACAAATAATTCCAGAGCATTT
>Ga0209639_1002508_pt1 | contig 14195 bp, 15 predicted proteins | sample EPASupsiteHSE605_FD_187268 | JGI IMG/M metagenome (GOLD analysis project Ga0209639, IMG submission 187268) | Bioremediated contaminated groundwater from EPA Superfund site, New Mexico - Sample HSE6-05 (SPAdes) (version 2) | ecosystem: Environmental > Aquatic > Deep subsurface > Groundwater >...
CCGGTTGACGAGGTATTTGGAAGAGTAATTTCCAGCACTATCTTTGCAATGGTAAGTTCCAGTTAGGGTTTGGCTGGACTGGAATTTAATTTTCCAATTCACGAAAAAAATAATATGGCTCCGATTGTATAATAATATTTAGGAGGTTATCATGAAGCTAACAAAAAAACTATTAGTAACAATTGGTTTATCTGTCACAATGATTTTAGGAAATATAATTCCAGCAGTTGCGGCAGACGGGAATAGCAATATACCAAAGATATTGGCCCACGATAGTAAAATTGTAACCATAAATGAGAAAAAACTGGAGATTAATAAAATTCCTGAACTAAAAGTCGGCAAGGAGAATGCTGTTGAGCTTAAGGAAGGTGACGTTTACAAAGAATATATTGATGGTAAAATTCTCCTTCATGTTGTAAGCGTTAAACCTATTATTAAGACTGGTTATAATATTCAGGATACTCAATATGGAGTTAGTTATACAGTCAATGATTATTATCAATTCACCTATATGGGAACAGCTGAACTAGATACAAACTGGTACACTTCTGGAGGAAATGTTACAAATATCACCAACTACGGCTGGGGATCTTGTCCATCTTATCAATGGCCGGATTATTGGACCAATGATGGATCATCAGCTTATATTGTTCCTGGTAGCCCTACCCAAGCTATATCTTGGGCGAACTTAACAGATCATTATTCTTTTTTAGGATATTCAGTATATCATAGAACTTACCATTTACAAACAAATGTAAATGGTAACGGCGGATATTCAAATAGTTACTATATTTATTCCGAGGGATATTAATTAACCAAATTCCAATGTAATTACCGATGCAATTAAATACATGCCTTATACCAAATTGGTGTAAGGCATGTATTTAGTAATGAAGCTAGAAAGAGGATATTAAATGAAAAAACTATACATTACTTTTGTTATAGTTATTATTACTTTATTATATCCATTTGAAAATGTTTATGCACTTAATACACCTTCAAACGAGATATACTCTCAAGAGTGGGGATTGCGTGCAGTTGAAGCAGAAAAAGCTTGGTCAATGGGCGTTTATGGTAATAATATTATTATTGCTGTTGTGGATACGGGAGTTGACCATAGTATAGGCGATCTTTCTGAAAATGTAATTTCAGGTTTTAATGCTATTACAGGAAAAATAGGGGACACAAACGATCTTAATGGTCACGGAACTCAAGTATCTAGCATAATTGCAGGAACAGGGCATGGTATTGGGATAATGGGTATTGCACCTAAATCTAAAATAATGCCGATAAAAGCTTTTGATGAGTTTGGAAATGGTGAGGTTCAGAACATAGTGTTAGGGATTCGTTGGGCAGCAGATAATGGCGCAAATATTATTAATTTAAGCTTTGGAAGTATTGATTTTGACATTTCTTTAAAAGAAGCTATTATCTATGCTCAAAGTAAAGGGTGTTTAATTATAGCTGCAACTGGTAATCACCAGGAGGGGCAAAGTTCAGACATCTTATTCCCAGCTTCTTTGCCAGGAGTAATTGCAGTTGGAGCAATGAATAAAGATTATGAATCAGCATCATTTTCAAATTACGGAGAGAATCTAAGTTTAATTGCACCTGGTACTGAGATAATCGCGGATAATAGCAGTAATAGCTTTAGTAGTTTCGTCATTAGAGATGGGACATCAAAGGCCACTCCTTTTGTATCTGGAGTAGCCGCATTAATCTGGAGTGTTTATCCTGATTGGTCAGCAAAACAAGTAAGTAGAATTATGTTACAATCGGCTCAAAGAATACAACATATTAGTCGAACTGATCAATGTGGGTATGGTCTCCCAAATGCGTATCGAGCAATAAAAAGTTTATATCAACAAATTTTTTTAAGCTCGGGGGTATTTGAATATTCCGGATGTGCAGTTCAGGAAAAGATAAGCGGAGCAACGCTAAAAATATCCCCTTTAACTTGGAATGATAGCTCAGTAGTGAGTTTACAATCAATTGATCCTCCAGCTTCTTTACCAAGTGGATTTATACATTGTTCAGAAGTAATACAGGTATCTTGGACTACGTTAGAATCGCCACGAAAAATAATATCATTGAAAATTCCATCATCCAGTAGTACAAAGGCAGATAAATTCTTATTCCGATGGACGGGTTCTCGTTGGGTTAGCGTTGCTAGTGGAACGCAAGAAGGAACAGACGGTGTTGGGATCTTTGAACAAGGGGTATATTGTTATGGACAAAGGACAGAGGAAATATCCTTGGAGTTAAAAGGAAATGACTTAATTGCAAGAGCAATAGATGTTGCTAATCTCAACTATCCAACAGGGGTTGATACTGTAATTATTACTCGGGTAGAAAACTACATGGACTTTCTAGTAAGTGTTCCTTTAGCATATAAATATTCAGCACCTATTTTATTGACTAATTCAAATGCAATTGATCCACGGGTACGTGAAGAAATTAGACATTTAGCACCGAAAACTATATATATTATTGGTGGAAAGAATGCAATCTCTGAACGAATCCAGTCGGACCTAGATAATATAACACAAGTTTTTCGCTTAGATGGATTAGATCGATATACAACTTCAGCCAAAGTAGCTAGTACTTTAGGAACATTTGGAGAGGCAATAGTTGTAAGTGGAGCTAATTATCCTGATCTATTGTCAGTGGCATGCTTCGCTGCTCAACAGGGAAAACCAATTTTATTGGTGGAAAATGACAATATTCCGTATGAAATAGAAAATGCTCTTGATAGCTTGTGGGTTACTGATACCCTCATTGTTGGTGGAAGTAAAGTAATATCTGATAATATAGAGAAAAAACTGCCTTGCCCATTACGTATTACTGGATCAGATCGTTTTGATACAAATTTTTTATTGAGCAAATTTCTCAAGAATGAAGGTAATAGTAAGTTTGTCGCTTTTGATAAAGATTTTCCTAAAATCTTACCGGATATAACTATTGTTGCAAATAATAATTCCTTCCTATGTCTAATCGATGAAATGTCAACTAAATATAAGGATGCTATAATTATAGGACGCTGATTATCCTTAAAAGGTTTTAGATTATTCATTGTAATTCTTTTAACTCAAAGGTATATAATGATTACATGATATTTAACTATGGAAATGAGGTGAGTTTTTTGAAGAAATATTTATTCTGGTTGGTAATACTTATAATATTGGTATTACTAGTTATCATAGGACATGAGGAATTAATTATTGTAGGTTTCATAACTGCAGCGATACTTGGAGTGGTTAAATTACTTTTAGATATAAAAAATAGAAAAGAAAAATCGTAATTATGGGTCTGTTTTTAGCACAAGTGTACATCGATAATCTCAAAAAAAAGAAATCAGACTAAAGGCGGTTCAATAGGGAAACTTGTTGAATCATTCGTCGTCATCGCTATTCGGATTCGGCAGATGAAGTTGATATTGAGCAACGAGTGCCGGAGACAAACTCCTTCTCAGTGCGTACTCGACAACGGTATCGTCTTTATCTGCGCATAGAATCAGTCCGACGCTCGGATTCTCGTTTGGCTTTTTAATATCACTGTCGAGAGCTTCGAGGTAAAATTCCAATTGCCCCAAATGCTCCGGCTTAAACTCGCCAAACTTAAGTTCAATAGCCACAAGACAAGAGAGTTCACGGTTATAGAAAAGCAGGTCAAGAAATTCAAGAACATAACTGTCGCGAAGTGCAGTTAAACCTTGACTTTTAGCGATAAACAATTTGTTCTTTTCATCGGAAAGCATGGTGCGCTCAAAGAGCATGCTTTCAATTTGGCGTTCCAGCTCTCTCTTAGAATAACGGTTTCTAACTGCAAGCGTCAGGTAAAATTCTGGTTCTTCAACCGTCTTTGCCCGCGACATGATAATCAGATTGTTCGTCCAGTTAATTTCTCGCATCAGTGGTGCGAGTTTCTCATTGTCAAAATAAATCTCGTAAAATTGCCTCATGCGCCAGATATTTGAGGCAGAAAAGCCTTGAATACCTATAAAAATAGAACAGCATTCGCTCTTTATCAGAATTGAGAGCATAACCAACTTCAACCATTACATTATGTCGGCAGCCTGTTAAATCTGCAATAAATATGTCGCATTCCTTTCGTTGTACATTACAGCGAATATCAAAAGTACCCCCATCTAAAAATACCCCTGTGAGAACCCGCCTAACTGTTCTTCTTTTCTCTTTTCTTTTCATACATGACCTGATCCGCTTTTGCCAGTACGTCATTCGGGGTCTGGCATCCCTGCAACGGGGCAATCCCGAAACTAAGGTCGACCTTCGGTTCAATATTTTTCACATAGTCTTTAAATTCTGCTTTGACTTGTTCCAAAACTGTCTCCACGTGTCCGCTTTCACCAAAATAAATAATAATAAATTCATCGCCGCCCCAGCGGCTGATCATATTTTTCCCATTATCAAAATACCGCCTTAAAATAGCCCCCAAACGTTTAAGTCCATCGTCTCCGGCTAGATGTCCTTCTTTATCATTAATCATCTTAAAATTATCAACATCAAGCATGATCAAATGACCGTTATGATTTCCGGATTCAAACTGTTTCTGCAGGATATCATTAAAATTTCTTCGGTTCAACAGCCCTGTCAGCTCATCAAAATGAGCGAGTTGCATGAGCCTTCGATTCGTCTGGTAGTAAGCGTCAGCAAAATAGCGTACAACTAAGAAACTCAAAAACAGGACAATTGGAACCTGAATCAGCTGGTCCACGAAAAAACTGCCGGGATCCAGTATGGGTATTCTTTCCGGGAAATAATGGGCGTAAGTGTGGACACCGATAAAAGCCAGAATAATCACAGCGATAATTGTATTGCGGTACCAGCCGTCAAGAATGTAACTGGCGACAATCAAGAGAAAAAATACATACGCAATCGTAAAGCTGTTACTTCCTCCGGCATCGATAAAACCAAAAGGCAGAACAATCCCTGTCAGAACCAAAAAGAACAAAAATTTGCTGCGGTCGGAAAAACCTCTATGTCTTTCATACAATATACTGCATACTGCTAAAACGAGTAAAAAAATCCATTTAATATTGAGGCTTAATGGGTAGCCTACGGCAAGATTTCCAATAATTGAAAACGCTGATAGCAGTATCATGGCCTTTAACAGGACTAGATAAAACCCCTGCTTAAGATTCGTTTCCTTCACTAACCCCATCTCTATTCTTTTTTTAAATTAATACCAGTCATATTGAAAATCATAACATGATATTTTTTGGATAACAATCATAATTTTGGAAGTATTTTTCAAAATGATTCATATAGATGTATATTTTTACCTGTAATCTTTAATCTGAGCATCAAGACAGAACAATACCCCGGAAGAGCCGGGTCATTCGTATATTTATTATTTTTATTAATACCAGTATCTAGCTTAAAATGTTCTGGCTTTTTCTTCGGCTTCCTGCATTTTTTGGGAGAGTTCTCCCTGCGCATCAAATCCGATAACATCAAGTTGTTCCGCAGCGATTGTTGTAAAGCCGTTGATGCCCAGAAAACCGAAAATCGTTCTTAAATACCTGTCACCCATTTCATAAGCACCGCCTGCTCCTTCCGAATAAGCGCCGCCCCGGGTTACGATATGAACAGCTTTTTTTCCCTGGCATAAGCCCACGGGGCCTTGTTCGGTGTAATGAAAGGTAATCCCGGTGACCGTAATGTTATCCAGATAACATTTGAGAATGGATGGAAAACTGAGATTCCACATTGGAGCAGCGATAATGATTTTATCACTGGCCTTGAACTCATAAGCATACTTTAAAACGGGATGATTGATGGAATCCGCGTCCTTTGGACCAAAAACAGATTGTAGATCCTCAGCAGACAGCGGCTTGACACCTTCCTGGTAGAGATCGTGGGTAATAATCTCATCACCAGGATTGTTTTGCCTGTAGGCGGTGATAAAACTCCCTGAAAGGCGAAACGTCCTCGACTGCTCATCCGGCTTGGGATTTGCTTTAATATACAGTACTTTAGCCATAATTTTTATCCTCCATAATCATTGACAATCTTCAAATAGTTTTAGTCATTTTTGATAAAGCTATGACTGCCATTTCAAACCAAAACAATCATCTTCGCTTTGGCTGCTTTTGCCGAATTTTTCCCTTTCCCTGGAGCTTTTCCTGCAGTTTCTCCAGCGCCTGGCGTATCTCCGGCTGCAAAGCGTCTTCCAATTTAGGATCTTCCAGATCTCCCATGCTGGCAAGGCTTTCCACATAGGAATCCCGAAGACCCCGATTGATTTCCACGAGCTGATAATCTTCTTTAATCCCGGCAAGCAGAGTGTCCCTGCTGCTGAGAAAGGTTTCTGAAGTTTCCCGGACTAATTCTTTTGCCGACTTTGTCCGGACCGGAGCTTTTTGTTTGGCAGCCCGAGTTTCCGTTTTCTGGTGATCTTTGTGTGGGAGGGCATCCCTGGTCTCTTCGAGAGCAGCTTGAAAATAATTGATTTCTTCCATGAGCTTTGCCGCCCATTCCTTAACTACCTCAGGGCTCCGGGTAACGATAAAGGCCTCCTGAACAGATCCACCATTTTTCAGTAGGATCTTACATCCGGTCGGTGTCTCGTATTGATAGGTCGCACCGCGTTCCCTGGTATTGGTTACATCAATCACCCCGGGAATAATGTCTGTGATTTCGCGGCGCTTACTCAAATCCTCCAGCCAGTCCAGGGCGCCGGTTATGATGCTGTGTTCCCTTTTAATTTTATTGCGGCGAAATTTCATATGATAACCTCAAACTGTGCGATGGACAGGACAAAAATAATTAAAAAAACAGATGCTGGATATCAAAATTTCCTTTTTCACTTAAGTTTAATAAGCCCATCGAAAACTGTGGCTGTCCTCTTCTTTCTGTTGGAGATCCAGGATTGAACAGTAATACCCCTTCATAGACATTTTTATAAGGTATATGGCTGTGTCCAAAGATAATCATATCTACATCTTCTCCCGAAAAGAAATTGTAAGCCCTTTCCGGGGTATTCTTTCCGGATCCAAGATAACCATGCGTAACACCAATCCTTAGAGAACCTAGTTTGGCTATGATTTTCTCCGGCAGCTCTTCCATTAACCAGTCACAGTTTCCTCTGACTGCAATGACCGGTGCAATCAAATCCAGTTCCTCAATCAGACTCTTCGTCACAACATCTCCTGCATGAATAATTGTATCAACCTCACTTAAAACATTCCAGACAAATGAAGGGAGTTTCCGTCCATAGCGAATATGTGTATCAGAAAGAATGGCAATTTTCATTTCTTTCCTCCCGTTCTGTCAGACTGCTTTGGATACATGTTCCACATTTAATACTTTTCGGATTATTTGGTTAATTTCGTATTTATATAATAGTAATGAATAATTGCTGATTTGCCAATAGCTGTCTACATAATTTAACAGACAATATGTAAAAATAAACAGAGATATTAATCTCTGTTCTCTTCATTGTTATAGAACGTTATAGATACTGGCATTGACATTTTAAGGTTTTGCGAATTTCGTTGGCAACCCTCCAGGTTTCCTGCAGATGAGGAGTAAGCAGCTCTATCTTGCCGCTGAATCGGTCTACAAGCAGATCGGGGCTCGGATCACCGTCAAGGTCTTTATTGGAATGGCGGATATCTATCGCGATTTTATTGTCGTCAAACACAGGCGGAACAAAATAATTGAGTACTTCTTCTGTCGCATCTATCAGATCAGCCACTTGATCATCCGAATAACCTTCCCGTAAAAGAATCTCTTTAACCTGAGGCAAAGAATGATCTAAAGTAAGCAATATCTGCGCCCTTCTGACCATTTCAGGATCTATATTCATTCTGCCACCTCTTTTCATTAGCTGCTTATCAACATTTTTCCCTGTAAGACGGAACAAATACTACTATATTTTTTACTGACTTGGTGTTCTTGCCCAACATCAAATCTTTATTTTAATATATGTGCTAATTTAGTGGAGGTTAGAGTATGTTAAAATTTTTTTCGCTGCCTGCTGTTCTAGCAGCAATCTCCGGAGCTGCAATGGCCGTGCAGGGAACGCTGAATTCACAGCTGACGCAAAAAACTTCTTTGCTTTCTTCGACGCTGATCGTACACATCATTGGCAGTTTGATTGCCCTTTTGGCCGTATTGGCTTGGAAAGTACCTATGTTTGGGCATAAATGGCTGCAAATCCCCTGGTATCTCTATTTGGGAGGAGCGTTAAGTGTCGGAATCGTTGCCTTAGTCGCCATAACGATATCCAGAATCGGCGTATGCAATGCCACGACAGCCATTATCCTTGGACAAGTCGGCCTTGCGGTCATTATTGATCACTTTGGGCTTTTCGGGGTCCAAAGAATAAGTTGGAATCCGTGGCAGTTGCTGGGTCTTGCACTTTTTATCGGTGGGGCAAAGCTGCTGTTTAAATAAATACTAGATTGTTCCGGAACGGTTATTGATCATATTTAAATTCAAGAGGATATTATAAACTTCTTCCGTGACCACGTATTTGTGAATATTGCCATTAGCGGAAAGCAGCAATATTTTTGTTGCTTCCCCTTTCCGATCTCCATCGATCAGCCTTATAATATACGCATAGCTCTCTGTCGACAAAGAAAGTTGCTGAAACTCGTTGTCGCCGACAAACAACGCCCAGTATCCGTCTGAGATTTCACTATCCCCAGTGTAGATGGAATTATAGACACTAGTTGTATCCGTCCCATCCCCTGTTGTGGTATCCTTAACCTCACTTGAGGTTGGCAGCGTAATTTCGCCTATTTCTTCAGTATTTGCAGTTGCGGAGGTTAGCTGATCGTAAACATTATGAAAAAAATCCGGGAATAGCAAATATCCGACAATACCGACGATGAATATCCATAATGCAAGCACTTTAATATCGCCCCAGATATCATTTTGTGGAGGACGTCCCCAGGCGTTGCTGCGCATAATACCACCCCAAGAAAATATACGTCCATTTATTGGAGAATATGACGTTGCATCTTTTAAATATTCCCCCTACAATTTAACTGAGGTGAAAAATTTTGATGGATTTGCTGCAAAAGAAACTGAAATTGCTGCCGGATAATCCTGGCGTTTATTTGATGAAAAATGCTACTGGTAAGATTATTTACGTTGGCAAAGCCAAGGTGCTGAAAAACCGGGTAAGGTCTTATTTTACAGGGTCCCATGATCAGAAGACCCAAAAACTTGTCAGTGAAATTACCGACTTTGAATATATCCTGACATCTTCTGAGGTTGAGGCTCTCCTGCTCGAATGCAACCTCATCAAAAAACACGACCCGTACTATAACATTATGCTGAAGGATGATAAATCTTATCCGTATATATTAATAACATCAGAAAAACACCCCCGGATTATTGTCACCCGTAAAGTTTCCAAAAAAGCCGGCAAATATTTTGGTCCCTATCCCAATGCAACAGCGGCCAGAGAAACTGCCCGCCTGCTGAACCGGCTGCTTCCTTTCCGCAAATGCAGTCAGATCCCTACCAAATCCTGTCTTTATTATCATATTGGACAATGTCTCGGTCCATGTATCCATCCTATTGAGCCTGAACAATATCAGGAGGTCCTCGATAAAGCCATCATGTTCCTCCGCGGCAATCAAAAAAGCATCATCAACTGGCTGGAAGGAAAAATGACCAAAGCCGCCGAAGCGCTGCAGTTTGAGGCAGCCAGAGAATACCGGGATCTGATTCAAGACCTGAAAACCATCGGTGAAAAACAAAATATTACGCTAAGTGATTTGCGAAACCGCGATATCGTGGCCTACGCGTTTAATGAGGAGCTAATGAATATTCAGGTCTTCTGTTTTCGTCAGGGTAAACTGGTTACCCGGGACAGTTTCTTCTTTGCCTACTACGATGAACCGGAAGAATCATTTCTTTCATTTCTGATCCAGTACTATACGGACGATATGGTCATTCCGGATGAGATTTGTATTCCTGAAATCCAATTGACCGCAGTCATGGACATCCTTCCTCTGACCATACCCAAAAAAGGTAAAACCAAACAACTTCTGGCAATGGCCGCCTCGAATGCTGAGACTGTTCTGAAAGAAAAAATGGACCTGGAAAAAGACAAAAATGAAGAGATTCAGAAAACGATGGCAGGATTATGTGAACTTCTCGGAATCGCTCAGGCCGATACGATCGAAGCCTTCGATATTTCAGGACTGTTCGGCAGCAATATTGTCGGGGGTATGGTTCAGTTTAAAGCCGGAAAACCCTTTCGGGCAAACTACCGCAAATTTAATATTGCTCCGCTCACGAACAACAATGATGATACTGCCTACCTCAAGCATATTATCGGGCGCCGTTATTCCCGTCTGCAGAGAGAAGAATCCGCAATGCCGGATCTGATTCTGGTTGATGGCGGAAAAGGACAAGTCAAAGCCGCGCTTGATGCTCTGAAGGAGCTCCGCTTGACCATTCCGGTTGCCGGTATGGTTAAAAACGACCGGCACGAAACGCGCAGTCTGATCAATCAAGCAGGCCGTGAGCTTTCTATTGACACCAGAGTGGAGGTGTTTTATCTGATCCAGCGAATCCAGGACGAAGTGCACCGTTTTGCGATCACTTTCCACAGGCAGCAGCGGATTAAAAACATGACCGCATCGGAGCTGGATGGTATCCCCGGAATCGGGCCAAAACGAAAAAGAATGCTCCTCAGAACTTTTGATTCTTTGGATGCGATCAAAAATGCTGCACCTGAAGAATTTATTAAGTCCGGTTTGTCGGCAGTGGCCGCCCAAGAAGTCTATAACCACTTTCACCACACGTAAAAACAGGTAAGATATTATTTTATATCTTGTTAAAAATTTCTTTGATGTTTGTTTGATTTTTCTTCCTGCCTTGACAAGACAGTCAAACACGTATATCCTAGAAAATGGATTAATGACTCACAAAAACGCGAAAATATAATATATTTTCGTTTTTTGTGTCTTATTCAGGAGTGATATTTTGAAGCACAAATACTCAATTATTATTATCCACCCTGACCACGACAAAGCACCCCGGCAGATTCAGTTTTCAGTCAAAACGAAAAAAATGATTGTTACCAGCTCAGCTGCACTGGGTATCTTTTTCACGGGACTTTTTGCTTATGACATTTACCAGGCTCATTACATCAATGTTTATCAGCAAAAAATTGCCTATGTCGATAAGCTTGAAGATCAGTTGCAGGCCAAGGATCTGGAAATCGCGAGATTAAATGAAAAGACATCCGAAATCAATCAGAACTTGTTAACCATCTCCTCACTGGAATCTAAAATTGCTGGCATTCTTAAAATCCAGCAGAAAAGTACGACGGAAGTCAGCCGGGGCAGTTACTCCGTACAGTCATATTCCGAGCCGGAAAGCCTTGATCAGGCTTCAAATCTGCTCAATTCTCATGTGGAAACCCTGCAGGAGTATTATGATGCTTCCGTAGAATACAAAGACAAGCTGAACCGGACACCGAATATTCTTCCGGTCAATGGCCCAATCTCCTCACCTTTTGGCTATCGCCGCAATCCTTTTGGCGGCTGGAGCAGTGAATTTCATTCCGGTATTGATATTGCCTGCGATTATGGCACACCTGTCCAGGCGGTTGCTGCCGGGACCGTCACTTATGCAGGCTATGACGGTTATTGGGGACGAAGGGTGCAGATTGACCACGGCTATGGCGTTGTAACGTTTTATGCCCATAATTCCAAACTGACAGTCAAAGTCGGAGACACGGTTCAGAAAGGCGAGATTGTCGCGTACAGCGGAAATTCCGGCCGGAGCACCGGCAGCCACCTTCACTACCAGGCCTATGTTGACGGCGAACTCGTTGACCCGACAGTCTTTACTACCTATACCGAAGCGCAATAAACAAAGGAGCGGCTAAGAATGTTTAGTAAAAAAGAAAACGACACAAAACCGGTTATCCGCAATATCAGCACGAACACAAATATTACATACATTGCCGAAGACTGTGAACTCAAGGGGTCTTTGGTATCGAGCGGCAATATTCGGATAGACGGCAAGCTCGAAGGCACTGTTGAAGTCGGTGGCGACTTAATCATCGGTCAGTCTGCCTCAGTAAAAGCCAATATTTCTTCTGCTACAGCAACGATTACGGGTGTTGTCTGCGGGAACATTAAGGTCGAAGACCTGTTGGAATTAAGTCCTACCTCCCGCCTCTACGGGGACATCACCGCCAAACAGCTTAAAATCGACCAGGGCGCCATCTTTGTCGGTACAAGTACAACGATCGACGCCGACAATTCAGATCATCCAGATGTCTCTTCCAGCGAAAAGAAGAAAAACCCTAAGGGAAAAGAGGCAGAACAAAAGAAAGAGTCCCAATCATAAAAGGAATGTTTCAGGTATGTTTTAACATTAGCCCAGCGATACTCCTTTTTTCCTTGTCTTGACTCCCTCTTGCTCCTCTTTATTGAATATTTACGTATTATTTACTTAAGCCATTGACAAAAACTTGCTCAGACAGCATCGTATGGTTAAATTCTAATCACAAAAAAATAATACATCTCTCTTTGAGATGTATATTTTTTTACGAACCGCTTATTGGCTGTAAGTCCCTTGGATTGTAGGATATGGAGAAGTAAATGTTGCGGCTTAGGTCAAGTAGGTTTTCCCACCAGGATCCCTTTGGTTTCCTGCAAGGGTGGTTTCCCCTTCCCCCTGGTCTGAAATGTTGCCATTTCTCAGAACTTGATCGCCACTTAGTCCGCACTTCAATCCTTCTCAATAAAACGCTCTAGAAGTTTTCCTTAACACTCCCGGTCACCCTAGCCTCTTTTGCAGAAAAGAATTTCCGGCAGGTATAACGGATGTTTGCCAACACCAGTTAACCAATCATCGCCTTTCCAACTTTTCCACCTCAAGGCAGGCTACACTGCACTAAGTTCCTTCCTAATGCAGGTTCATCCCCAAGCCGTAGCTATGTTTCAAACCACGTACCTGGGCCTCCACGGATAAAGGGTAGCGCCCACATGCCATTGCGGATCCCCCTCTGTCCTTAACTCCCAGCAGCAGCCCACGACTGGGCGTCCCAAGCCACCACCAGGAACTTCATCGGTATGCCCTTAGCGGATTCTTAGGCCCGCCCTCGAATGACCGTTTCATGCACTAGAATAACGCTCCATGATCCAAAGGAACCTTACACATCTGAAACTAAGATATAATTAGTTTTCACTAGTTCATTTTTATTAGCTTCCACATCATTTTATACATATAGCTTCCATATCATTTTATACATCATCCGTATTTTTTGCAAAAGCCGGATGTACTATAAAGCGAATTTATACCGCAGATAACTGAACGTTCGTTGATTAAAGAATCGTCTATTTCCGTCAGTTGATTATTTTCGGCTAAATTCGGCCAAAACAGTCGATATTGACGACCAAAAATCACACCATTATTTGCCGTTTAAAAATAAAAGTCGATCAAAATTATTTATAATTTCTTTTGTGATATTTTTCCCATAGCGAACCATCAGCATATTGGCTGGATGAGATGTGATTTCCTCATCGTCCGTATCTTTGATAAGCAGATCCGTATGCGTCATCAGACGGCGCATCATTTCCCTGTATTCCCAAATCGGCAGGTTTGTTCCATCCAAATCCCAGTGCCAGTAATATTCTGTTGCAATCACAATATAGTCTTCCATTTTTTCGTCACCGAAAGCAGCTTCCAGCATCCTGCGGGCTACCCCATAATTGCGGTAGCGCGGAGACACTTCAATCGCTCCGAGCTCCAGAACCTTGTCTTGTCCGGATGACCACCGTTCAAATTCATCCGGCGGATGAAACGTAATATAGCCGACCAGCTCCCCGTTGATTTGGGCTGAGACGACTTTTCCCTGTGGAAGACAGCTGATCTCAACAATGGCTTTTTTTTGTTTGGCAGCCGGACGGAAAGCTTTTAATTGCCGGTCAATTTCAAGCTTTTCCAAGATATCCGGAGATGTCACCCCGGATATCAGCAGTTCCCCTTTCAAAGTCTGGATAGTACAGGTAATGTTGATCCATTCCTCTTTATTCATTTACCCACCCTGCTAGGTATTCCGCCTGATCCGATGTCAGGCTGTCAATTTGCAGTCCAAGTGAATGAAGCTTCATCAGCGCAACCCTGTTATCCAGTTGTTCCGGAACATTAAAAACTTTGTTCTCAAGCCCCTGGATAACAGGGTTGCGCTGA
>Ga0209639_1002509_pt1 | contig 14188 bp, 15 predicted proteins | sample EPASupsiteHSE605_FD_187268 | JGI IMG/M metagenome (GOLD analysis project Ga0209639, IMG submission 187268) | Bioremediated contaminated groundwater from EPA Superfund site, New Mexico - Sample HSE6-05 (SPAdes) (version 2) | ecosystem: Environmental > Aquatic > Deep subsurface > Groundwater >...
GTCAAGGTAAAACAGAGGAGATAGAAAAGCGCATCAGGCAGCTCAGAGCCTTGATAGAGATGAGTTCTAGTAAAAAAGAGCAAGCTGTTTTCAAGAATCGAATTGCCAATTTGTCAGATGGTATAGCTGTTATTCAAGTAGGGGGCATAACCGACATTGAAATGCAGGAGTTGAAATACCGGGTGGAAGATGGGGTTCACGCAGCCCAGACAGCTGTGAGATCCGGTATCTTGCCGGGGGGGGGGAAAGCAGCCTGGTGGGTGGCCCAGAACTTAAAAAATGAACTTGAAAGTATAAAGCTGGCGGGCAAGAACGAATTAAATGATGGATTAGAAAAGGGTTATGAGATCGTGATCAAAGCTATGGAAGAACCCATGATCCAAATGCTGAAAAATGCCGGCAAAGACTATGTGCAAATTATTAAATCACTCAACTCCGTACAATCTTGGGTTGGCTTCGACATTGTTACCAATCAGATGACGGATATGCTGAGAGGAGGTATCGTAGATCCCAGTTTGACCACAATTAGCTCATTAAGAAACAGTATCAGTTCCGCTTCCATGCTATTAACCTGTGAGGCTGTGGTGGGTGAAGGGTTATTTACCAAGTCTCAATCTGAGCCAAAAGATCTGACTACTTATTGAGTAAGTGTTAGGAAATATTAAAGTATACCTTCAGAAACCAGCAGAGCTAATCTGAGTGCAGAAAAAGCAATTTTAAATAATTATTCACAATTACAAGCAAAAAGGGGTTAATTGCATGGAGTCTATGATTCTAAAAGGTGAAAAGGCCAGGAATGCTTTAGTTCGTGGGATCAACCTGGCTACCGATTGTGTGAAGGCAACACTAGGACCAAACGGACATAATGTCGTTTTTGAAGAAAGAAGGCCCCGTTTTCCTACGACTACAAACGATGGAGTAACCATAGTAGAGCGTATCGATCTCCAAGATTCCTTTGAGAATCTTGGTTGCAGAATTCTCCAGCAAGCCGCTGGTCAGACGAATAAAATGGCTGGAGACGGAACGACTACTTCGATTATTCTGGCACAGGGGTTTGTACAGGAGGGAATAAAGAACGTTGCAGCCGGCGAGAATTCTTTGGATATATTACAGGGTATGAGTAAGGCAATTGACTTAGTAATAACCAAGCTTAGAGAAAATGCCACTGAAGTAAAAACAATAGAACAAATCCAACAACTAGCGACTGTTTCATCCGGTGAGGAGGAAATCGGAAGAATCATTGCCCAGGCCTATCAAATAGTAGGAATGAATGGAATTATCCAGTTTGAACTGGGTAAAAAACAAGAAACAATCTTAGATATTGTGGATGGCATTAAATTTGCCAAAGGATATCTTTCTCCTCTTATGATCAATAAGCAGGAAAAGGCCTGTGTAGAGTTGGAGAATCCATTGATTCTGATTGTTGATGAGAGGATTACGTATATCTATCAAATCATGAGTGTTCTGGAAAGTGTTGTTTCCAGTAAAAGGCCCTTGCTTATTATTTCTGAGGACATCTCAATGGAACTATTGAAGCTGTTAGTGTCAAACAAAATAAATAGAACCATGGAGATCGCTGCCGTTACATCCCCTGGTTACGGGGAGAGGCGGAAAGCTTATCTGGAAGATATTGCCACGCTTACAGGGGGAATGGTAATCTCTGAGGAAAACGGGATTACCTTGGAGGAAGTACTCAGCCAACATCTGGGCGGAGCTAAAAAAGTAATTATCCAAAAAGAAAGCACTTCCATAATTGGCGGGTATGGTTCTAAGACCGAGATAGAGGAAAGAGCCCAACAAGTTAAAGAGCGAATTGTGGATGCTGAGGACGATTGGACCAAAGGTAAGCTTCTGGAGAGATTAGGATGGCTGAATGGAAAGATCTGTACTGTTAAAGTAGGGGGTGCTACAGAAGCAGAAGCGATCAGAAAACAATATTTAGTAGAAGATGCTTTGAACTCTACAAGAGCAGGGATTGAGCATGGTGTTTTACCCGGAGGCGGAGTTGCTTTACTGGAAGCAGCAAAAATTTTGGAAACTATTGAAAGTGCTAATAAGGGTGAAATGATAGGAAACAAGATTGTATCGGAAGTCTTAAAACTACCGGTAAAAATTCTTGCCGAAAATAATGGCCGTAACTCCTTGGAGGTTATCTCAGAAATCATGACTTTACCCCAAGGATATGGGTATGATGCGTTAACAGACTGTTATGTGGACCTTGTGGAGCAAGGAATTTTTGACGCAGCAGAAGTGACTATCCAGGCATTGCAAAATGCTTATTCTGTTGCAGCTTTGGTCATTAATTCTGAGGGTTTAATCACGTATGAGGTCTGAAGGTCTTTGGCGATATTCTAGGAATAAAAATGACCATACAAATCCAAAAATTATTTAAATATATACTTGATTAATAAATAGAGGATAAAGATTTGTAAAAACACGTTTCATGAATGAAAGAAACACAGCAAAATTTGATAAGGTTTTAGATTCCCTTGTTTTGGTAAGTATATGTTAAAAATTAAAATGGGTGGGTGTATGTGATGAATAGTAACGTTCATTTTTGCTTAAAAAATATACCGACTTTTGCTTCTCTGGACCAAAGAATACGTGGCAAGATGTGCTCTTTTGCCAGCCAGAGATTATATAAAGTTAACGAATATATTTTTAAACAGGATGAGGTGGCTGATACCATTCGTATATTGTTGTATGGCGTCTTGAAACTTTTTAGAGTAAATGAGTGTGGTACAGAAACCATTCTTGATTATGTATCTCCAGGCGAAGTCGTCGGATACGATACTTTTTTTCAGCAAAACGTTTATAATTATACTTCTTGTGTTGCTGTAATAGAATCTAGAATATGTTGTATAGATCGGGCCAATTTTGAAAAACTTTTGATGGATGAACCCACTTTAGTGCAAACTACATTATCTGAGATGAGCAATAATTTAGCTAATTTAAATCAAAATATATTGGGTAATAAGATTATGCCTGCCAAAGAAAAATTAAAAAGCACTTTTTTATCTTTAGGCCAAGATCATGGTGTAGAAATTGAAGGCGGAATCAGAATCAATATAAAATTAACCCAGCAAGAAATTGCAGATTTAATTGGAATTTCCCGGTCGGTAGCCTGTCAATTAATTAGCGAACTTGTTAACGAAGGATTCATTGATAGAAAAGGTAAGACTTACATTATTCATAAAAAGCATTTATGCCCTAATTTATTAATTATGAGTAAGTGGAAGGAAAGTCAAATTTAACCTATTTCGCTAATATCCCGGAAGGTTTTGTTTCTTATACTATTGCTCTATTCCACTGCTATTGTGCTTTGTGCTATTCCACCAATTTACCGTTCACAAACTTAACGGTTTTATCCGCAAATTCAATCACGATCGTATTCGTGGAGTTGTCCATTGTGTCTGGGTCCGGCACTACGGTTCCTAAAGAAAAACTGGAGCTTACATCATCGAAAGGATTATGGAATACCCAGGCAAATTTGTAATGCTGTTCAATCCCGATGACCTGACGGTTATCACCAAAGATAAACTCAGGTTCGGTAGAATGCCGGATTAAGTCGTGTCCGTTTTTCAGCTGAAAGTTGATTTCCAAATAATTGTCTTTGATCTCATGCGTCAACTCCATGTCTTCAGAGGATACGGGAAATCCAACAGCAAAAAGACTTACAAAAATAAGCAGGATGACGGCTACGGCGCCTACTGTAATGGCTGCCTTTCGCATATAACCTTTTCGTACTTTCTTCAGATAGTCAAGTTCCCTGACCTTCGTTACCGGCACCTCTTCCTTGATTTCATCCGTCATCTCCTGATAGAAAGTCCGGCAGTCTTCACAACCAGCCAGATGTTCTTGTATTTCTTCATTACTGGTTTCACTGGTAAGACCTTCAATATGGGATGGTAATAGATCCTTGATTATATCACACTTCATAGAACTCTCCCCTTCATCATTTTTTGTTTTCCCCTATAGAAAGTTACCCTGGCCCAGGTTTCATCTCTGCCCAGAATCTCCCCAATCTCGCGAAAACTAAATTCTCCTGTAAGTCTCAGATACATCACTTCCCGCATTGGTTCAGCCAACAGATGCAACTCTTTAAATAAGCTCATTTTCCCGTCACGCAGTACGATATGATCTTCCACAGAATGATCTGCCGAAGCAATCTCCGGGGAGAGCTCTGTTGTTTGTGTTTTTTTATTCCCGGCCAGCGTCTGATACCAAATATGTTTGGCGATCTGACAAAGCCAGACATAGATTTTACAGGTCCCATCATAACTTTTCAGAGATTTAAGGGCACGGTAAAAAGTCTCCTGCATTAGCTCTTCTGCGATTTGTTCGTCGTGGCAAAGACTGAATAAGTATTTATAAACCTGGCGTGCATACTCCTTATACAGTTGCTCGAACTCCTGCATCCATTCACCTCCTCCGCACATATATCCAAAAAATGAACAGTTCGTTACCTCATCATGAAGAAAAGCACCGAAATTTCGGTGCCTAAAAAATTATAGCCTAAATAAATATTTATTTGCCACTTACAATTTTGATGGTTCGATGGGCATGACAATTTCCGTAACATACTTATTGGGGTTCCCCCTGAAAATCATCCCGGGACCTTTATGATAAATCTCCCTGGAAGGCAGCTTATACTCCAAGCTATGCTCGCTGGCGTAATCCAGCATAGCTTTATAGGCCAAACTCAAATTTTCATAACTGCCGACATGCGTTGTGCAGATTGCTTTGATCTTCGGTAACTTTTTGCAGCATATATTCGATCCGGCCACCGGTCCTTTGACCGCAACGCAAAGTTCGATATCTGCTTCTTCTTTGAAATCCTCATCGTAATAGCAGCAAAACGGTTCTCCGAAAGTCTTTCCTCTTGCTTCTTTATAAATGGTCCCAATGTACTTCCCGACGTCACTGTACCTGCCTTTATACCGGATCGCGGCGACTGTCATTTCCTCAAATTCTTTCATTTCAATGTTGTAGATCATACTCCCTGCCTCCATTTCTTTGGGTTCAAGGTAGAGGTTCATCTTTTTAATCAGCTCTTTCTCTTTCCTAATCTGTTCCGCAAGCATATCTTGTTTTTCAGCTAAATAGTAGGATAGATCATCCGGACTTTCACAATGGGCTAGAATGTCCTTAATTTCTGAAATAGAAAAACTTAGATCACGCAATAAAACAATCAGCCTTGCCCGGCTAAAATCATGGTTGTCATAATAGCGATAGGAATTTTCCGCACGGTAAGATGGTTTCAAAATATCTTGGTCATCATAATACCGCAAGGCCTTAACTGTTATATTGGTGATCTTGGAGAACTCACTGATTTTATACACGACCTCACCTCCCTGCAAGCAGTATAAACCCTCCACTACGGGGGAAAGTCAAGAGAAATTAAGAAATCGCTGGTTCTTTCCAGCTATGACTCCTTTTTCTCTTTCTTTTTCTTTCGGGATAAGGACGCCCCACCGAAGCCACTGATTACAGCAATATAAAAGCCAAAATCATACCACCAGCCTGTATTTATGGTCTCATAGATTCTGATATTGTCCTTAAATAACCCGACAATCAGTGAAATGGGCGCAATCCACCCATGCCAAACGCCCCATAAAAACCCTGCCGGTCTTTCAGATGTATACGTACCATCTCCCGGTATACATCCTGTTAATGTGAAGGAAATTAAGATTGCCATAATCATGAAGATGATATATTTCTTTTTCATAGATAGGCCTCCTTATTATTGTTTATCAATATTAGCTTATTTCCATTTTACATTTGTTGCCGCCTTTTTAAAAGGTAAATTTGACAGCCTGTTTGCAGCCAACTACAATTAATTTCAGACTTAATCCATTGAGAAATGATATCACACTAAACGATAACAGGAGATAAATCATGGACTATTTAGGCAAAAATATACGGAAGCTTGGTTTTGGACTGATGCGGCTTCCGATGATCGAAAAAGAAATTGACCTTGAGCAGACCAAAGAAATGGTTGATCTGTTCATGGCCAAGGGTTTCACTTACTTTGATACGGCGTACGGCTATATCAACGGGAAATCGGAAGAGGCCATAAAAACAGCCCTTGTTGACCGCTATCCCCGCGAAAGCTTTCAGCTTGCTACTAAGCTTCCGGCCTGGGCGGTCTCCACTGCCGCAGAGGCCAAAGAGATGCTCCATACCTCGCTTAGGCGCACAGGAGCCGGATATTTTGATTACTATCTGATGCATAATGTGAGTGAAAGCCGCAAGAAAGTCTTTGACGACTTCGGTATTTGGGATTATATGATGGAGCTAAAAGAAAAGGGACTTGCCCGTCATATCGGTTTTTCCTACCATGACAAGGCTGATTTACTCGATCGCATCCTGACTGAACACCCGGAGACAGAATTTGTTCAACTCCAGATCAACTATGCCGATTGGGAGAGCGAATCCGTCCAGTCGCGCCAATGCTATGAAGTGGCACTTAAGCATAACAAACCGATCATTGTCATGGAGCCTGTGAAGGGCGGCGTACTGGCCAACCCGGCCGACAGTGTCCGGAAAATATTTGAAGAAGCCGATCCGAAAGCCTCTTTAGCATCTTGGGCCATTCGCTTTGCCGCTTCTTTGGACAAGGTCATCACTGTGCTAAGCGGGATGTCTACCACGCAGCAGATGAAAGACAATCTTTCCTATATGGAGGATTTCCTGCCTTTGAGTCCGGAAGAAACGGCCGTGATCGTACGGGCACGGGAGGCTCTCCGTGCGATTCCCTCTATTCCTTGTACCTCGTGTGCGTATTGCGTTAAAGGATGCCCGCAGCAAATTCACATACCGGTTTTTTTAGATGCCTTGAACCGGAATATGATCTTCGGTGATTTACAAGGTGCGAAAAGGACTTATCAAATTGCCTTGATGTTGGGCAGCACAAAGCCTTCCGCGTGTATTGCCTGCGGTAACTGTGAAGACGTCTGTCCTCAGCAAATCCATATTATTGACACGTTAAAGGATGCTGAAGCTCTCTTGGAATAGGATTAATTCGTTTGCAGTTCAACCATCTTCGCTTGAATTGCATTCAATAAATCCTGCCAGGTCTTGTTATATTTTTTAAGGAACGGGATTGGATCAATATGATCTGTTTCCCGATAGGCATAAGAGATATCCATATGACTGAAGATATCTTTTTGAGGGTCCCAGCCATGCCGGATACAAGCATCTGCAACCAAAAGAACGGTCTGATCCCAAACTTTTTTAAATTGCTCGGGCTGATTTCCTTCCGGTTCACACATTTCTACGGAAAGGTACCTTTGGTTGGCTGTTCGGGCAGCATGCCAGGCCATTTCGTCTTCTGGAATCATTTGCACGGTTTCAGTCCAATCCGCAACATAATGGGTAGAGGAATAACGGTTGGGGTAATTAAAATATTGAGCTATTTTCTGCGCGGTGGCCCCAGGATCCGCTGTGGAATGAATGACAAATCCTTTGGGGGATAAAGGCGTAGTCGGCCGGTTGTAAGAGAGCAGCTGTATCCCCACTTTTAGACTCGGGAAACGAACCGGAAGCGTCCTTGACTCCGTGAGACTTCCTGTGCTTGGTCTAAGAATTCCTGAGCCATCTGCATCCGCGATCACCTTAAAACTGTAGTTGCCAACGTCCTGAACGCTTTTGTCATTGAGTGTCAGGATTATTTTTTGACCGGTCATAACGTTCAGTCCCGATATCTTGACCCTTCGTCCAGCATCGGAAATTTGTTCAGAGGTTAATGCATTCATGGTTCCGTTTATCGTGATTTTATCCTGTCCGGCTATCGCCAAGTACCTATCCGGAAGGAAGAACTCCACGGTTCCGTTGTTCATGTTCTCCCCAGGAAGATAGACCAGGTATATATTCTTGGTGGCTCCCGCGATTGTACTCGCCGGAGATACTGAAAGTTTGCCATCGTTGGTATTGGCTAAATTAATGATCCGCTGCAGTACCGAAGATCTAACTGCACTCTCTCCTCCAAGTCCCGTCACAACCGTAAAAGGTGTGATCTTCCCTTTGAGATATTTTTGCGTAACCTCCGGCAGGGTGTCACGCACGAGAATAAGCGGGGATGATGACTTAGCAGCCAGTACAGCACCGGTTAAAGCATCGGCGAACTCTGTTCCTTTGGGCCCCTCACCCACCGCGACAAACAACCGGGAAAGGTCCAATTGGCCGGAAAAGTGCTCTAAAACTGCTACATTGGTGGCATAACGGTCAGAACCAGCTAACCGGAAAGCTCCCGGCACTTGTTGGGCTACCCCCTCGCTGATTACGCCTGTACCTCCAACAATATAGGCTTGCTCAATGGTCTGTTTTTGCACATATTCCTTAACGCTTTGCGGCAGCCTGTCTTTACCGGCGAGTAAGATCGGTATTTTCGCTTGAGCTGCCACCACCGCAATGGAGAGTGCATCCGGATAATTCTTCCCTGTCGCAAGAATCATCTTATTGCTGTTTAACGCTTCGGCAATCTTTACCGATGTCTCATAGCGGTCATTACCGGCGAGACGAACAATCTCGATCACACCGGCTTCACGCAGCGTTGTTTCAATCTCCGCAGAGATGCTCGAAGGCCCCCCCGTAATAAATACACGCTTGACACCAAGCCGTTGAATCTCACTCCGTGCCTCAGCATTCAGGGATTTAGACTCCGTCAATAGGATCGGAGCATGATACTTCGCCGCCAGTGGTCCCGCGCAGAGAGCGTCTGCAAAGTCATCGCCGCGGGCCAAGACAGCATACTCCGACGATTCCCATCCTTTCTGGGAAATGGCTTCCGCCGTCGCATAACGGTCTGAACCATAGATTCGATCGATTTGAGTCGTATCTGCATTTGCTGCGCTTGTCATCCATCCGGTGAAAAAAAGAAAACAAAGCATAAGCAATCCACCGAAACGAAGATGCTGTAATAATTTTATGTACAATCTGCTTACCTCTTTTGTTTGTCAAACGTTGTTTGTCAAATCATGATATTTCCATAAGAGAATTGTACTATATTCATTCCTTTCACCACTAGTTGATATGTTTTCCTCTTCTGTAAATAGATGTAAAAAATTCCGCCTGTGATGCAGCACAAATAAAGAAACCGGGCGGTTTCTTAGTTGCATCCTAGCTTAGCCTCTGGTATAATTATTTTATTGTCAACCAAAGGGGAGTAGCTGGATAATAAAGTCGTCAAGACGGATTTCGATCCCGGCTTTATTGCAACTGACCATTGTAAGCGAGACCTTTGCCCTCGATGTGGGCGAAGGTTTTTTTATTTATCCAAGATAGGAAGTCAGGTGAAAAAGATGTTCGGTTATGTCGTTGCCGATAGCGCCAAGCTAACTGCCGAAGAAAAAAACCACTACCGGTCGTGCTACTGCGGTTTATGCCAGACGCTGGGAAACCGTCACGGTCCCCTTAGCCGTATCACCCTAAACTATGACCTGACTTTTCTGGTATTGTTTCTTTCAGCGCTTTATCAGCAAGAACCCACCATGCAGACCGGGCGATGCCTCATTCATCCCCGGAAACCTCACAGCTATTGGCACAACGAAATCTCAGATTATGCCTCAGATATGAGTGTCGTCCTGACTTATTTCAAATTCCTCGATGATTGGAAGGATGAACGGAAGATTCTGTCGCTGGCCGAGGCCAAACTGTTCGCCAAGCAATACCGGCAGGCTGCCGTCCGCTATCCCCGGCAATGTACTGTCATCAGCGAGTGCTTGAGCGCCCTTACCGATATGGAAAAATCCGGGGAACTGCAACCGGATCTTCCTGCAGCTTGCTTCGGCCGGCTCATGGGTGAAATCTTCGTTTTCCGAGAAGACGATTATGCCCGGGACTTGCGCGACTTTGGCGAAGCGCTTGGCAAATTCATTTACATTATGGATGCCTGCCTTGACCTCAAAAAAGACCTCCAAAAGGAATGCTATAATCCGCTGACTGCGTTGTCACCAGATAGTTTCCCACAAATTTTGAATCTGCTCATGGCCGACTGTATGGAAAAATACCGGCAGCTGCCGGTCAATCGCGATCAAAACCTTCTGGAAAACATTCTCTATTCAGGCGTTTGGACAAGGTATGAAGCAGCGAATAAGAAGACAAGAGGAGATAAGAAAGCATGATAGCCGATCCATATCAAGTACTTGGGGTTCCGCCAACCGCTACCGAGGACGAAATAAAAAAAGCTTATCGCAAACTGGCCAAAAAATACCACCCGGACTTAAATCCCGGCAATGCAGATGCCGGGAGAAAAATGAGTGAAATCAATGCCGCTTACGAACAGATCAAAAGCGGGAACCCCTACCAAAACCTCCGTTATAACCAAAGCAGCGCTTCCGGAGCGTATACTTCCCAGGCATATGATTCCGTAAAACGCTATATTAATTTGGGCTATTTTCGCGAAGCGTTGAATATTCTAGCCAGAATGAGCGACCGAAGTGCCGAATGGTTCTATTGCAGCGCTGTTGCCAATGCCGGTATCGGCAACATCATTGCTGCGTTGAACCACGCCGAAACAGCCGTACGCCTGAATCCCGACAATCCCGAATATCAACGTATCTTAAATATGCTGCAACGCAATGGCCACGTCTACCAGCAACAAAGGCGCAACTTCGGGCCGAGCAGCCCGCTGGACAATCTCTGTTTTGGTTTATGTCTCGCGGACCTTTGCTGCCCGTTTTGTTGATGATTGAGTAAGGAGTGTGTACCATGGGTGATTTTAAAAATAAGCTAAAAAGTTTTATGCTTGGCCGGTACGGCATTGATCAGTTGTATTATGCTTTACTCGGGGTCTGGTTTGTCTTGCTGATTATGAATACGTTTATCCATTCCGGTATCCTCAGTATTGTAATGGCAGCCGTTCTGGCAGTGATGGTCTTCCGAAGCTTATCCCGAGACATCTATAAAAGACGCCAGGAAAACGATAAATTCATGAAAATCTGGCTTAAGTTTAAAGCCAAAGCTTCATTGACGATGCGCCGAATCAAAGAGATTCGAACCCACCGTTTCCGCAAATGCCCGCACTGTCAAAAGGTATTACGGTTGCCGCGGCGAAGAGGCAGACACACAGTCAAGTGTCCCTGCTGTCATCAAGAATTTGAGCTCCGTATCCGGTTATAACGGGGAAAGCTCATTTGGTCCCAAAATGACATTTGGCTCTCCATAACTTTTCAAGGATCAACCCTCTGATCACTGACACCACCTATCTGCGTGTCGGCCAGATTATTAACATTCCTCCAACCAGCTAATCAATTGAAGCTCTATTTAAGCTTACAAGGACGAAACCCCTTATCTATCTCTTGGGATTTCGTCCTTGATATATGTCTTTTGTTATATAATACCACATTTATACATATTTGTCACTAAAACCATTTTCCCCTACTGAAGAATATCATCAAGATTTCCATGAGCATTATTTAATACTTAGAATCGCCTATTGCTATTTATTCAATAATAGCTAATACTAAAATGCCAGCGTTTTTTATACAATAATATTAGCGTGAAAGGGTTAACAGATGAAAAAAGTAATACGTACTCAGTCTAATACTAAGTCGGACTCGAAGCCTTATACTAAGTCGGATAAAAAGCCTTTTTTTAAGTCAAGAACAAAGCCGTATACTAAATCGAATATAGAACTGAATACTGAATCAAATGTCAAGCCTAATCCTAAGCTAAATACCAAACATCGTCCTGAGAAACAAACTTCCCTTATCGTTGATAAAGAAAATGAATTGTTAAAATTCCTTATCGCTCAGTTGCCACAACAAGGGAGAAACTCTATCAAGTCACTTCTCGCCCATCGCCAGATTTCTGTAGACGGCGAGGTAACAACTTTGTTTAACTATCCGTTGGTTGCAGGTCAAAAGGTTAACATTAATCGGAGCAAAGTCTATCAAGAAAGAAGAGAGCTCAAGCCCCTGGGGCTAAAGATTTTCTTTGAAGATGAATATCTTATCATCATAGAAAAACCTGCCGGAATGCTTTCGATAGCGACCGACAGAGAAAAGGAATTAACAGCTTATAATGTTTTAAGTACACATATCAAAAAAAGAGATAGTCAGAGTCGGGTTTTTGTTGTACATCGGCTGGATAAAGAAACCTCCGGGGTCATGATGTTTGCCAAAAGCGAAGAGATAAAGGAAAAGCTCCAAAACGCCTGGAAGGAAGTTATTCTGGAAAGAAGTTATGCCGTGGTTGTTCATGGTCCCCTAACTGACGATCAAGGGACCATTACCTCTTGGTTAACAGAAAATAAAGCGCTTCGAATGTACTCCAGCAAGACTCCCAATGATGGGCAAAAAGCCGTGACCCATTACAAGGTATTGGAAAAAAACAATTCCTATTCTTTATTGGAGGTAAAACTGGAGACCGGCCGCAAAAATCAAATACGTATTCATATGCAAGACATCGGGCACAGTGTTATCGGGGATATAAAATATGGAGGAGTAAAGAGCAGCATCAACCGTTTAGGACTTCATGCTCACATCCTGGCTTTCAAGCATCCGGTAACCAATGAAATTATGCATTTTGAAAGTCCGATTCCTAAAGAGTTCTTGAGTCTCTTTCATAAAAAAATAAAATAAGTGATCCTAAGGAATGATTTGTTTTACTCGGCCTACAATACCGTTACTTAGCCGGACTTTAATTCCATGAGGATGATTCGATGAATTGGTTAGAATATCTTTAACGATTCCTTCGGTCAATTTTTCTGTTCGCTGATCTTGTTTTTGTACGATTAAAACGTGTGTACCGGGCTTAATATCGGCACGGTTATTTCCATCCATTAATATAAACACCTACTTATTGCTAATTTTTCCGGCAGCTAAATCTCAGAAAAAATATCAGGTAAAGGTATCTCCAAATCCGGAAAGACAGTCGATTGAATCGTATCTCCCTGCTGGAGACTCCTTAGGTTATCAATATCCCTTTCTTTAGAAAAAGAATATTGAAGAATGCTTTTGTTTTCCAGACTTACAACCCAGTATTCTAAAACGCCGCTTTTCATATAGAGATTTAATTTTGCAACCAGATCTTTGGCTTTGGTGGATGGCGACAAGACTTCGACCGCCAGTGTCGGTATACCTTCATACTTGTTCTTCTCATTCACCTTGTCTTCATCACAAATCACGACGACATCCGGCTGAACCACATTCGGATCTTCTTCGAACTTCGTCGCATAACCAAATAGCCGGACATCCAACGGTGCAGTTAAGGAACGGCAAGGTTTTCCCTTAAAATAGTTATTAAAGTGCCATGATATTTCGTTAACAACCACCTGATGGGTAAAGGAAGGTGAAGCTAACAGATAAATCTCACCATCGATCAGTTCGTACCTTTGATCAGAGGAATTAACCAGCTCCATATATTCTTCATAGCTCACCGTTTTTGTCGATTGATATTTATTTGCTTCTTCATGGACAAGAAAATAGTCCGGTTCGTTATAGCGGATGAGCTTGGCAACACTCTTGCCGTTCTTTGTAATAATAATATCTTCCTTCTCTACCAGAGAAAGATATTTTCCAAAAGCATTTTGCATATCTGTGGTATTAATACGCATAGGATCACCTTCATCCTGAATTTACTAATTTAGGTATAATTATAAAAAATATTAGCTACTGTGTCAACTTATTATTAGCTAATGTCTTTTCTCAATTTTTATAAAGCGAGAATGATCTCGCTTTCTTCCGAGAAAGGAGTAATTCCATGGGAATACATGAAATTACCGAAAACCAACACCGCTATTTTTTCAGCGGCAAGACTCGCCCTGTAGAATTCAGAATCTCGGCACTCCGAAAATTGCAACGTGCCTTGCGCGAAAATGAGGATGGTTTATGTACTGCAATGATGCAGGACTTCAATAAGCCACCCTTCGAAACCTATATGACGGAAATCGGTATTGTACTGGATGAAATCAGATTCCATATTCGCCATCTGCCCGGATGGTCAAGAGAACGCAAGGTCAGAACGCCCCTCTCCCAGTTCCACGCCAAAAGCTTCCTATCACCAGAGCCTTATGGCGTAGTGCTGATTATGGCACCGTGGAATTACCCGATACATCTTTGCCTTGAACCGTTAATCGGTGCAATATCGGGCGGGAACTGTGCGGTCCTCAAGCCTTCCGCTTATACTCCCAATACCAGCCGCGTTTTAGCTAAAATAATTTCGGATATTTTTGACCCTGCGTATA
>Ga0209639_1002514_pt1 | contig 14143 bp, 9 predicted proteins | sample EPASupsiteHSE605_FD_187268 | JGI IMG/M metagenome (GOLD analysis project Ga0209639, IMG submission 187268) | Bioremediated contaminated groundwater from EPA Superfund site, New Mexico - Sample HSE6-05 (SPAdes) (version 2) | ecosystem: Environmental > Aquatic > Deep subsurface > Groundwater >...
GAACGGCTCAGGTCGTTTGCACCGATGGAAGATATAGCACCCGTCAGCGTGGCCTTTTTCTGAGCCAAACCGAAACCGGTAACTACAACTTCACTTAACTGTGTGGAATTTTCTTTCAATACTATGCTTAGCGAAGTGCTGTTTGCAACCACCGTTTGGGTTAAATAACCAACATACGATATTTCGAGGGTTGCACCCACAGGAACATCCAGCGAGAAATTTCCGTCCATATCGGTCACAGTACCAGTAGTGGTACCCTTAACTACGACCGAAGCTCCGATGATGGTTTCGCCGAATGCATCTTTCACCACTCCCTTGATGCTACGATTCTGTTGCACTTCGGGCAAAGCGGTTTTTGAGAACGAACGCAGATTAAGTTGTCCTGTATTTCCCTTGGGAATAAGCGCAATCTGATTGTTCGAAATCTCATAAGTAAGATTGGTTGAACTCAATAATTCGGACAAGACACTTGTAATTTCGTCATTATCAGCATCCAGATTAACCACATGATTTAAATCGGTTTTATTCGCATCATAAAAGAAGGAATACCCGCTGGCTTTTTCAATTGCGGTCATCGCTTTAGACAGCGATACATTCTTAAGTTCAACAGTAATTGCTTTTGCTTGTTCGGCTGCCTGTATTTCCGCAGGGCCGCCTAGATAGAGAGTAAACGCAGCTAGTAAAACGAGCCGTTCACTCCTTTTTAAATAATTAAACAGACGATTCTTCATAAATGAATTTTATTAAATAAATTAACAAATCAAATGTTGCCCAACAAGGGGCATACAGGTTAACAATCTCGATCTCTATCCATAGGCTTTAATTTTTTAGGTTCATTTCTTAGGTGTTATTATCACTGTTTCTTCTTCTGTATAATGATATTCTATGGGATTAATGCGTGCCATAAGACGCAAAATCTCTTCAAAAGGTTCTCCTTTAATAGTAAATGTATAAGCCTGACTTTCAGGAATGGATGGATCCAATATGATTTTAACATCGTACCATCTGGACAAATAGCCTGAAAGCTCTTTAATCGATTTCTTTTCAAAGCGAATGGATTCCTGTGCCCAGAGGGCTTCAAATGCCACATCCTTCTTTTCCACCTCGATCTGTCCGGTATTTTTTGCACATGTAGCCTCTTCACCGGGAACAATCAATTTCGACTCGTTGGCTGTGGCAACCTCAACCGAACCGGATATAAGACTTACGCTCACATCTTCTTTATCTTTTCGTGCATCCACATTGAATACGGTTCCGTATACCTTAACATCTACCCCATGGCTCTGTACAATGAAAGGGCGGCTCTTATCTTTTGTCACATTAAAACAGGCTTCTCCATTAAGACGTACCTTACGCTGATTGCTCCATACGGAAGAAGAATACTCGAGGGTAGTCTCTTTATGAAGCCATACAGTGGTTCCGTCCGGCAAAATCACCTTCGATTTTCCGTTATAAGAGGCATAGGTCTGAACAACATGGTTGGAACGTATCCATTGATTGGTGACATATCCGGTAATGGAAAGCAGTAAAATCAAAAGGAAAGAGGCAGCAACTGCCATCCATCTGAATTTATTTGCCGGGAATCTGATTTCCCGGCTTTTCGTTCCCGCCAGTCGTTTCTCCATCTTTTCCCAGCATTTATCTGCTCTGGATGGTTGTGTCATCCGTTCAAACATCAACGTATTCCACAATTGGACAAATTCCTCGTAAAGCGCCCGGTTATTCTCAACGGCTTTCCAGCGGTCGAGATCAGCCTGCTCATCAAGGGAAATCTCCTGTTTAAGTTCCTTGATTATGCACTTCCAAGGTATTTTGTTATTCATATTTCTCTATTATTTTAAAATTAGACGCACAACTTGCCTGCTACCCCTAAATGCATGAAAAAAATTATTTAAACAACAGGTAATACCAATAGGTATCTCCATACTTCTCGCCCAACCTTTTTTGAATCGCCGACGAACCATCTTGTGCAACCAATTCTCTTTCAAAAAGTGTATACTGATGTTCCGCCTCACTGCTCATTCCGTGTTGAATCCAATACTTACGATCGTCGGGAGCGATGAAAGGTAACGCCTGTTGCTGTGTAACCGCCAGCTGAGGCCATACATCGGTCGCATAATATTTCTCCAGCAACAATTTAAACCGGCCTAAATCCTTGTTGACCAGATAAAATGCCGCCAGATATTGAATGGCGGTCTGGTTTTTAGGATTATTGACGGCCAACATCTCCAATTCCTGCAATAAATGCGCCGATACCGCTTTGCCGGCAATACCATCGAGACCTTTTCTTCTACTACCCAGTACCGGGTGCTTTTCCACCGCCTCATCATTAAATAAGAACTGACGGTAACCCGATGCCCATTCCTTATAAAAGAGAGTCTGCTCAAGCAAAGCTATATATTTTTCGGCAACTCTGTATGCCCCCATAATCAGATTTGTTTCCACCAGCCGTTTAAGCAAACGACTGCTACCACCGTTTACCGAACTTACACAACCCTCAAAGGCAAACTTCTGAGCAGAAGCCACATCTCCTATACCATAATATATATCACTCATCGGCATGGCTGTTGCAATTGAATTGTCCCAGGTTGAAACAAGCGATTTAACACCCTGCTGGTTGTAAGCGAACATGGCATCACCCAACTTTTCTTGTTGAGCCAAAGCATAATTTACCAGGTTCATTTTGCGTTCTAACATCGGGTCCTTCAGCTCAACCGCCAGCAGTTTATTCCATTGTTTTGTGTAAGCATAATAATTGAGTTGCTTCTCCTGAAAGGTGCCGGTCAGTCCGTATCGGCTATAGCAGCCGGCAAACAGTCCGGCTAAAAGCAATATAGGGATTAGCAGAGTTGAATATTTCCTCTTCCTGTTTGTTGTTTTTGGACTTCTGTTACTATAATGTGAGGCAAGCATACAAAACGGGAAAACAATCCAGGCGAGATACCCCTTACTCCCATCAATCTGCGGGTCGGCATACGCATCGGGAAGAAAGGCAAAGCGGAATTCGCCAACCACCGAAAAATGGAGACTAGCCAATGCGAGAACCAAAACTACTGCCAACAATACCAACGAAATATACCAACGGATTCCTTTCGTGACAAACTCCCACAACAATACGCATACGGCAAATAGGATGCTGACTGGGCCGGCTATCAGATAAAGGATGCTTCCCATAAACAAGCCGGTCAGATGCCTGCCCCATGAATCTGAGAAACTTCTATAGCCAACAAAAAAGAGTATGAAGAACAGGTAAGCAATAATCCCCTGCAAAAAATAGTTGGAGTCGATAACAACCGGATATAACGAGACAACAGGAAAAAGGCTTATCAACGAAGTCTGCATAGATTTTGAAGAACCTGCTATACCCTTTTTTGTACTCATCCAAACGCCATAAAGAAGGATAGAAATGATAATGGAGCCTGCCCAGGGTACGACAAAAAACTGAACCATAAAACGAGATAGCCACAAAGATAAACCTCCGGGTTGCAGCAAAATATCTTCCGTCCATTGTGCATTAAACAAAAACAACTGTATTTGTTCCATATAATAGAAATGGTAACAATAGTTGGTTTGCAGGAAAGTCACAAACAAGACAAATAAGGTTAACACAAGTATAATTTCTCCTTTCTTAAACACGACAACACTATTTTACATGTATGACGCACAACCGCCTTACATCCCCTAAATAACCAATCTAATTTTGAACTTTATAGAAAACTCTTTACCACAAGTAAGCATATTTGTCACCCAGAAAAGCTTTGATTTTTTTAAGAGCAATGGTAATTTGTCCCTCAACGGTTTTGACCGAAATACCAAGCTCTTCGGCTATTTCGCGGTTCGTAAGGTTTTTATCGCGGCTTCTGCTGAAAATCTCCCTGCATTTTTCGGGGAGTAAAGACACAGCCTCCTCAACCAGCCGAGACAACTCATCAAATTCCACCTGCCAGTCTTCGGTACTGAACAATTGACCGTTCACATCTTCTATGGCTACGGTATCCTTTTTATCGCGTATATGTGTGAAAGCTTTATTTTTAGCTGCCTGAAAAAGGTAGGCTTTTAAAGTGATCTTAATTTCGAGGGTAGTACGGTTCTCCCATATAAAAGAGAATAAATCCATGACCAGCTCTTCCGTTGCATCCCAGTCGTGTATATAGAAATTGACAAAATGACTTAGAGGATCTATATATTTATAGAATACCTGCTTGAACGCCAATTGGTCATCCTGTTTAATCAGCTTCAATAATAGTATGTCGTCGTTCTGCGCCTCCATGATGTTCCTGCGGTAAAAGTACATAAAATAATAGAATTTTAGCATTTTTGTAATACTTTTGCTAAAACAGGATACCTAATGTCCATTCTGAGTAATAACCAAGCAGTAGAAGAAGTGCCATCGGGTGATTCAACGGCTGTTTGCGTAAATATCTGCAGCAAATGTATACTTACATATATCCTCCTCTTTATACGCTCAATCATTAAAGAGAGCTAGCACTTTACATGAACAATATAAGACACTAATAAACAGTGGTTAATCATTTGTATTACGAACATCTATTCAGTATGCAGCTGGCTACTGCAAGTTACACAATTGAGAAACTTACAGTATGCAGCTGCATACTGATAACAACACAGCTGCATACTGAATAGATGCCTGTTACTTACAGATTAGTTTCCATCCTATTTGTTGCTTGTTATCCGTTAGAAAAAAGGTGCCGCCCAATGTAAAAACCTGGCATTCGGCTGTGACAGATGACAGATCACTCTGATCTGTCACCAGGCATCTGTCATCTCAACTATCCGCTTCAATAGTGGGATTCAAGCCATTTAATGATAGATGACAGATCAAAATGCGATTTATTCAATTTAGTTTGAGATAACAAATAAATTGGTTCGTTATAAATCAATAATTAGGAATGCAACCAATACATTTACATTCCGATTAACAATAATAGTTAAATCGTTAAAATATTAAATAACAACATCTAACATATTAAAAATTGAATAAATTGTTTTTACTTTGTCAACAAACTCAGTTATTAACAAAATTTAATCTCTTGACTTTGGGAACAAAAGAACTTAACGAGCTCAGCAGAAAAATCTGTAAAGAAGATGATGAAATAGCTTTCTCCAAGCTTTTCAATTATCTATACGAAAGATTGTATGTTTTTGCCAATAAGTTTGTACAGGACAAAGAATCCAGCGAAGATATAGTCGCAGATGTATTCACAAAATTTTGGATAGGTAGAAAAAACACAGAAATAAGGAACATTCTTAATTACCTTTATACGTCTGTTTACAATGCTTCGGTAAGTCATCTAAATAACCTAACCCTTCACGGGAGACAGGTTTATCTGCAGGATATAGAGATCGAACTGGAAGAATACACCTTTAATCCAGAGGTGGAAATGATATCCAACGAAGAGGTGACAAAAATTAATAAAGCGGTAGCTGAATTACCGAATCAGTGCAGAATGATACTTTTTTTAGTTCGGGAAAACAATATGAAATACAAGGAGGTTGCCCAGGTGTTAGGTATATCTCAAAAGACAGTGGAAAATCAAATTAACATTGCACTTAAAAAGATTGCCGCTTACCTACAGATCGAAACAGATCCGATCAAACAAAAGGCTCTATTTGTTTTTATGCTAGCTTAAAGCGCCTTTATCGCTATAAATCAACCCTTTAATCTTCCTAAATTAATTAAGACTATTTAAATAAGATAGTCCAGGGGATACTTATAATCAATTATCTGAACAAGACTATTGTTATCAAATGTTAAAGATCGATATCCCTTTGGGGGTAAAACAGATTTTTAAAGTCCATTAAACACCAATTAAATTGAGATATACAAAATGAATATTTTTAATATACTTATAAAGTTCATAAACGACTCCCTTAATCAGGAAGAAACAAGGGCTCTGGAACAGATTAAAAAAGGAAACGGTAATAACAGCCGCCTTTTTTCAATTGTTAAAGATTACTTCAGCTATAAAGTGGTAGATCTTTCTGCAGCAGACAAAGAACGTGTATTCGAAAAAATAAAATTAAAGACTGGTAACTTTACATATACAGATCACAAACCCTTCCTTAAAAAGCGCAAAACAAAACTAAATCTGGCTACTTATGTTGCTGCAGCATCTGTAGCACTTCTCATTTCGATAGGCCTATGGAAATATGTATCCGACAACCAGGGTGAGCTCAATATTTTAATTGAGGCTCCCCTGGCGCAGACCAGGGAGGTGGTTCTTCCAGACAGTTCGAAAGTGTGGCTGAACGGCGGAGCTAGTCTGCGCTATGGAAAAAATTACCTGAAGGATCGTAAAGTAAGCCTTACAGGTGAAGCTTTCTTTGATGTAAGAAAATACAATAAAGCTACTTTCAGGGTATTGGTAAACGAATTTAATGTGGAGGTATTAGGTACAACCTTCAACATCAAAGCATATAAGAATCAACATTCGGAAGTAAAACTTTACACCGGCAAAGTAAATTTTGAAGTTCCTTCCTTAAACAAAAAGATTACCCTAAAACCAATGGAGGAAGTCATATACGATCCATTAACTAAAGAGATTCAGGTTAGCTCCTTTGAGAAAGACGAATTCGACTGGCGTTCGGGCAAGTATAAATTTACCGACAAGCCTCTCAAAGAGATTATTGCTATTCTGAATCAAAACTACAACGTCACAATCCTCTTAAGTGAAGAACAGCTTGGCGAAAGCATGTTCTCCGGAGCAATTGGAAAAGACGAACCATTAGTCGATGTACTTGATAAAATATGTATCAGTACCGGACTGAATAAAACAATTGAGGGGGATAGTATTACCCTCTACTAACTGACGGAGTTATTTTAATGTCTAATATAACAAAAAACAACAAAGTATGAAAAATCATTTTCGGGGAATAAAATGGCGTGCCGGGATACTCTCTCTGGCACTCATTACAAGCCCCTTGTATGCAGACGCCGCTCAAGGCCAGTTGTCGATAAAAAAACAATCGGCCTCACTTAAACAAATTATCCAGCTAATCGAAAAAGAAAGCGGATATACCTTTTTCTTCAAATCATCGGATTTAGATGATTCAAAAAAAGTAAACATTGATTGCGAAGGATCAATCGAAGAAGTTCTTAAAGTTGCTCTGAAAGAATCTGGAATGACGTATGTAATTAAAGACAAAGAAATCATTCTAAAACCGATCCCTGTAACTCAAAATGCACAACAGAAAAAAAGAATTATCAAAGGAAGTGTTATTGATGCCGAAACAAAAGAGCCAATTATTGGAGCAAATGTATGGGTTAAAGAAACCACCATTGGAGCTGTAACAGATGTAAACGGGAATTATTCACTATCGGTAAATGCCAATGTTGGTCTGGTTGTTGCCTCATATCTTGGCTATAAAGACATGGAGGTTATGGCGGGTGACAAAACCGAGATTCAATTTAAACTCGTTCCTGATGCCGAAGCATTAGAAGAAGTAATGGTAATTGCCTATGGATCCCAAAAGAAGGAAAGTGTAATCGGTGCTATTTCAAGTGTAGATGTAGCCAAGCTTAAAGTTCCTACCAGTAAAATAAGTAACAATCTTGCCGGACAACTCGCAGGTATAGTTGCTGTAACAAGGTCGGGTGAACCAGGTTCAGGCTCTGCATTTTATATTCGTGGTATAAGTACATTTGGAGCAAATAAAAATCCTCTTGTATTAGTAGACGGAATTGAACGTAGTTTGGATTTAGTTGACCCGGAAGATATCGCATCGTTTTCAATCCTCAAAGACGCTACAGCAACAGCAGTTTACGGGGTGAGGGGAGCCAATGGAGTAATTTTAATTTCAACCCGAAAAGGGGCAGATGGAGCACCTAGAATAAATGTAAAGGCTGAAATGGGTATTTTAGGACCGACAAAAATGCCTAAGATGGCTAATTCTGCTCAATTTGCAGAAATGTACAATGAGGCATCTGAGTCAAAATATTATTCTCAGGATGTAATTGATAAGTATGCAAATGGAACTGATCCTGATTTATATCCTGATGTAAACTGGATAGATGAACTTTACCAGGATTTTACAACAAACCAACGTGTAAATGTAAATATTTCCGGAGGTGGATCCATTGCAAAATATTATATAGCAGGATCTATCTATAATGAAGGATCTATTTTTAAATCAGACAACTCAAACGACTACAATTCCTCTATCAATTACAATAAAATAAATTTCAGGGCTAACCTAGATCTAAATTTATCAAAGTCCACCATTCTTAATTTAAATCTGGCAAACGTATACGAGAAAAAGAATAGTCCGGGAGCCGCAACAAATAACATCTGGATTTATTCATTTGCAACATCTCCAAATGCATTTCCTGCACGCTATTCAGATGGTAAATTTTCAGGGCCGTTGGCTGGATCTGGATTCAACCCTTATAACCTGCTTATGCAATCTGGTTACAGAGAACAATTCTGGAATTCAGCTCAGTCTTTAATCGGTTTAACTCAGGATTTCAGCGAGATAATTACTCCTGGTCTTAAAGCGAATATTAAATTTTCTTGGGATGCGTATAACTCCAATCTGATTACAAGATCAAAAGAGGTACAACAGTTCATGGCTATCGGACGCGATGAGAATGGCAACATTATTTATAATGAAACTGCTAAAGGACAGGAATCTCTAGGATATAAAAATGAAGTTTACGGATATAAAACAACCTATTTGGAAGGCTCAATAACTTACGACAGACTTTTTAATGACGTACACCGAGTAGGTGCTTTATTTCTATATAATCATAAAATAAAGAACTATACTGCAACCGATGATGCTCAAACCAGCCTTCCATACAAAAACCAGGGTATCGCTGGTAGAATTACCTATTCTTACAACGACCGCTATTTTATTGAAGGTAATATAGGATATAACGGATCTGAAAATTTCAGTCCGGGCAAGCGGTTTGGAGTTTTTCCAGCAGGGGCGTTAGGATGGATGGTGTCTAATGAAGATTTCTTCCAGCCTATTACAAGCATCATTGATCTGTTAAAAATAAAAGGCTCATACGGGATTGTTGGAAACGATCAAATCGGAGGAAGCCGACGTTTTATTTACGAAGCAACAATCAAACAATCTGGTGTTCCAAGCTATCAATTCGGTGAAACCGGAAACTATAATCCGGGAGCTATCCGCATTGGTGAATGGGCCAATGCAAATGTTGGGTGGGAACAGGCATACAAAACAAATATCGGTATTGAGCTCTCTTTATTCAGAAAACTTAAATTACAGGGTGATATTTTCCATGAAAAACGAGAAGGTATCTTTATGCAACGTGGGGCTCTTCCTGGGTTAGTTGGATTATCAACAACTCCTTGGGTAAATGTTGGTAAGATGAAAAATCAAGGATTTGACGGCTCCCTCGAATATGAACAAACAATCGGTGATTTCGTATTAACCGGTAGAGGTAACTTCACCTATTCACAAAGTGAAATTCTTGACAACGATGAACCAGATTGGAAAAACCTGTATCAAAATCGAATTGGCAAACCATACGGTCAGCTTTTCGGACTTGAGGCCTTAGGGTTATTCCAAAGCCAGGAGGAAATAGATAATAGTCCCACACAAAGCTTCGGATCTGTACGTGTTGGAGATATTAAATACAATGATATAAATGGAGACGGATTAATTAATGAAGAAGATATTGTAGCTATCGGACACTCAAATATTCCCAAAATCAATTACGGCTTTGGTGGAACTTTACAGTGGAAAGGGATCGATGTATCTGTATTCTTTCAAGGCATTAGCAAGGTTTCTTATTTCCTGATTGGGAATTCGATTTATGGTTTCAACTTGGGAACTTTAACACGAGCTGCAATTAATGAAGATGTATATCTGAATCGTTGGACAGAGGATAATCCGATGGCGAAATACCCTCGTCTGGACTCGAAGGCTAATACGAATAACAACCGCAATTCAACATTCAGAATGATAGACGGTAGTTTCTTAAGGTTTAAGAATGCAGAGATTGGCTACACCTTCCCTAAGAAAATGCTTACCGGAACCTTCCTTAAAACTGTCCGGATTTACGCATCCGGAGTTAACCTGCTAACATTCAGCAATTTTAAACTTTGGGACCCTGAACAGGGAGGAGGAGAAGGTGCAGGCTACCCACCTTCAAGGATATTTAATGTGGGTTTAAATGTTAATTTCTAATTATAAAAAACAAACTTATGAAGTTTATTAATTATATAGCACTTATATGTAGTGTGTTCATGATAAGTTCATGCGACTCATTCTTAGACAAGCAGGAGGATGAAGCACTTACTTTTGAGAAAATATGGTCGAAACGATCGACTGTGGAAAAGTACCTGAATAATGTATGGGGATTCATGCCTGAAGAATCGAATTGGGTAGACGAGAATCCCTGGATTGGGGCTTCGGACGAAGCAAGTGTTACCTATAACAGGGGCTATCGTTATATGAATTTTGGAACATGGAGTCCATCCAACGTACCCTATGACAGATGGAGTAAATTCTATAGCGGTATACGCGAAGCAAATGTATTTATGCAGAATATTGATGCTACAACAGCAGAAGATATAAGTGAACAAGAGAGAATACAATGGAAGGCAGAAGCGCGCTATGCAAGAGCCTATTACTATTTTCTTCTATTGCGTTCTTACGGACCAATCATGTTGGTTGGAGACGAGCCGATTGATTTCAACCAAGACGTTGCCACTCTTTCATATATGCGTAACACATATCAGGAATGTGCAGATTATATCACAAAGGAAATGACCGAATGCGCAGCGGTACTCCCACTGGAACAAGATGCTATATATTGGGGCAAACCAACAAAAGGGGCAGCTTTATCGATGATTGCCAGATTAAAATTATATAGCGCCCGTCCTTTATTCAATGGCTGTGAGCTATATGCCGGAATAGCCAATCCCGACGGAACCAAACTTTTCCCTACATACGACAAAAACAGATGGAAAGAGGCTGCAGAGGCTAACAAAAGAGTAATTGACCTGGGAATATATGAGCTGTATGAAGATGAATCAGGGAATCCCATCAAATCTTACCTTGGGGTAGGACTTAAAACATGGAATAAAGAAATTATCATGGCTCGCTGGACAGGAGGATATTACAACCGTGTTCACTGTACCCCACGTGTTGTTGGAGGTGCTGCCTTTGGTGGTATCGGCCCGACTCAACAACAGGTAGATGCCTATGCAATGGCTAATGGACGCTATCCGATTAAAGGCTATAGAAATGACGGAACCCCAATAATAGATGAAACATCCGGATACAAAGAAGATGGTTTCTCAAACTTTGAACACCCCTATGATCAGCTAAAAGACGGACATAAGCAAAAAAGTACATTTAACATGTATGTAGGTAGAGAGCCAAGATTTTATGCGACAGTACTATGGAGCGGAGCGGATTGGCCTTATATGGCTGGAGGAAAGGTCCCTGTATTTGCCTTTAACGGTAATAGCGGTCCGGGCGTTAGTCATGATTATCCTAAATCAGGTTACATCTGTCGCCGGTTTATTGATGGATCACTGAATAGCAATGGTGGACAATGGGGTAATTTAACTTTCCCAATTTTCAGATTGGCAGAAATATACCTCAATTATGTTGAGGCGCTCAATGAGTTCGATCCAACCAATACGGACATCTTATTATATTTAAACAAGATAAGATCTCGCGCCGGTGTTCCAAACATTGAAGAAGTTTACCCTGAAGCCGTTAACAATCAATCTCTAATGAGAGAGCTTATACGTAAAGAACGTAGAATCGAATTAGCATTTGAAACACATCGTTATTTCGATACAAGAACCTGGATGATTGCAGAACAGACGGATAATGGTCCGATGTTCGGGATGAATACGATGGCGCCGGTTGCAAATGCCAATACAACCCCTGCTGCTTTCTGGCAAAGAGCTGAATTTGAAGTCAGGGTATTTGAACCTAAACATTACTTATATCCATTTAGTCAACGTGAACTAGACAGAAATAAGCAATTAACCCAGAATTTTGGTTGGTAATTTAATAAAGTTATAACAAATGAAAACTAAAAACATATTATTTGGATTACTTTTCGTTTTAGGATTTGGCGCTAGTTCTTGTGAAGATAAAAGCGATGACAATCTAACAGAAACAAAAGTATATATATCAAAAAGTGGAGATATTTCCGTCAATGTTTACAACGTTGGAGAGGATATAACTTACAAGATCGGAGCTTATAAAAGTGGAGCTTTCAATAATTCGGCGACAGCGGAGTTAACAGTTTTATCTGATGCTGAACTCGCATTGTACAATCAGACAAAAAGTACCGACTATAAAGCTATTCCAGCCTCCTGCTATACCATAGATGGTTCTAAATTATCATTTAGCAAAGAGGAAAAGAATGCATATATAACTATTAATTTCAAACCGGAATCGATCCTTTCAATCCCGGATTACAAAACATCTAATTATGTATTACCTATCCAATTAAGCGATGCATCGGTTACAATTAATGAAGATAAAAAGTATAGCTTTATAAAGCCTAATGTATTAGAACCAACCATATATTTGGCTAAAACCGGATTTTCCAACACAGTGATTGCTGACGGTGGTGAAGCTACGATTGAACTTGATCTTCCTTTGGCTCTTGATTTTGAAAATAAATGGGATATCAACTGTTCACTTCAAGCCAATCAAGATTTATTAGACAGTTACAACACTGCTCAGGGAACTTCATATAAGTTATTACCGGTACAGTCTTATACGATAGATCCAAATCCTGTAACCATTGCAACAGGCAAGAAGAGTGCAACTGTTAAAATTCAAGTAAGTAGAGACAAGCTTGATTATGGCGATTATATTCTGCCTGTTCAGTTGGCGTCTGTTTCGAAATTTAACATTGCATCAGATAGCGACAACTGCCTGTTTGGGGTATCATATCAAGCAAAAAAGTTATCTAAATTAACTTGGAAAGTGGTTGATTTTTCAAGTGAAGAAGCTTCTGGAGAAGGGGCAAATGGGTTTGCGAGCCTAATTCTTGATGGTAATACCAGTACATTCTGGCATAGTCAATGGGCCAATGGAACCGGTCAATTACCGCATCATCTAACAATCGATATGCAAAAAGAGGTAACTGTTGTGCAAGTAGATCTAACAAGGCGAACCAATAATACAGACACGAAAGCGGGTAATTTTTACATAAGCTCTGATAAATCTAACTGGACAAAAGTCGGATCATTCGTTATGGCGAAAACAAACGATGCACAACCATTTGCTGTATCTAAGTCAAAAGGTCGCTACCTCAAAATTGAAATTACTGAAAGCAACCGGGCACCATTTGCAAATATGGCTGAAATTGATGTCCGTGGTATCGAATAACATACCTACTATTAAATAAATACCCGAAAGGAGTATTACTTTTGCAAACGGACCAGTGGTCCATTTAAACTTTCATCGAGGAATCTTCCCATTATTGGGAATCTTCCTCGATGATAATTAAACGCTAAATCTAATTACGTAAACACATTGTATGAAAAAGTTCTTACCATTTATCGCCTTTCTGCTCTTTATAATAGGATGCAGCGATGATTCTCCCGAGGGTATCCAATCTTTCGATATTACTGAAAAGGCGGTCGACTTCTCTGCCGAAGCCCAGGGAAAGGAAATTCAGATCACAACTAACCTATCGGAATGGGAAACTTACATTGACGGCGCTGGAGAAGCCTGGTGTTCAGTCAGCCCTGTGGTAAATGGAACGAAAAGGGCTCTGATTATTCAGGTAAAAGAAAATAAGGAATGGGATGTTAGGTCTACCACCATTCAAGTAAAGGGTGCAGGCATTACCCATTCCATTAAAATAAGTCAACTAGGTGTAAAGCCTACGATACTGGTGTCGCCGGATAAATTTTCACCGGGTTTTATCGGACAAGAAATCGAGCTGAAAATTACAGCAAACGTATCTTTCGATCTGATAGATTCACTTGATTGGGTAAGTCCGGCTCCTATGCTACGATCTGTCGAAATGAGTACAACCACCGTAAAGTACGTAGTTTCACGAAATGCCAGCAAGGACTCTCGTACCGGGATTATTTACCTCCGGAATAAAGATAATAAGGCCAACGCACAGGTGAGCATCACCCAGGCCGGCGAGGGAGAATATCAA
>Ga0209639_1002515_pt1 | contig 14143 bp, 11 predicted proteins | sample EPASupsiteHSE605_FD_187268 | JGI IMG/M metagenome (GOLD analysis project Ga0209639, IMG submission 187268) | Bioremediated contaminated groundwater from EPA Superfund site, New Mexico - Sample HSE6-05 (SPAdes) (version 2) | ecosystem: Environmental > Aquatic > Deep subsurface > Groundwater >...
CGTTCTGCTCGCCAAGCAATGGATGCGCTTAATAAAGAAAAATACAATATAATTCCGATCGCTATAACCAAGAAAGGACAGTGGCTAGTTGGAGAAAAAGGTGCTCAATATATGGCGAACAATTTGCTTAATGCCGGAAGAGAAGGAGGAATAATAGCTGAAGAGCCACTAGACTCGGCCATGGTTGAAACGGGAGAAAAAAGGCTCACGGCTTTTATAGAAGGCGACACAGGAGGAATTGGGATTGGCCTTGTGCTTCCTATCTGTCACGGATCGTACGTGGAAGACGGCAAGTTGCAAGGCATGTTGGAAATGCTCGGACTCCCCTATGTTTTTTCTGGAACACTGGCTAGCGCTTTGGCGATGAATAAACAGAAGACTAAGGCTATCGCCAAAAGCGTTGGAGTGAAAAGCGCCAAAGAAACCATCATTACACGGGATAAAAAATATAATCTGGATAAGATAATCGCTAAATTGAACTTTCCGATTGTCATAAAGCCGATCGAATCAGGATCATCCGTAGGAATAAATATCGCCGGGACCAAGGAAGAATTGGAAACGGGGATCAGGAAGGCTTTGGAATATGGAGATGAAGTGATGTTGGAGCAATTTGTGAAAGGCCGGGAATTGACTGTAGCAATCATGGGCAACAGATCGCCAAAGGCTTTGCCGGTGACGGAAATTATACCTAAAATATCAGGTTTTTACGACTACGCTGCCAAATATCAAGATGGGGGAAGTGAACACGTTTGTCCGGCTCAGCTTCCTGATGATGTCCGCAAAAAAGTGCAAAGATACGCGGTTAAAGTTTTTAAGGCTGTCGGATGCCGGGACTTAGCGCGCGCTGATTTTATCTTATCGGAAGATGGCAAGATATTTTTTCTGGAAATCAACACTATCCCGGGCATGACTGCGACCAGTCTTGCTCCGGAATCCGCCAAAGCCGCGGGGATGGAATTTTCTCAGTTTTTGGATAAATTGATCGAAGGCGCATTAGAAAGAAACAAAAAATAACATCAACATGTTCGAACGCACTCAAAATTTACGGCTGTCGGTCATAAAGCAAATGGAACTTCGGGCATCCAAATATCCCGATGTCATTTCCTTGGCACAAGGCGTGCCGAGTTTCGATACTCCGGAATGCATCAAGCGCCGGGTCGAAAGGGCTCTTCGAAACGGAGTGGTTGCCAAATATTCGCTTTCGCCGGGCCTGCCCGAGCTTCGGGAACTAATCGAAGTCAGCATGGCGCGAGAAAATATTTTTTATGATTGGGAAAAAGAAATTTTAGTTACGGCTGGATCGATCGAAGGTATTACCGCTACCATTTTGGCCATCACCAGTCCCAGGGACGAAATTATCATTCCCGAGCCGACCTATACGTCATATCGGGAAGTAATCACTTTAGCTGGATGCGTGCCGATTTTTGTGCCGCTCAATGAAGAAAAAGGCTGGGCGTTTGAGATTTCCAAATATGAGGAGGCGATCACTCCGAAAACCAAAGCTATTTTTTATTGCAATCCCAATAATCCAACCGGAACGGTCTATTCCAAAGAGCAACTTTTGGAGCTGGCGGAATTAGCCAAGAAGCACGACCTATATCTAATTTCCGACGAGGTGTACAAGGATTTTATTTTTGAAAAGAAAGAAAGAATTTTTTCCTTGGCGGAAATTCCGGAGCTGAGAAAACGTTTGATCCGGCTCTTTAGCTTTTCAAAATCCTATGCCATGACCGGATGGCGTATCGGTTATCTGAGCGCGGATGAAAAAGTTTTAAATGAGATATTAAAAGTCCATGATTCGCTGGTGACCTGCGCTCCGGTCGTCTCGCAATACGCCGCTATGGGGGCGCTTGAGATGGCTAGCGCTGACGTCAAAGAATTCAATAGGCAATATTTAGAAAGGCGCGATCTGATTTGCCGGCGACTGGACAGATTAAATAAGGTATTCAGCTATGTTAAGCCGACGAGTGCGTATTATGTTTTTCCAAAGATCAAAACAGAAGAAATAAACATGGCGGGAGAGGAAGGCAAAAAAGGCCCTTCCTGGCAATTCGCCCTTTGGCTCCTGGATAAAATTCAAGTAGCAGTGGTACCTGGAGTGGCTTTCGGGCCTAACGGCGAAAATCATATCCGAATCAGCTTTGGACGCAGTAAAAATGATATCAACCGGGCTTTTGACCGTATGGATAAATTATTTTTATGAAAACTTTTTTAAAGCATTTTCTAAAATATTACCTCAAGTGTGCGACTAAGATCGTTTTGGCGCGGCATCGGCCAAAAATTGTGGCTATCTCCGGAAGCATCAATAAATCATTTTTTAAAGATGCCATCAAGCTTGATCTGGAGAAAAAAGGGTTGACGGTGCGTGCCAATGAGAAAAGCTTTAATACGGAAATCGGACTGCCTTTGGCGATTTTGAATCTTCCGAGCGGATATAATTCGTATAAAAATTGGTGGCCAGCTGTCACTGGAGCGCTCGTGGAAATTTTCAGGTCTAATTTTCCCCAGGTTCTGATTTTGGAATTGGGAGTCTCGGCCCCAGGCGATATGAAGTTTCTTATTTCAATCGCAAGGCCGGACATCGCGGTGATCACCGACATCACCCAGCGATATCTGGAGAGTTTTTCAGATATGGACAATCTGGTGAATGAATATGAGCTCTTGGCCCAAAAAACTAAGAGGGAAGGAGTGGTCATTCTGAATGCGGACAACAATCGGGTTCGGGCAATTTCAAAAAAACTGAAGGGCAGGCGCGTGATTTTTTTCGGAAAATCAAAGGAATCCGATTGGCAAATAATAGCAGCGGCAAAAAATGAAAGAGGACAGCGCATAACGGTCGAACATAAGCGGGAAATATTCAAATATGAAACTAATCGTTTCGGAGAGCATCACGCATACGCGTATGCGGCCAGCCGAGCGGTAGGGAAGGCTATCGAATAGATGTATGAAATCACTTAGAGACCTTCTTAATAAAAAAAGAGCCATAAGGCCTCTGGCGCTAGACGACCAGACGGTTTTTTTTGTTTTTAGGCGCGTCATTCAAGAGGAGTTCGGAAAAGTCGGATTGGAGAAATTTACGCCTGATTATTTTTCCGGGCGCACGCTTTTCATAAAATCAGTCAGCTCTGTTTGGGCGAGCGAGCTTTTCACAAATAGGAATAAGATCATTCGAAAAATGAACAAGGAATTGGGAGAAGGGAGTATTGAGAACATAAAACACAAGGCATGATTTCTAAATAAATAAAAAGCACCCTAATATTTTTACTTAGAGTGCTTTTTTCACGGCAATTATAGAATCAAGGCTTGATGTGCCAGCAGTCTTATTTGACTAAAGTAAGCTTGTCTTTAAAAAATTCATTGGCGGAATTGTGAAAGATTTTTGTTTCCGGGGTTATGTCATCGGGAAATTCAACGGTAAACATGGTATTAAAATTGAACCTGTCGCTATTACTAAGAAAATCATCACAATCGGCACAAGACGGTCCGGCATCATTTTTGCAATAAGTTTTGCATTGTGTATTTTGAGTGTCCATGTTTTTTATTTGCAATGTCATTACCTGAACATCTCCTGTTGTTGGCGCTGCTTGGTGCAATTTCCAGCTAGGGTTATAAGGGAGATAAAAAGCAATGGTGGCGCAATCGGGGCATTTTATTGGTATGGATTTCGTCTCTCCTGTTTTGGCAAAGTCCCAAGTTGTATTTCTGGTTATTTTTACCGTATAGCCCTCCCAGTTATCTGGTAATTTTAGTTTAAATCCGTATTCGTTATTTGTATAGAAAACTCCTTCTTGTGCGGATGGAGTAGCGCTTTGATTGTTAGAGGCTGGTTTATTTTGAGCCGGCTTAGCATTAATAGTCGCTGGTGATTGACTTTGATTTTGCCCGCATCCTGATAAGATGACCACCCCTCCCAAAATTATTGATAGTATTGATATTTTTTTTATATCCATTTTTATTTCTTTAGTTGTTATTTCACTTTCTAAGTATAACATTATTTGTTGTTTTTTCAAGGGTCTGTTACGGAAGACTTGTATGGAACTTTATGGACGTGGAGGCGGTGTTGCCATTTTTGTCTGTTACAGTGGCCTTAACACTGATCTCGGATTTTTTTTTACTGTCAGGAACATCGAAACTATAGCTAAAAGTGGAATCTGATTTGGATGCCACCTCATCTCCCTCGATAGAAAGTTTTATTTTATCAATCCCGTTTTTAGACGAAGCAGTCACAGTGATAGTGACTGGGGAAGATGTGGCGGTTGCGCCGTCAGAAGGAGTTGTTATGTTGATAGCCGGTTCTTCGCTGTCAAAATCTTCGGCGTCACAGGCCTCGGTGGGGGCGGCATCTGAAGAATGGCCCTTTTCGTCGTCCAGCCATTTTTTGATGGCTTTTTCCCAATTTTTGAACTGGGGATCCTTTTCCGGCTCTGAAGGTTTGTCTCCTCTCGGGTCGTCTTTGTCGACATAAAAAAGAATGCTATGTGAGTCAGAAAACTTCTTCTTGTCCCAGTCATCTTTTGGGCAGGCGCTGTTAGCCAGGCAGTATTCGTCGTCTTTGCCCGGAATCTCACAAACTTCCAATTCTTTTTTCATATCCAATTTTCCGTCCAAAACATCTTTTCCAGTTTCCTCTTTTTCGTATTTGGGAAATTGTTCGATGGTATAGTTTCTTAGGGCTGTGTCCATAAAGGCTCGAAAAATAGGTGCGGCGACATAAATGCCATCTGCTCCTTGAGCCATGGGAGAATTATCGTTATTTCCCGCCCAAACGCCGACAGAGAGTGAAGGAGTATATCCGACCGTCCAACCATCTCGCCATTCATTGGTAGTCCCGGTTTTCGCGGCTACCGGCCGGTTATCAAATCTCAAGGGATTATTCTCGCCAAAAACAGGCGCTCGGAGTTCATTGGTAGACATGACGTAATCCAGCATAGCGACATATTTTTCATCGATGACCTTTTCACCGCTGTTGGGCTGGTATTGTTCCAATATCTCGCCCTTGCTGTCTTCGATTTTTAGAATCGAAACTTTATCATGACGGATTCCTCCGGTAGCTAGCGTTCCAAAGGCGCTGGCGTGATCTAGGAGCTTGACCTCTCCTCCGCCCAAAACTAGAGAAAGCCCATATCGATCCGGATTGGTGAGGGACGTGATACCAAGCTTCTTGGCGTTTTCCACAGAATTCTTAACCCCGGCCAGATAAAGCGTTTCCACTGCCGGAACATTGAGGGACATCGCCAAGGCATCCTTCATTTGAATGAGTCCCCGGTTTTTTCCATCATAATTTTTCGGATTATAGGTTTTTCCGTCATCGGTAGAAAAATTTATGTCTACGTCCCAGAGGTTGGTTTCAGGCGTGTATCCTTTCTGAAAGGCGGTAAGATAGACGTAGGGCTTAAAAGATGATCCGGGCTGTCTTTCTCGAACGGCCACGTTCACTTGCCCGTCAATAGTTTTATCAAAATAGTCCTTGGAGCCGACCATGGCTAATATCTGTCCGGTTTTGGGATCTATCGCAACTAAGGCGGCGTTAGAAGCTCTGTATGCTTTGGTATTTTTATCCGCTCCTTCTCGCACAGCTTTTTCAGCCGCTTGCTGTTTGTCCCAGTCAAGTGTGGTATAAACTTTTAGCCCGCCTTCTTCAATTTGTTGCTCCCCGTACTTTTTTTCCAAATATTCTTTAATGAACATGACGAAGTGGGGGGCGTTTATATTTTCTTTGAAGGGATTGATTCTGGCTAAGATGTCAGCACTTACTGCTTCATCATGTTGTTCTTGGTTGATATAGCCAAGATCTAGCATTTTTTTGAGGCAAGATTCTTGCCGGGCTTTTAAGTCTTCTGGGTGCGAGCCATAGGGGGAATAGTAAGATGGAGCTTGAGGTAAAGAAGCCAGGAGGCTGGCTTCCGCCAGATCAAGTTCTTTAGCGTGTTTTCCAAAAAATGTTTGAGCGGCTGCTTCCGTTCCGTAGGCATTGGACCCATAGGGAATGGTGTTCAAATACATTTCCAGGATTTCATCTTTTTCGAATTTTTGCTCCAGCTCAATGGACAGGATCACCTCCTTAATTTTCCGAGTAATGGTTTTTTCGGAAGTCAGCATCGATTTTTTGATGAGTTGTTGGGTGATAGTAGACCCTCCCTGGGCTGCTCCGCGATGAAGAATGTCTTTTAGGATCGCTCGCACGATGCCTTTAATTTGAAATCCATGATGAGCATAAAAATTTTGGTCTTCCAGCGCGATGGTGGCGTATTTGATGGTTTCGGGCATTTCAGAAAAAGGAATTTGAGTCCTTTTTTCTTCCCCGTGAACTTCGTAAAGAAGATGCTGTCCGGTCCGGTCATAAATCTTGGTGGATTCGACCACAAAGCGGTTGTTTAATTTTTCCGGGCTGGGCAGATCCTTGGCAAAAAAAAGAAAAACTCCAATCACAAACAGCAAAACCGCTCCAAAAAAGTAGGCGGTGATTTTCCCTAACTTATTCCAATTGATGCGAGATTTTCTTACCGAGCCATTAAATCTTTGAGGCGAGTAGTATTGTTGCATACAGCCCAATTATACATTAGAACTTTTTGCAGAGCAATTGAGACAGGTCTATTAGTAGCTGATTATTTTATCTATTACGTGGTTTATTTTATGAGAAAAAATAAGAATCAGGTCGCCTTTTTCGGCGGTTTTCATTGCGTGGGCAACAGCTTCTAGTTCATCGGGAATTATCCGTATTTTATCTTCAGGAAAGCCCGTGGATAAAACTCCTGTCTTAAGAAGCTGGCTAGTTTTTCCGGGCTTTCTTCCTCTGATTTTTTCCGAAGCCGGCTCTTTTATATAAATCAAATCGAAGTTTTGTCCGGCTATTTTTCCCAGCTCTTTGACGAAGTTTTCTGGTCGATCTCCTGCTGATTTTATTATTCCTACTAATCTTTTGTGTTTGATTTTTTTAGCCAAAGCGATAGTTTTTTCGTATCCATCTGGGTTATGGGCGTAGTCGACGATCACTTCAAAATCGGCCTTTTTGATTATATTAAACCTTCCAGGATTAGAAGACAGCGCGTTGCCGAATGTTCTTAACTTTTCGTGTAACGTGGAAAGAGTAATCTTGTTTCGAAACAATAGCCTAACAGCGGCAATAGCACCCAACGTGTTATAGATGTTGAATTCAGCTTGTCCATTAAAAGTAATCGGAATGTCTTTGAGATTGGACAGAAGTGTTTTTTCGCCTTTATATTCTTCCCAAATGGCCTCATTTTCTAAATAGTAAGCGGGATTACCGGCTTTAATATTATGCCGCAGGCATTCATTTTTCTTTGAAAGCCCGAAATATGCCACCTGAGCTTTGGTAAGGGCAGCCATCTTTGCTACTTGCGGATCATCTGCGTTTAGAATCAAAAATCCGTCCGGCTTTGTCCTTTTAGCTACGACTGATTTTATGTTAAATAAGTCAGTGTGAGTCAATGTGCAAAAAGTGCCAACATGATCTCCAGACAAATTTGTTATTACGCTAGCATCACTCCAATCATATCCCAATCCTCTTTTGTCTACGCCTAAAATATGGCAGGTCTCAAGAACGGCTACATCCACCTCTGGATTCATAAGGATGGATCGCGCGCTCAAAAAACCGGACTTATCTCCTTCGGCTACGAGGTTTCCATTGATGTATTTATTGTCCGAAGTAGTTAGTCCCACAGTCCATCGGGAAGGATCATTAAGTATATGGGCTATGAGTTTAGACGTCGTTGTTTTGCCGTTGGTTCCGGTTATGCTAATTACGGGAATGCGGCCATTGTTATCAGGAAAGAGATAATCTATTATGGATTCTTCTATGTTAATTTTTTCGCCTCTGTTAACATTGGCGTGAATATTAATATCAGGTCCGGCATTGATTTCTAAAATTTTTCCTCCATTTTCACGAAAGGGGCGTGAAATGTCGGGAGAAATTACGTCTACGCCCGCGACATCCAATTCGGCAAACTTCAAAGCGCGATTGATAAGATGAACGTTTTCTGGATGGACTGATGCATTGTCCTCTATCCATTCGCCCCCGTCTGCTCCAGAAAAGGATAACATAACTTCTCTTTTGTGTGTCGGAATAGAATTAAGAGTCAATCCTTGAAAGGACAGAATAGTTTTCAGCTTGTCAGTCAAAACAATTTTATAAAAAGATTTATTCTTATCTTTTTCTTGTCGGTAGGGCTGTTTATTTTCTTTATCGATAAGTTTTTTTATCTTATCTTTTCCATTTCCTATGATTATCGCCGGATAGGCTTTGGCATTAGCAATCATTTTCCAATTTACATAGGCTAGGCGGTAATAAAAACCTTCAATTTGACTCTCCATAATTACACGCCTACTGATCTTGCGAGCCGCTCGGTAAGCCTTTTTGGCTTGGGGGAAGGTTTGGATATTGAGAGAAACTCCTTTGCCTATAGTGGAATCAGCGGGCTTTATGACCACCGGAAGATCAAATTGTTCTAAAAGCATCTCCAAATCACTTTCTTTTGGAATCATTTTGGAGTTAGAGGTAGGAATATCTAATTTATTAAGAAGACTGTTGAGAGTATATTTGTTAGCAGTAAGCTTGGCTCCAAAGCGAGTCGTTTTACTCGTCAGAGCTGACCAGACTTTTCTGGAGTTTCGTCCATAGCCCAACTGCAAAATAGCAGGATCGCGCATGAGGGGGATATAGGGAATATTTCTTTTTTTTGCTACTTCAATATATCTCTTCATAATCGGACTGAAGCGTTGTTTTTCGTGCAAATGCTCGAGTCGACTTGCTGACTTGGAAAAACTCCTGTTAAAAGAAGAATTAATCATTTTTTTTGCTTCATTAACAATTTCCATTCCTAGATTTTTGGAAAAACAATCAAATGCTACCAAAGAGTTTTGCTTTGAGACAGCATCCGATTCCTCATAAAAGGCCAAGGGGATTTTGCTCAAATGCATCGACAATTTTATGGCCAGTTCCCATGAAGAAACGGATGACTTTTTATTTATTCCCAATCTTGAAAGGCTCGTTCCGTAGCGGGCAGCCTTTTTTTCGCCTTCTGGGACAGTAGTTATATTTTTAGTAACTTCAGCTCTAAAAATTGGACTGTCTGCATATCTGTTAGATCCTTCCAAGAACCAGCGTTTAGCAATGGCCACGTTTTTTTTAATCATAAGTGTTTATTTGCCGGCATCAATTAGGAACATTTTTAGATCCCTTCTTCCTATGAGCAAGCGGTAATTAAGATTTTCTCTATTGGCGATGGAAAGCTTGGAGTTAACTGACCAGTTATCAATTTTCAAGTTGATGGGAATTTCTATCCGATAGGTTGCTCCATGAGAGGAAAATATTTTAGCAACTCCAATAATATCCGGATGTTTTTCCAGCTCTCTCCATGTTTTATTTTTGCTCAGTTCTCTCATTTCTTCTTCGGTAAAGAGCCGATCTAATTTGAATTCCTCCCAATATTTTACTGCCTCGCCAAAGCCTAATTCTTGCGCGAGTCTTTTGTCTATGGAAGAAATTCCAGCCCCGGTATCGATACGGGCTTCAACCTCAATTTCTTTGCCGTCTTTTCCAGTAAGCTTAATTTTTTCTATGGTTCCTATAACTTTTTTTCCAGAGATCTCTTCCACCTCTTCTTCAATTTCCCCTCCAAATAGATCTATTCCAACTCGGATGCCTTTTTTGGAAGTTCCGATCTTTAGCTCGGCTACTTTTTCCAGCCGTTCTTTCAGTCCCGATAGGTTAGCGATTTGAATGGATAATCCGGGTCTGGCGTTGAGCTCCACTATGACTGGCCCTTTTTCTTTGTCGATAGCGATGTCTGCTCCCAAAAACCCTAAACCTGAAATTTCTTGAGCGCGGACAGCTAGAGTCAAGATATCCGCCCAGTAAGGAATCTTAATTCCGGAAATAAGCAGTCTTGTTCCTGGAATGTATTCGATAATTTTATTCCTCCCCCAAACTGCCGTAGTAGTCACTCCGGAAGCCAAGTCAATTCCAACGCCAATGGCTCCTTGATGAAGGTTGGCTTTCCCTCCAGACTCTTTAGTGGGGAGGCGCAACATGGCCATTATAGGAATTTTATTAAAAACGATTACTCTTATGTCGGGAATTCCTTTATAGACATAAGGTTTAAAAAGTTTTAGAAGTCGCAACCTTTCTTCAAAAAAAGCAATATCAGGAGTATTAGACAATGAGAACGATCCATCTAAAATGTTTCTGATATGTGACTTGAGATCTTCAGTGGTTAACATAGATTTATCTGCTTTTATCCAAACATCTTCTCTCCCTTTTTTGCGTCCATAGACAACTACAATTCCCTCTCCTCCGAATCCTCTGTTTGGTTTCAACGCAAAACTATCAGGGAGGACGCTCCAATCAAAATTCTCCAGTTCTTCTAGGGATCTGATTTTAGTAATAAGGCCAGAAACGGCAATTTCGTTTTTTTTCAGAATTCTTTTGCAAAGAAGTTTATCATCAGCCATTTTTTTCGGCCCCAATAAATTATATGGCCTGATGTAGTCAAGATTTCGGGCGTTCATTCCGAGAATTTTTCGGCTTTTTCGAATATAGTTGAACATAGAACTCATATTTTCTTAATAACCTCTTTGAACCTTAGATATTCACTGATTCGCAGGCCTGTCCACCTTCCAAAGATAACATTGAGAGGGATAGTGAAAAGAATAGCCCAAGGATAAGCGGCGATAAAGCGAATAAGTGTTTGTGAGCTGGCGATAAAATATCCCAAAATAGAGATGATGAGAGTTTCCAGCGCCAGCCGCAAAGCAGCCTTGTTGCCTTTTTCGATCTGAACGGCCACGAATTTCTCAACAATGGTTATCATGATGAGAATAGGAAAGATGGAAACGGATGCCAGGCCGGTTCTTCTCATATTGCCGCCCACTGCCAGCATAGCCAGGATCAAAACCGCTACCACTGTGAGCATAATAGCCACCCGAGGAAGATAAAGCAGCCGAAAAGGCCTCAGGACAAAGCGCATTAGCATGCCAACAAAAATCACGGCTACGAAAATGACGATGCCGTATTTGATTCCGTTAGTGGCCAAAAAAGCGAAAGTTACGATAAGAGGAGTATAAATGCCAAAAGCCTTGACTCCGACAACCTGCCTGAGAAAGGCGATAAAAGTGGCAATGATCGGGAGCATCAAAATTAAAATTATTGTTTCAAACGGCAATCCTTCTTGGATAAGGAAGCTAATAATTGGGCTTATGCTGATTTCCATAAAAATTATCTTAAATTATTTATCTTTCGACTATTCAAATGACAAATCGCAATGGCAATAGCGTCGGCTGTATCATCTGGCTTAGGAAGCGATTTCAAACGCAAAATGCTTTTGGTCATTAGTTGAACTTGCTTTTTTTCGGCCTTGCCGTATCCAGTCAAGGCTTGCTTCACTTGAAGCGGGGTGTAACTGGCTATTTTAACCTTATTCTGGGCAAGCGTCAATAGCAATGCTCCGCGCGACTGAGCTACTTCAATAATTGTCTTTTTGTTTTTAAAATAGAAAAGTTTTTCAATGGCGGCTTCGTCGGGCTTATGGTCCAAAATTATTTTTTCCAAGTCTTTGGCTATTTCTAAAATTCTTTTTTCATCGCTTTGGCCTTTTTTTGTTTCGATATGTCCATAGGCGATAGGAAAAAACTGGCCGTTTTTTTCCGAGATGACGGCCCAACCAGTCGTGGCTGTGCCTGGATCAATTCCTAAAACGCGAAAATTACAAGGTGTCATAAATTTCATCTATATCATCCTGGTCGTCCAAGGCTTCCAACAATTTTTCATAATCCAAACGGTTGTTCTCATCGATGCTAACGGTGTTTTTGGGGAGATAGGTGAGGCCTGATTCCAAAACTTTGAGGCCGGCTTTTTCCAGGTTTTCTTGGACAACTTGCAACTCCTGTGGTTCGGTAAAAATCAAAAAAGCCCCTTCCTCTCTCTTCATATCTTTAGCGCCGGCATCAATGGCGATGAGTTCCAACTCATCTATTTTTTGATCTCCAGTTTCAATCATAATACTTCCAACTTGCTCGAAATTCCACATAGAACTGCCCATTTCTCCCATTTTTCCGCCGGCTTTGGCGAGGATGGCTTTGATTTCACTCACTGTCCGGTTTTTATTATCTGTAGTGGCGAGAATAAGCATTAAAATATTTCCCGGTCCTTTGGCTTCGTAAAGAACTTCAGAAATTTCCGCTCCTTTGATTTCGCCGGTTCCGCGTTTTATGGCCCGATCAATGTTTTCCTTTGGCATATTGAACTCGCGGGCTTTGTCTATCGCCATCCGCAGTTTGAAATTGGTATCCGGATTTCCGCCGCCTTGGCGCGCGGCGATGGTTATGGGTTTGGCAAGACGCGTAAAAACTTTGGCGCGCTTGGCGTCGTTGATGCCTTTTCGGTGTTTGATTCCGGCAAAATGTGAGTGTCCAGACATGGCATAAAATCAAAAATTAAAATCTCAGAAATAAAAATTCTGGTAGTGGCAGGTCGCGACCTGTCACTGCTTTCTCATCTAAAGAGTAACATTTTAAATCGATAAATTCAAGAAAAAATCAAATTTAAGCGAGGTAGGTTTTAGGACTCGCGCTTTCTGTTTTCGCGAGGCTGTTCCAATTCATCTCAAATATGCTTTTTAGCGTGTTATAAATTTTCTTGCTTTCGATGATGAGGCCGAATTGTTCTTTAAAGGACATGATGCCGATACTGCCATTGCCGTAGAGATTTATTTCGACTTCAAAAGGGAATTGGGAATAAGGACTCAATCGGGTTTTTCGTAAGTGTTTTTCATCCTGGCTTTTGATGTTTTTCACGACTTCCATGTCCAAACCGATGGCCCGCATCCAGATTTTATTTCGGATTCTTCTGGGAACGTAATAATTCCACAGCCAGTCATTGTCGAAATGTTTGATCACTTCGGGCGAGCCCCACATCAGAATTTCCTGGCTCGAATATTTGAGAGTGTCTTTGTAGACATTTTTTATCCCCTCTATTCCTTCGAAGTAGCGGATTTTCGGTTTTTTATCGATAAGGTTGGCGACCGACATCAACTCGGGCAAAATATTTTTTAAGACCATCTTTTTTTCATCCAGTTGCTCCTCTAATTTTCGCGGATCCTCGGCATAATAGAGCGTTCGTTTTTTATTTTTGATGTGTCCGGCTAACCCTTTTTCCGAAAGGTCTTCCAAAACGTCATAAACCGTGGTTCTTCTGATTTTGGACTTTTCGGAAATCCGCTCAATGTTAGTTTCGCCCAACTCCAACATGGCCAGATATACCCCTGCTTCTTTTTCATTGAGATTCAATTTTTCTAGCTCTTTCCTAAGCATGATCGATTTTTGTCGACGAAAAGGTCGATTTAAATATAGCTAAATATTAGCTTAAATTAGGGAATATGTCAAGTACTATATAAAAATTAGATTTGGATTAGGGTCATTTTTTTAAATACGCTATACTGTTTTGATGCGAAAGGTTGGTTTTCGCAGAGTAACTTAAGAAAATCCAAATATAAGGAAGGAGAGAAAAATGCCAAAAGCACTAAATGAAATCTGGGAGAGATGGAGAAAGACAATCCGGCTCATGTTGAAGTGGGATTTCAAAGGGGAGTACTGGGTCGAAATTTCCAGAAAGGAAGGGTGTCAATACAACCTCCACGGCTACGAAAATAATAAGTGGCCACTGTATGTGGCCGTCCACTGGAATACTAGGGATGGCAGGGTCAAGAAAGTGGCAGAGCTGGTTTATTCGGAGGATGAACTCTTTCTCTCCGATGGCTATGTCTGCAAACAACCAGGAGTCTCAATAACAAGAGAGAATGAAATTATGGAGGTAAGAGCAAGAGACCGGGCGGAGACTGAAAAAGAGGCTCGGTCATTGGCCCGTGAAATACGGGACACGGAATATTTTTACTCCGGTTATTAGGGCCGACTCTCATTTATTGATAGGTATTCTTTCAGGAAGCATTTCCGCGCGAGCGCTTCCTGACTACAGGGGCTTTGGGCCAGGTTTAACACAGCTTGGCTCTTTTTTATTTACAACAAATTCGTCACCAGCGCGATTATCAGTTCTTTTTCTTTGGAGTGGCTTTGGGCGACCAAAAGCGCGAGAGCCACGAGGGCGTTGTCGTTGATTTTCTTTTCGCCGTTT
>Ga0209639_1002516_pt1 | contig 14139 bp, 5 predicted proteins | sample EPASupsiteHSE605_FD_187268 | JGI IMG/M metagenome (GOLD analysis project Ga0209639, IMG submission 187268) | Bioremediated contaminated groundwater from EPA Superfund site, New Mexico - Sample HSE6-05 (SPAdes) (version 2) | ecosystem: Environmental > Aquatic > Deep subsurface > Groundwater >...
TCAATCAAACCATGTGAGAAGTGTGAAGAACAACCTGTTATTCAAGAAGCGATTTCTAATGAGAAAGTTGAAGAAACACCAAAACCAGTTGGTAAACTTGGAGATCGAATGAAATTCTTACAAGAGAGCGATAAACCAATTGAAGAACCGAAGAAAGAAGCCCCAGCTCCAAAGAAAATTAATTTGAGTGAAAAGTTCAAAGCATTTGCTAATGTTGAAGAATCAGTTAACAAAGAAACTTCATTGCCTCCACCAAGAAAGCATGTTTCTCCTAAAGCACAAACACAAACACCATCGAACACTGAAGAAGATAAACCCAGTGTTGATAATGTGAATGAATCATCAGAAACCAAAACCGAAAGTGTTAATTCAAGTTCAATCAAACCATGTGAGAAGTGTGAAGAACAACCTGTTATTCAAGAAGCGATTTCTAATGAGAAAGTTGAAGAAACACCAAAACCAGTTGGTAAACTTGGAGATCGAATGAAATTCTTACAAGAGAATGATAAACCAATTGAAGAACCGAAGAAAGAAGCCCCAGCTCCAAAGAAAATTAATTTGAGTGAAAAGTTCAAAGCATTTGCAAATGTTGAAGAACCAGTTAACAAAGAAACTTCATTGCCTCCACCAAGAAAGCATGTTTCTCCTAAAGCACAAACACAAACACCATCGAACACTGAAGAAGATAAACCCAGTGTTGATAATGTGAATGAATCATCAGAAACCAAGACCGAAAGTGTTAATTCAAGTCCAATCAAACCATGTGAGAAGTGTGAAGAACAACCTGTTATTCAAGAAGCGATTTCTAATGAGAAAATCGAAGAAACACCAAAACCAGTTGGTAAACTTGGAGATCGAATGAAATTCTTACAAGAGAATGATAAACTAATTGAAGAAAAGAAAGTTGAAGAAACACCAAAACCTGTTGGTAAACTTGGAGATCGAATGAAGTTCTTACAAGCAATAGAAGAAAAACCTGATAATACCAAGAAAGATGTGCCTGTTCCAAGGAGGCTTAATATCGCTGAAAAGTATAAACCGTCACCGCCGCAACAAGAATCAATTAACAAAGATGATGTGCCAACTGAACAAAGCACAAAACAGAAGGTAGAATCAAATGAATCATTGCGTATAACTGAGAAATCAGATGTCACCAAAACAGAGGAGTCGCATGATGGAGAACTCTCAATGGAAGAGAAAAGGAAGAAGATTCTTTCGAGATTTGGTGGTAATCCTCCGATGTTTGGAATGCCATTACCAATTAAGCCACAAATTGTGAAAAAGGAGGAGCCTATTATGGAATCTGAAAAATCTAACATTATTGATGAACAATCTGTTAATGAAACAGTAACTCAAGAAGCAACTTCTGTGTCATCTGGTAATGAGCAAGTCAATGAATCTACAGCCAATGCAAATCATCCAACTACAAGTGATCAAAAGGATGATCCCGAACAATCAAACGAGCAAAATACTTCTACAACGAATTCTGAAGCTTCGTTAAAAAAGCCAAAGAGTGTATTATCTCGTTTTGGAGGCAATATTCCAATCATGGGAATGCCAATGGGACAACCAAGGCCAATTAAGAAACCAATTGACGATATTCCTAAACAAGAGCTTCCCTCTGAAGAGACTCCTCAAAGCGATAACACAAATCCGATTGAAAATGAAAAAGTTGGTGGAGATATACCCGAAATCCCAGAAGAATATCCAAATTTGGATTCCAATGTTGTGATATTAACTAATGAGAATGAAAATGTTCAGTGTAATGAAATTGAGCAAGGAAGAGCTGATGAAAATCAACATTCAGAACCCCTAACTGTATTGAACAATACTCAGGAGACCATACCTGAGAGCACCCAAAATGTCGAACAACAGTGCAATAATTCTGAAGCATTAGCAAATGAACCATCAACTCCGAATGAAGAAAATATTACATGTGACCCGAGTGAAAAATCCAATCTTCAAATTGACCCCCCTATCCAAGAAGAAGAGTTATCACCAGAAGAAAAGAAAAGGAGGTTTTTGGCCAAGATTGGCGCAGGCCCTTCTATTATGGGTGAGCGCCTTCCAGAGCCTGCAGAAGCGGAAAAGAAAGAACCTGAAGATGAAACTGTTTATGTTCCACCTGTTGTTGTTCGAAGAAGTGTATCCAAGGGAAGGAGACCGCCTTCCAGACCTGCAAAGTAAACTCTAGTTCTTTCTTTTATATATGGCACATATCGAGTCTTTTGTTACATCAGCAATTGGATTCAGCTCTCACACTAATATCCCAGTTCTTAAAAACCAGAATTGTTTATCATTTACGCCTTTTCCTGAGAATAATTGGATGATTCCTTTCCACCCAAGTTCATTATATGATATCTCAATGGAAACAATACAAAATATATGTGATGTTCATGCCCCATTGGATTTAAAGAATATTGATGTCAAAAGGAAGAATCTAGAACCTGGATTTAGACAAAAAACTTTTTTATTATTTATTGAAGTATCTGAGGCAACTGTGAAGAACGGTATTATCAAAGAATTCTGTAATAATATGCGAAATTTTGGCCAAAGGCGAGTTCCTGTATTCTTTTCTATAATTGCATATGGAAGCAGCTTTAGATTTCCTGTTATAAGCAAAAATGGAAAATCTATGCGAATTGGAACATATTCAGAACTTTTTGATGAGTTTCCATTTATTCATGAAACTATTTATTTCAATATGCTTAAAATGAATGATCTCTTTTTAAAATATATAGATATATTAGAAGAAATGGTTGATGAACCAGTGAAGGTTTCTATATTTAATATTATAACATGTTTTTCTCAATTCATTTGTGGCTTAAAAAACCCTGTTTTTATTATTGGACAATCACTTAATGATGTTTCAAAAGAAGATGCTGTTGGTCTTTCTATAATGCTATTCGAAAAATATTTTTCTGTTGATTTTTTCTTGTATGGTAGTAATGTATATCCCAACCTGATTAAGCTATTTACCACCTGCAACTGTAAGATTAATCGATATGGTGTTTCTCAAACAATGAAACTTGTTTCTGATATTTTTCGAGAAATGGCGATGCCATGCGTTCGATATTGTTCAATAGTTATTAAAGCACCAACATTTATAAAGATTAACAAAATTGTTGGACCTGGTATTGAGACATCAACAAACACTCTTCGCGTTCCAAAAGTATGTTTAAATGATACATATTATGTTTTTTATGAAATAACTGATGATTTTCCGTGCAATCATAATGTTTTTATTCACTTAATGTTGAGATATCTGGACTTTAATATGGAAAGATTCTATCGTGTAATTCCATTCCTGATTAATCACTCAACAGATGTAGAATTGATTCGAAAGTCAATATGTGCTTCAACCCTATTGGCTTCATCAGCTATTCTTATATGCCAAAATGTTATAATTGATAATAATGTTAAACAAATGATTGGTGAGCATTCCATTTCTTTAAAAAGTGATATATTGAAAGAATATTTACCAAATGATTTTCCGAGTTTAGCTAGTGCCCCTCTACATTTTGTCTCATCGTTTGATGGAATAATTAATACATTTGGAAAAAGACCATTAAATATTTTCCGCTTATTGTCCCCGGTTGCATATTCTAATGATCATGCTGAATGGATGCCAATTACAAAACCTTTGCTTAAATCAACAGTCCCACTTGTTGTGCCTTTGACAAACAAATATGTATTACTATTGAATGAAGCAACTCCAAATAATATTGATTTCCAGTACTATATTGACAATGATGCATTTTTCGAAGATGGAAACATTGAGAATTATTATTTCAGACTTATGTTACTCATTTTTGATGAAAAATCTGATTAGTTTTTCATTTTTTTGATACTAGTTTGAGATAGTTTCGGTTTTTCTTCTGAGTTAGAAGGAATGTTATCTTTACCATTAATCTTTTTTGCAAGTATTTGGTTTTCTATCAAAAGATTTTCGTTATTTGTTATTAAATTCGATGTTTTTCTTTCTTCTGAAGCAATGGCTCTTTCCAAAGCCAATACGTTTTTGACTTGGCCCTCAAATCCTTGTTGAAATGCCTTTTTTGAAGAAATCGCTTGTGATAATGATTTTTGTGTTTCAGCTAAGAGTTTTTGAATATGATTATGCTTGGCCCTCTCTTGAGTAACCGTTTCCCTCATTTGATTGCATTGATCCTTGAAAAACAGCGCTTGTTTCTGTTCATAAATAATCTTTTCTTGTAAATCCAATAGTTGTTGTTCATACTGACTCAATTGATCTTTCAGTTGCTTGGGGTTCATTTCAAGTAATTCAGATTTTTCTTTTTCTGAAAACTCAAGTTTCTCTTTGATTAACCCTAGTTCACAAAGAACCCTATCATGATCTTTCATGGAATCCATTCTGTGCTCTCTGATCTCCTTCAAATCATTCTCTAATGATAATACTTTCACTCTAAGATCACTAGTTTCGAGACTCAAATTTTTTTTGTCTTTTTGAAGTTTTTCGGCTTCACTTATTATTACACTGGGTACAGAATAATATGAAGTTCTTCCCATCCACCACCAGTTTTGTTGATCTTTAACAAATAATTTTTCTGTGTGAACAATTGATTTCCATCTCCTTAGCATTATGACTGTATCAATTATTGGTTTTAGAATCAATTTTTCTGTAGGCTGTGTTAGTATAGATGATAATTGTTTGCCCATATCAATAACTGGTTCATTTGTTTGTCTTATCTGATTAGCTATTTTATTTTTTACCTTTAAAGCATTAATACATTCATTAGATCTCATTATTTCTGATTCGTTCGCCAATATTTTTCTTTTAAGCTCATCGTTTTCTGCTTGTATTTGATTCAATTCGTTAATTGTTTCCTTATGTATCTCTTCGAATACCTCTTTTTCTTTGGAAAGCTCTATATATGCTTTAGTTTTTTGTTTTAACCTCATTTTCAGGTTTTGGATTTTTGATAAGTATAGCTTAAGAGTATTAATCACATCTTGTTCGTTATTGCTATCTGGGAATAATTCCATTATTATAGCAATGTTCTTTTTCATTGTATTATTCTCTTTTTCTATTTCTTTCATTGTTGTTCCCTGCTTTGAGTATTTATCTTGTATATCTTTTGTTTGGAGGATTTGATTATCGAGTTCCTTTTTAAGCCTTGATAGTTCTTTCTTTGATTGTATTGAATCAGATTTGCAAGATCCAATTTTTCTTTTTAATTCTGCGATTTCTTCTCTTTGGGACTGGTTTTCTTTATGAAGAGAATCATTTGATGATGACAGTTTTTCATTTTCATATTGCTGCTTTGTGGATATGGTATCTTTTAAGTGATTCTCTTTATTTAAATCAATTATACATGATTCGTTCGACTGCAGAATAATATTCTTTTCCTTGATCATTTGTCTATACTTATCTTTCATTTTCAGGATTCTTTCTTCGCATTCTTTTTTCACTGTCAATAGTTCCTTATCAGATTTTTCTTTCATATCATTAACCATTTGTTCAAGTGATTGTTTTTCTTTGTTGAGATTCTCGAATAATTTATTTTTTTCCAATAATGTTGCTTTCAACTCAACCAGTTCATTTGTTAATAAACTAATTTTATTCTCATACTGATTCTTATCATTTTCGAATGATGATTTTTGGTTTTCAATGGATTCTTTTAAGTATTCTGCTTGATTTCTCGTGGAATAAAGCTCTTGATTTGTTTTCAAAAACTCACCAATCTTGTTTTGTATTTCATCAAGAAGATCATCTTTTTCCATTGATCCTAAAGATGGTGTTGATGATCTAGAAGTATCAGATTTTATCTGAAGCGCAGCCATTTCAGTTGATTCACTATCTTCATACATTATATTTTAAACGTCTGCTAAAGTTTATTACATTGGCTTAAGCCTGATCATATAACATGAGGCATCTCCGTTTTCAGAAGCAGAAATGAAAGAAGCCCCGAAAGGAGACATTGCAACACAAGAAACTGGAGTTGCGAATGATTTAGTTTGGCCAATAAATGAACCTGAAGTATAATCAAAAGCCTGAGCTAAATTACATCCTCCTCCACCAGCTACTAAATTCATTCCATTATTAGCCATTTTGGCTGATGTAACTAGACAGTCATGGCCTGATATTCCGCTATCCATATGAACTTCTTTGATTCGCTTTGCTGTACCAAAGTCCCATACTTCTAGTTGCTTTTTGTCTCTATATGAACCAGTCAAAATCTGTCCATCGTACATATCAAGAGCATCTCCACGTATGTGAGGACCAACAATGGCTCTTTCAGAGGTTCCAGATCGAATGTCCCAAATCAAAACTCTATCATTGCCTACTGCAGATAGAATAATATTGGAATCCTCAGAGTGGTACATTATCGTGTGAATTGATGATGCTTGTGATGAAGAAGACCTACCAGACATATTTATTAAAGCTTTCGTCCTCTTAATACTTTCAAAATCATACAATCTAATTGAACCATCAGCACATGCAATTGCGAAGGAATCTCCAAAAGGATCTGTAACCATTGAAACAAGATTGCTCCCAAGATGCCTTTCAAAATGTGCAATTTCATTACTAACAGTGTTGTATAAAATAATGAAACCATCCTTCGTTGAAAATAAAAGAATACCACTATCAGATGGATGAAATGATAAACCACTGACAGGGTAGCTACTAAGGTTTTGCTGGGTACTATTCTGGAAAGACCCATCATATGATGAAACAACTGTTACCACACCAGGTCGATTGGAATATGCAACTCTACCTCCATCCTGTGAGTACTTAATACATGTCATTGGAGATGATGTGGCTTCAATAGACCAGGCGGGTTCTGGTACAACAAAGAGCTCCTCAGCTTCAAACATAAAATAAACTTCCACTTTTCTTCATAAAATTTTGAGATCCCAACGATAAGTAAATATTGAAATATTTATAACAAAAAATAATTTTTAAGTTAAGAAAAGTTGGATGAATTTGTGTGAGATACAGTTCAAAAATTATTTTTTACTTCTTTTTTTCTATTAATCTAGATGTATATTGGATAGCATCAAAATGTCTTTTCATAACAAGAATCTCTCTGCATTTTTCTTCCTTTTGCTTTAGAGTCTTGAACATATTATCAGTAAAACGAAGCTCATTAAAAAGTATTTGTTGATGATTCTTGGCAAATTCAATTAATTCATATATATGGCTCCAATATCCTAAAAGAGTTTGGGTTTGAAGAGTATGATCGAGTTTTCCTTCCATAATTGGAGATATTTTGCTCCGTCCAAATTCAATTTGTCTTATGTTGTGGGCAATATATGGACCAAAATCATTGAATTCATCAAGTTTCATTTTGGATAATAATGCAACTCTCTCAGCACTACCTTTCATTAAAAAATCCTTACATGATAGAGCTGTTAGGGCAATATCTGCTGATGCATACTGAAGGAATTCTTCGGTTACATATGAGACAATTGATAAGTCTTTATGATGAATGAGATATCTATTGGCATCCCATGGATATTCTTTGTGTTTGTCTGCTAACCAATCTTTTGCTCGATTCATATATGGATCGTCACACATTGATTGTGAAATGAGTGATTCTAAACCTTTAACTGCGGTATTTCTTATAATAGAATCTATTTTGTTTCCGATACTTGAAACTTGTGCATCAAACAATCGAGAGGTATTAAACTCAATTCTTAGATCTGATAAAACTTTCAAATCACGGGTGAAATCAAATGAAAGAATTGTAACTCGAGGATGTCCAAAGAGTGGAGATAAAATACTACTTAGCTCGGAAAAATCAATAATTTCACCTTTTTCATCAATATACATAATGATAAAACCAGGACAATCTCCAATCTCGGGAATATCTTCATTGTTGAAATCCATAATATCAAAATCGGAATTAAAAACAAATCCAAATTGAATACAAACTGATTCTGTATCAAATGCAATAGTAACTTCTTTACCTGATTCTAATAGTGCAATATAATTATGAATTTGTAACCTCAATGATGAAAAATCACTAGTTCCCCAAATAATTTCATATTTAGATCCAGTTATAGGCATAAATACTTCTTTGATATTGATACCATCAATAGGTGTTGGTTTGGAATCTTCATTTGTAATACTAATCCCCAAATTAAATCCTTCTTTAATTTGATTCCGACGCATGATTTCTTGCTTTAGAATATTAATATCACTAAAAACATATCCACGTTCACTACAGAACTCTGACAAATCACGCCACTTACATGTACTTTCAGACATAGAATCATAATTACCAACTATAATCAAACCATATCGAGCTCGAGTTAATGTAACATTGATCCTTCGTTCATCAACAAAAAAGGATGAAAGACTTGATGGATCTGTCTTAGTAAGAGAAACAATAATATAATCACGTTCATTGCCTTGGAAATTATCAACGGAGGCAATCTTAAGATCTCGATTATTAGTATATGAAAAAATCATGTTTCGCAACTTGGTCTTTTGCTCCGCATATGGTGTAATAATTCCAATTTGAGAATATTGAACACCAACGCGACGCATAATATTAACAATATCATAAATGACTTTCGTTTCTTCTTCATTATAATATGATGTACCTTCCTTCTTTTCAATGCCTTTCACATCAAAAAAGGTGACTGGTTGAATAAATCCACATCGATCTGATGCTGAGACACCATTAGCAATACTACCTCCATAAAAAGTAAGACTTGGAAATTCACTGATAAGAGGATGCATTCGATATTGAAGATTCAGAAGAGAAAAACAATTCTTGTTATTTCCATAAAGATTTACAAGTCGCTCAAACATACTACGTTCATATCCAATTCGTTTCAAATCTTGAGAATTGTTTAAGGATGGTCCCAACTGTCGTTGATCTCCAACTAAAATAACTCGAGAAGCACAATGAATAAATGGAATAATGCATTCGGGTTCAAATGATTGTGTAGCTTCATCAATAATTACTGTATCAAAAAGAAGTGTATTCAAACACTGCTTGCCAGCTGAAATGAGTGTGCAACAAACGACTTGAGCCTCTGCAACTACATTTTGTTCAATTATAGATCTCAATCGTTCGCACTCTTCTTCTTTTTTAGGATCAAGTGGATGGTCCCATGATTCATACTGAAGCTCTGCAAATCTCTCTGCTTCTATAGTATCACGATGAAGCATATGATAGTATGCAAGAGATTTCTGTGTTTCACTCAAACCATTAAGGCTCTTGAAATCCATTTTGCTTGAACCTGTCCAAACAAGTCTGCTTGGGTCACCACCAATCCTGCGTTTGATAGCAAAAACTTGATTCTCAATAGTAACATTAGAAGGACCACAAGCTAAAATGCGTTCGTGGGGATTTCGAGTCAATAATTGATAAACTATCTCTGATATAACATGTGTTTTACCACATCCTGGGGGACCTTGAATCAATGTAAATGGATTGGTAAGTGCTTTGGCAACTGCTTCTTTTTGTGATGGGTTAAGTGTCGACGGCAAATCATTGATCTCTTCGCAAAAAGCACAACTATCATTAGGTTCAAGGGATCCCAATATATATTTTTGAATAATCGGATTCAATGTATCAAATAGAGCGAGAGCCTCAAGTTTTCGTTTCGGAATTGTTGTGGAAGGACCAAAACCAATATGATAACGAATTCGTGCTTGGGGTTGGCCATTTTGGTTGTAGTCTGGAGGATGCTCATTTAGGCCCAAATTAAATGATGCATATATTGTTCTTTGATGTATCCTCTTGACTTTCCCAATCATGATTTCAAAATCTGGTTTGAGTCCTCGTTTCATGTTCTCTGATGTATCCCATGTTAGATACACGCTATCGGAAACATTGATCCTGCATGAACCTTTACTGTTTCTACCTCTGGAATTAGCAGGGTAAGCAAATGACGTTGTCCAAACATCCTTTTTCTTTTTTTCATTGAGAAACTTTTTGAAATACATATTATTGGAACTAGATTTAATATAACTCATATTGGAACGTTCATTATGCCATTCTTTTAGAACTGCCAGTCTGAACCTGTAACAGTAATCAGATTCATGTTCATACTGATCTTTTAGCTGTATAACCCGTTTAGAATCTCCTTCCCTATGGGAAAACACATTACCAACTTCTTTAAGTTCTACTTCTGGTTTGAATTCTGGTTCCATATTAAAAATGATTCTTGTGGCTGATCCAAAATTGAGAGAAAAGATCGTAAAAAAGTCAAGTAGACAAAATTTAATATAATGTACTGAAAAGTCAACATCACAAAAGAGACTAGACAACGTAGTATCTTTAGACTCATGAAAAAGAAAATTAAATGAAACCAATATTGGAAAGAATCGGACTCTGGATAAAAATCGGGATAATGGAAAAACAATAAAGGGCAAATGGTATTGTTATTTTTTATGTTTGATGATAATACAGTAGTTAGTTAAGAATGTTTAAATCGTTGATGATTTCGACAGAAAAATGAGTGAAAGTTAGCAATGAAACCCCCATGAAAAGGACATAATACAATTGAATTACTTAACATAGTATTGTTTAAATAATCCATTGAAAAAAATACACTAGATTTGCTAGATATTCATGATTTTAGGAGATTTGTTTTAAAGCGGATTCAAAAAATTCTTAAAAATGATTTTCGATTGTAAATTTATGGATTAATCAAATAGATTGATTGATTATAATCATAAAATCAGCTCTAGGGCTTTCTTTTTAATTATTATATTAGACATATGTTTGATTGCAGAATAATGCTTAGGTTCTTTGAGAATTTTTGTGCATTTATCTAATCTAGATTCAAGAAGACGAATACTATATTGATCAAGACGCAAAACAACAATACTTTGATCTGAAAATAATTTTGAAACATTGATTATTTCGGAAATTTGACTCCAAATATTTAGTAAATCCTGGGTTTGGTAATTATGATCAATAGAACTCTCCATTAGTATAGGAATCTTTTCACGCAAACATTCCATTTGTCCAATAAATATAGAAATTTGAGGACCATAATAGCCAAACTCTATTGCTTTCTTTTGAGTGATACTAAAAACATGGGCCAAATAACCTTTCACCAAAAAATCTTTACATGATAGAGCTATAAGTGGAATATTTGATGATGCATACTTAAGAAATTCTTCGGTTACATAGGATACAATCGATAAATCTTGATCATGAATGAGAAACTTATTAGCATCTGATGGATACTCCTTGATCTTATTCGAAATCCATTCTTGAGCTGAATCAATGTAAAAATCTTCGCAGATGGATTGATATATTACAGTGTCAATGCTTTTAACTTCTGTTTGTCTAATAATGGATTTTACATTGTCTTTGATACTTGAAACTTGTGCATCAAACAATCGAGAGGTATTAAACTCAATTCTAAGATCTGATAAAACTTTCAAATCACGGGTGAAATCAAATGAAAGAATTGTAACTCGAGGATGTCCAAAGAGTGGAGATAAAATACTACTTAGCTCGGAAAAATCAATAATTTCACCTTTTTCATCAATATACATAATGATAAAACCAGGACAATCTCCAATCTCGGGAATATCTTCATTGTTGAAATCCATAATATCAAAATCGGAATTAAAAACAAATCCAAATTGAATACAAACTGATTCTGTATCAAATGCAATAGTAACTTCTTTACCTGATTCTAATAGTGCAATATAATTATGAATTTGTAACCTCAATGATGAAAAATCACTAGTTCCCCAAATAATTTCATATTTAGATCCAGTTATAGGCATAAATACTTCTTTGATATTGATACCATCAATAGGTGTTGGTTTGGAATCTTCATTTGTAATACTAATCCCCAAATTAAATCCTTCTTTAATTTGATTCCGACGCATGATTTCTTGCTTTAGAATATTAATATCACTAAAAACATATCCACGTTCACTACAGAACTCTGACAAATCACGCCACTTACATGTACTTTCAGACATAGAATCATAATTACCAACTATAATCAAACCATATCGAGCTCGAGTTAATGTAACATTGATCCTTCGTTCATCAACAAAAAAGGATGAAAGACTTGATGGATCTGTCTTAGTAAGAGAAACAATAATATAATCACGTTCATTGCCTTGGAAATTATCAACGGAGGCAATCTTAAGATCTCGATTATTAGTATATGAAAAAATCATGTTTCGCAACTTGGTCTTTTGCTCCGCATATGGTGTAATAATTCCAATTTGAGAATATTGAACACCAACGCGACGCATAATATTAACAATATCATAAATGACTTTCGTTTCTTCTTCATTATAATATGATGTACCTTCCTTCTTTTCAATGCCTTTCACATCAAAAAAGGTGACTGGTTGAATAAATCCACATCGATCTGATGCTGAGACACCATTAGCAATACTACCTCCATAAAAAGTAAGACTTGGAAATTCACTGATAAGAGGATGCATTCGATATTGAAGATTCAGAAGAGAAAAACAATTCTTGTTATTTCCATAAAGATTTACAAGTCGCTCAAACATACTACGTTCATATCCAATTCGTTTCAAATCTTGAGAATTGTTTAAGGATGGTCCCAACTGTCGTTGATCTCCAACTAAAATAACTCGAGAAGCACAATGAATAAATGGAATAATGCATTCGGGTTCAAATGATTGTGTAGCTTCATCAATAATTACTGTATCAAAAAGAAGTGTATTCAAACACTGCTTGCCAGCTGAAATGAGTGTGCAACAAACGACTTGAGCCTCTGCAACTACATTTTGTTCAATTATAGATCTCAATCGTTCGCACTCTTCTTCTTTTTTAGGATCAAGTGGATGGTCCCATGATTCATACTGAAGCTCTGCAAATCTCTCTGCTTCAATAGTATCACGATGAAGCATATGATAGTATGCAAGAGATTTCTGTGTTTCACTCAAACCATAGAGGCTCTTGAAATCCATTTTGCTTGAACCTGTCCAAACAAGTCTGCTTGGGTCACCACCAATCTTGCGTTTGATAGCAATAACTAGATTCTCAATAGATACATTAGAAGGACCACAAGCTAAAATGCGTTCGTGGGGATATCGCGTCAATAATTGATAAACTATCTCTGATATAACATGTGTCTTACCACATCCTGGGGGACCTTGGATCAATGTAAATGGATTGGTAAGTGCTTTGGCAACTGCTTCTTTTTGTGATGGGTTAAGTGTCGACGGCAAATCATTGATCTCTTCGCAAAAAGCACAACTATCATTAGGATCAAGGGATCCCAATATATATTTTTGAATAATCGGATTCAATGTATCAAATCGATCGAGAGCCTCAAGTTTTCGCCTACTAATGGTGTTGGAAGGACCAAATCTTATATGATACTCAATTCGTGATTGATCACAGCCATCTTGGTTGTAGTCTGGAGGATGTTCATTTAGGCCCAAATTAAATGATGCATATATTGTTCTTTGATATATCCTCTTGACTTTTCCAATCATGATTTCAAAATCTGGTTTGAGTCCTCGTTTCATGTTCTCTGATGTATCCCATGTTAGATACACGCTATCGGAAACATTGATCCTGCATGAGATTCTCTTATAATGAGACTCTTGTGCAAAGTGACCAGGCACGGGAAAACTTGTTCCCCAAATTGACCTTTTTGTCATTTCGTCGACATTCTTTTTAAACTCCAAGTATTTTGACTTAAATAATAGTCGTTTCCTTGAAGATTTTTCAATATCCCATTCTTTAAGAACAGCTGATCTCATTTTGCTACAATACTGAATACTATTTTGATAATTATTCAATAAGCAGGAAAGTAAGATCTTTTTATACTCCTTTGGGAATAAAGGCCCTCTTATCGGAGCTATTTCTACTTCGGGGTGGAATCCGGATTCTTTTAAGACCGAAACCATCTCATAAAGGAGATCAAAAAATTGAGAAGAGTGTCTTGATGACTTTTTATATTTTTATTAGCATTTGTTAGAGAAATATTTATACTCAAAGAGAGTTTTCATTTAAATTGGTAGGGTACTTCTGGTAATTAGTTAAAAATAGAACTTTTATTAGGTTATTTAGGGATGCCAGAAAATACCCTAACACAACAATCTGAACTTTCTGGTGAAACTAAGGGTGGTGTTGTGGTGTAAAGAATTTCCAAAGATTATGATTAGTAATCAAATTCATTGACTAGTTTTTTTTG
>Ga0209639_1002524_pt1 | contig 14075 bp, 17 predicted proteins | sample EPASupsiteHSE605_FD_187268 | JGI IMG/M metagenome (GOLD analysis project Ga0209639, IMG submission 187268) | Bioremediated contaminated groundwater from EPA Superfund site, New Mexico - Sample HSE6-05 (SPAdes) (version 2) | ecosystem: Environmental > Aquatic > Deep subsurface > Groundwater >...
ACGTCGTTACTCACCGTGATTTTACTTATGTTCATCGGGGCTTCTTCCGGTTCTACTGGAGGAGGGATTAAAACAACGACCTTTATCGCGATCGTATCGTCTGTGTTGAGTACCTATCGTAGTGACGATAATGTCATCCTGAAGGGACGGACTCTGCCCAATGAGATGATTAAGAAAGCTTGGGCAATTACTACTACGGCGTTATTTCTAATATTTTTTATGATATCAATCCTTTCACTCACGGAAAACTCAGATTTACTGACCGTGCTTTTTGAAGTGACGTCTGCCTTTGGGACAGTGGGTCTTTCTATGGGAATTACTCCCCATCTTTCTGTGATCGGTAAAATGGCCATTATTTTAACGATGTTTATCGGAAGGTTGGGCCCGTTAACCTTAGGGTTTGTCCTTTTCCAAAAACGAAATAATTTGGTGAACCAGATTAAATACCCGGAAGAACGAATTATGATTGGATAGGGGGATAAATAAGTGCGCAAACAATTTGCGGTTATTGGGTTGGGACGATTCGGAACCAGTGTGGCTAAAACCCTCACTGCATTAGGTCACGAAGTTCTTGCGTTAGATAAAAATGAACATGCCGTTCATGACATAATGAATGAGGTGACCCAAGCGGTACAAGCCGATGCACGTGAGGAGGAGACGCTCCGTGCATTAGGAGTGCGGAATTTAGATGTAGCTGTCGTAGCGATCGGGGATGATCTTGAAGCAAATATACTCATTACTCTTATGCTCAAAGAAATCGGAATACCCTATGTCGTTGCCAAGGCTCAAACGGCTCAGCACGGGAAAGTATTGGAGAAAATTGGCGCTGATAAAATTGTGTATCCGGAAAAGGATATGGGGATTCGCCTAGCCAACAACCTAATTAGAACAAATGTCATGGATTTTATAGAATTGTCCTTAGATTACAGTATTTTTGAAATAATTGCTCCATCTAAGTTTGTCAATAAATCAATAGGAGAACTAAATTTGCGTGCAGTTTATAAAATCAATGTGGTGGCGATCAAAAGGGGTATAGATCAGATTGTTATTGCGCCAGGGGCAAATGCTGTCGTTGAAGAAAAGGATATTATGGTGATTGTCTGCAATAAAAAAGCACTTTCAAAATTACCTGACTGAGACAAAGATAGGATCACTAATCTTTCACAAGTTTTAGCTACAGTGCTATCAATTGAATAGGGTAATGGTTTTATTAAATCAATAATGAGGCAACTCCAAATAAAACCGTCGTTATTCCAGCTGCAATCAACGAAGGTTTTAACTTTGAACGAGCATACTCCATTACGGGTAGATCAAGGATCGCACAGAGCGTTATGGAATTATCACTCAAGGGGGAGGCGAAAGCTCCAAAAGTGCCACTGGCAAATACAGCCCCGATGACGAGAATAATATTAGATCCGGTCTGATGGGCTAGGGTTACTGCTAGGGGCATTAACAAGCCCCACGTTCCCCATGACGAGCCAATAAAATAAGCGAGTAAACTTCCTAATATAAAAACAACAGGTGCAATAAAGGCTGGTGGGATCCAGCCAACTAAATTAGATGCTACAAATTTGGAAAAACCTAGATCTTCCGAAACTGAGGACAAGGCCCAAACCAAGCAAAGCATAACGATGACGGAGACTAATTCATTACCCCCATCAATGAAATGATTTACTAATTTGGCAATTCTATAACGTTGCATAAAGAAAAAAGATAGGGATAAAATCAACGTAATAAACAGAGCCTCGAGCATAACTCCAAGGGCATCCGCTTTAACAAAGGCATCAAAAAAGTTACTTGCTTGGTCGTGCCCATCCCACCAACTTAAAAAGAGAGTCATCATCAAGACAATACTAAGGGGTAATAAAAGGTTTAAAGGCTTACTTGGAATATCCTTTTCGAAGGCTTGCATACATTTTTTTAGTTCTTCCTCTTTTCGCTGGGCATCAGAATCTTCAACTAAATCTTCATTCATTGCGTTACTCATTTCTTTAAAGAAGCTATAATAAATTCCTATCCCTATGATGACAAGAGAGAAAAAATTAAACGGAATACTCCTAATGTAAACACCGTAGGGAGATTCATTTATGCCAACTTGTTGAAGAGCTGTCCCAATTAAAGACACCATATAACCTACAAAGGCAGTGGCAATAGGTACAAGTGCAACAACCGGATTTGAGGTGACTTCAATCATGAAACCAATTGTCTGGGAAGAAATCGGCAATCTCCTTTTTAAAAGTTTCATTATGGGTGCTACAGTTACAATTCGGAAATTGGGATTATTAAAAGTGCCGATAGTCGAGAGCCATATAAGCAGCATAGCTGAACGTTTGGTTTTAACTTTGCGCCCCACTAGGTCAACAAATCCTTTTATTCCGCCAGTCATCTTGGTTAAGCTTATCAGGCCAGCAAAAACATAGAGAAAGATAATGATACGAATATTATTGGGTTTCACTAGGTTGTTTATAAGATAGGAGAGGAGTGTATTAATCCCACCAAAGAGATCTGGATGTATAAGGTAACTCCCTAAAATCAAACCTGCAAACAATCCCGGTTGAACCTCTTTAGATAGAATGGCTATAGGAATGACTACTAAGAAAGGTAATAGTGAAATCCATGTGGCTTCCATTTATATTCCTGCTTTCCAAGTATTTTATCATTATATATTATCTCCTAATTGGCAATGATATATTTGAGCATTCGACTTTTTGATTATAAAGAAGGAATTTATTTAATTTTTGCCGAATTGTACAGAGAGCTTACAGATAGTAATTTATAATTTTATCAACTTTTTAATGATAAAGGAGATTTTAATTTGGAAAGACCACAAAGCAATCCTAGTCGTATGGTCGTTATCGAAGACAAAAGTAGTGGTGAACGTTTTCTGGTGGATCTTTTAAGGGGTCAAACTTATGACAAAGAACAGTATATGAAGATAACTTATGAAGTTCCGCTAAAGAAGGAATTCTGGGATCTGCCACGCTTAGCCAAGTCAAAATGATACCTAGGCTCAATTTTCCCATCTTCACTTACTTAATCTGGCATCGCGTTTAATGCGGTGTCAGATTTGTTTTGGGCCCTTTCTTCCATAAGAAATACAGATATATAAATCAATAATTAATTTATCTAACTTATTGACAAAGAACTGTCGAAGATATATATATTAACTATATTGGTAAGCGAGTAATCACTTACCTATGGAGGAAGCTAATGGAACCGAAATTATTGCACACAAAAGAAGGACTAATCTTAGCGACTATTGAGGTTATCAGTGAACGTGGTCTTCAGGGGCTCACTACTAAGGAGGTTGCTAAAAGGCAAGGAATATCAGAATCAACAATATTTAAGCACTATAAAAGTAAAAATGAACTGATAATTGCTGTATTAGATCATTTCTCTCAATTTGATCAAGCGATCTTTGAATCACTGAAGGATAAAGGGCTTAAACCCATAGAAGCCATAAAGTATTTCGTGGATTCTTATGTTACTTATTATGCTAATTATCCGGAGATCACTGCCATCACTCATGCCTATGAGGGATTAATGCGCGAACCCGAACTTAGTGACAAGGTCAGAAGTATTTTTAACAATCGGACCAGCAATATACGATTGTTAGTTGAGGAAGCGAAATCCCATGGGGAATATAAAGTAGATTTAGATAGCGAAAATCTAGCAGACATCATTATTGGCTTAGAAAGAGTTATTACACTCAAGTGGCGTATCAATAATTATAATTTTTCTTTGAAAGAACATACCTTATCTGCCCTTAATATGCTACTAGATGTTTTTAAAAATAGAGATATCTAATTAAAAGGAGTGTGTTTCCATGAAAAAGGTACTTATTGTAGACGATGCGGCTTTTATGCGTCTGACAATTAAAAACATGCTAAGTAAGTACGAGTTTGAAATTGTCGGTGAAGCTGTTAGGTGAGAAAGTTAACGGTCACTGCCCGTCGATCGATGTCCTTTTTGATTCAGTTGCCAAAGCAGCTGGCGATAGTGCGATTGGCATAATACTTACAAGTATGGGGTATGACGGAGCAAAAGGTCTTCTTTTAATAAGACAAAAAGGTGCGCGGACAATAGGCCAGGATGAACGCTCATCAGTAGTCTATGGCATGCCGAAAGTAGCCTTTGAAATAGGAGCGGTTGAGAAACAAGTTTCCCTAGAGGATATTTCCAAAGATATTTTATCGTTGTTAGTTTAGAGAAAATGGATCAAATCTCCCAATTAATTTTTAAAGGCAGGTAGCACACATGGGAATTATTAGTCGTGAAAATGAGATCGATAATTTTGAAATTGTATTCGACAATAGTCCAATTGGAATGCTTGTGCTGAATGAACAGTTATTGATAGAGAAAATCAACTTTGCGGGGTTAAAGTTTTTTAATAAAAAAAGGGAAGATGTACTAGGCAAACGTTTTGGCAACAGTTTTTTATGTAAATGTAGTTTTGAAGATACACGAGGGGGTGGATTCGGATTCGATTGTCAATCCTGTGAGCTTAATATAGCTGTCAATCAAGCAGTTAAAATTGGAAAGTCTACTACTAATATAGAATTTAATAAGATATTCATTCTGGACGAGAAGGAAGTAGAACTATGGTTTAGTGTAAGCGTAAATCCTATTATGATCAGCGGGAAACGCCGTGTGGCCGTTGCACTGGTCGATATTACCGATTCTAAGGAAAAAGAAACTTCCATAATCAAGTCTAAAGATTATTATCAGAAATTATTAGATGACCTGCCTACTCTTATATGGAAGACTGACCGAGAAGGCAAAAATGATTATTTTAACAAAACATGGTTGGAATTTACCGGCCTAGAGTTAAGCCATGCCTTAGAACATGGCTGGTTAGATAGTCTCCACCCAGAAGATGTGGACAGGTGTTCTCAACAATTTTACGATGCTATTGCCAATAGAAGGTCGTTTGAAATAGAGCACCGCCGCAGATATAAACATTCAGGTGAGTATCGTTGGTGTATTACAAGTGGAAAACCGTATTTTGGCCTTGAGGGGGAATTCGCGGGTTTTATAGGGGTAGTTTATGATATTACGGATAGAAAATTAGCGGAGGTATCATCAAGAAAGTATCATGTCCTTTTAGAAAATGCTCATGATATTATCCTTTTCATGGATATCGATGGACAAATTATCGAGGCCAATAATGCGGCTCTTAATGCCTATGGTTATACGCGAGAGGAACTTGTATCCTTAAAGATCTCTGATCTTAATCATCAAACTGACGAGAATACCGTAATTCATCAACTTCAAGAGGCGGATAAAGTGGGTATCTTCTTTGAAACTATGCACAAGCGTAAAAACGGCAACATATTTCCCGTAAATGTCAGTTCGAACGGGACTACTTTTGAAAATAAAAGAGTCATAGTGAGTATAATTAGAGACATTACTGAGCGCAAACAATCCGAGACAGCTTTACGAGCAAGTGAAGAAAAACATAGGATTTTATATACAGAATACCGTTCCCTCCTTATGAATATGACGAGTAGTTTTTCTTTTAACAAGATCATCTATAATGGAGCGGGGGACCCGATCGACTATGAGATTATTGAGGTTAATGAAGCATACGAGAAACTGTTCAATAGATCAAGAGAAGAAACAATTGGTAAGCGATATTCAGACTTTTTTTCCGGAGACAAAGAAAAATATCGACAAAGAATTGCAAAGTTTGGGGAAGTAGCTCTATCCGGGTATCAGAAAGTTATACCATCATATTATTCGGAGTGGAGGGATAGGTGGTTTCATATAAGTTTATACAGCCCTAAACAAGGACATTTCGTTTCTATCATTACCGATATGACCGAGCGCAAACTTGTAGAAAATGAACTTAATTGTGCCAAAGAAGCAGCAGAGACTGCCAATAGATCTAAAAGTGAGTTTCTGGCGAATATGAGTCATGAAATCCGTACACCAATTAATGGAATTGTTGGCATGATCGATTTAACGCTGTTGACGGACCTAAGCAGTGAGCAGAAGGAAAATCTTGATATCGCAAAGACCTGCGCTAACTCACTATTGAAAATAATCAACGATATACTAGATTTCTCGAAAATGGAGGCAGGTAAATTAGTTATCGAAAAGATTCCCTTTAGTTTTAGGGGTTTGGTGGAAGAAACCCTCAAAACCCATAGTTTCCTAGCGATGAAAAAGCGGCTAAATCTAAAATGGGAAATATCAAAAGCAATACCATCTGTCTTAAATGGAGATCCCAATCGTTTAAAGCAAGTGTTAAATAATCTATTGAATAACGCTTTAAAGTTTACAGATCATGGGAGTGTAACACTTTCAGTGAAGGAAATAGCCAAAACCGATAAAACAATTGAAATAAAGTGTACAGTTACGGATTCAGGCATAGGAATATCAAAAGAAGAGCAGTCAAGACTATTTAGAACGTTTAGCCAAGTCGATGGGTCTATAACCAGGAAATATGGCGGTACAGGTTTGGGTCTTGTAATATCAAAGCAACTTGTTGAAAAAATGGGTGGAACTTTATGGGTGGATAGTAAAAAGGGGGATGGGAGTTCCTTCCACTTTACGGTTAAGTTCGCGTTAAATGGTGAGTTGAGGAATAAATCGCAAGTGAACACCAAGCTAACTAAAACTACGAAACCCTTAAGAATCCTTATCGCAGAGGACGATAAGGTTAATCGGACTGTAATCACACTAATGCTAAAGGAAAAAGGCCATATTGTAGAGACTGCTGCTAACGGTTCTGAAGCAGTATTTCTTCATGGTCAAAAGCAGTATGACGCAATTTTTATGGATATTCAAATGCCCATAATGGATGGCATTGAAGCGACAGTTAAAATCAGGGAAAAGGAGGGATTAAGCTGGCATACTCCGATTATTGCGTTAACGGCTTATGCGCTCCAAGGAGATCGTGAAAAATTCCTGTCCTTTGGGATGGACGAATATATCTCTAAACCCATCAAGATGGAGGAACTCTTTCTAATCCTAGATCAGGTCATGGAAAAGTGTAAGACGGAAAATCAAATAGCTCAATTCTATGATGATGTTAGCATCAGTGAAACTGGGAAGATTCTAAATGTTGAGAGTAAGGATACTACTAGTATAACTAGTGATAAAGCTTCAATCATTCAAGAAATCTCAGAAGATATTGAGGAACTTATCGTTTCGGTGGCTTATAAAGATGTCTGTGTCATTGAGGATATTGCTCATAAGATTAAAAATAAGTGTAACATCATCGAAGCTGATGAAGTAAAAACGCATGCGTTCAAAACTGAACTAGCAGCTAGACGTGGAAATATTAACGAAGTCATTAAAAACGCCCAACTCATTACCCGTGAGTTAGAGACATTCAAAAAGTTTATTGGATATAGAGGAGGAAGTAACGATGAAAATTCTAATAGCTGAGGATGATCTGGCCAGTCGAAGGTTCTTGTCGAAATTCCTTTCGCAGTACGGAGAAGTAGATATGGTCGTCGATGGATTAGAAGCTCTTGATGCATACTTAATTTCCATAAAGGAAAATAGCCCTTATGACTTATTTTGTCTCGATATTATGATGCCTAAAGTCGATGGAGTAAAAGTATTAAAGGCCATCAGAGAGTATGAAACAAAACAAGGTGTATCTCAGGAACATCGTGTCAATGTTATTATGACAACAGCCTTAGCCGAAACCGAGTATGTAAAGAAAGCGTTTGAACTTGGCTGTGAAGCTTATGCTGCTAAGCCGATTGATACGAATAAAATGTTGGAAGTTATGAAAAAAATCGGACTTATTTGAAAGTGATATATTATAAAAGATTTCACGGGGGGGTGGAAATAATGACCAGTAATATAATGATTATTGATGACTCTCCACAAGATAGAAAATTTATTAAGTTGATTCTGGAAAAAAGACTTGAAAAGATTTGTGTGTTTGAAGTAACAGATTCTTTTCCGCTTTTTACCGACATAACCTTCCAGCCTTTTAGTCTTGCGAATCTTTCTATTATCATGCGGCTTATCTCGTCATCCTGAACGATTAGCAACTTTAATGCATCTTGCTTTGAACTATCTTCAAATTCAGATCTTCTCTTACTTCAGTGTAATTTTTTTCATCAAAATTATCAAATACACAGGTAAAATAAAAGCTACTGCCTTCATCTTCTTTACTTTCTACCCAAATTTCACCCTTCATTTTCTCTACCAATCTTTTGCATATCGCTAGTCCAAGTCCAGTCCCACCATATTTACGGGTTGTAGAACTGTCAGCTTGGCTAAAGCTTTTGAAGATTTCGTTATTTTTATATTGGCTTATACCAATTCCAGTGTCTTTTACTAGAAATTCCAGTTTGATTTCTTGAGTGCCATATTCTGAGACCTTCCTTATTACCAGATCAATTCTACCTTTAATCGTAAACTTTAAAGCATTTCCAATGAGATTGGATAATATTTGTCTCAGTCTGAAGGAGTCACCGATAAGAATATTGGGCACATTGTCTTCAATATGCATATCTAGGACAATCCCTTTATTAAAAGCGACAGGGTCAAATAGCATATCAAGCTCATTGATCAACTCATTCAATTTGAAAGCTATTTTTTCAAATTCTAGCTTGCCTGCTATTTTGCTCCCTCTTGTTGTTTCATAAGAGTATTCTTTGCTAAAAGGGGATGCCGTTTTAACGATCTTTTGAATATCTTGCTCCCACAGGGCACACTGATCCGCTGGTAAACCAAGCTCCCGAAAGGTTTTCCCTATGTATTCATGTTCCTCGATATTTAATAATTGACGAAGTTCTTCCCTAATAGGTCTATTCGCAAAAAGAATCCGATTGGTACAGTCGTAACGAATAATCAAATCCGGAGAGTTGTCTACCAAAGCTCTATATTTTTCTTCACTCATCCGCGCTGTTTCCTCTGCCTTCCTCTGCTCTGTAATGTCACGAGCGACAGCATAAAGGATATTTCCGTTTAAAGAAGGGGATGCATTCCAATCAAACCATCGGTAGGAGCCATTCTTAGCTCTGTAACGATTAACAAAGTGTATCGTAGCATTCCCATTCATTTGCCGCTCAACTTCCTTGAATGTGGCCTCGCGGTCGTCGAGATGGATAAATTCTGTAAAAGGTTTTGCTAGTAACTCATCTTTGGTGTAACCCAAAACACGCTCCCATTCCCTGTTTATTTTTTTAAAATAGCAATCGTCTATAGATACAAAGCAGACCATATCAGGGGAGAAATTGAAAAATCTCTCAAAAGCATCTGTCAGTGTTTCAGTTAAATAGATGGGCTCTATCTTTGTCATTTTCTTACTCCTTATAAGATTAATATATATTTCGTGAGTAATTTGGTATCACATTAAAAAGTTTTTGAATATTTCTAAAACTTTTCTAAAATCAGTCCGTTGTATAGATTCATCCAGTGAGGTCTCTTTAATTGCATACGTTGTCATTGCGATTCTTTAAATCTTCCACATCCTTCCTCAAATTCCTCCTAATATCGCGATAATAACACAAGAAAAAACAAAAAGGCCAGACCTTTTTCATGGGTAGATTTAATTACAAAGTAATAAGAGAAGATCTAAAACTATTTGAGGGAGCGTGGTTCCGTGAAGAGAGTACTTATTGTGGATGATGCGGCTTTTATGCGACTGTCTATTAAAAACATGCTAAGTAAGTACAATTTTGAAATTGTTGGTAAGCTGCAAATTAAAGACCTTTGCGTTAGCTTCATGCGTTGCAATAACTGCCTATAACCCAATTATAAAGGTAGCTGGGATGATACATATAGCTTTACCAACTCCTGCAGATAGAGAAGATGGTCAGCGAAGACCAGGATATTACGCGACTTCAGGGATACCTCTACTCATCAATAAAATGGGCAATGAATTCAACTGTAAAATTGAAGATCTGCAAATTAAAATTTATGGTGGGGCAATGTCGATCAAAAACGATGATTATTTTAAAATCGGATTAAGAAATTTGTCGACTGTTAGGGATACTCTGGCAAGTATGAACCTAAGAGTCTTGGAAGCCCAAATAGGCGGGACTGTGAGTAGAAGTATAGAAATGGACGTTCGAACAGGCTCAATCATAATAACAACTCTTCGAATTAATTTTTGAAGGAGGTGTCGGAGATCGGATGGATTAGGCAAGCGTTTTGGCAATAGTTTTTAGTGTAAATCCTGTAAGCTTAGCATAGCAGTAACCAAGCAATCGATTTAGGAAAGTCTACTAAAAATATGGAATTTTGCAAGATGAAAATGAAGTAGAACATGGCTGGCTAGAAAGTATTCACATCGAGGATGTCGAAAGGTGTTCGAAACTATATAAAGACGCTATAATTAATAGAAAGGCCTTTGAAATAGAGCACCGTCGCAGATATAGACAAGCAGGTGAGTATCGGTAGGCTAGATATTATGATCCCTAAAGTTGATGGGGTAAAAGTATTAGAGGCTATCCGAGAGTATGAAGTAAAACGAGGTGTTTTGCCCGAACAACGTGTTAATATAATTATGACAATAGCATCAGCTGAAACTGGTTTTGTTAAGAAAGCCTTTGATATTGGGTGTAAGGCTTACGCCGCAAAAACGATTGACACGAATAAGATGAGAGAGGTTATGAAAAAACTTGGACTCATTGCATGACATTGATATTCAACTGATAATAATTGGGAGGTATGGATTAGATGCATAACGATTCTTTTGACAAAACTGTTACTTTATTAATGGAAGCAACAGGTTTTGATAAGCAAACATGTGAAGAACTTGTGAATGAATCTTGGGAGCAGGCAGCATGTTTGATAACGGACATCCACAAGTATGTCTCTGAAAATAACCTTAAAGAGGCAGGTAGGCTTTTGCATCGATTAAAAGGTTCTTCTGGAAATGTCAGGATGAATGAAATTTCCAAGCTTGCTTTAGATGCCGAAAAAGCAATTCATTTAATGGATTCCGAAATGCTTGACAGCTTGCTTCAGAGGATGGAAGAATCACTCAAAAACTTTAAATAACAAAATCCAGGGGGGAGGAAAGATATTATGACTAGTAATATAATGATTATTGATGACTCTCCGCAAGATAGAAAATTAATTAAGTTGATTCTGGAAAAAAGGCTTGAAAAGATTTGTGTGTTTGAAACGGAAGATGGACTAAACATCAACGAAATGTTAGTTTCTAACAATATACATATGTGTATCTTGGATATCATGATGCCACTAAAGGACGGGTTTCAGGTATTAATAGATATGAAGAAGGATCGCCAAGTAATGGATATACCTGTTATTGTTTGCTCAGGCATCGAAGATAAACAAGCGATAGAAAAAGCATTGACCCTTGGAGCTTTTGACTATTTTTCAAAGCCATTAAGCGAGGAGGCAATGAGAATATCTTTACCCTTGAAGGTTAGAAATGCCATTGAATTAATGAAAAGGAATACTGAAATCTCCTATTTAAGTTATCACGATTGCCTCACGGAGGTGTACAATCGTAGATTCTGCGAAGAAGAACTCAAAAGATTAAACACTATAAGGAATCTTCCTTTTTCCATCATTGTGGGAGATATCAATGGCTTAAAGCTTGTAAACGATACGTTTGGCCATAATGAAGGTGATGAACTCCTGAAGAAAGCAGCTGTAGCTATTCAAGGCGCTTGTCGTAATGATGATATAGTCGCCCGCTGGGGGGGGGATGAATTTATTATTCTTCTGCCAAAAACTAATTGGGAAGAAGCCGAGGAAATAGTCAGAAGAATTAAAAGCTTTTATTCGAAGCAACACGTTAAAGGTATTCATGTCAGTATATCTTTTGGTTGGGCTACAAAGCAAAATAGCAAAGAAGAGATAACAAAAGTATTCAAATATGCTGAAGATGATATGTATAGAAATAAGACCTTTGAAAACGAAAGTGTAAGGAGCAATAGAATAAATACGATAATTGACACACTTCATGAAAAGAATCTAAGAGAAGAGATGCATTCGAAAAGAGTCAGTGAAATATGCCAACGAATAGGAAAAGAAATTGGGTTATCGGAGATTGAAGTAAGAAAACTAAAAGTAGGTGGTCTTCTTCATGATATAGGTAAAATCGCCATAGAAGAAGGTATCCTTAATAAGTTAGGTAAACTTACAGAACAAGAGTGGGATAAAATTAAGCGTCATCCTGAGATAGGATACAGAATTTTAAGTTCATCACATGAAATGCTTGAATTAGCAGAATGTATATTGTCACATCATGAAAGATGGGATGGGACAGGCTATCCAAAGGGTCTAAAAGGTGAAGCCATTCCCAGAATTGCTAGGATCATTGCGATTGCTGATAGCTATGACGCAATGACGAACGAACGACCCTATCGAAAATCGCTGGATGAAGAAGTAGTAATTGAAGAAATTATTCGGAACGCTGGGAAACAGTTTGACCCCGAAATCGCTAGGGTATTTATTGAAAAGGTATTGGGTAAACCATGGCACTTAACATCGGAAGGACTTATTAATTGTGGCAACGATTAAAATTTCGGTACGTAATTTGAAAGTTGTTTCCTGAAGAATGGAAAAAGGTGTCCCATAGCAGGACGGTAGATGGTATACTCTCCGCCATTAAAAGCTTCTGGGTTTTTGATTAATAAAATAACAAATGAGGTAAAGTAAATGGTTATGTATTTTTTCCCCATTGTCCTTATTGTAACATCAAATATTATCTACAATGTATGCCAAAAGTCTACACCTCAGAGTGTTAACCCCTTTTCGGCTTTACTAATTACCTACTTAACTGCAGCGATTTTGACATTATTTGCATTTCCATTCTATAAAACAGATAAAGGTTTTTTTCAATCCTTCAACGAGTTAAATTGGACTAGTTTTGCCTTAGGTGTAGCGATTGTTGGCCTTGAATTAGGATATCTGCTAGCCTATAGAGTGGGCTGGAATTTAAGTGTCGGTTCTTTAGTTGCAAATATTATTCTTGCCATTATGCTCATTCCCATAGGGATCATGTTTTATAAAGAAGGCTTTGCTATTAACCAGGTTTTGGGAGTGGTATTTTGCTTAGTAGGATTGATCCTCATAAATAAGTCATAAGTCATAGAAAAACATGAAAAGAATAAAGCATTCAGAAAATATCAGTTGGATTTTTATTTTACTATAGGAGACGACAGAACGATGGATGTATCATACGATAGTTCAAAAAATTTGGCCTAGGATCACAATATTTCAACCCAATGGGCTATTGGCTGATCTCTGGGAGTTCCTGAGTGGAGTTATTCCACTTCCCGTAGCATTTAAGGCTATCATTGATAAATTGAAACCTATGGACTAAAAAGCAAGACTAGAAATAGTTTATTGTTTTTTATTATTGTTCTCAAAGGATACTCTAGGAAATTAAAATTATAATTGTTGACAACTTTAATAGAGTAAATTATCTTATGTTACCTTTAAAAATTGGGCATGGCAGCCCCTAGATTAGAAATTACTCATAAGAAAACAAAGGCTTAGAGTATGAGAATAAATAAACAATTCGAGTTTTTACCAAAGTGTCATCGAAAACCTCCATTAAAAAATTTAATATTGTATACATGGTCTGAAACAGTTGAATGTAAGCTAGTCTCTATGTTACTTTAAATGTATAAACTAATAATGAATAGAGCAAAGGCGCTCTTAAGAGATTTGTACTTGATATAAGTGCATTTCCTTAGGGGCGTCTCTTTCTTTTTTCTCAAATAAAGGAGGTAAGAAGATTTTGGGGATGGATCTTTATAACGATGGAGTTAGCAGGAGAGATTGTCCAAAACTTCATTAAGTAGGTTCTTATAGGGTTAGATGAAAGGAGAGACTTAAGATGCAAAGAGAAGGTGAAGTCCGGATCCCGTCCGGTTGTGCTATTAGTGGAATCATCAACCGCAGCGGGCAGGTTTTTTCCGGAGAAGATATAATTCAGTCGATTGCCTTGATGCATGATCGTTCCAATGGCTTAGGTGGAGGATTTGCTGCCTACGGTATCTATCCTGAGTATGAAGACTACTATGCTTTTCATTTGTACTATGAAGGGGCAGAAGGAAAAGAACAAACAGAGGATTATCTTAATCGCTTTTTCCATGTTGCAGAAAGCGGTGAAATCC
>Ga0209639_1002526_pt1 | contig 14069 bp, 7 predicted proteins | sample EPASupsiteHSE605_FD_187268 | JGI IMG/M metagenome (GOLD analysis project Ga0209639, IMG submission 187268) | Bioremediated contaminated groundwater from EPA Superfund site, New Mexico - Sample HSE6-05 (SPAdes) (version 2) | ecosystem: Environmental > Aquatic > Deep subsurface > Groundwater >...
TTACACATTTCAATAATCTGAATGCCTTCTGCAATAACTGCTTGTATTTCTTCAGCATCAGCAGGCATGTCTTCGGTACGGCGACGATATACAATACTTACATTTCCTTCACTATTTAAGGCTCGTTTTGCAGTTCGAGCCACATCCATTGCTGTATTTCCGCCACCCATAACAATCACATTTTCATTGTGTAGGTAGTTAACCCCTTTTTTATAGTCAGATAAAAATAAGAGCGGGTCAATTACTCCCTTTGCTTCTTCATGCAATAATCCTGCTTTTTTAGTTTTTGGAGCCCCGGTTGCAATGTAAATTATTTGATTTTCAGCATGTAAGCTATTGAATAACTTTTGATTAATCTTGACGCCGAGTTGTATATTTACACCTAGGCTAATGATACGGTTAATGTCTTTTTGTAAGGATAGATCAGATAAACGAAAAGCAGGAATTACATCCGAAACCATTCCTCCTGCCATCATTTTTTCTTCATAAACTGTTACATCAAAACCTGCAAGTAAGAGGTAAAATGCACAGGATAAACCAGATGGTCCTGCCCCGATAATGGTTGCTTTCTGACCGTTCTTAGGTAAAGAACGGAGAAAAATTTCTTCATTACCTTTTTCAGCAATGTAACGTTTTACTTCACGGATAGCAAGTGTTTCATCGTAGTTAATTCGTGTACATTTATTCTGGCAATCGTGGTCGCAAACTGTTCCGGTAACAGTAGGAAAAGGATTGGTTTTCAGAATAATCTCAAAAGCTTTCTGAAAATTACCTTCCGATGCATATTGAAGATATTCTGGAATATTCTGATGGGTGGGGCATGTACTTATGCAAGGAGCCTGAATACAATCAAAAAAGCTCAGCTTGCGTTTGCTTTTAATAGAAGGTGTACGGAATTGCTTTTTATACACCGGATTTTTAAGAGTTTGAGCTGCGTAATAAGTAATATTTTCCAGTATATTCTCTGAAGAAATATTGTTGAAATAATCTTGTAATGAATTGTTATTATGATTTTTAATCCAATTATCTAAAGAATTGATATATTGATTCAATTTGCCATATCCTCCGGGTTTGAGAATGTCGGTACAAACAGTAACCGGGCTCAGTTTACAGGCAATAAGCTCTGAAAAATTAAAACAATCGGCTCCGGCTGAAAATGAAATATCGAGTAATCCTTTGAATTCCTTTTGGATTTTGAGTGCCAAATTTACTGCAATTGGATGCAACGCTTTGCCACTCATATACATCTGGCTTTCATTTTTAGGAAATACCGATTTAAAATTCAGGCTTTCGAGCGTGTTGGTAAGTTTTAATCCAAAATGAACATTCGATTCATTTGCAGCATTTAGCAGTGATTTGATTAGTAAAACGGCTTGAGCATATTTTAAATCATGTTCAAAGGCAATATCAGGAACAGGTGTTTTAAACCCAAGGGTTTTGTTTACGATCTCGCGTACTTTTTCCTTGCCTAATAGAGTGGGATTTAGCTTTATTGTTGTATGAAACTTTCGCTCTCTGATAAAATATAATCCGATTTTTTCGATTTCATCCGGCGGACAACCATGCATGGTTGATAATGTTACGTGATCAGACAATGAAGGAGATATTTTGAGTTTGTTCACATCCGGATAAATAGCCTGTATGCTTTTTAGAGCTTCTTCAAGCTCATCGGGGCAGTGGCGCATTTTTTGCAAAAACCATTGAATATTCTCATTCAGAATGCCTTCCATGTTATACCCAACACTCATATTGAAGAGTGTGTCATTTTCAAGTTTTCCGAATAGCTTATGATTCAAAATATGAATGATAATCCATGCATTCAGATATTGCTGAAACGACTCTTTTATCTTCAGTTCCTGCGACCACTCACAATTATATCCTTCTTCCTGCATATCAATGCAGGGTTTGGAAATGGTAAGTTCATCCAAGGTTTGAACTGTTTTTAACTCTATAAATCTTGCTCCGCAAAGCCATGCTCCCACAATGTTTTGTGTCAGTTGGGTATGTGGCCCGGCTGCAACGCCAAGTGGAGTCCCCATTTTTCGGCCAACCCTTTCTGTTATCAACGCATCATTATGTGCTTTGTAAAACAATTCTGAAGAGATTCCGAAATAGCTTTTGTTTTCTAATTGCTTTAAAGTCAGTTTTAATAAACGATCTAATGAGATAGGGGTAAAGCTGTCACTTTCCATAAGATTAGCATTTAGTAAGGGTTGTAACCTTCAAAGGTAAAGAGTTTTGAAATATACAGGTGTAAATTGAGTAATTTTTTTAGTTTTGAATTTTATGTTGTTATGCTAAGTGAAGAATAAAAAAGTACGTTTAATTATGATTACTCTTTTATGTCAGGATGGATTTACACATTCAATTTAAAGTTTTTGAATATAACTTGTTTATTGACAGTAGATAAGCACATTTGGTGATTACTTTAATTAATATTTAGTATGCTCTGGTAATTTTATAACAGAATCGCGGAATAGTATAAAACACCGGCAATCTAAATATTTACTTTTGCAAAAGTAGGTTAGTGATACTTTTGGTGAGTTGTATGTATTAAATACATTTATTTATATAAATTCACTGATTAACAAAACCTGAATTTTATTGTTTTTAAAACACGGATTGAGAAATAAATATTTGATAATGAGAAAATTAAGTCTTATTTTTGTAGCATTACTTGGAGTAAATTCCTTGTTTGCTCAGCAAGGTGATGTTGTTACAGAAGTAATCTATGCAACTGATTTTAGGATTACCAAACCCTTGTATGAATTGGCAAAAGAGCAACCGGAATTTAAATTAACAGGAGAAATAAAACGTAAGGAGGCTATTGATAAGCAGTTTAGGAGAGCGTATCATGCAAAATCAAATGTTACGGCATTTCCTCAAGGGGAAGATCCTGCTTTGCAAAAACAAAACGGAACTCGTCAGGCAAATGGAATTGAAACAAACTGGGAAGGATTATCCGGTTCAAGTTATCCTCCTGATCCGACCGGAGCTGCCGGGATTAATCATTATGTTCAAGCTGTTAATTCTTCATACAGAGTTTATTCCAAAACGGGAACGCCTTTAACTGCCGAAATTCAATTATCATCGTTGTTATTTAATTCAAGTGAAGGGGATCCAATTGTATTGTATGATAAATATGCTGACCGTTGGGTAGTAACAGAATTTAAAACTCAGGGTCGCAGAGCATTGATCGCAGTATCCAAAACCAATGATCCAACAGGTCAATACTACACTTGGCAGTTTTCATCACCACAATTTCCAGATTATCCAAAATATTCAATCTGGACAGATGCTTACTACATGACTTCAAATCAAACGACTCAAAAAGTATTTGCGTTTGAACGAGATTCATTACTTGCCGGAGTTGCAGCAGCCAGGGCAATTAATAAAACGTTTACCCCATCAAATAATGGTGGCTTTTTCTGCCCGCTTTCTGCTGATGCTGACGGACAATTGCCTCCGGCAGGAACTCCTTGCCCAATATTTAGTTACGAAGATGATGGTTGGGGTACTGGCTATGTTGACAGAATCAATATCTACAATATGACAGTCACCTGGGGGGCAACTCCTGCAGCAACAATCACACTTGTTGCTCAATTGCCCACTCAGTCGTTTGATGCATCTTATAATTCGAGCTGGGATGATATTTCACAGCCAGGCACTACGAATATGCTAGATGGTATTGGTGGTGTATTTACATTTAGGGCACAGTATCGTCGCTGGACGGGATACAATACAGTTGTGCTGAACAAAGGTGTGAAGGTGAATTCTGGCGGAACTCAACGTAGTATTCGTTGGTATGAATTAAGACAAAGCACTACGACCAACCAATGGTCTATCTATCAACAGGGAACATACGCTCCTGATAATCTCAACCGTTGGTGCGGAAGTATTGCCATGGATGATAATGGCTCGATAAGTCTGGCTTACGCTGTTTCCGGAGAGACAAATGTATATCCCGGAATTCGCTATACAGGTCGTGCGGCATCAGATCCATTAAACCAGATGACTTTTGCTGAGGTGACAGTAGCAAGTGGAAATTCATCTCAGGAGGGGATTAATCGTTGGGGTGATTATTCGCATACAAGTTTAGATCCAGTTGATGGAACATTGTTTTGGCATACTGGAGAGTATATTGTGAATGGGAATCCTGCTACGCGAATTTTTTCATTTAGGTTACCGGTAAACACCAGCAGTATTGAAAAGGCAAACAGTGAAACAGATATTAAGGCTGTTTACAGGAATGGAAAAATTGAAATTTCTGCAAATAAACTTCCAGATGTTCAAACGTTACAATTAGATGTCTTTGATGTTTCCGGTCGATTAATTATTACAAGTCAGATAGTTCCGGTAGATATGCAAGTGCAAACAGCAATATCAGTAAGTAATTTATTAAAAGGAACTTACTTAATTCGGTTGGGTTGTGAAAATACTTTCTATCAGAAAGTTGTAAAGATTGTGATCCCATAATTTAAAAAATATTTTTTTGAATAGATGTTAAATCCTGAAAGGAAAGCAGAGTTATACAGCTTTCCTTTTTGTGTTTCACACTATTAACATCTCCTTGTTGATGAACTTCATAATTCCTTAATTCTAATTAGATGCTATTTATTACCTTTGCACCCTATTTTCAACAAAAACGATTATGAACATTCTTGAAGGAAAAACAGCACTGATAACTGGTGCATCACGCGGAATTGGGAAAGCCATTGCACTGCGTTTTGCTCAGGAAGGTGCACAGGTAGCCTTTACCGACATTCGTCGTGATGAAGCGATGGAACAGCTCGAAAAAGAACTTAATGCCTTGGGCATTAAAGCCAAAGGTTTTATTTCTGATGCATCAAATTTTAGTGCATCCGAAGAGCTTATTGATAATGTTGTTGCTGAGTTCGGAAGAATTGACGTTCTTGTTAACAATGCAGGGATTACCCGCGATAACCTCCTGATGCGTATGAGCGAACAGGATTGGGATTTGGTAATTAATATCAATCTGAAGTCGGTTTTTAATCTTACCAAAGCTATCCAGAAAGTGATGCTGAAACAACGGTTTGGCTCAATTATTAATATGAGTTCTGTTGTTGGTGTTTCTGGGAATGGTGGTCAATCAAATTATTCAGCATCAAAAGCTGGTATGATTGGTTTTACAAAGTCCATAGCATTGGAACTTGGTTCACGTAATATCCGTTGTAATGCAATTGCTCCTGGATTTATCGAAACGGAAATGACCCACAATCTGCCGCAGGAAGTGAAAGATGGCTGGATTAAAGATATTCCGTTGAGACGTACCGGTACGCCGGGTGATGTTGCAAACGTTGCTTTATTTTTGGCTTCTGACCTGTCTGCGTATGTTTCAGGTCAAGTGATTCAGGTTTGCGGTGGAATGAATACCTAAAAATGTAGCAATTACACACAAGTTTTGAGGGTGTCCGGGAGGTATAATTATCATTAGCTTTTCACTTTTCTGAACTGAGCAAAATGATGAAGGACAATAGCTAATTTACAGCGAGTGTTAACTTCCCGGTCAGCCTCTTCTCTGTTTTTTAATATCATAAATTGTTAATATAGAAAACGTTGAGAATTATTACGGAATATCCTCTTTGGTTTTTGCTCTTTTGCATTCTTGCAGGAGTGCTATATGCGGCTATCCTCTACTATCGCAACAGTAAAAACGGACTGGTATTATGGCTTAGGTGGATACTTGCTTCTTTACGCTTTTCAGTTATTACAGTACTTTGCTTTTTATTACTGGCTCCGGTTATCAAAACGCGCATAAAACAGAAAGAAAAACCGTTAATTATTTTTGCACAGGATGCATCTCAATCTCTTTCAATCACCGATAAATCAGATTTCTTACAGAAAAAATGGCCGAAACTTACTTCAGAGTTAAAAGATAAACTATCTGAAAAATTTGAATATCATGAATATACATTTGGTGAAGAAGTAAAAGAAGGTAGCACTAATTCCTATAATCAGAAATTAACGGATATTTCAGCTCTTTTACAGGAAATAGAAACCAAATATGTAAACCGAAATGTTGGTGCTGTTATTCTGGCAACAGATGGCTTATATAATTCAGGCTCAAATCCTTTGTATGCTGTTCCCGGTATGAAATTTCCGGTTTATACAATTGGTTTAGGCGATACATCCGTTTGTAAGGATTTGATAATTAACAATATTCGTTATAATAAACTAGTCTATCTTGGAAACAATTTTCCTGTTGAAGTAGTTGTAAATGGCTTGAAAGCTCAGGGTGAAACCAGTAAATTAATATTGCGTGAAGGGAAAAACGTTATAGCAGAAAAAAATATTCGTTTTCAATCAGATAAAGATTTTCAAACAATTGTTTTTCAGTTAAATGCAGATAAACCAAGCTTACGTCACTACACACTTTCTCTCTCTTCGGTTAAAAATGAAATTACCCTGAAGAATAATATTAAAGATATTTTTATGGAAGTAATTGATGGCCGTCAAAAAATATTACTTCTCTCTTTAGCTCCTCATCCGGATATTTCTGCAATCAAACAGGCTATCGAAAGCAACCAAAATTATGAAATTGAGGAATTTATGCAAAACGAATTTTCGAAGCCTGTTTCAAAATATAATCTGGTGATTTTACATCAGATTCCTTCCCGGATAAATAATTCGGCAAATTTGTTGAGTGAATTAAAACGTTTGCAAATACCTGTATTATTTATTCTTGGAAACCAAAGTGATATAACCCGTTTTTCCAATCAGGATGCAGGTTTTGCAATTCAGACAAGAGGATATCAACTCAATGAAGCGTTGCCTGTTTTGAATAATAACTTTGGATTGTTTACGCTTTCGGATGAGCTGAAACAAAGTGTTTCGATGTTTCCTCCTCTGGTATCCCCATTTGGAAGTTATCAGGTCTCTCCAGCTACACAATCGCTTTTTAACCAGCGAATTTCGAATGTTCCTACTCAATATCCGCTTGTAAGTTTTTATCAATCAATTGATAATCGCTATGGTGTTATTGCCGGAGAAGGAATATGGCGCTGGCGTTTGATTGATTATTCAATTCATGAGAATCATCAGGCATTTGATGAGTTAATGAATAAAATGGTACAGTACCTGTCGGTAAAGCTTGATAAAAGTATGTTTCGAATTCGAAATGAACATCAGTTTATGGAAAATGATGAGATAGAATTTGATGCAGAACTTTACAATGAAAGCTACGAACCTGTTAATAAACCAGACATCTCAATTGATATTAAAGATGAAAGTGGTAAAAAATACCCTTATGTATTTGCAAGGACATCGACAGCGTATCATTTGAATGCGGGGCAGTTAAAAGTAGGAAATTACTCATATACAGCCTCCACGACATTTAATGGAAAAACGTTAACTCAGAAAGGATCATTTAGTATTTCGGCTTTGGCGATTGAAGATGTGAATTTAGTTGCAGACCATCGTTTACTTGTCAATTTGTCGAGAAAAACAGGAGGTAAATATTATTTACCTGATCAAACAAAATTGCTAATCAAAGAATTAACAGAACGTGATGATTTAAAAACTGTAATCTACTTTCAGGATAAATACTTGTCATTAGCGGGTCTTCCTGTAATTTTTATTCTATTAGTGCTACTTTTAAGTGTTGAGTGGTTCGTTCGCAAATATTCAGGAATAATCTAAGCCTATGTTTTTTGTAGTTTCAAAAATAGTATCATGGTTTTTGGCTCCTTTGGGATGGGTGTTTTTGATGTTGCTTATGGCATTGATTTACAGAAAGAAAAAATGGTCATTTAAATTATTGGTAGCAGCCATAATCGTTTTTTACTTTTTCTCAAACCGGTTTATCGTGGAGCTGTTTCTTCGTAGTTACGAATCTCCGTTAGTGGAACTTCCGGTAAACGAAACGTATGATGTGGGAATTGTATTGGGAGGCAAAATTGTAAATTTTGATTATCAAAAAAACAGAGCAATTTTTAGAGGAGAATCTGACAGAATTTTACAGGCTGTTAATCTGTACAAGCAAGGTAAAATTAAAAAGATATTAATTTCAGGAGGACCGGGGCATTTGTTCTATCGTGATCAGTACGAAGCTTCGTTTTTAAAAAGATTTCTGGTAAAAATAGGCCTTCCGGAGCAAGATATTTGGGTTGACTCTGTTTCTGATAATACACGTGAGAATGCACTAAATTCGAAACAAGTATTAAATAAAATGATGCCCAATGGATCCAGAAATATCCTGATAACAAGTACTTTGCATATGTATCGTGCAAAAAAGTGTTTTGACAAAGCTGGAATTCATTGTGTTGAATATTCAACCACAGCTATCTCAGATTCTTCTGGTTTGAACTTTGAAAAGTTGTTTATTCCACATACAACAAGTTTTTACGACTGGAACTCATTATTACATGAGTGGTTTGGTGTAATTTCTTATAAATTAATGGGCTATATTTAATTGAAAGATGAGCGAATCAACAATATTTAATATTATCCTTGTAATTATCGTTCTGGGATTTATGATGGAACGTATATTAGACTGGCTTAATGCAAGTTGTTGGAGTGATGTTTTACCGGAATCACTGAAGGCGTATTACGATGATGCTAAGTATAAAACGTCGCAGCAATATTTTAGGGCGAATCAGAAGATATCGCTGATCAATTCTGTAATTTCATTTATTGTTATACTTACCATGTTGTTTTTCAATGGTTTTGCTTTGATTGACCAATGGGTAAATAATATTAGCCAAACATTGATCATTCAGAGCTTGTTCTTTTTCGGAATTATTGCTTTTGGCTCTTCTATAATTTCTTTTCCATTTGATATTTACGATACGTTTGTAGTTGAACAAAAATTTGGATTTAATAAAACCACAATAAAGACGTATGTTCTTGATAAGATTAAAGGCATAATATTAGCTATTATTTTAGGAGGTGGAATAATCTCGCTTATTGTATTGATTTATGAACAGACCGGAATGTGGTTTTGTCCATTAGCATGGGGAATAATTACTTTTTTTGTACTTTTCATGGCAATGTTTTATTCCAATTTAATTGTTCCGCTTTTTAACAAGCAAGTTCCGTTACAGGAGGGTGAACTGCGAGCCGCAATTCTGGTTTTTTCTGAAAAAGCAGGCTTTAAACTAGATAACATATATGTGATAAATGGTTCGAAACGAAGTAGTAAGGCAAATGCTTATTTTAGTGGTTTGGGGCCTAAAAAGCGAATAGTTCTATTTGATACATTGATTGAAAAACATAGTGTAAATGAGCTGGTTGCCGTACTTGCTCATGAAATTGGACATTATAAAAAGCATCATATTCGTCAGAGTTTGATACTCTCGGTATTAATGACCGGATTTACTTTATGGTTATTTTCGTGGATGATTGAAAACCCTGTTTTATCACATGCATTGGGAGCTTCAAAACCAAGTTTTTATATGGGTGCAATTACATTTGGAATTCTATATACGCCGATATCAATGTTTACGGGCTTGTTAACCAATATGTTATCGCGCAGAAACGAATATCAGGCTGATGCATTTGCTGCAAAATTTGGTTTAGCGGAATCATTGCAAACAGCTTTAATTCGTCTATCGGTTGACAATCTGAGTAATTTGAACCCACATCCGTGGTACGTAGCCTTAAACTATTCACATCCAACCTTAATTCAAAGAATAACAGCATTAAAAAATAGAACGAAACCGGAATAATGAAAGGGATCAAAATGAAACAAACCGGAAGCCTGATGGCTGGGTTTTTAAAATTATTGAAATTATTATTTATGCTCCTGCAATGGTGCTGGACTAAATTTGTGTGGATTGTTCGCAGAATTTTTCGCGTTAAAAAAGAATTACCTTGGTATAAAAAATTGGGATGGAGAGTTTTACATGCATTTATATTCTTTATGCTCTTTTTGATTTTAGTTGATATGAATTTTTTATGGTTATTTGGTAAGTCCCCAAAAATCAGTCAGATAAATAATCCAAAGGTAAAAACAGCTTCCGAACTTTACGATGCTGATGGACGGATGATCGGAAAATATTTCGATGAAAACCGTGTACCTGTTAAATACAAAGACTTATCTCCAATTTTGGTAAAAACCTTGATTGCCACTGAAGATCGTAGGTTTTATGAACATAAAGGAATCGATCTTAAAGCAACGTTCTCTATTTTTTATCATATGTTGAAAGGAGAACGCCGTGGAGGAAGTACAATTACACAACAATTGGTGAAAAATTTGTTTAAAACACGTACAAATTATTCCAGAGGCCTCTTAGGAAAAATACCTTTTATCAGAACTGTGATTTACAAAACGAAAGAATGGATTTCGGCTGTAAAAATTGAGATGTTTTATTCCAAAGAACAAATTTTGACCATGTATTTCAATACTGTTGACTTTGGAAGTAATTCGTATGGTATTAAAACAGCAGCCCGAAACTTTTTTGATGTGAAACCAAAGGATTTAAATATAACGCAATCTGCATTGCTCATTGGGATTCTGAAGGCTCCAACCTATTACAGCCCGATATCGAGTCCGGAAAGGGCTTTAGAACGCCGGAATATTGTGTTAAGTCAGATGCTGAAATATAAATTCATCTCTAAAAGTCAATACGATGAAGCGATAAAACAAGCTCTTGGATTAAACTATTCTGTTGAAAATAATTATGATGGAGAAGCTCCTTATTTTAGAATGGCTGTAGCTTATACGCTGAAAGACTGGTTAAAAGAGCATAAAATGAACCTGTATGAAGATGGATTGAAAATATATACAACCATTGACTCTCGTATGCAGGGATATGCTGAGAAATCGGTACAGGAACATATGAGCTTTTTACAGAGAAGATTTGATATGCACTGGAATGGAGAAAACCCATGGCGTGATGCAGCAGGGAATGAAATTCCAAATTTTCTTCAGGACAAGGTGAAAAAGACAGATTATTATACAATGCTTAAGAAGAAATTTAAAGGGAATTCCGATTCGGTTGAATTTTATCTGAATCAAAAGCGTAAAATGAGAATTTTTACATGGAAAGGCGATAAGGATACTGCTTTTAGTAGCTACGATTCAATTAAATATTATAATAATTTATTGCATGCCGGATTTATAACCTTCGATCCTCATACTGGTTTTGTAAAAACCTATGTTGGAGGAATCAATTTCAATCAGTTTAAATTTGACCACGTTTTACAATCAAAACGTCAGCCTGGATCAACGTTTAAAGCCTTTGTATATGCAGCTGCTATTGATAAAGGGTGGGCTCCCTGCGATAAAAAAGTTGATAATCCTGTAACTGTAAAGTATCTTGAAAATGGTGAACATAAAACATGGTCACCAAATAATGCCGATTGGGTATTTACCGGAAAAGAGGTTACTTTGAAATATGCATTTGCAAAATCGATTAATTCCATTGCAGTGCAAATGACGCAGGAAGTAGGTTGGAATACGGTAATTCAATATGCTTATAAACTCGGGATTAGATCAAAATTAAGAAGCTATCCCTCTGTTTGTTTGGGTGCTAGTGATGTTTCTCTATTTGAGTTAGTAAATGCATATTGTCCATTAATTAATGATGGTTATAAAGTGGAACCTGTATTGGTTACAAAAATTGTAAACAGAAAAGGGAAAGTACTTTATCAATATAAACCAAAGAAAGAGAGAGTATTATCTGAAGAAACAGCTTTTTTGATGACTCAGATGCTATTAGGCGGTTTGCATGAACCGGGAGGAACAACTCAAGCTTTGTTTGAACATAAATTGTTTGACTACAATACTGATTTTGGCGGAAAAACAGGAACTTCTTCTAATCACTCTGATGGTTGGTTTGTGGGAGTGAGCCCTGATTTAATATCTGGATCTTGGGTAGGAGCTGAAAGTCGTAGTGTTCACTTTCGTACTACCGAATTGGGAGAAGGTTGTAAAACAGCTTTGCCAATTTATGGGAAATTTATGGAAAAAATCATTGCAGATCCATTCTATGCCAAATATCGCGGTAAGTTTGGTAAACCCAAAGTGAAGATTACCAAAAACTATAGCTGTCATACCTATTTTCGCAAGAAAGAAAGTACAGAAACTGAAACGAAGGCTCCGGATGCCGAATTCCAAGACTTATATTAATAGCTTATAATGTGTGAATCTGTTGATTTTACTTCATTATTAAATAATGCTGCAACCGGAACTGGGCTTGTTTGTAATCTATGTCCGCATAAGTGTAATGTTGATAGAAGTAAAAATAAAACAGGGTATTGCAAAACAGATCAGCAGATTCACGTATCCTCAATTGTGTTACACAAAGGGGAAGAGCCTGTGATTAGTGGCGGAAAGGGAATTTGCAACCTGTTTTTTACCCATTGCAACCTACAGTGCATTTACTGCCAGAATTATCAAATAAGTAATAATAAATTACAGGACATCAATTTGTTATCAGATTTGGATTCTGTTGTACGAATGATAGGAGAGTTGTTGCCTCAAAGTTCAGGTTTGCTAGGATTTGTATCTCCTTCTCATCAAATTTTTCAGATGTTATTGATTATTCAGGAATTGAAACATAGAAAACTGCATCCCGGAATTGTCTATAATTCGAATGGGTATGATGATGTTAATGTACTAAGGCAGCTTGATGATATTGTAAATATATATCTTCCTGATTTTAAATATGCTGATGAAAGTCTGGGCAAAAAACTTTCAGGGGTAAGAGATTATCCTGAAATTGCACTCAAAGCAATAAAAGAAATGATTCGACAAAAGGGAACATCTTTAAGAAAAGATGAAAATGGAATTGCTGAATCCGGAGTGATTATTCGGCACTTGGTTTTGCCAGGTTTTATCCAAAATAGTAAGAATGCATTGTTAATGCTGGCCAATGAGTTAGGCACAAATATCCATATATCACTGATGGCTCAATATAATCCAATCCCCAACATAATATCAGAAAAAGAGTTAACTAGACATTTAGGCGTAGAAGAATATCAGGAGATTGTTGATTATATGGATCATTTGGGTTTTTACAGAGGTTGGGTTCAGGAATTAAATAGTTCGTATTATTATAATCCGGATTTTAAAAAAGAAAATCCTTTTGAGTAATGTTCTGCGCGATTTTTTAAAGATATATATAGGTTTTTTATAACCTGAATTGTTTAATAATACTGTTTAAAATATGTTAACAGCAGAATGTTTATAAGTCTTATAATGTAAAATGGAAAAAGGCATTTTGGGTATGTAAATTTGAAATGAGTGAATATTAACTCATCATAAATATAACCTACCATGAAACTAAAGATGCTATGTTTTCTATCCTTATTATTATTTGCAACAGTTGATAAACTTGTAGCTCAGAGAGTTTATTATATTGATAATTCAACACCAAACGGATTTACTCCATCCAGCTTTTCACCAGCACCAGGCCCTGGCGATACGATTAAAATACTGTCGTCCAGAACGAAATCATTAACATTCAGTAATTTCAATGGAAGTGATGGAAATCCTATTGTATTTATCAATTCGGGAGGGAAAGTAATCATCAACACTACTGATTGGGGGGCAGTTACTTTTAATAATTGTAATCACGTTAAAATTACGGGAAGAGGTGACGCTGGAACTAAATATGGGTTCTTACTTCAGGGTGCATCATCGTGTCTTACTTTTGGCGAATTAAGCAATGATTGTGAATCTGAATTTATTGAGTTAGAAGGAAGTAACGGAGCATTCTTTGGAATTTATGCAAAAAAAGATTATGGTGGTAATCCTCCATTTCCATATCCTGTATTTAACAAGCTAGCAATTCATGACATGTATATTCATCATATTGGAGAAGGAATGTATATTGGAGAAACAAAGACTCCGGGTATGGAACTAAAGCATGTCAGAGTTTATAATAATATTGTTACAAATACGAAACGCGAGGCAATTCAGTTAGCGAATTGTGTAGAAGATGTTGACGTTTACAATAATTATTGTATAAATACAGGATTAGACAGTATTGTATATCAGCAGAATATATTTCAAATAGGCTCAAATACAGTTGGCCGTTATCATCATAATATTTTTAAAAATGCTCCTGGTTGCGGGGTAATTATCATGGGAAAAGGAGATTTGT
>Ga0209639_1002527_pt1 | contig 14066 bp, 10 predicted proteins | sample EPASupsiteHSE605_FD_187268 | JGI IMG/M metagenome (GOLD analysis project Ga0209639, IMG submission 187268) | Bioremediated contaminated groundwater from EPA Superfund site, New Mexico - Sample HSE6-05 (SPAdes) (version 2) | ecosystem: Environmental > Aquatic > Deep subsurface > Groundwater >...
CGCATGTATAATTCTTCCCGCATAATGGGGATTCACCGCCATATGGTGCGCCCGAAGGGACTCGAACCCCTGGCACACGGTTTAGGAAACCGTTGCTCTATCCTCTGAGCTACGGGCGCATACTTTGATAAATAAAAAAACTCTTAATTGGTATATATTTTATCCAATACTATTAAAATGGGAAAACACATGTTTTCCCTTCATTAATAATTCTCAATTAAGAGTTAAGTTGTAAAAGTGGCGCGCCCTGAGGGATTCGAACCCCCGACCTCCAGGTTCGTAGCCTGTCACTCTATCCAGCTGAGCTAAGGGCGCCCGTTTTATTGGGTTTTAAGATAATGCATCCAGTAAAAAATATGGCGGAGAGAGAGGGATTCGAACCCTCGATACAGGTATTAGCCGTATACTCGCTTAGCAGGCGAGCGCCTTCAGCCGACTCGGCCATCTCTCCACATTTTTTGGCGGAGGAGGTGGGATTCGAACCCACGGAACCCGTAAAGGTTCAACGGTTTTCAAGACCGCCTCCTTCAACCGCTCGGACACCCCTCCACACAGAAGGACGCACGGGTTTACCCAATGCAAAAGCAAGTATAGCACAGCCGCCGTGTCCTTGTCAATAAATCTGGGCCTTTAGATGTTACTTTTCTATTTTTTTTATGCCTCCCATATAGGGCCTTAGCACTTCGGGAACAACCACCGAGCCATCTTCCTGTTGATAATTCTCCAGAATTGCCGCTACAGTTCTCCCCACTGCTACTCCTGACCCATTTAAGGTATGGACATAACGTATCTTTTCTTTGGAAGCGGGACGATAGCGTATATTAGCTCTGCGAGCCTGAAAATCTTCACAGTTGGAACAGGATGATATTTCTTTGTAATCATTATAGCTGGGCATCCAGACTTCCAGATCATAGGTTTTAGCAGAAGAAAAGCCCATGTCTCCTGTACTGAGCAGAATTGCCCGATAAGGAAGTCCTAATAATTGCAGAACCTCTTCAGCATCTGCGGTTAGTTTTTCCAGCTCATCGTAAGAATTATCCGGCGCTACTATTTTAACCAGTTCTACCTTGTTAAATTGATGCTGGCGTATAATTCCCCGCGTGTCTCTGCCATGTGAGCCTGCTTCAGCTCTAAAACAAGCGGTATATGCGGTCATATATCGGGGTAAGTCCCGTTCTTCCAGTATCTCTTCCCGATAGAGATTGGTCAGAGGCACTTCCGCAGTAGGAACCATATACATGTCCCGGCCTTCTACTTTAAACATATCATCCGCAAATTTGGGAAGCTGTCCGGTTCCCAGCATACAATCCGCAGTCACCATAAAGGGCGGAAAAATTTCCTGATACCCATGTTTGGTAATATGAATATCGAGGAAGAAGTTAATAATCGCTCTTTCCAGCCTGGCACCCCAGCCTTTGTAAACCGTAAACCGTGCTCCTGAAAGCTTAGCTGCCCTTTCAAAATCCAATATATCCAGATTGGGTCCTATGTCCCAGTGAGCCTGGGGGGCAAAATCAAATTTTCTGGGCTCACCCCAGCGTCTCATCTCTACGTTGCTGGATTCGTCTTCCCCTACCGGTACTGATTCATGCGGTATATTGGGAATATTCAGCAGTATCTTCTCTATGTCTGATTCTATCTGATTTAATTTTTCGTCCAGGTCTTTAATTTCCTGGCCTACCTGCCGGACCTTTTCCATTAACTCTATTGGTTCCTGCCCTTGTTTTTTTAACTTACCAACTTCCTGAGACGCCTGATTGCGGAATTTTTTTATCTCCTCAACCTGACCCAGAATACTGCGCCTTTGTTCATCTAAATTAAGAAAGTTATCCAAGGCTCCCGGTAAGTTTCTATTCTGCAGGGCGGCTTCAACCTTATCCGGATTCGCCCGGATCATTTTAGCATCTAACATTTAAGATCCACCTTCCGGTTTTAAAAATGAAGCAGTATGGGGCGTCCTAAAATCCCATCCAGTTCTGCGAACCGATCCAGCGCGTCATCTTCAACCTTATTGTCAACATTGATTATCATGATGGCTTTTTCCCCTTTGGTATGACGGCCTACCTTCATGCCTGCAATGTTAACCCCTTCATCACCCAGTGCGGTTGCAAATGGTCCGATAACCCTGGGGCGATCCTCATTTTGGACCATCAGTACATATCCCTCCAGTGTGGTTTCGGTTTCGTATCCGTCTATCTCCACCAACAGCGGGTTTCTTGCCCGGGACAAAGTTCCCGCTATCTCCATCTGATGGTCATGGTTAAATATCTTCACGGAAATAAGATTCTTATATCTCTTGGGACTCTGATCCTCTTTGGTTTCATAAAGCTTAATGCCTCTGTCCTCAGCCATCAGCCGGGCGTTAACATAGTTTACCTTCTCCCATAAAACTGGTTCCAGCAGGCCTTTTAAAAATCCGATCGTCAGCATTTCCGTCTCATTAATTGTTATTGGTCCGCTATACGTAATTTCCACTCTGCTGATGGGGGATTTTGCTATCTGATAGTATATATTGCCCATTTTTTCAGCCAGGGTAATATATGGTCTCAGATAATCAAGTTCTTCACCCAGTACGGTAGGCAGGTTCACAACATTGGGCACGATTCCTCCCTGAAGGGCCTTTATTACCTGCTCGGCAATGTTCTCTCCCACTCTCTTCTGGGCTTCAAACGTATCTGCTCCCAGATGAGGTGTGCAAACCACATTATTAAACTTAAATAAGGGGTTATTTTCAGCTGGTTCTTTTTCATAGACATCCATTCCCACGCTGGCTATTTTACCGCTCTCCAGCCCTTTTAGCAGTGCAGTTTCCTTAATTATTCCTCCGCGGGCACAATTCACAAGTCTAACTCTATCTTTCGCCAGCTCTAATATTTTTTCATCCAACATATGCATGGTTTCTTCATTCCTTGGGGTATGCACCGTAATAATGTCAGCTTCCTTTACCAGCTCTTCTAAAGTAGCCTTTCTCTCCGCTCCAAATCTTTCGAAGCGTTCTTCGGATATATAAGGATCATAAGCAATTACTTTCATGTTAAAGGATTTTAAACGAGTAGCGACCATAGACCCGATTCTTCCCAAACCAACTATTCCTACGGTTTTACCGTATAGTTCAGTTCCCCGGAAGGGAGACCGATCCCAGGTTCCAGCTTTAAGTACATCATTAGCCCAGGCGGTATTTCTCACTGAAGACATCAGCAGGCTTATGGTTTGTTCAGCTGCTGAAATCGTGTTACTGTCAGGTGTATTGGCAACGATGATGCCGTAACGGGTGCACACATCAACATCAATGTTATCTACTCCATTTCCAGCTCGGCCTACTACTTTAAGTTTGGTTCCTTTTTTGATTAATTCCTCATTAACCTTGGTTACGCTTCTTACAATTAAAGCATCATATTGATCAATTATTTCTAATAGTTCCTCACGGGATATCCCATTTCGGAAATCAACATCCAGTTCCGTTTCAAGTAGTTTTAAGCCTTCTTCGGCGATGCTTTCGGTTACTATAACTTTCTTTCTCTCCATCTGTCCATCCTCCTTCAATCTACTTACGCGCTATGAGCCTGCAATAGAAACTCCTGGGCTTTTTTTACACCGGCACCTAATTCTATATCATGCCCGAATTTCAATAGCGTAAGCTCCAGTGCGGCTAATACAGAAACTAGATCCAATTCTCTTACATATCCCAGATGCCCCAGCCTGAAGATTACATCATCAAGGCTTTGCTGCCCCCCCGCTAAAATGACGTTAAACTCTTCCAGCATATACTTGCGTATCCGGTTAGCGCCGATTGTCTCTGGCGCTCGCACTGAAGTTACCGCACTGGAGGCAAATTTATCATCCGTAAATAGCTGCAGTCCCATGGCTTTCAGACTGCTGCGTACCATTTTCCGATAATTTGCATGACGAGTTAGTATGTTATCCAGACCCTCTTCCAGCATCATCCTTAATGCTTCCTGCAGCCCATAATATAGTGATATGGGCGGGGTAAAAGGCGTCTGCCCTTTTTCCTGATATTGCAGTCCAAAACTGACATCCCAGTAATATTTATTATTTTGGTTTGTTTTCTGTATTTTTAATGCTCTCTCATTAAAAGCTAGGAAACTCAATCCCGGCGGAATCATAAAAGCCTTTTGCGAACCGCTTATTACTACATCTAAGCCCCATTCATCCATCCTTAAATCTATAGCAGCCAAACCACTTACCGCATCCACCATAAACAACGCGGGATGATCCCCCATGGCCTGCCGAATACTCTTAATATCGTTAAAGGCCGCTGTTGATGTTTCGTTGTGGGTAATCAGTACGGCTTTAATTTCCCCGTTTTTATCTTGATCTATCCGGGCTTTAACCTGGTCTGGATCTGCTCCGGTTCCCCACGCAAAATCCATTTTTTCTACTTTAGCTCCAAACCGGGCCGCAATCTCTGCAAAACGATCGCCGAAAACTCCAATAGAGATAGCTAAGACCTTATCTCCGGGCGATATGAAGTTTACGACTGCAGCCTCTAGTCCTCCAGTCCCAGATGCCGGATAAATTAATAGATGTTCTTTGGTTCGATAAATCTTTTTTACCCCATCAATAGCTTCTTCGATAATCGCTTTAAATTCAGGTCCCCGGTGATTTATCATTGGTCGATCCATTGCCCGGGCCACCCTCTGCGGTATGGGTGTGGGGCCAGGAAGCAAGAGATACTGGGCTCCTTTCATAGTAACTAACCCTCCTTATTTAATTACAAAAACCCCTCGCCCCGGCCAGGGACGAGAGGTTATTCCCGCGTTGCCACCCTTGTTGGCGCTTGCGCGCCCTCTTTATAGTTATAACGGAACCACCGCGGCTGTTTTTCAGCCAGCATCCAGGGTGGATTCAAAACCTGCCTATACTGGTTCGCACCAACCACCAGCTCTCTTAAATAGTTCCGGTTTTTACTATTCCCTTTCATCGCTTTATATCAAGTTTCGACTTGTGGTAAATTATATTATACTAAAATATCTTTGACAAGATGGTCATCTTAACATTTCCATGAAATAGTTATGTATACTTAAGTCATTAGTTAATTCTGGATGAAATGCGGTAGCCAATAGTCTGCCTTCCTGAACCATAACGATGTGTTCCTTATGGCAGGCCATAATACGCGCCTCACCCCAAACCTTCTCTACGTAAGGGGCTCTGATGAACACTCCCTTGCAGGAACCAATGCCTTCTACTTTTAATTCGGTTTCAAAGCTATCCACCTGACGACCGAATCCATTTCTCTTTACACTAATATCCATCAGGTTCAACTGAACCTGATCCATTTCTACGATTTCACGTGCTAAAAGAATCATTCCTGCACAAGTTCCCCATACAGGCATTCCTTCAGCGTTGCGGGCCTTAATCTTTTCATCCAGCCCATAAGCCTTCATTAGTTTGCCAATAGTGGTACTTTCGCCTCCGGGAATTATTAGTCCTTCTATTTCATCCAGATCTTGTACGGTGCGCACCTGCCGGGGCTGAGCTCCACATCTTTGCAGAGATTGCTCATGCTCAATAAACGCCCCTTGTAAGGACAGAATCCCTACTTTTTTACCAGCCACGATCCTGCATCCTATCTTCGGGTTTAATAGAAAGAATATCAATTCCAGACATAGCTTCTCCCAAATCTCTTGATACTTCAGCCAGAACGGCTGCATCTTTAAAATAGGTGGTTGCGGCTACTATTGCTTTAGCTCTGCGGGCGGGATCCCCCGACTTAAAAATACCTGAACCCACAAAAATTCCGTCGCAGCCTAATTGCATCATCAAGGCAGCATCAGCAGGGGTTGCTATACCTCCGGCAGCAAAGTTAACCACCGGCAGTTTTTTAAGCTTTGCAACCTCCAATACCAATTCATACGGTGCTTGCAGCTCCTTGGCCGCGGTCATCAATTCCTCTACAGGCAAGTTGCACACCCAGCGAATTTCATCATTTACCTGGCGGATATGCCGAACTGCCTCTACGACATTACCGGTTCCCGGTTCTCCTTTGGTACGAATCATAGCTGCACCTTCACCAATGCGGCGTAAGGCTTCCCCAAGGTTCCTGGCCCCGCAGACAAAAGGCACCTTGAAACTATGTTTATCAACGTGGTATTTATCATCTGCAGGTGTAAGTACTTCGCTCTCATCAATATAATCTGCACCCAACGACTCCAGTACCTGTGCTTCCACAAAATGTCCAATCCGGCATTTTGCCATTACAGGTATGGTAACCGCCTCCATAATTCTCAGAACGACGGTGGGGTCAGCCATACGTGCTATGCCTCCGGCAGCTCTTATATCGGCAGGGACTCTTTCCAATGCCATAACTGCACAGGCCCCCGCTTCTTCAGCTATCTTGGCCTGTTCCGGTGTGGTTACATCCATAATAACCCCACCTTTTAGCATTTGCGCGAGCCCCGACTTTACATTAAATGTTCCTGTTTCTACCATTACCATATCCCTCCATAATCGCTAGTAAGTCACTTGAAATCGTTTCCTTGTTTATTCTTCTTTTTCGGTTTTAAATCTGGCTACTGCCGCAACCCGGTCACTTTCTGACGTTTTCATCAGAACTACACCCCGAGAATACCTTTTCTGGATAGAAATATCTCCAGTTTCAAGTCTTATAATATTTCCTTCGCTGGTGAGTATGACCAGCTCCTCACCCTCAACAACTATCTTAAATCCTACTATGGGTCCATTTTTTGAATCAACGTTGATGGTTTTTAATCCTTTTCCGCCCCGGTTCTGGTTTTTAAATTCTGCCAGAGGCGTCTTCTTACCATACCCATTTTCAGTTACCATGAACGCTTCGGCTCCGGTACGATATTTATCCACACCTATTACGAAATCATTTTTTGCCAGATTTATACCTTTTACCCCGGCAGCTGTTCGTCCCATGCTTCTTACCTGCTCTTCGGGGAACATGATCGACTGTCCTCGCGAAGTGACCAGCATAATCCGGTCTTGTCCATCTACTCTTAATACCCCTACCAGTTCATCTCCTTCTGCCAGGTTAATAGCAATAAGGCCGTTTCTTCTGATATTTTCAAAAGCAGATAAGGTTACTTTCTTTATAATCCCCTTTTTGGTGACCATCATCAAGTGCCGCTTCTCGTCAAAGGTTCGTGCTGCCACGATAGTGCTTACCTTTTCACCAGGCCTTAGTTCCAAGAAATTAACCAGTGCCTGCCCCTTGGCTTGACGTGAAGACTCCTGTATCTGATAGGCTTTTGCACAAAAAGCTCGTCCCTGATTGGTAAAGAACAGGATATTTGCCAGTACTCCTGTTACCAGAATGTCGTTGGCAAAATCTTCCGCTCGTGTGTTCGTCGAGCTTATCCCCTTGCCTCCTCGTTTTTGAGACTTATATGTATCAAGGGGCTGCCTTTTAATATACCCGCGGTTGCTGAGAGTAATAACTACTTCATGGTCTTCAATAAAATCTTCCTCGTCAAAATCTGAATTATCACCACTTATTTCAGTTCTTCTTTTATCTCCGTATTTAGTCTTTATATCATCCAGGTCTTCCTTGACCATAAGCAAAACTCTTTCCGGACGAGCCAATATGTCTTCGTAATCAGCTATCTTAAGTAGTAATTCGCGGAATTCTTCTTCCAGCTTGGCTCTTTCCAAACCTGTTAATTGGGCTAAGCGCATATCTAAAATAGCATTGGCCTGAATTTCGCTCAGACCAAATCTGGTGATCAGTGCATTGCGCGCCACTTCCCGATTCTCAGAGTTCCTTATCAGGCTGACTATTTCATCAAGATTATCAATGGCTACCTGCAGCCCTTCTAAAATATGCTTGCGGTTGTTAGCCAGTTTTAACTCATGGGTAGTTCTTCTCGTAATTACTTCCTGGCGGTGTCCGACATATTCATGCATCATCTGCTTGAGGTCAAGTACCTGGGGTTGTCCATTAACCAGACTAAGCATGATAACTCCAAAGCTGTCTTCCAATTGGGTATGTTTGAAAAGCTTATTCATAACGATGTTCGCATTTACATCACGGCGAACCTCAATGACTATTCTAATCCCATTTCTATCAGATTCATCCCTCAGGTCAACAATACCGTCTATTTTCTTATCACGCACCAGCTCGGCAATTTTTTCAACAACCCGAGCTTTATTTACCTGGTACGGGATTTCAGTAATAATAATGGCGTTGCGCCCACCCTTTTTTTCCTCTATGGTATAGCGTGATCTTATTTTAAGGCTCCCCCGTCCCGTTGTATAAGCCTGTCTAATTCCTCGGGTACCCATAATTCCAGCTGTCGGAAAATCCGGTCCGGGAACAACAGTCATAAGTTCATCAATGGTAACTTCAGGATTATCTATAACCATTTTTATACCATCAACTATTTCTCCCAAATTATGAGGAGGAATATTGGTAGCCATTCCCACGGCTATTCCGGAAGACCCGTTTATCAATAAGTTAGGTATCCGGCTGGGTAAAACCTGGGGTTCTTCTCTGGTATCGTCGTAGTTGGGGCGCCATGCCACCGTATCTTTATCTATGTCTTTCAACAGTTCCCCTGCTATTTTGGCCATCCTGGATTCTGTGTACCTCATAGCCGCTGCAGAATCTCCGTCGATAGAACCAAAGTTTCCATGCCCATCCACCAACGGATAACGCATAGAAAACTCCTGTGCCATCTTAACCATCGTCTGGTAAATAGCTGAATCACCGTGGGGATGATATTTTCCCATTACTTCACCGACGATATTGGCCGACTTCTTATGGGGTTTATCGTGGGTCATGCCCTGGTCATAAAGTGCATACAAAATACGGCGGTGCACGGGTTTAAGTCCATCCCTGACATCTGGCAGTGCACGCGATACGATTACGCTCATGGAATATTCCAGAAAAGATTTTTTCACTTCTTTTTCTATGTCTATTGGTATGATCTTGCTAAATAGGTTCTCCTGTCCCAAAATAAATTACCCCCTAAATATCCAGGTTGGCTACGTATTTGGCATTGGCATTTATAAACTCTTTGCGAGGTTCCACATTATCTCCCATCAAGTCGGAGAATACTTCATCGGCTTGAATAGCATCATCAATTGTTACCTGCAAAATGGTGCGATTATCAGCATTCATCGTTGTTGACCAAAGCTGCTCGGGATCCATCTCTCCCAAGCCTTTGTATCTTTGCACCGACCACTTCTTGTCTGTCTGGTTCACAAACCCGTTCATATCATTTTCATTGTAGAAATAGTGAACCTCTTTACCTCTTTTTAAACCAAATAGAGGCGGCTGGGCTATATACACATAGCCATTTTCTATCAATTCCCGCATGTAGCGATAGAAGAAAGTCAGCAGAAGAATCCTTATATGGGAGCCGTCCACGTCAGCATCGGTCATGATAAAAAGCTTGTGATAACGGGCCTTCTTAATGTCGAAATCTTCCCCTATACCCGTGCCCATTGCGGTTATTAGATTACGAATCTCTTCGCTGGATAAAACCCTATCCAGGCGTGACTTCTCAACATTCAAAATTTTGCCTCTTAAGGGCAGTATGGCCTGATAGGTCCGATCCCGGCCCTGCTTGGCTGAGCCACCGGCTGAATCACCTTCAACTATAAATAGTTCTGACTGAGCAGGATCGCGGTTACTGCAGTCAGCCAGTTTCCCTGGCAAAGAGGTTGATTCCAGCGCGCTCTTACGCCGGGTGAGTTCCCTGGCTTTCCGAGCTGCTTCCCTGGCACGCCGCGCTGAGATGGCCTTCTCTAACAGCTTTTTGGCTGTAGTCGGGTGTTCATTTAGATAATCGTCAACGCTTTCGTAAACAGCACCGTCAACTACGCCCCTGATATAAGTGTTGCCCAATTTTGTTTTGGTTTGACCCTCAAACTGAGGATCTTTAACCAGCACCGAAATTACTGCTGCAACACCCTCTCGGATATCTTCCCCAGCCAAATTAGCTTCATTCTCTTTAAGGATATTATTCTTTTTAGCATATTCGTTAATAACCCGTGTTAGGGCATTCTTAAAGCCGGTCTCATGGGTTCCGCCTTCTTGAGTACGGATATTGTTAGCAAATGAATAGATGTTTTCACTGTAGCCGCTGTTGTACTGCAAAGCTACCTCAACTACCACATCATCTTTTTTAACCTCAAAATAAATGGGTTCTGTATTTACTACTTCTTTACTCTTGTTAATATAGACCACAAAGTCCTTCAGCCCGCTCGAATTAAATTCTTTCCGGAATACTTCTTCCTGCCGCGCATCGTTGAATACGATATGTAATCCTTTATTGAGGTACGAAAGTTCCCGTAATCGTTGTATAAGTATATCTCTGTCAAAAACTGTTTCCTCGAATATCTCAGGATCGGGGAAAAAATGAATGGTAGTTCCTTTTTCATCAGTTGCATCCAGGGTTACTAACCCATTTACAGGTTTACCTCTTTCATAATCTTGTTTATAGGTATGCCCGTCCCGCCGAACAATAACCTCCATGCATGATGACAGTGCATTTACCACCGATAGGCCAACCCCGTGCAGTCCCCCTGATATTGTATATCCGCTGCCACCAAATTTTCCACCGGAATGCAAAGTTGTCATAATCACTTCTATCGCAGGTATGCCCATTTGGGGGTGTATATCTACCGGTATTCCACGCCCATTATCTCTGACAGTAATACTATTATCAGCATTGATGCTGACTTCGATTTTATCACAGTACCCGCCTACCGATTCATCTATACTATTGTCTACAATTTCGAAAACTAGATGGTGAAGCCCTTTAGGCCCAGTTGATCCAATATACATACCCGGTCTCATGCGTACCGCTTCCAGCCCTTCAAGTACCTGTATATCAGACGCATTATACCCGTTCTCTGGTGTTTTCAAGAATTAGCCCTCCTTATGGTAATGAATAGCTCGCTTATAAAGAGTATTGGAAGATATGGGTGATAAGTAAACTTTATCATCACATACTATTAAGGCCTTTTTTTTATCAAATTTACTGATATTAATCAGCCTTTTCTCCATTTCTGCGATTTCTATTATGTCTCTTAAATCATCCGATATCGGTTCTTCAATGTTTATTATAGCAATTACGTTGTCGCCAGATATTACCTTATCATTTCCCAAATGTAAATACATATCTATGGCTCCTTTCGAAACAAACAGCCTTCTTTGACCACAAAACTTGATTCATTTATTTTATCGATATTTTCAATGTTTACGGAAGTAAGAAAAGTTTGAAATTTTGCTTCCTGCAAGTGCTTAATAAGCTGACTTCTCTTCCCTTCATCCAATTCAGCCAAGACTTCATCAAGCAGAAACACCGGATAAAACTCATTAAGCTTATAGAAGGTATACATTTCTGCTAATTTTAAGCTTATCGCCATGTTTCTCTGCTGGCCCTGTGAAGCAAAGGTGCGCGCCAGGCGCCCATCCTGATAGAAATTAATATCATCCAAATGTGGTCCCACTAAAGTTTTTCTTCTTTTTATTTCGGCACTGAGATTTTCTTCAATATGGTTTCTTAAAGCTTTCTGTAAAACATCCATATTGATTTTATCACTATCTATGGTAAAAGATAGCGCATATCTAATTTTTAATTCATTCTGCCCCTGATTTATCTCTTGATAAACCGGTCTGGTTATTTCATCCAGAATATTAATGAAATTTATACGTTGAATTATTAAACGCGCAGCATTCTCAATAAAAAGGTCATTAATAATCTTAAACGACTTTCCTATAGTTTGCTCTTTTTTTAGTAAAAAATTCCTTTTCTTAAGAATAGTAGAATAGTTATCAAGATTATAAAGGTACTCTCCAGATAACTGTTTAAGTATAAAATCTAAAAAAGCTCTCCTTTTCCCCGGTGATCCTTTGATGAGAAAAAGATCATCTGGAGTAAAGAGAACGACTCGTAATCTGTCTTTATGACTCTGCGTACTCTTTTTATTATTAATCATAGCTGTCTTTGAACTGTTAAGCTGGTATTGGAGACTGGCTTCCAGCGAACGTCCGGAAATATTATAATTGCAGCTTATAACATATCCAGACGCTTCATAGTTTACCAGATTTGCATCTGTAGCCTTACGAAAAGAATTACCTGCCGCCAGTAAGAAAATAGATTCCAAAAGATTGGTCTTCCCCTGAGCATTATCTCCAACGAAAATATTTAAACCAGGCGAAGGATTATATTCTATTTTTTTTAGGTTGCGGAAGTTTTTAACCTGTAATTTATTTATTTTCAAATAGAACAGGCACCCTTCCTTAGTTGTTGGTACGCATAGGTACTAATATATATAGATAATTCTCCTTTTCTGGATTTTTAATCAAGGCCGGGCTTAGAGAACCTGACAGTTTAATAATAATACTATCGCACTCTGTTTCGAATATTTTAACGGCATCCAGAAAATAATTAGTGTTAAAGGCTATTTTTATATCCTGCTCTCCCTCTATTTGAATTTCATCAATAATTTCAGATATTTCTCCCATGCTTTCTGAATATGAATTTAAGAGAGCTTCGTTTTCCTGTAAAGAAAATTGAACATGTTGAATCTGAAATTTATCGTCAGTAGGCATTATTTTTGCTCTTCCTAAACTGGAAGCCAGTATATGAGTCTTAATATTTAAATCGGTACTGAAAGAAGAAGGTATAACCGTTTCATAATTCGGATATTGTCCTTCAATTAAACGAGACAAAAGTATGAAATTTTCTTTATAAAAAATAACGTTATTTTCTGATAGGGCGATATCTATTTTTTCCGAACTATCATCTAAAAAACGCAGTAATTCATTTACTGTTCTTATAGGGATGACGAATTTTAGGGGGTCTAAATCTTTTTGTTCAAGAGTATATGTATAGTAGGCCAGTCGATGCGTATCAGAAGCTATTATTTTAAGAATTCCATCATCAAGTACATCAAAAAGAACCCCGGTGAAAACTTGACGGAAGTGATTGGCAGCAGCAGCGAAAGATGTTTTTTTAAGGGCCTCTTTAAGAATGTCCTGGGGAACAGAAAAACGATATTCCATTTTACTAATAGGTAATTCGGGATAGTCACGTTCCTGATATATATTTATTCGGCTTGATGAACGGCCATAACTAATGTTGAGACGTGATGTTTCCTGGTTTAATTCAAAGGAAATTATTGTATCTGGTAAAAGTTTTATAAAGTCAGAAAAATAATTGGCATTAACCAATACGCTGCCTTCTTCTATTATATCAACATTGGTGGTTGAGGCCTTGATTCCTATTTCCATATCGGTGGCTGTCATAGTTAATCCATTATCATGAGATAATTTAATAAGCAGCCCAGACAAGATGGGAATGGTATTTTTATTTGAGGCTGCCCGGTGTACTAATGTAGTAAGGGTAGATATTTCTCTTTTTTCGATGGTAAACTTCATTTGCTTTACCCCCATTTTTTTATTATTTATTAATTAATAACAGATAGTAGTAATAACAGTAGTAGTGTGCAAAATGTGTACAAGCATCTCTATAGCTCAATACACAACGGCTGAGAAGGGTGGACAAGCTTGTTAATAAAACCCCTAATTAAAGGCTTGCCCTGGGGTCTATTTGTTTACAAATTTTTTCTAAGGTTGCGTATAAGACTTGATCTACAGACGCTTCTTTTTCTATTTTCTCGACACCATGCATTACAGTGGTGTGATCTCTTCCTCCGAACTGGTCACCAATTAGAGGAAAGGAAGCATCTGTCATTTTTCGGCATAGGAACATAGCAACCTGCCTTGGATAGACAAGTTGTTTATTTCTCTTTTTAGATAGTAATTCGGTTATATTAAGACCATAGTATTTGCAGACTTCTTTTTGGATGCATTCTATGGTTATTTTTTTGGGTTGAGGAGGAGGCAGTATATCCTTCAATGCTTCTCCGGCAGTTTCCATATTTAAGGGCCGATCATTTATGGTTGCGAAAGCCACAACCCGTACCAGAGCGCCCTCCAGTTCCCTTATATTAGAATCAATATAATTAGCTATGTAATCAAGAATATCGTAGGGAACATTCAACTCTTCTGACTGTGCCTTTTTACGCAAAATAGCAATTCTGGTTTCAAGGTCAGGTATTTGGATATC
>Ga0209639_1002530_pt1 | contig 14033 bp, 16 predicted proteins | sample EPASupsiteHSE605_FD_187268 | JGI IMG/M metagenome (GOLD analysis project Ga0209639, IMG submission 187268) | Bioremediated contaminated groundwater from EPA Superfund site, New Mexico - Sample HSE6-05 (SPAdes) (version 2) | ecosystem: Environmental > Aquatic > Deep subsurface > Groundwater >...
CTGGGGCAATTCCGATAATATTAAACTTGGAGAGTGGGTGCTGGCTGTTGGAAATCCGTTTAATCTCACATCAACAGTTACAGCAGGTATTGTAAGTGCTAAAGCCAGAAATATTAATATTTTAGGCAAAAACACTACTGAGAGTCCAATTGAATCATTTATCCAGACAGATGCCGCTGTTAATCCGGGAAACAGTGGTGGGGCATTAGTTAATACTCAGGGCGAATTAATCGGCATCAACGCTGCAATTGCATCTAATACGGGAGCTTACACAGGCTACTCTTTTGCCATTCCGGTAAATATAGCCCGAAAAATAGCTGAAGACCTTGCAAAATATGGCATTGTTCAGCGTGCATACCTGGGTGTTTCAACAGCAGAAGTTGATCAAAACATTGCATCAATCAAGGGAATTGACAAACTTAAAGGAGTATACGTAGGAGCTGTAACGCCAAATGGCTCAGCACAAAAAGCCGGAATTACTGAAGGAGATATTATTCTTTCCATTAACGGAAAAGCGGTAAATTCAAACTCTGAAATGTTGGAGATATTGGCACAATATCGTCCCGGAGATAAAATAGTTGCAACAACTGAACGAAATAACAAACAAAGTGATATTTCTATTGTTCTACAGAATCAAGATGGTCAAACCAAACTGGTTACAAAAGAAGAGCAACAAAAAACAACTTTACTTGGAGTTACACTGGAAGCTCTCAGCAAAGAAGAACTAAACAATACAGGATTAAACAATGGGGTGATTATTCGCGCAATTGATAATTCTCCATTGTTGAATGCCGGAATACGAAAGAACTTCATCATTACAGGTGTGGATAAAACTCCGGTTAAAACGGCATCAGATGTAAAAAATTTATTGAATCGTAAAGGGAAGAGACTAGTAACGGGAACATACCCCGGCGACTGGCGTAATTATTATTACGTTGTAAGTATACCATAATTAGCGTTCTGAATATTTTGGTTTTGATCGCTTATTGTTGTACTTTTGCAAACCCTTTTATGTTTACGGCTCAATCTTTTGAAAGTCAATAAATAATAATTACAATATCGGTTTATGAGGCAGTTAAAGATTACAAAGTCCATTACCAACCGCGAAACCGCTTCGCTTGATAAATATCTTCAGGATATCGGCAAGGAAGAACTTATTACTGCAGAGGAGGAAGTTCAACTTGCGCAACGTATTAAAGCAGGCGATCAAAAAGCATTGGAGAAACTTACCCGTGCAAATCTTCGTTTCGTAGTTTCGGTGGCTAAACAGTACCAGAATCAGGGTTTAAGTCTCCCCGACCTTATCAACGAGGGAAACCTTGGCTTGATTAAGGCTGCAAAAAGATTTGATGAAACCCGTGGTTTTAAATTCATCTCATATGCCGTTTGGTGGATTCGCCAATCTATTCTTCAGGCTTTAGCCGAACAATCACGTATTGTTCGTTTACCGTTGAATCAGGTTGGGTCTTTAAACAAAATCAAAAAAGAGAGTTCAAAGCTGGAACAACGCTATGAACGTACTCCTTCGGTTGATGAATTGGCTGATTCTCTGGATATGCCTAAGGAAAAAGTTGCGGAAGTTTTAAACATTACCACCCGCTACGTATCTATGGATGCTCCTTTGGTTCAGGATGAAGAAACTAATTTTATTGATGTTTTTGTTTCAGAAGATAGTCCAACTACCGACAATACTCTTTTGAAAGAGTCATTAGCCCGTGAAATTGAACGTGCATTGGCTACACTTACCGAAAAAGAACGTGACGTCATCAACCTTTTCTACGGAATTGGTATGAGCCACGGTTTAACACTTGATGAAATTGCTGCAAAATTTGACCTTACCCGCGAACGCGTACGCCAAATAAAAGAAAAAGCAATCCGTCGCTTAAAAAATACTTCACGTAGTAAACTCTTACGCGCATACTTAGGAGAATAATTTCTCATCGAGAAAATAAAAAAGAGGCCGCTTCGTTTAGCGGTCTCTTTTTTTATTACCTTTGAAATCCAGGAAATAGTATAGTCGTTTCTTGGATAGTTTTGATTTACAAAACTGATTTTCAATCCAGTAAATATCCCTGTACCATTTCTTTGTTCATCGTTTCGATGCGTTTTCGTGGAGAAAAAAGAGCATCGAAGGGGTTTTTATTTTTTTATATATACTGAACGTTATGAACATAAACTGGCTGTCAAAAATTAAAAAATGGGAAATTATGGTGATGACTATCATTATTCTGACGGCTATTATTGTAATCGTTCACAAAACTATTTTACCCAACTTGGCAAGCTACGATAGAATTAGAATTAAGTATACTGAATTTGCTTGCATAATTCTGACATTAACGGGTAGTTATCTGATAAAAAATTCCGGATTTGAGATAAAAATTAATCTTCCCGGTAAAAAGGAAAAACAAAACGACAAAGGAAACAATCAAAACAATCATAAGCAATGTTAAACACCAAATACATTTTTGTAACAGGAGGCGTTACGTCTTCTCTGGGAAAAGGTATTATATCAGCTTCACTGGCTAAATTATTGCGAGCCAGAGGTTTTCGCGTTACTATTCAAAAACTCGATCCATACATCAATGTTGACCCGGGTACGCTCAACCCGTATGAACACGGTGAATGTTATGTAACAGAAGACGGAGCTGAAACAGATCTGGATTTAGGTCATTATGAACGTTTTACAAATACGCCTACTTCACAGGCCAATAATGTAACCACAGGTAGAATCTATCAGGCTGTTATTGAAAAAGAACGTCGTGGCGATTACCTGGGTGAAACAGTTCAGGTTATTCCTCATATCACTGATGAAATTAAATATCGCATCAAGCTTTTGGGAAATAATGGTAATTTTGATTTTGTAATTACCGAAATTGGCGGAACTGTTGGTGATATTGAATCACTTCCATATATTGAGGCTGTTCGTCAAATGCGTTGGGAACTTGGTCACGACTGCGTGGTTATTCATCTTACATATATTCCATACCTTGCAGCAGCACAGGAACTTAAAACAAAACCAACTCAGCATTCCGTGAAAACAATGCTGGAACAGGGAGTTCAGCCCGATATTATAGTTTGCCGTACAGAAAAGCCACTTTCCGAATCTATTCGTCAGAAAATTGCACTTTTCTGTAATGTTGATGTTGCAAGTGTGATCGAATCAATTGATGCAAAATCAATTTACGAAGTTCCTATCCTGATGAAAGAAGAAAAGCTTGATATTCAGGTGATGAAAAAAACGCAGGTACCTATAACTGAAGAACCAGACCTTACTCTTTGGGAAGAATTTCTTTTTAAATTAAAAAACCCCATCCACGAAGTAAACATTGCGCTTGTTGGAAAATACGTCGAATTAAAAGATGCATATAAATCTATCAGTGAAGCATTTATACATGCAGGAGCATCGCAGCAATGCAAAGTAAATGTAAAGTTAGTTCATTCTGAAAGCGTTAACGAGCAAACCGTCGAAGAAAAGCTAAGTGGAATACACGGAGTTCTTGTAGCACCTGGTTTTGGTGAACGGGGATTTGAAGGTAAGATTATTGCTATCCGCTATGCTCGTGAAAATAAAATCCCTTTTCTGGGTATTTGTTTAGGAATGCAGTGTGCTGTAGTTGAATTTGGTCGTAATGTATTAGGATTTAAAGATGCAAACTCTACAGAAATGAACCCAAAGAGCGAGTATCCTGTAATTGACATCATGAAAGACCAAAAGAAAATCTGCAGCAAAGGAGGAACCATGCGCCTGGGTGCTTATCCTTGCAAGATAAAAGACAAGACTTTAGCTTCTGCTATCTATAAAACTACAGATATTAGCGAACGTCATCGTCATCGTTACGAGTTCAATAACAAATACATTGATGCATACGAAAATGCCGGAATGATTGCTTCGGGAATAAACCCTAAAGACGATCTTGTTGAAATGATTGAATTAAAAAATCATCCATGGTTTGTTGGAGTTCAGTTTCATCCGGAATATAAAAGTACCGTAGCAAATCCTCATCCACTCTTTGTAAACTTTGTTAAGGCTGCAATTGACAAAAGTGGTAACTAAGACTTACAAGGAGGCTTTCAACATAGGAAACCTCCTTTTTTATGATTAATCGAAAACAAATACCTTTGCCTGAAAACAAATACGATGTTTCATTTTTCTGAAATTATTATATATTACTTTTCAGGAACAGGAAATTCTGCCAATGTTGCTCGCTGGATATCAGAAATAGCTAACAAACAAGCTATTTCCGTAAAAATCAAAAACATTGCCCATATTGACCGATTAAACATTGAATCCCATTCTGAAAACAGTTTAATCGTTTTCACATCACCAGTACACGGATTTAATTATCCTCCGGTAATGCTTAATTTTATATTACGCTTTCCAAAAGGGAAATGTAATATTCTGCTGATGAATACCAGAGCCGGAATGCTGATTGGCAAGTGGATTACACCCGGACTTTCCGGCATAACATTCTATTTATCAGCGTTAATCCTAAAGCTTAAGGGACATGCTATCACAGGAATGATTCCTATTGATATGCCTTCCAACTGGATTTCGGTTCATCCGGGTTTAAACAATAAAACCATTGAATACCTGCATGTTAAAAACAAAATCAGAGTTCAAAAACATATTACAAAGGTTTTGTCAGGAAAAAATAATTTCATCGCTGTTCGTGAAATCATTCAGGATCTGTTGATTTCACCCATATCACTTGGATATTATTTTGTTGGGCGATTCATTATTTCTAAAACCTATTTTGCTTCATCAGACTGTAACCAATGTGGATTATGCATTAAAAGCTGTCCGGTTAATGCAATTAAAGAAGTTCAAAGTCGCCCTTATTGGACTTTTCACTGCGAAAGCTGTATGCACTGTATGAGCTATTGCCCGAAAAAAGCAATCGAAACGGCTCATGGTTTTGTAGTAGCAATCATTCTTATTTATTCTATTTTACTCCTTCCGTTTATTTACGTTCATTTGAATCCTGAGCTCTTTTTTATCAAAAACGAATTCATCAGATTTCTTTTTGAGTCATCTATATTTCTCATTTTAATATGGTTAAGTTATTACATACTTCATTTTCTTTTGCGTTTCAAATTATTTGAACGATTCATTGTTTATACTTCGCTTACCAAATTTAAGTTTTGGGGAAAACGATACAGAGCGTTGAACATTTAAATATAATTTTGTTACGCTATCCAATAAAATACGATCAGGTGCGTTTTGTTAAAAAATGTTAATAAGGTTATTTTCTAAAAAAGAAAGACTTATCCATTTTCAATCTCTTAATTAACGCCTAATTCCCTAACGTATGAAAACCCTGAAAGTATTGTTGATCCTTAGCGGAACACTTTTAATTGCTGCATGTAATAACAAATCTGAAGAAACATCCACCAAGCATCTTGTTTCAAATTCACAAGAAAGTTTATCTAACACCCCGGTTGTAACTGAGGAGAATAACTCTGATTCAACAATTTCTTCTTCCTTATATGTCAATTCTTCGGCTGCAGTTGAAAAAAATAATGATCCAAAACGCAAGTTTATTCGTACTGCAGAATTAAAATTCAGAGTAAAAAATGTGATGAACAGCACATATCAAATTGAAGAAGTAATTCAAAAAGAAGGTGGATTTGTGGCATTCACAAATCTATCTTCAAACGTTGATTATATTGATACGAAAAAAATCAGTGCAGACAGCATACTCGAAACCATGCATTATACCGTCAGTAACATTATGACTCTCAGAATTCCGAATACGAAACTGGATACAACTCTCCGACAAATTGCCAAGCTGATTGATTTTCTCGACTATCGTATTATTAAAGCAGAAGATGTTGCACTGGTAATTGAATCTAATGAAAATACAATAAAACGTGCAGAAAAAACAGAATGGATCTATAATTCTTCACAAAACCCAAACGTAAGAAAAAAAGGACTATCGTATGAAAAAGTTATTGAACAACAAGAGCTTGCAGACGCTGCAACATTCAACAATAAATCGCTTTATGACCAGATTCATTTCAGTACAATTGAATTAAATATCTATCAACGAAGTACAATCCAGCGTGAATTAATTGCCAATGAACACAATCTCAATGAATGGAACCCTTCTTTGGGTAGTAAAATACTCGACTCTCTTTCACTTGGATGGACAATACTGGAGGTAATTTTCCTCTTCTTATTAAAAATATGGGCATTAATCGCTATTGGAGTTGTCTTTCTTATCTTTTGGAGAAAATTCAGCCGACAAGCTCATAAGTAACCAAAATACCTATAGCAAAAACCGTTAATTCCACAACCCAATTAACGGTTTTTGTTATTTTTACTTCATGAAATCAAGCCTCTATCTTATTTTTCTGTTTCTGTTGACAATAGCCTGTAAAAAGGAGAGTGAAGAAAATCAGCTATCACCAACTCCTGTTTTACCAAACCACATAGTTACAGGCGATACATCTTCAGAAAGCATCATTTATACCAGATTAAACCCTGCTGATACACTACGATGGATTCCTTTTACATCAAACGAAACCCGACAATTCGATATTGATAAAGATGGAATCAATGATTTTGAATTCAGACTTTACGGAACATCCAATCCAAACTCTACCTTAATTCTGAATACGTTGAAAAGTCTCAGTCAAAATGAAATTGTAGTTTCAGACACACTGGTTGCAAAAATTTCACCCGGAGTAAAAATAGATTCGACATTGCAATGGGGAAAATACTCATTGCTCTACTTCTACTCTTACAAAAATCTCGGATCAATTACGGATACAGCAGGTTTATGGAAAAACAGCTTTATGTACTATGCCGGAATCAGGTTAAACAAAAATCAAAATAGCAAATATGGATGGATAAAACTAAGCATTACTGAAGGAGAGCGCATTGTAATTCACGAATTTGCTATTTGTAAATAAGTTTGTTTCTATCATTTTAGCTTATGACGTTTCTAACTGAAAACAAGTCTGAAATTGAAGCACAAGATGCTGAATACGAAATTCTTTATATTAAAGGATCGAGAGTCAACAAAGTTATGTTAAGTTTTGTTGCAGCATTTGGAATCATTTTTTTCTATTTCCCATACTACTAACCATATATTTCAACCCAAGAAAGCGGTTTCCATTTTTCAAACATATTTGTTGTAATGATATTTTGGAGTGTTGCGTTCTTCTTTCTAAAGTTATTTTTATGGAATACTGCTGGAAGAGAGGTAATTAAATTATATCATCATAAAATTTCATACACATCTGATTACAAGCTATACAAGTGCAACTATATCGAAATCAACTGTGACAATATTGTGGTTGAAATGAAAAATGATCTTTCTTTTCTTAATCCGGTATCGCAATTAGAAATAAAAAACAATAATCAGGAAATAGAGACATCTTTAAATTCTTCACCTGTTGAAATTGCATTCGTATGCAAAAAAATCAACGACAAATATTGCATTGCAAACAAAAAAAATACGGATGACTCTGATTTTATCACCTTCAAATTTTTCAATAACTAACCAGTGTCGAAATAAGGTGATGCACAAATATCTCTCTGAAATACCTACCTTTGCAAAAGATATAATTCAGATTCAGGATGCTAACCAACAATGATATTTTAAAAAAATTACGTGTAGCGTTAAAGCTTCGCGACGATGATGTGATTCATATTTTATCGCTTGTAGATTTCAAAATTACCAAAGGTGAAGTGGGTGCTTTATACCGCTCACCCGATCATCCAAATTTTAAAGAATGCGGTGACCAGCTTTTACGTAACTTCCTCAATGGATTGATTATACATCTGCGCGGACCAATGGAAAACCAAGAATCTCTTCAGGAATTTAACGAAGAAAAAATCGTTAAAAAAAGTGATCAAAAAGAGCGCCCAAAGTTGAATATCAAGCTAAATCAGAAGCCGGAAGTTCGTCAATCACGACCTCGTATTCCTAAATCTTCATCCAATCGTGATCAATAATCAGAAACTATAAGTTCATGAATTTAATTGTAGAAGTCGGTATGCTGGCAAGGGAAAAAGCTGAGAATACCAATGATTTAAAAGATCTGAATCTCGTTTTTGAAAATCTAAATGACGTTTTATTTAAAAATCAACTTCCAGAAGTCTTTGAACCGGAAAATTTGAATCCTGAAGAGAGGCTTCGTTTAGAAATGCACGGTTTTGATGGGCTTCATTATCTTCGTCGTTTTGCTGCTTACATCTCCGAAACAGGATCAATTCCTGCTGAACCCGGAAACGAAGATGCTTCTGAAGATAAAATCCTGGCAAAATATTTTCGTAACTATTTTAAAATTCACACAAAACAATCACTTCTCACCCGTTTATTTTCCCGAAAAGAAGTGATAAAACCACGATTTTCACATATTATTGTTCATAGCGATTCTGAAGGATTCTATGTTCCGTTGGCCTTTGAGGATGTGATTCTTACCAACGAAAAAGTTATTCCAGGCGGAATGATTGGCTCTTCTTACCGTTTAAAAGATGAATGTGAAGAGTTGGCAAGACATCTGGAACTCAATCTGAACATACATCCGGATAGTGATGAAATTAAAAGTCTGATTCAGAGCCACGGTAAATCTGAGATAAAATGGAGGTATTTTGGAATTGAATCTTTTACCTGTATTCGGCTATACCATGCTGCATTAAAATCTATCGAATTACATAGTTGTATCACCTTTTCTTAGTTATTGCTCAATGCCAGAAACACAAAAAAATAATCCCCTGCACGGTAAAACACTCGAGTATATTGTAAATTACCTGGTAGCATTCTATGGATGGGAAGAGCTCGGAGGCAGAATCAATATTCGATGTTTCAACGAAAATCCTAGTATAAAGTCGAGTCTTACCTTTTTACGAAAAACACCTTGGGCTCGTATGAAAGTTGAAGATTTATATATCAAAGTTATGGACAAAGGGCATCCGGAAATTACACGAAAAAACAAATAATTTAACATCAAATGAGCGGAACCAAGCGCGAAAACATAAAGCCAGGACAAGAAGTTGCGATTGTATTAAAAAAAGATCAGCGAAGCGGCAATCTCACAGAAGGAATTGTAAAAGACATACTTACAAAATCGCCTGTACATCCACACGGCATCAAAGTAAGACTTACAGATGGTCAGATTGGAAGAGTGAAAGAGATTTTCAACGAAGAAATTTAATATTATTAAAAAGTAGATTAACTATACTTTATTAATGAATATTCCAAGTAATGGATTAGAGAAAAGTAAAGTTGGAAATTCTATATGTATGCGACCTTGAATTAACTCATATTAGGCAAATTTCACTACTATCTATTCTTTTTATTATGATCCTAGCAGACTATAGTATTTCAACCCTGTTTGCTTTAGCATTTTTTGCCTTCCTTGCAGGATTTATTGATGCTGTAGCCGGAGGTGGTGGTTTAATACAATTACCGGCCATGCTGGTTAATTTACCCAATACCCTCTTACCAACCATTTTCGGAACAAATAAAATAGCCGCACTTTCGGGCACTTCTATTGCTGCCTATCGCTATGGAAAGCGAATCAAATTCAGTTATCCTTTACTTTTAATTATTTCATTTTGGTCTTTTGTAGCTTCTTTTCTGGGTGCGAAAACGGTAAGCTTCATGAGTCCCAATATTCTGAAACCTATTGTTTTCGTCACATTGATTGCCATTGCTATTTATACATTTCTAAATAAAAATCTTGGTAGTGTAGAAACCAAACAACTTTCACTTCGTAAACAAATGATTTACGGCTCATTATTTGGTTTTCTAATTGGATTTTACGACGGCTTTTTCGGGCCGGGAACCGGAAGTCTGCTTTTGCTTGGGTTTGTGATGATTCTTGGATTTGAGTTTCTTCAAGCTTCCGCTTATTCTAAGATAATCAACTGTGTAACAAATTTTTCTGCATTGATCGTTTTTATTCGTCATGGAAATTTCATCCCTGTAATTGCCATAATTATGGCTATATTTAACATTACAGGAAATTACCTGGGAAGTCATATGGCACTTAAAAGGGGAAATAGCTTTATCCGTATCATTTTTTTGATTGTTGTCACCTTATTGATTATCAGATATGGATATGATGTTTTTATGACTTTTAAATTTTAAAGCACATCTTTTTCTTACATTTGCACTACATTAATACGATTTAAAGCCATGAATTTTACTACGACCGAAAATTTCATATTACTGGCACAACATCCTTCTAAAGGAAGATTCTTAATCAATGATATTTATCTGAATTATGGCTTAACAGGGGCTATCTTGCTCGATTTATCATTAAATGAAATAATTATTCTGGAAAACAAGAAACTTTGCCTAATAAAAGAATACACAGGCGAAAATAAACTTATTACAGAAATTTCAAAATTCATTCAATATTCGAAAAAACCCCGAAAGTTAAAAAACTGGATAGGAAAAATCGCAAACAAAGTACGCAAGAAAAAATGGCTGATGATACAACAACTAGCTGATAAAGGGTTGTTAAAAGTCGTTGACAAAAAATTTCTGGGTATTTTCTCTTACAAAAAGAATTATCTGATTGAAAAGAATTTACGCGACAATTTAATCCGAGACATTAAACACGCTGTTTTAAATCAGGAACATCTTACAAATGACATGCTGGTATTGATTGGATTAATTGAAGCATGCAAAATGCATAAAATTTTCAACGCAGGACGAAGTGAAACCAAAGAACTGCGGGAAAAGATGAAACAAATCATCAAAGAATGTCCGATTGCAGAAACGATCAAAGAGTCAATCATGGAAATTCAGGCAGCAATTATGGTATCAGTGATTGCAGCCTCGTCAGCCGCAACAATAAGCTCCAACTAATTAATTCCAAAAATCAGGAAATAAAAATAAATTCTTTCAAAAGAATTTTACAGGCGGGCGATGTGGTCGATTCCGCCTTTTACTTTTTGGTCAATTTCAACCAAGACCTCAGCTTCTAACGGAAGGAATAAGTCAACACGGGAACCAAATTTAATAAACCCCAGCTCTTCACCCTGATTAACATTGGTATTTTCTTCAGAGTAGCAAACAATACGACGGGCAACAGCACCTGCAATCTGACGAATCATAATACTTTGCTGACGATTATTTTCAACCAGAATAGAAGTCCGCTCATTCAATTCAGATGATTTAGGACACCATGCCACCAAATATTTTCCGGGGTGATGTTTTTTATATCGGACAGTGCCACTAATTGGATAGCGATTTACATGCACATCGTTGGGCGACATAAAGATAGAGACCTGAATACGTTCTTCATTCAAATACTCCTGCAAGCGAACTTTTTCGACAACTACAACATGACCATCAGCAGGGCATAACACAGCATTTTCGTCCAGTTTCAATATTCTGTTTGGTATGCGAAAAAATCTCACAATCAAAAAACAAAACACAGCTTCTGCTATCCAGAATAGAAAATGAAAGATTGTAATTTTAGGAAAAATCCAGACAGGAATAATACCAAGTACGATCAAAAGAATGGCTGAAACAATGATAATTTGGGTTCCTTCTTTGTGTAATTTCATTGGTTAGATAAATAAAAGAATATAAATTAAAACAAAAGGAATAGACATTAAAGCTGCATCAAAACGATCGAGAATTCCTCCATGACCGGGTAAAATTGTACCGGAATCTTTAATGCCTGCACTTCGTTTAAGTTGCGATTCTGATAAATCACCTAATGTCCCAAAAACAGTAATTATTACTGCAATTATCAGCCAGTTGTGCAGTTCTAATATTCCTGTAATCGTATACATTAAAAACGAAGTAATCAATGCAAAAGTAAGCCCGCCAATGCTACCTTCCCAGGTTTTTTTAGGTGAAATTCGCTCGTAAAGTTTATGCTTCCCAAGCCACATTCCTATTAGATACGCAAAGGTATCATGAGCCCACAAAATTACAAAAAAGCCTAATGTAAGCCATGGTTCAAACCCCTGAAGTACTAAATTTGGATTTTGAAAAAAGTTTATCGATGCAAAAGGGACTCCAACATATATGATACCCAATAAGGTAACTGCAATATTCTGAAACGGAGTTTCTGTATTTCGGAAAAGCTCCGACACAAAAACAAGAAAAAATGCGGGTAATATCAGAAGCAAATAAGCAAAGTTATCAAGCTCTCTACTGAAATAAACACCAGAAATAAATAAAAGTGCCGATAAAAGTGTACCTGTAATTTTCTGCGGTTTCAGATTAAGTTTCTCAACAATTTCATAAAATTCCCACGTTCCAAAAACAGTAAAAAACATAAACACAAAGGCAAAAAGCAGCGGATGAACAAATATTGCTGCAATCATAAGGGCTACGAAAAAAAAGCCGGTAATCATTCTTAGATAGATATTTTTCACGCTTCGTTTTTATTTATCATTATTTGTTTTGCTCTGAGCAAATCTAACGATCTCACTCTTAATTCTATCTCTCCAAAAAGATAAACAGAATCTCTTTTATTTACAATTACAGAAGGGATTTCTTCTTCTTCAAGCATTTCTTTCAACAGTAATAATTCAAACTCTTCCGTTACTGAACAGAGCAAAACCCATTCTTCATCCATATTTCTAAAGATCTTCAGAATCATCAATCAAAAACAGAAACAATGTTTTAGGACCATGAGCTCCAATTACGGTTGATTGTTCAATTGCAAGGGTTCTGCTTGGACCCGAAATAAAAGAGATAAAAGAGGGCATATTTTCGCCCAATGAACTCCTAATTTCTTTTAAAGCAGTCTTAATATCCGGAAATAGCTGAGATGTAAAGGCAACAACCACATGGTTTTCAGGCAAAATATTAAGAGATCTTCCACTTTTTTGTCGCGAGGAAACCATAATACTTCCCGTACGGGCAATAATAGCTTCACATTGCGTAACGGATGTTTTTCCTAAAGACACTTCATCACTCTTACCGAAAAAGACAATTCCAGTTTGACGAAACCATGACTGTATCAAATCATCCAACACTATTAATGGAGCCCAATGGTTTTGGACCATTAGCAGTTTAAAATTCTCAACAAAAGCACCTATATTTTCGCAATAAACAAATGCACCTCCATTAGCCGTGAAGTTTTCGGCAAATACTACATCAGCAGAATCTTCACAATCCGGAAAAACAGGAGAATCCATATCCAGATTTGGATAGGGATTCTCTGATTTATCAATCATCGCGTTTCTGATATTTTTCAGAATCTTTTCACGAGATGTACTTTCTTTCATTTGAAAAACTTATGCTATTGGCTTTTCTTCAGCCGTTGATTCAGTACTGGGGTCATTAAGCACAACGGCTTCCTGAATAGGTTCTTCCAGGTGATGAGAATCTTTGAATACTCTTTTCCCAAAAATTTGCTCCAAATCTTCACGGAAAATAACCTCTTTTTCAATCAATACAGCCGCCAATTTATCAAGTTTCTCACGATTATTAGTAAGCAGCTCAACTGCGCGCTGATACGCTCTTTCAACCATTTCCCGAACTTCTGAGTCAATCGTTTCGGAAGTCTTTTCACTGAATGGTTTGGTAAATGTATACTCTGATTGTCCTGAAGAATCGTAATAACTCAGGTTCCCAATCTTTTCATTCAATCCGAAATAGGCAACAATTGCAAATGCCTGTTTTGTTACTTTTTCCAAATCATTTAACGCTCCGGTTGACACCCTTCCAAACACAACTTTTTCGGCTGCTCGACCAGCTAAAGCAGCAGTCATTTCATCATACATCTGTTCTAAAGTAGTAATTTGGCGTTCCTCAGGCAAATACCATGCAGCTCCCAGTGATTTTCCACGAGGGACAATAGTTACCTTTACCAATGGATGAGCATGTTCGAGCAACCAGCTTATAGAAGCGTGCCCTGATTCATGATAAGCAATCACACGTTTCTCTTCTGCAGATATTATCTTACTACGTTTTTCCAAACCGCCAATAATACGGTCAATTGCATCCAGAAAATCTTGTTTTTCAACAGATTTTTTCCCTTTCCGAGCAGCAATCAAAGCAGCTTCGTTACAAACGTTCGCAATATCGGCTCCGGAAAATCCAGGG
>Ga0209639_1002535_pt1 | contig 14001 bp, 13 predicted proteins | sample EPASupsiteHSE605_FD_187268 | JGI IMG/M metagenome (GOLD analysis project Ga0209639, IMG submission 187268) | Bioremediated contaminated groundwater from EPA Superfund site, New Mexico - Sample HSE6-05 (SPAdes) (version 2) | ecosystem: Environmental > Aquatic > Deep subsurface > Groundwater >...
CCGACGGTCAGGCCTCCCTACCCTGCCGTCAAAGGTCTCTGGGGGAAACCGACCAATATTAACAACGTCGAGACTTGGGCCAATGTACCGTATATTTTACGGAATGGCGCAGACTGGTATACGCAATTCGGCACTGAAAAAAGCAAAGGCACCAAGATATTTGCTCTGACCGGCAAGGTCAATAACACCGGCCTGGTGGAAGTGCCGATGGGGATCACGCTGAGGGACATCATCTTTGATATCGGCGGCGGGATCAAGGACGGGAACCAATTTAAGGCTGTTCAGATCGGGGGGCCCTCCGGAGGCTGTCTGCCCGAGGAAATGCTGGATATTGAAGTCGATTATGATAATCTGACCGCCGCAGGAGCAATGGTTGGCTCAGGCGGACTGGTTATCCTTGATAATACGACATGTATGGTCGATATTGCCCGTTTTTTCTTAAGCTTTACCCAGAAGGAATCCTGCGGCAAGTGCACACCCTGCCGGGAAGGAACGAAGCGGCTTCTGGAAATCCTGGTCCGGATCACCAAGGGTGAGGGGCAAGCTGAGGACCTGAATACGCTGGAAAATTTGGCCAAGGTTATCAAACGGACATCACTGTGTGGTCTTGGTCAGACAGCCCCGAATCCACTGCTCGCAACACTGCGCTATTTCCGCCACGAATATGAAGCCCATATCTTTGAGAAACGGTGTCCGGCACATGCCTGTACCGCGCTGATGGAATATACGGTCGACAATGAAAAATGCAAGCGCTGCGGGCAATGTTCCAAAGTCTGTCCGGTCGGCTGCATCACCGGGGATAAAGAGACACCCTATGTGATCGATACGCAGAAATGCATTAAATGCGGGGCTTGTCTGAAAAAATGCAAATTTAATGCAATCACCTTAGCTTAGTATTTCAAATGGTTATCCAGATGAGCCTAGGAATGGCTGATCTGGTATTCGTTTATTTGAATGTCGAGTGATTTGTATTGTTTGCTTGGATGAAAAGTGAAAAAGGAGTGAGAGTGTGGAAAAGGTTCAACTCCAAATTGACGGAAAAACTGTATTGGCCTCAGCAAAATCTACGATTTTGGAAGCTTGCCGGAAAAACGGGATTTCTGTTCCGACACTGTGCCATGCTCCCGAACTGACGAACTGGGGCGCTTGCAGGTTGTGCATGGTCGAAGTAGAAGGCATGCGAAACCTGGCTACAGCATGTACGATGGAAGTACAACAGGGGATGGTCGTAAGGACTTCAACACCGGAAATTAGGGAAGCCCGCAGAATTATCCTGGAATTGATTTTAGCGAACCATGATATTGACTGCCTAACCTGCGAAAAGATGGGCGACTGCGATCTTTCCCGTTATGCCTATGAATATCAGGTTAAAGGAAATACTTTTCAGGGAGAGAAACGCTGCTCTGACCCGGATGACAGCAATCCGTTCATTTTTCGGGATATGAATAAATGCATTTTATGCGGCAAATGCGTGAGGGCTTGTGCCGAGATTCAGGTCAATAATGTTCTGGATTATTCCAAACGCGGTTTTGAAACCCAGGTCGGGCCTGCTTTTAACCTGCCGTACGGTGACTCGGATTGTGTATTCTGCGGCTCATGTCTGGCCGTTTGTCCGGTTGGCGCACTGACTGAAAAACAAATGATTGGCAAAGGACGTCCCTGGGAAATCAAAAAGGTTCGGACCACGTGTCCTTACTGCGGAACAGGCTGCAATTTTGACCTTAACGTCAAGGACGGCAAAGTGATCGGAGTAACCTCCAGTTCCGATGCACCGGTTAATGGCAGGGCACTGTGTGTGAAAGGACGGTTTGGATATGATACGATCCACAGTCCGAACCGCCTGCAAGCTCCGTTGATCAGAAAAGACGGTGAACTGGTCGAAGCGGACTGGGACGAAGCCCTTGATCTTATCGCAGAGAAATTCACGGCAATCAAGGCCGAAAATGGTCCTGATTCGCTAGGTGCTTTAAGCTCAGCACGCTGTATCAATGAAGACAATTACCTGATGCAAAAACTGATGCGCGCAGTGATCGGAACCAATAACATCGATCATTGCGCCCGGACCTGACACGCTCCCTCTGTGGCCGGTCTGGCCACTTCATTTGGCTCGGGAGCTATGACGAACTCAATTGGTGAAATACCGCATTCTAAGGTTATTTTTGTGATCGGTTCCAATACGACTGAAGCTCATCCCGTCATCGGCGGCAAGATCAAGCAGGCAGTACTCAATGGCTGCAGACTGATTGTGGCCGATCCGAGGGGAATCGAGCTGACCGGGTTTGCCAAAGTCTGGATGCGGCTGCGGCCCGGAACAGACATCACGCTGGTCAACGGGCTGATGCATATCATTCTGAATCAGGGATGGGAAGATCGTTCCTTTATTGAAAAAAGAACGGAAGGATATGAAGGACTGAAGGTGATCCTTCCCAAATATACGCCCGAGTATGTCAGCAGGGTTACCGGGGTTCAGGAGGAACTCCTTTATCAGGCCGCGGAGATCTATGCTACAGCCGAAAGTGCCCAGATCTTCTATACACTGGGCATTACCGAGCATATCACCGGTACGGACAATGTGATGTCCCTGGCCAACCTGGCCATGCTGACCGGCAATCTTGGCAAAGAAAATTCCGGCGTCAATCCGCTGCGGGGACAAAACAATGTCCAGGGAGCCTGTGATATGGGCGCGCTGCCGAACTTCTTCCCGGGATATCAGAAAGTAGAAGACGAAAAAGCAAGAGACAAATTTGAAAAGGTCTGGGGAGTACCTTTAAACCCGAACAAAGGGTACATGATCCCGGATATGTTTGAAGCCTCTCTTAAAGGGAAGCTGAAAGCAATGTATATTATGGGTGAGGACCCGGTTTCAACGGATGCGGATGCCCACCATGTACGCAAGGGGCTACAGGCACTTGACTTTCTGGTTGTCCAGGATATCTTCCTTACCGAGACAGCCAAACTGGCCGATGTCGTGCTTCCCGGCGTGAGCTACGCGGAAAAAACCGGAACATTTACGAATACCGAACGCCGCGTGCAAATGGTCAACAAAGCGGTTGAGCCTGCTGAAGGTACCAAACCAGACTGGCAGATTATCAGTGCCATTGCCAACAGAATGGGCTCTGATTTCAACTATCATTCAACGGCAGACATCATGAATGAAGTCTCTTCATTGGCACCGCAGTACGCGGGTATTTCGCACGAACGTCTCGGAACGCATGGCCTGCAGTGGCCGGTTACCTGTGAGACCCATCCGGGTACTCCAATCCTGCATATGGATGGCTGCACACGGGGCAACGGGTTGTTTATGCCAATTGAAGCCAGAGTTTCGGATGAGCTGCCGGATAAGGATTATCCTTTCCTACTCAGTACCGGCCGCAAACTGAGCCATTATAACATCTCGACGCGTTATTCAGACGTGTTAAGTGCTTATTCGGCAGAAGAATTTGCCGAGGTCAACCCTGAAGATGCCAGGAACCTAAATGTCTGTGACGGTGAGAAGGTCAGAGTCTCCTCACGTCGGGGCGAAGTGGAGACAAAGGTCAGGGTGACGGACAAAGTTCCGCCCGGAATGATCTTCATGACGTTCCACTATATGGATTCCCCGGTCAACGTTCTGACGAACGCAGCTTGCGATAAGGTCTCAGGTACGTACGAATACAAGGTGTGTGCAGTTAGAATTACGAAATAAAACAGTACAGGCAGTTACTAATTATTGCATCATCAAGGCAAATAGAATATGTATGAAAGGCAAAGAATACAAAAAATCGTCACCAACTAAAAAGTCTTCCTTCAGAGTTTGAATCTGAGGGAAGACTTTATTTTCTGTAGAAGGAAAGTCACAGACTTTTGATAAACATAAGCCTGTCACTCCTTGTCCGAGGCAGACATATATTGGTAGAGGAACAATGAGCAAAAGGGGTATCTTCATTGAAGGCAATAGCATTTGTTGATTACGAAAATATCTGGGAAGGCCTTCACGAATACGGCTATAGGCTGATGCCCGAGGAGTTTATTCAGCTCCTGGAGGACTATGTGGATCATATTGGAGTGGATCTAAAAGCCGTCTATTTGTATGCGAATTTTGACAAGGAAGAATTCTGGAGGACCCAAACTGCCTTTGAAAAGAAAAACATCTTCACGCGTCATGTCTATGGAAAAAATAACTATGTGAACACCGAAATCCGTGCAAATGCGGCGGATACGGAACTGATGCTGGAGGTTCAGGAAATTCTGGTGACCAGACCGAAAGCCGCAGAACTGTTTCTTTTATTTACAAGTGATGGCGATTTCCTGCCTATTATCCGAAGAATCCGTGCCTGGGGGAAAGAAGTCCGAATCATCGGTGTCAAAGACAAAATCAATCACTTGCTGATTCCTTACTGTGAAAGTCTGGATGTTTTCTTTAATCTTCTCAATAAGGATTCTGCCAAGTATATGCCGGTTGATGATTTTCCGACAGGAATCGAATTGATTGCTGAGATGCAGATGAGATTGCCCTATGTTGCTTCCACCAGGGCTCGGTCGTATTTAAGTACCAAGCTAGGAAGAACGGCCTCTGAAGTCAAAGATTTTATCCAGTACCTTTTGACGGAGAACTGCCTGATAGAAAAAGAATTCCGTGATCCAAACCTTGTCATCAAAAAGACCAAGATCTATTTGTTAAACCTGGTCAACCCATTGATCACAGAAATCCTGGGCAGTAATCTGACAGAACAGCTTGCAGCCCGTTACGCAAGATTGAGTTCAGAGATTGTTGAGAAGTAACGGAAGCCTGTCACCGATTGTCCTTTTTTCTCATAGGATATGGAAAAAAGGAAAGGTGTCCAATGAACGATCAGCTGCAAGAAATGTTGGCAATGCCCGGAGTCATAGGCTTTGGTAACGGGATTAAAGAAACCAATGGTCATCCGACGGGAACGGAAGCATTACTTGTTTTTGTCGAGAAAAAGATTCCCCGCTCGGAACTCAGGGACAATGAATGTGTACCAAATTTGATTAACAATATACTCACCGATGTAATCGAAATTGGGGAGATCTTTGCTCACAATGAAGCCAGCGATAGGCGCACAGCAGTACAAGGATTCGTTGTTTTCCTTCAAAATATCGTGGGGAATCTCGCGAAAAATCTCCCTAAAATCCTGCAGAAAAATCCGACCTTCAATTTTAATGCAAAAGCTACAGCTAAAGAAAAAATAAATGCCGGTGACTTTCTGAGTCTATGGAGATGGCTAATCAAAGAACGAGGTTCTTCGGCCGTCAGCAGGACTTCTTTGGTCAGACCTGCAGTTCCGGGTGTCAGTATTGGTCATTATCAGGGGGGAGCCGGAACCTTTGGAGCGTTAGTCTATGATCAAAAAAGCAGCCAGCCCCTGATCTTATCCAACAATCATGTCTTGGCAAATACGTCGATGATGAGTGATGCCCGGGCCTCAATCAACGATCTAATTACTCAACCGGCAGGAATAGATGGTTCAAATGAAGCTATCGGTTATCTTGCAAGGTATGCGGCATTAAATGTTTCCCCTAATCCGAATTGTGTGGACTGCGCTGTGGCCAAACCGGTAAGTGCCGCCGCTGTGAGCCCGGAAATATTGAAGATTGGTAAAGTTAAGGGTGTCACTGAGGCTGCATCCGGCATGACGGTAAAAAAATCAGGGAGAACTACAGGATTAACGATTGGCAAAATCAGAGCAATTAATTCAACAGTAAAAGTCAATTATGGAGAAGGTAGAATTCTGTTATTTGAAAAACAGATCATTGCTTCCAAAATGTCTGAACCGGGCGACAGCGGATCCTTGGTTGTGGATCACAGAAACAGGGCTGTAGGTCTGCTATTTGCCGGGTCAAATCAAAGTACAATTATTAATCCGATCAATCAGGTTCTCGAAACACTTCAAGTAAAGTTCTAACGTAGTTATTCAAACTCTGGTTTTGTACCTGGCGTACATACCAGAGTTTTTTGACGGCCACGAATGGACCGGCATTTATTTGAATTGCTCGAAATCCAGTGCTTTTGAAATGGCCTTTCTTTGGCATGGTTTGTCTATATTAAAAGAGGAGGGTTCCTGGCAAGGAATCCTCCGTAAGACCAGACGCTGCTGTTAGTGTTCTCTATTTCGAAACTGCGCTTATCTGAGTGCTAAAATGATCAATGCAATAAGCAAGATGACGAAGGCGATGATTAATACCGGAGAAAAGATAAAAAAGTTAATAATAAGGAATAAACTTGCTAAAACAACTCCGGCTATCAATCCCGGGATAAAACCAATAACAGGCGGTGGGGGGACTGGCGGAATCGGTGGAACAGGTGGATGTGGTGGAACAGGCGGAATAGGGGGCAAAGGTGGTCCAGGGGGGAAAGGGTAACGATTACAGCAACAGCCGCCCAACCGTTGATCGAAAAGCAATGACATTGAAATTCCTCCTCTTAAGATGAAGATAGGGCCCAAAGGGCTTTAATAAGATAAGAGGAACATGGGCTGCCCCAAAAATATTTGGACAGCCGCAAAAACTGCATATCCCTTTAGAAACTCAAACGGAAAATGACGACTCCGAGAAGCAGCAAGATCAGACCGGCCAGAATCGCGATTGGGTTAACGATTGAAGGCCAGGCAACTAAAAATAACCCAAGACCAGCGGCAGCAATTGCCCCGATCAATCTGAGGACAGGGAAAGACTCTGACGAATCTACTTCCTGCGTACGGATAACCTGTTGAAGCATTGTATGGTCCCCTTTCTTCTTGTGTCACAGCATCGACTTGTCTTTTTATATTATTCGGCTTGTCTGAGGTATGTTCATGATCCAATGGGTTTTATGGTATTTTTCTAAAAATTCTTCCTAAAAAATATATTTCGAATTGACAAAAACATTGGCCTGACATATAGTAAAACTAATTTAGTTTGAGCGTCAAACAAAGAAGTATGATGGTAAGTGGTGCTTTATGAATAATCTTTATGGGACTTTAAATGAACTCCTGGTAAAACTATTCAACGACATTCTCCAAATCGAAGAACTGTCCCTTAAGGAGAATGAATTTAGCGACCTCTCTATCACAGAAATACATGTGATTGAAGCAATTGGCCTCACGAAGCGCAACATGTCTTCTGTAGCCAGAGACTTGGACATTACGATTGGGACTCTGACCTTTTCGGCTAACAACCTTGTGCAGAAAGGCTATGTGAACCGGATCAGAAGTGATGATGACCGACGGATTGTGCTAGTTTCTCTTACCGACAAAGGTGTACAGGCTTATAAGCATCATGCCGGGTTTCATGATGAAATGATCCAAACAACCATTTCCCGACTTTCGGATGAGGAAATGGAAGTACTTGTCTCGGCTCTCGAAAATATTAACGGGTATTTTAAGGTCAAGTACAATTTGAAAAGAAGAGAAAAATAACAGAGCAAGCTGCACAGACACGGGAGGTTGGAAAGAATGTCAGTTAGGATTATTACGGACAGTACAAGTGATCTCCCCGGCTATTTGATAGAGAAATATAACATTACTGTCGTGTCGTTGAAAGTCCTGTTTGGGGAAGAGGAATATAGAGACGGCGTTGATATTACCAACGAAGAGTTTTATGCCAAAATGGCAAGGCATAAAGAACTGCCGACGACAGCCCAGGTGAATCCGGGTGAGTTTGTCGAGGAATTTACCAAACATGTAGACCAAGGCGATGAAATCATCGGTATTTTTATTTCTTCCAAGCTGAGCGGAACGTATAATTCCGCTGTAATGGCCAGGGAGATCATGAATAAGGGCAGAGTCTATGTAATCGACTCTAATAGCGCTACTTTCGGACTTGGACTATTGGTCGTTGAGGCAGCCGAGATGGCTGCTGCAGGTAAAAGTGCGGAGGATATTGTTAGAACAATTGAGATTCTGAAAGATCAGGTTCAATTCTATGGTGTTATTGACAATCTAGAGAATCTGAAAAAAGGCGGAAGACTATCAGCGACCAGTGCATTTGCCGGCAGTATCCTGGGTATTAAGCCAATTATTTCTATTAAAGACGGAGCGGTCATTGTCGTAGGAAAAGCCAGAGGAAGAAAGAAAGCCTTCTTTTGGATTCTGGAGAACCTAAAAAACAACCATGTGGATTTAAATAATAAGAGAATTTGTATTGCGCAGGCTGCAGCACCTGAGAGTCTGGAGGAATTTAAACAGATCATTCTCAAAGAATATGCGCCAAAAGAAATTGTGGTATTTTCGCTGGGCCCTGTGATTGGAACCCACGCTGGCGCAGGTTGCATAGGAATAAGCTGTTTAGGATAGGGAAGCAGACCCGTTTATGATGATTCGCCCCGCATCTTCAGTAGGAGGTGCGGTTTTTTAGCATCTCAAAAATAGAATTTATGGATAGAGGAAAGAAAAGAATAAATAACGGTAATAATAGAATTGACAAATATATTGATATATCCTAATATACAAATATAAGAATATGGAGGGGATTTGCTTGTTGACTTATAAGGATAATCCGGTTTATTTCGAAGAAAAGGCGGACATATTAAAAGTACTTTCCCACCCTGTCCGGCTTTGCATTGTCAAAGGCCTGATGGAAAATGGGGAAAGCAATGTAATGAGCATGCAGAATTGTCTGAGTATTCCGCAGTCGACAATTTCTCAGCACTTATCTGCGTTGAGAAATAAGGGAATTATAAGGGGTAGACGCGAAGGACTCGAGGTCTTTTACTCGGTTCAGAATCCATTAGTGAAAAAGTTGATCCACCTGATGTTTTTCGAACAATACTAAATATTTTGAATTTGAATTATTAAGCAATAAAACTAAAAAAATAAACAATAATATAGGGTCGAGGAGGTCGTTATCTAATGCATAAAAGAATTGTGATTGTCGGTGGGGTCGCTGGAGGAGCAACCACTGCTGCAAGATTAAGAAGACTTGATGAAGAATCGGAAATCGTTATATTCGAAAGAGGCGAACATATTTCTTTTGCGAATTGCGGACTGCCCTATTATATTGGAGGCGCGATCAAAGGACGGGATAAACTTCTTGTCCAGACCGTTAAAGGAATGACCAACAGATTCAATCTGGACATCCGGATAAAATCAGAAGTAACCGCGATTAACCGGCAGGATAAAAAGATTCAGGTAAAAAACCTCGCCACAGGTGTCGTCTATGAGGAAAGCTATGATCTACTCATTCTTTCGCCCGGAGCAAGTCCTATCGTTCCAGGGATTGAGGGCATCACCGACAACCCGAGGGTATTCTCGCTTCGAACAATTCCCGATGCCGAAGCCATTGACAGTTATATTGATCAAAACCAGGCTAAAACAGCGGTCGTTATAGGCGGCGGATTTATCGGCCTTGAAATGGCCGAAAATCTGAAAGAACGTAACCTTGATGTGTGTCTGGTTGAAGCCACTGATCAGGTGCAACCCTCACTGGATTATGAAATGGCGAGCCTTCTACACACGCATCTCCGCGAAAAAGGTGTCAGGCTGATTCTGAAGGACAGTGTCGTGAAGCTGGAAAGATCAAAGGTCTATCTTCAGAGCAGCCAGGAGATTGAAGCAGATCTAATCGTAATGGCTATCGGCGTTCGTCCGGAAAGCATGCTCGCCGTTCAGGCCGGTCTGGAGATCGGCGAAAGAGGAGCTATCCGGGTTAATGAATATCTGCAGACCAGTGATGAAAATATTTATGCAATCGGTGATGCAATTGAAGTCAAAAACTATGTTACAGGACTTCCGACAAATATACCGCTGGCGTGGCCGGCAAACAGGCAGGGTAGGCTTCTAGCCGATAATTTGTATGGCAGCCGTAAGCCTTACCGCGGGACTTTAGGAACTTCAGTTGCCAAAGTATTTGATTTAACGGCCGCTTCTACAGGTATCAATGAAAAAACAGCAGCTAAAATAGGAATACAGTATAGGGTCATTCATATTCACCCGAATTCCCATGCCGGATACTATCCGGGTTCGACAGTGCTCGATATGAAGATGGTCTTTACTGAAGACGGCAAAATACTTGGTGCGCAGGCCGTCGGGCGCAAGGGTGCAGAAAAGAGAATTGATGTGATCGCGACGGCTATCAAAGGCAATTTAACGGTTTATGACCTGCAGGATCTGGAACTGGCCTATGCACCGCCATATTCCTCCGGGAAAGACCCGGTCAATATGATTGGGTATGCTGCGGCCAATTTGCTGGATCATATGGTCAAGACTGTTCAATACCATGAAATCGACAATATTGTCGCTGCTGGAAACATTTTGGTTGACGTCAGGCAGCCTGAAGAAGTAGAACTGGGCAAGATGAACGAGTCAATCAATATCCCGCTTCCGGAGCTCAGAAAGAGACTTGGGGAGTTGCCGAAAGATAAGCCGGTTTACCTGACGTGCCAGATTGGCCTCAGGGGATATATTGCGGCTAGAATCCTTCAACAACATGGTTATGACCCGATTAACCTTGACGGAGGTTTCCGGACGTATGCCAGTGTTTACTGGGCGGTTGAAAAGAAGGATAAAGGAGCGGTAAAAGTTGATGATACCGGAAAAGCTTTTACCGAATCCCCGGAAGCCAAAATCAGAGCGAATAAAGTGATCGACTGTTGTGGTCTACAGTGTCCCGGACCGATCAAACAGGTATTTGAAAATATGAAAATCCTAGAAGAAGGCCAGGTCCTGGAAATCTTGGTTACGGATCCCGGCTTTGCGAGGGATATTGAGGCCTGGTGCAGTAAGACCGGCAATACGCTGCTTAAAACAGAATTAAACGGGGATTATCTGAAAGCCTATCTGCGCAAAGGAAGCATGAAGCCTACCGACCAGCCGCAGGTAAACGTAAACGTTGCAGTGGAGGAAAAACCCAAGGGCGCGACGCTGATTGTATTCGAGCAGAATATGGATAAGGCCCTTGCCTCATTTATCATTGCGACCGGCGCGGCATCCATGGGTAAAGAAGTGACGATGTTCTTCACATTCTGGGGGCTGAATATTCTTAAGAAATATGACGCACCTAAGGTAAGCAAGGATTCTCTGGAGAAAGCCTTTGGCATCATGATGCCCCGCGGACCAAGAAAACTGCCTATCTCCAATATGAATATGGGTGGCATGGGTGCTAGAATGATCAAGTACGTCATGAAAAAGAAAAATGTTGATAGTTTGGAAGAACTGCTGCACAATGCGATGAAAATGGGTATTAAGATCGTAGCCTGCTCCATGTCGATGGATGTGATGGGAATCAAAAAGGAAGAACTGATTGATGGCGTAGAAATCGGCGGCGTTGCCACAATGCTTGCCAAGTCTGAGGAATCAAACTTGAATCTATTTTTCTAAGACATAAAATAGTTAATTTTTAAGATCTTCCAGCTTTATTGAGGAAAATAATTTATGTAATTTCCACTGAAAATATGGTAGATTATTAAGTACAGACTTAGTACCTGATATACCATTATAATTATTTTAGGGTTTACAAGTATTAGAAGGTATTTCGCAGGGAATGTCTAAATAGTAACGTCTAAATATGTTTGAAGGTAGATGGGCGTGGAAAAGAAAAAGCTGGAGATCACAGGAGTGCTATTTGCCGGAGGAGAAAGCAAAAGAATGGGCCAGAACAAGGCATTCCTTGAGATAGGCGGAAAACCGCTTCTGGAAAGAAATCTGGAAGTGCTGGACAGTATCTGTAGTGAAGTCCTGATCAGCTGCAGGGAGCCTGAACAATATTCTGGATACGGTTATCAGGCGGTTGCAGACCAAATCAAAGGTAAAGGGCCGATGGGCGGGCTGTATTCCGTCCTTCCGGTGGCTAAGTATGACTATGTCTTCGTGGCTGCCTGTGATATGCCGTTCTTAAACAGTGAAGCCATTGCCTATATTTATGAACGGATTGAGGATTATAAGTTGGTTTTCCCGTATGTTCGGGACAGACTACATCCTCTGCACGCCTTTTACCACAAAAATGTGCTTAAAGTTGTCGAGAAACGGATTAAAGAGGACAAACTGCGTCTCTTTGATATTGCTGATGAATGCAGGCATAAGATCGTGAATATTTCTGAGGAGATGGAAGGCAGCATGCTGAAGGAAATGATCGAGGAAAGTTTCCTGAATGTCAATACGCCTCAGGAGTGGGAACTCATTTTACAAAAAATCCAATAATGCTTTGGGGAGGTTAGAATGAAAAAGATTGAGGCAGTAATTCGCAGCAATAAACTTGACCAAGTGGAAAAGGCGCTCAGTAATTTGGGAATCAGCGGGATTACCGTATCTCAGGTACTTGGCTGGGGAAGGCAGAAAGGGAATATCACCGAGGTTTACCGCGGAACGGAAGTATTCGTCCGGCTGCTGTCCAAAGTCAAACTCGAAATCATTGTCAATGATCCGGAAAGTGAAAGCGTTCAGGAAACCATCAGGGAGAATGCCCTAACCGGTAAATTTGGCGACGGCGTCATCTGGGTGACCGATGTTGAGGACTTCCGCCGGATCCGTACAGGAGAAAATTTTCTTGATTAAAATCTGCTAACAGTAATGAATAAATAAGGAAAATTACGGTTATTCTATATAACGTATTTATTAAGCGTTATAGCAATTTAAAGATTGATGAAGAAAATAAGTGATAATCAATTCTAATCGTCCGTAGTTATGCGTGGATGGGGTTGCAATACTACCAGACGTTGCATATTATTATACCTAGGTATTAGCACTCATCTTGATTGAGTGCTAACAATAAAGCGGAATATAAAAATATAAAGGTTTCAAGGAGGGAAATTATTTTATGAAACTCAAACCGTTGGCTGACAGGGTAATTATTAAAGCGGTTCCGTCTGAGGAAAGAACTAAGAGCGGGATCATTATGCCCGACACCGCAAAAGAAAAGCCTCAGGAAGGCGAAGTGATTGCCGTAGGTCCTGGAAAAGTTGAAAAAGGTGAAAGAATCCCAATGGAAGTTAACGTCGGCGACCGCGTGATTTATTCTAAATATGCCGGCACGGAAGTTAAATATGACGGAAACGAATATTTGATTTTAAGAGAAGCCGATATTCAGGCAGTCATTGGTTAAGTAACAGCCTAGTATTACTTATCAGATAACATTCGAAAGTATTTTTTGATAGAATTAAAGGAGGAACATTTAGGTGGCTAAACAAATCATTTTTAACGAAGATGCCCGCCATGCCATGGAGCGTGGTGTCAATAAGCTTGCGGAAGCTGTCCGCGTTACATTGGGACCCAAAGGCCGCAATGTTGTTTTGGATAAAAAATTTGGTTCTCCGTTAATCACCAATGATGGTGTGACGATCGCCAGAGATATTGATTTGGAAGACCCGTTTGAAAATATGGGAGCACAGCTTGTTAAAGAAGTTGCTACCAAGACGAACGATGTAGCCGGTGACGGCACGACCACAGCGACCGTTCTGGCTCAGGCCATTATTCGTGAAGGTCTGAAGAACGTTGCTGCCGGCGCCAATCCGATGGAAATCAAACGCGGTATTGAAAAAGCTGTAGAAGCGATTGTTGCTGACGTTAAAGCAAATGCCAAGACTGTAGAAAGCAAAGAAGCCATAGCTCAGGTTGCTTCGATTTCCGCTTCCGATACAACGATCGGCAGTCTGATTGCCGAGGCTATGGAAAAGGTCGGCAAAGACGGTGTTATCACTGTTGAAGAAGCCAAAGGCATGACCACTGAACTGGAAGTTGTTGAAGGAATGCAGTTTGACCGCGGGTATGTTTCCGCCTATATGATCACCGATACCGATAAAATGGAAGCTATCTTAAACGATCCGTTCATTCTGATCACCGACAAGAAGATCAGTGCGATTGCAGATATCCTTCCTGTTCTGGAAAAAGTAGTTCAGGCTGGCAGACCGCTCCTGATCATCGCTGAAGATCTGGAAGGCGAAGCTATGGCTACCCTGATTGTCAATAAACTCCGCGGAACCTTTACGGCCGTAGGCGTTAAGGCTCCCGGTTTTGGAGACCGCCGCAAAGCGATGCTCGAAGACATTGCTGTTCTGACCGGTGGACAGGTCATCACTGAAGACCTCGGCCT
>Ga0209639_1002536_pt1 | contig 13994 bp, 13 predicted proteins | sample EPASupsiteHSE605_FD_187268 | JGI IMG/M metagenome (GOLD analysis project Ga0209639, IMG submission 187268) | Bioremediated contaminated groundwater from EPA Superfund site, New Mexico - Sample HSE6-05 (SPAdes) (version 2) | ecosystem: Environmental > Aquatic > Deep subsurface > Groundwater >...
GCCATGGAGTTTAAGAATGCCGTACGTGTAGCAATGGAACGGGGCAATACCGTTGCATCTCCATCGCGGTAATATTTATAGGCCATCTCTACAATCAGATCGGCCGCATCTTCAAATAATCGTTTCCGGTTTGCATGGGTTGCCACAACGGTGCCGTTACCCGGCAGTGCCAGTCCAAGTGCCTCGTTGAGGCAGTTCATGGAGTTGGCGGTAAACATACCCGAGCAGCTTCCGCAGGTGGGACAAGCGGCATGTTCCACTCGTTTTACCCGTTCGTCGCTCACGGTCTCGTCCACTGCATCTGCCATGGCATCGATCAGGTCTAACGCCTGACCATCCAGCTCGCCCGCCTCCATTGGTCCGCCGGACACAAAGATGGTTGGGATATTCAGCCGCATGGTGGCCATCAGCATACCCGGGGTAATTTTATCGCAATTGCTGATGCAGATCATGGCATCTGCCTTGTGGGCATTAACCATATACTCCACACTATCTGCAATGATGTCTCTGGAAGGAAGGGAATACAACATCCCGTCGTGTCCCATAGCGATTCCGTCGTCTATGGCGATGGTGTTGAATTCGGCAGCAAAGCAACCCAGCGCTTCGATCCGCTTTTTTACCTGCTGACCAATTTCATGCAGGTGGGCGTGACCAGGTACAAATTGGGTAAATGAATTGACAACTGCGATAATAGGTTTGCCAAATTGCTCTTCTTTCACGCCATTGGCACGCCATAAGGCCCGTGCTCCAGCCATTCTGCGGCCCTGAGTACTAGATGAACTTCTTAATTGATTTTTCATTATCCTTGGTTTCCTTTCCTTTTCTGTTTATAAAAAAAGCCCTTCTCAACGGAGAAAGGCTTTAAGAATTTCTTACAACACGCAATTCTTTACACACCTTTCTCTTATCTTCTAATGACTAGAAGAACCACCACGAGAATAATGCTATGTAGAATGCTGTTAATCATATTTCGCTTTTTAATCTATATTACGATGGCGCAAATGTAGAACAATATTTTGTTCTTACAAAGAATTCATCATTTTTTTATTACTTTTTCTTTCATTTATAAATAATACCGCTCTTTTATATTCCATTTTAATATAAAAACAGCTCTCTTTGCCCCGATATAGAAGCTAAAAGGGTCCTGACAGGGAGTTAAAAAGACAGGATGTCTGTTAAATCACAAAGCAGAAAACAATTAATTTGTATCTTTGGCCGGTTTAAAGAGATTATGAATCGCATTAACTGCGATTGTATACCTCCTTTACTTAATTTTTATACGTATGAAACAATATAATTTTGATGAAATTGTTGACAGGCGAGGTACAAATTGTTTAAAAGTAGATGCCTTGAAGGCACGCTACGGCAATCCGGACCTTACACCTCTGTGGGTGGCAGATATGGATTTCCGCACCCCCGATTTTATTGTCAACGCTCTGAAGGAGCGATGCAAGCATGAAGTGTTCGGGTATACATTTGCCGACGATGACTATTACAACAGCATTATCAATTGGGTTGACTATAAACATAATTGGAAAATAAGCAGAGAATCTCTCTCCTATATTCCGGGAATCGTTAAAGGGATTGCTTTTGCGCTGCAATGTTTCACAAATCCCGGCGATAAGGTTCTGATTCAGTCGCCTGTGTACCATCCGTTCCGTCTGGTTCCCGAGAAGATGAAGCGTACCGTTGTATACAATCCGCTGAAACTTACGGAAGGGGTTTATCAGATGGATTTCGAACAGCTTGAATCGGTTATAGAAGGATGCAAGGTATTGATTCTTTGCAACCCTCACAATCCGGCAGGAATTGTTTGGAACAAGGAAACCTTGTCGAAGTTGGCAGATATATGCGCACGTCATGGTGTATTGGTGATCTCGGACGAGATTCATGCCGAACTCACCTACCCGCAATATCCGCACCTGCCTTTTGCCAAAGCTTCCGAAACTGCTGCCAACATCAGCATCACATTCATGGCTCCAAGCAAAACCTTTAATATTGCTGGCATTGTAACTTCGTATGCCATTGTTCCCAATCCGGAACTGCGCAAAGTGTTTTACGGTTTTCTGGAAGCGGGTGAATTTAACGACGGTACTATTTTTGCCTACGAGGCCACCAAAGCGGCTTATACGTACGGAGCGGAATGGTTGCAACAAATGCGGACCTACATTATGGAAAATGTGCGTTTTGTTGATAATTTCCTTAAAAACAAACTTCCGCAGATAAAAGCCTACGAGCCTCAGGCTTCTTTCCTGATCTGGCTCGACTGCAAAGGTCTTGGCTTGTCGCAACCCGAACTTACGAAGCTGTTCAAAGATAAAGCAGGTCTGGCGTTGAACGATGGTAGCATTTTCGGTAAGGAGGGCGAAGGCTACATGCGCATGAACATTGGATGCCCCCGTTCTGTTATAGAAGAGTCGTTGAACCGATTAAAGAAAGCGGTTGAACAAAAATAATTTAGTATCTTTGCAAACATTTTTTGAATATACATTAAAATAAAAACAAATGAAAATTGCAGCAAATAAGTTCGTTTCGGTTACTTACGACCTTAACGTTGGTGAAGGCGGAGAACAGGAATTGATGGAAAGAGCATCTGTTGAAGCCCCTCTTAGCTTTATTTTTGGCACGGACTCCATGCTCCCTGCATTCGAAAAAGCTTTGGCTGGTCTGGAAGTTGGCGGAAAGTTTGACTTTTCTCTGTCTCCTGCCGATGCCTATGGCGAATATGATGAAGAACATGTTCTTGATCTTCCAAAACATATCTTTGAAGTGGATGGTAAATTCGACGACGAAATGATTCAGGAAGGTAACACAGTTCCTATGATGGATTCTACCGGTAACCGTTTGAACGGTTCTGTACTGGAAGTTGGAGAAGATACAATCAAGATGGACTTTAACCACCCATTGGCTGGCGAAACGTTGCATTTTACAGGTGAAGTACTTGACGTACATGAACCTACAGCAGAAGAACTGGCTAAATTACTTGCTCCTGCAGGTGGTTGCGGTTGTGGTAGCGGCGAAGGCGGCGGCTGCGGTAGCGGTTGTGGCTGCGGTGAAGAGAAGGAAGAGGGCGGTTGCGGAAGCGGTTGCGGCTGTCACTAATTAAGAAATAGTTACTAGAGGGCAACCGTAAGGCTGCCCTTTTTAATTACCATACTACGGATTATGATGAACACTTTCGGAAATTTATTCAGGTTAACTTCGTTTGGCGAATCGCACGGAGCCGGTATCGGCGGAGTTATAGACGGTTGTCCGGCTGGCATTGAACTGGATATGACCTTTATCCAGAACGAGCTGAACAGACGCAGACCGGGGCAGTCCAAAATCACGACTCCCAGGAAGGAAGCCGATGAGGTGACATTCCTCTCGGGTGTATTTGAGGGGAAAACCACAGGTACTCCCCTCGGATTTATTATCTGGAACGACAACCAGCATTCGGCCGATTACGACAATATGAAAGAGGTATTCCGGCCATCGCATGCCGATTATACCTACCAGACTAAATACGGCATACGCGACCATCGTGGAGGGGGACGTTCGTCGGCCCGCGAAACCATTGCCCGTTGTGTGGCTGGTGCTATTGCCAAACTTGTACTTATGCAGGAGGGTGTTCACATTCAGGCTTTCACTTCGCAGGTAGGCTCGCTTAAACTGGATAAATCGTACCAGGCTTACGACCTGAGTCTTACCGAAAGTAATGCGGTTCGTTGTCCGGATCCGCAAAAAGCGGCCGAAATGGAGGAGTTGATTGCCGAGGTTAAATCGCAGGGTGACACCATCGGTGGTGTTATTACGTGTGTTATTAAAGGTACTCCGGTAGGATTGGGTGAGCCGGTATTCGGTAAGCTTCATGCCGCTTTGGGAAGTGCCATGCTGAGCATCAATGCCGTTAAGGGATTTGAATATGGTGATGGATTCGAGGCTGCGCTTTACCGTGGCTCCGAACGGAACGACCGGTTTTATAACGACAACGGTAAAATCAATACCCATACCAACTATTCCGGCGGGATACAAGGTGGTATATCAGATGGACAAGACATTTACTTCCGGGTTGCATTCAAATCGGTGGCTACCATTCTGATGGAGCAGCAAACCGTTACCAAAACTGGCGAAGATACGATTCTGAAAGCCAAAGGAAGACATGATCCGTGTGTTTTACCCAGAGCCGTACCCATCGTGGAGGCTATGGCGGCTATGACTATTCTAGACTATCTGCTTATACAGAAGACAAGAGGATAATTGATAGCGAACAGAAAAAGGAACCGGTCCGCAACTTCTTCAATTGAAAGGGGATGCGGACCGGTTTTTAGTTTTTGTCTTTATTCGTGGTGATAGGGTTCGTTGTTAAGGATGGTCATTGCCCGGTAAATCTGCTCCACAAAAATAAGCCGAATCATTTGATGTGAGAAGGTCATTTTGCTAAGCGATATCTTTTCGGAAGCGGCTTTATAGACAGCCTCGCTAAATCCATAAGGTCCTCCAATCACAAAAACCAACCTCTTGGATACTACATGCATCTTCCGCTCGAGGTAGGTTGCAAACTCCATGGAGGTAAAAGACTTTCCATGTTCATCAAGCAAAACCAGGTAATCTCCGGGCTGTAACATCTTTAAAATCAGCTCGCCTTCTTTCTCTTTCTGTTGTTCTTCCCTTAAATTCTTTACGTTCTTTATATCCGGAATAATCTCCATCTCGAATGGAATGTAATGAACCAATCTGTTCTTGTATTCGTTAATTGCATCCACAAAATAGGAGGCATCCGTTTTGCCAATTACAATAAGTGAAATCTTCATCTACCTATATTTAACCTGTTTAAGGGGCTAAGTTACACTAAAAATACATACCTTTGTACGCTATAACGCAAAAAGGAAGAAAGCATATGAGAAGAATAACTATGATGTTGGCATTATTGGTTCTTTCACTGGGTCTTTATGCCGCAAATGTGAATCCTATTGCTACAGCTTTTACCAACGGGAATGCCTCTGCTCTGGAAAATAATATGGACAAAGAGGTGGACCTGTCACTGCCTTCACTAACGAAAAGCTGTCCGGGCTCGGAAGCCATCCAATTATTGTCCAATTTCTTTTCTGCCAATAAGCCCAGCGGTTTTACGGTGGTACATCAGGCGGAGAAGAAGACTACCGGCTTTTATGTTGGAAAACTGTCTTGCGGTCAGTTTACTTACCGCGTGAACATTACCTACAAAATTGCAGGTGATTCAATTTTAATTCAATCAATCAGAATAGAATAGCATATATGGATCAATTGATAGACGAACTTATTAAGTTGGCTTTTGCCGAAGATGTGGGCGACGGCGATCATACAACCCTCTCCTGTATTCCTGAAACAGCCATGGGCAGGTCTCAGTTAATCATTAAAGAAGACGGTGTTTTGGCCGGTGTTGAAATGGCAAAACGTATTTTTCATCATTTCGACCCAAGTCTGAAGGTTACTGTATTTATTCAGGACGGTACGGAAGTGAAGGTGGGAGACATTGCACTAACGGTTGAAGGTAAAGTTCAATCGCTTTTGCAGACCGAACGTCTGATGCTGAACGTTATGCAGCGAATGAGCGGTATAGCCACCACTACTCGTAAGTACGTAAAAGCGCTGGAAGGAACCAAAACACGTGTACTTGATACCCGTAAAACAACTCCGGGTATGCGAATGATAGAGAAAGAGGCTGTAAAGATTGGCGGAGGCGTAAATCACCGCATCGGACTTTTCGATATGATTTTACTTAAGGATAATCACGTTGATTTTGCCGGTGGAATCACTCAGGCGATTACCCGTGCCCAGGATTACCTGAAAGCAAAAGGTAAGGATTTAAAAATTGAGATTGAAGTACGTAATTTCGACGAGCTTGAAGAGGCCATGCGTGTAGGCGGTATCGACCGTATCATGCTTGACAATTTCAACATCGAAAATACCAAAGAGGCGGTTCGCCGTATTGCCGGCCGTTTCGAGACTGAATCGTCGGGAGGTATCACCTTCGCAACATTGCGTGACTATGCAGAATGTGGTGTCGACTATATCTCGGTTGGTGCCCTCACCCACTCTGTAAAGAGTCTGGACATGAGTTTGAAGGCTTTCTAATAAATACAAACACATACTTAAAAGCGGATTCCTTTGCCGGAATTCGCTTTTTTATTTCAATAACCCTTCATTACCTATCTCAATCAGCCTTCCATAATTAGTTCACCCAATTCAATCACAACCTATATCCTAAAGTAAACGACAATAAGCTCGACTCAAAGGCTAAACATTAATAATTCATTCCGAATTACAAAATAAAAGTTAATCAACTAATATAAATTAAATAATTATATATATTTGTAAAGAAACTTTCTTCAATCAAAGAAAGTAGAGATTATTTTTAAGCTTTGAATCTATATTTATTTTCAACTTTAATATGTAAACCATGAAAAGAGTAATTGCACTTTCCCTTGCTATTCTTTGTATTGCAACCCTTTTACCGGCAAAAAACCGAAAGGTAACAAACCCGTCGGTCGATTTTACAAAAGTCGGAATTTACCATATTGAGCAAGTGCAGCTTACTAATAAGGAAACCCGACTTACATTACATTGCACATTTATTCCTGGATGGTGGATAAAGTTTGGACGTGATGCCTATATTCAGGCTGATCCCTCCGGTGAAAAACTTCTTGCTACTGGAATTGAGGGAACCGAGTTCGGAAAGGAGACTTATATGCCCGAATCTGGTGATACAACATTGGTCCTTATTTTTCCACCAATCGATAAATCTGTAAAGAAAATCAATTTTGGTGAAGACGAAACTCCTGATTTCTTCGGAATCAACCTCGACAAAAAAGCCCGTCCGGATAATACAAAAGATTTGAAATCGGCACAAATGATTCGCAAAGTTAAAACAGAAGTAGAGAGTTCCAAGAAAAGACCTGCAGAAAACCCACCCTTCTTTCGTAAAGATACTGCCCGCTTGAGAGGATACATAAAGGGCTACGATCCGCGAGCAGGGTTCACAACCGGTATTCTTTATATTGGCAATGTATTAACTCGCGAAGACTATCCCATAGTTGCCCAAATCGATTCCGATGGTTATTTTAAAGCCGACTTTGAAATTAATCATCCTATTTGCACCAACATAACATTCAGGCAAAGCTGGATTCCTTTTTACATTGAACCGGGAGAAACGGTTGGATTGATTCTGGATTGGACCGAATTTCTTGAGGCTGACAGGAAAAGGAATATGCCTTATATTTATAAAAGAATCGAATATCTTGGTTCTTTAGCATCATTAAATACGGAGTTAAACAGCTTCACTCTTAAACGTCCGGACTACAGACAACTATACGAAATGGGAGATAAACTGGATCCGAAAGAATTACTAAAGCAGCAAATAGCTTTGAGGGATGAGAATTTGTCTAATCTGGATGTATCAGCAAAAGAAAAATCCTTATCTCCTAAAGCTGTGCGTATACTCAAAAACAACATTCTGCTAACGTGGGCAAGCTACTTGTTTGATTATCAAAGCAACCGAAGTTACAGCGCCAGAGCAAACAAAGAAAATGCGGCTTTACAAACACCTCTACCGTCAGGGTTCTATGATTTTCTGCAAGCAATTGACCTTCAGAATGAAGAATTATTGATATCTCCGGAATTCAGTACTTTTATAAACCGTTTCGAGTATTGTACCCCTCTTTCGCAATCATTATACAAACGATCTGTCACTCCTGCCATTAGCTTTTACCAGTACTTGAAGAATATAAAAGAAGATCATCTGCTTACACCTGAAGAAACAAAGCATATAATTTGGTTAGATGAATTAAGATTTGTTGAAATAACTCCAGAAATAGAAGCCGAATTTAAAAAGAAAGAAGATTTAACCCAGGCAATCTATAAAAAAGTCAAAACACAATTGGATTCCTATAGAAAGGAAGGAATTAAGGATATTTCTGAGCATGAAAAAGAACTTATCCAATGGAGGAGCAAAGATTCTTTGCTGGTTAATAGTCTTCATCTGGAACCTAATCTTGTATATGAAATTGCCAAAGTTCGTTCCTTGAATTTCACACTCCAAAGATTTAAAAAAGAATATGCCGCCATATACTTAACTACATTTTCAGAAGGGATTACTAATCCATTCCTTAAAAATGAAGCCAGACGGATCTATGATTTAGTTTTTCCAACGGAAGAAAAAACAGCCTATGACCTTCCGGAAGGTGAAGGAACAAATATCTTTCGTAAAATTATTGATCCTCTTAAAGGGAAGGTTCTGTTTGTTGACTTCTGGGCAACTACCTGCGGACCGTGTGTTGGTGGCATCAAAAACATGAAAGGTACGCGAGCCAAATACGTTGGAAATCCGGATTTTGATTTTGTTTTTATAACCGACGACCGAACATCTCCCCGTAATGACTACGATAAATTTGTAGCCGAACAAGAATTGAAAAATATTCATCGGATTAGTGCAGATGAAATGAATTATCTCCGACAATTGTTTAAATTCAACGGTATCCCACGTTATATTGTTATTAATAAAGAGGGTAAAGTATGGAATGATGACTTTCAAATGCATAACTTTGAGTTTGAATTACCAAAGTATTTAACAAAACAACCATGAAGCAGAAAGCAAAACTTTGGCTCCTTGTAGCCGGGCTTATTTCTTTGATGAGCTGTAACAAAGTGGAAGGAAAAACCGACTCTGAAAGCAGTTCCTTCGCTAAAGGGGCCGATATAAGCTGGCTTCCCCAAATGGAAAAAAGTGGATATATTTTTTATAACGACAACGGGGTTAAAGAGGACTGTATCCAGATATTAAAAGATCACGGGATAAATTCCGTTCGCCTCCGTACGTGGGTGGATCCATCAGATAACCCTCACAGCGGGCATTGCAGCAAAGATGAAACCGTTGCAATGGCTGTCAGAGCTCAAAAAGCAGGAATGCGTATAATGATTAATTTTCACTACAGCGACACATGGGCCGATCCGGCACATCAAACAAAGCCAAAAGCATGGGAAGGGCTGAACTTCGAGCAATTGAAGGAGGCTTTGTACACCTATACCGCTGATGTGATGACAGCACTTAAAGATGCTGGAGTGACCCCCGAATGGGTACAGGTAGGGAATGAGATTCCCTCCGGAATGGTTTATCCGGAAGGAAGTACCGATAACTGGCCTCAACTGGTGGAACTGCTAAACAAAGGCTATGATGCCGTTAAAGAGGTTTCACCCTCATCACAGGTGATCCTCAATGTTGATCAGGGTAATAACAACGAACGTTTTCGCTGGTGGTTCGACAATGCCACAAAATACGGAGCTAAATATGATATAATCGGGATGTCTTACTACCCCTACTGGCTGGAAGGTAAACCCGACTATACATTGTCGATCGACGATTTAGGCAACAATATGAACGACATGGTTAATCGCTACCATAAGGATGTTATGGTTGTAGAAGTAGGTGGCGAAGACACCAAGGTTCAGAATACTTACGACATGCTTAAAGCCGTAATAAGTAAAGTCACTGAAGTTCCCTCAAACAAAGGAAAAGGTGTCTTTTATTGGGAACCCCAGGGAGCTCGCAGCTGGAGCAAATATGCCCTCAGCTGTTGGAGTGATAACGGCAGACCAACCCAAGCCCTGGATGCATTTAAGTAAGGAATCGAACTGTATCGATTCCTTACTTCTTTATTTATTTGCTTAACGGGATAAATATGGATATCTGCCAATCTCGGAATTTTCCCGAATTGATTAGATCAGATTTAATCATGTTCGTAAGTCCATGTTTGTAATTTACGCCTATTTCCATAAATCCAAAATCATAGGCAAGTTTTCCGAGAAGAGGTGCGTCAAACTTTCTCGTGTTATCTTCTCCTTCCTGAAAAAACACAAAAGAAGGTTCTAGGCCAACGCCAAAGCTCAGACCTTTATAAAGTCTGTAATTTAGAGATGCTCCGGTACTTATAAAATAATATTGTGTTGATATTTCTTTTGCAGGCGGTTCCAAAAACGATCTTCTATACTTTGAGTTCCATGACTTCATTCCAATATAACTATCCCAATCAATAAAAACAGAGGGTACTGAGAAAGAATTTAGAAAGCGAAATCTATAACCTAACGATAAGTTCATTTTATAATCTGCTTCGGTAAACTTTATTCCATCTTCTAAAGGCAATTTAAATTCCGGATTAATGGTTCCCGAACCGCCATTAATAAGTAACCCAGATTTTACCTGTTTCTGCGCAGTAACCGAACATACGCTACATGTCAGGAATAAAAATAATAAAATACGTTTCATCTTTTTCATTGATTAGTTGGTATATAATTAATAAATAAAAGGACAAATGATAATTGATAATTCACAAAGATAATTGGTTATTCCTTAACAGAAAGAGTATTAGTAATGATTGGTTATTATTAACAATTGTTTGATAATATATTAATGATAATCGGAAACAACTCTTCATTTAATACAATCACACTAAAAACCTATTCAGAGAAATCTAAAAAGATTCATATATAACAGTTTAATCCTATTTCAGCAAATATTTAATCGCCGTATCAAGTTGCAGATCAACCAGACTAGAATTAGTTACAAATTTATCAGGTATAATTCCTACACTGTGATGTTGGGTATTATCTCTGTTTATAAACTTCCATCCAGTCATTGTGAATGATGCTATAGGTAATTTAGTAAACATCAAATCTCCATTACATCCAGCAGAGTTCTCTCCAATTATTGGACCTAATTTATATGCCTTAACAATATCAAGTAATGTTTCTGTGAAGCTTATAGAAGAAGCATCCATAAGAAAAACATAAGGTCCCTTCAGTTTGGTATTAACAGGAGGTTGATACTGATATAGTTTGGCATATTCGTCACTCAAATTTGAATTAGAAGGGGCTATGTACCATTTCTCGGCAGAGATATAGCTTTCCCTTAAATGATCAGGATAATAGGTAACCGGCTGTTTTAAATTTCCCAAAGATACCGTAGTATCAATAATATTAGCGATAATACTTAAAGCATAGGGTTGCGCATAGCCTCTCAAATCAAATATTATTCCTTTATTATTATTTATTTTACTTACACGTTCTTTAATAGTTTCATATTTACCATTTATGCAGCAAAGATTAATATAAAAGATAGAATCATTATAATGTTTTATAAAAACCGTATCCAGGTGATAAGGATTTGCCAAATTAGTAGTTAAAGACACAGACTGATTTTCAAAACGATTATTTTCTAAAGCTAATGTTATTATTGAATCTTTTTTATAGCTTTCAAATAATTTACTTGCAAATATTTTTTGTAGATCAGTTTCCTTTCTTGAATATGAAATATATTTCAACTTATTAGCAATTACATCATCTACACTCTCATTATTAATGCTTGTAATAATATCACCTGCTTGAATCTTTTGTCTATTTGACTCTCCTACATTCTTAACATACAATTTATTACCAAGTAGGACTGTTTCTATTTCCGGGTAATAGGAAGAAGCATAAGTAGCCGCCAAACCCATTGAAACAGAAAAATTAGGATCGGCATGCGAATCCTTCAACAGACTTAATAAATTACATACATAATCATAATACTCTTTTAAATTCTTACAATTTGCAATTTTGTTGTAATATTCTTGAAATGATATTTCCCATGATTCGTTTAATTTGTCTTCGAAATAAAAAGGGTAAAAATGCTGAACAATATTATATCTCATTATTTCATTAGCCAATCGGGCTTCGTAAGATTTAATAAAAGATAACTCTGAGCCTCCGGACACCAAGGTTCCCAATAATGATTTGGAAAAAAGTTTTAATTTAATCCGATTCGTTTTTAATATCAAAGATGTTAATTCCTTTGATTTTAGGGGTAAACTGGAAACTGCAATTGGAAATCCAACAATTAGTTTAGAATTTATTTTATATTCATAAATAGAATCTGGACTTGGATAAAAGCTTCTAAACTCTGAAATATTCCTAATATTACTAACAATTCCACTGGATTCATTTTTGTTTTCTACAATATAAAATGACTGACTAATATCCATCTTATTTAAAGATAGGTTACCTAATTCATTTATCCTGATTTGAGGACATATCGGTGAAAACAGTTTATAAAGTATTTGATTATAATCTTCATCAGATTTACTCTGTTCAATCTGTGAAATAGAATATATTAAAAACTTAAACCAATCAAGACTTTTAAGATTTTCATTCGGATAGAAATATCTCACATATCCATATATACGGGATAATCCGTGAATTCGCTCAATTTCTTCGTTAGAAAGTATTTTATTATCCCAGGATCTGTTAGTATTGCTTAAACCAGATAGCGGAACAATACATAACGTAAAAAATAAAACACTCTTTAGTACATCCCTTTTTATATCTTTGATTTTCATTTTGACTTTTATAATATTAGTAATAACTTATTCTGATTCTACTTCATTAGAATGTAGCAGATGTTTTCTCTTAACAAGTTGGTTTAGTAATTGGGCAAATATATTACTATTTCGTATATATATCATATACCAAAAGTTAAACAATATATTTATTTGATTATTTTACGTCTTTGCAATAGAATAATCATAAAGCAATGACAAAAGAAAAAGGAATCACTTCTGTTTTAGTTTCGGGTGTATTTACATTAATTTTCTTTTCAGAATATAACAGAGAATATTTGTGGGGACTTTTTATGCAAAATGTATACACTTTTTGTATGGTTTCTCGTGACTTATTATATCAAATGTAGTTAAGAATTTAACAAGAGGAATAATTGATGAATCTATATGAAGATTGTTTTCAAAGATATATGTTTGGAGTTGTAATCATATATCTTTGAAAAATAAAGGAGACTGTACCTTCTATAATATTATCCTTCACTTATAACAACTCCATCGGAAAAGCGATACCACTCACCGCTTTCGGGACAACAGGCCCGTCCGTTGTAATCGAAGTCCAGTTTGTGGCCGTATTTACTCACCCATCCTGTTTGTCTGGCTGGATTACCGGTTACCAGAGCAAAGGGGGGAACCGGACGGGTAACCACTGCGCCGGCACCCACCAGTGCGTAATTCCCAATATTATTGCCACAAACAATGGTAGCGTTGGCCCCGATAGTTGCTCCTTTGCCGACATGCGTTGCTTTAAATTCATCTTTCCGACTGATAAAACTACGCGGATTAATCACATTGGTAAACACGCACGATGGTCCGAGAAAAACATCGTCATCGCACGTTACACCTGTGTAGATGGATACATTGTTCTGAACTTTTACTCCGTTTCCAAGAATAACACCGGGCGAAACAACCACATTTTGACCGATGTTACAGTTCATACCTAGTTTACTCCCTGTCATAATGTGGCTAAAATGCCAGATCTGAGTTCCTTCGCCGATTATGCAACCCGGGTCGATCACGGCGGTTTCGTGTGCCTTAAAGTTATCCATATGTTTATTCGTTACCAAGTTCTATTACTTCGAGGTCTTTTAGTTGTTTACCGTCTATTACAAAACGCATCAACGTACGGACCTTATGGAATCCACTCTTACCGGCGGCTCCTGGATTAAGGTGCATGCATTGAAGTTTGGGGTCATACTGAGCTTTTAGAATATGACTATGGCCTGCAATAAAAAGTTGGGGCGGATTGGAGAACAGCTCTTCCCGAATCTCCGGAGCATAACGGCCGGGATATCCTCCGATATGTGTAATCAGTACCTCAACCTCCTCAACCTTAAACCGAAGCACCCGGGGGTATTGTATACGAAGCGGATATCCGTCTATATTTCCATGCACCGCCCGGAATGGCTTAATTGAGGCTAGCTGCAAGGCAAGGGTTTCTGAACCGATGTCTCCTGCATGCCAAATCTCGTCGCACCCGGAGAAATAAGTTACATAGCGGTCGTCCCACCAGGCATGTGTATCCGAAAGAAGTCCAATTTTAATCATTTCCGTATCGTTGTTATCACAAAAGTACCTATATTTACGGACAACAAGTGTCTAACTATGGAA
>Ga0209639_1002539_pt1 | contig 13978 bp, 10 predicted proteins | sample EPASupsiteHSE605_FD_187268 | JGI IMG/M metagenome (GOLD analysis project Ga0209639, IMG submission 187268) | Bioremediated contaminated groundwater from EPA Superfund site, New Mexico - Sample HSE6-05 (SPAdes) (version 2) | ecosystem: Environmental > Aquatic > Deep subsurface > Groundwater >...
ATATTAGGATGCAGGATTATAAAATGATGTATTTTCAGCTTGCGGCTAAAGTTGCAGATGCCATGGATATCCTTTTAAAGGCACAGCAGGAGGGAGAAGCGGAATTCATGGATGGAGAGACGTTTCCTGGGCTCAAAGTCATGACCATTCAAGATGGAAACCGTGATTCTGAATAGGGAAAGAGGATTTGGACTGCCAGCCCAGGGATCTTAGCCGGCAGTCTAAATGTTCTGAAGATGGAACCGGAGAGAGTTTCAGTTGAGCGGATAATAAATAAGGGAGCGAAACTAAGGAAAATCTTAGGCTTCGCTCCTTTTTCACGTAGAATTGTCTGAGCTGAGTGTTATGCTTTACGCAGAGTAAGCTAGGCAAGATAGACTATCAAGCAGAAGGTCCGTGCTAATAGGGTATAATTTCAAGAATATTGTAAAAAGGAACAATTGTTGGCAGGGTTTTACAGAATAATGGAGAATTTAGGCTATAGAAAGTGTTTGCAGTTATACAAGCTATTAGAAATAGGATGCCAGATTCTTCGCTCACGGGTGCCCCACGTAATAAAAAAATCAGAACTCAGCATGTCGAAAGAATACATAAAAAGAAAGCTGAAGCAGCGAACCAAATTGGCGCTAATAGTTGTCCTAAATGTGGTGGGCGTTAATCGCGATAAAGGACAAATATGGACATTTTAAGGTCGTAACAATTATTCGAAGTGTAGGTTTACAAATACTAACTAGGCAATAAATCCTGATTTTGGTAGAAGTGGAGTCAATAGAATATAAGTATTGATAATGGCAAAAATGGGAAGTTCGTCTAAAGGTAGGTCATAGCAATAATCAGTGGTTCGTCAGAGTCGGGATATTGCGATTAAATTGTATATTTTGTTCGATTACATGAGTCTATATATAACACGAATATTTAAATAGATTTTGCAATATGGGAATTTATTGATATTAATGATGTAGATAGTAAATTATTACGAAGGGCTAAAATATGAATGTAAAAAAGTTGATTGACCTTATTAATATATTTGAAGCAAATGTTATCTTTGATAACCCGAAAGATAGTATAGAGGAAGTAAAGGGTGGAAGGTCGCCATTGTCTTTTACGCCAATTGAAAGGGAAAGAAAGAGATAAATATGAGCGAAGTAGTAATAAATCTAGATTTGTAAGTACTACCGCTGCAATTCATATTATTGATTTAGATATTCGAGATTTAGTTAGTATATTTGAGTGTGATGGTACAGGTATATACCAATTTACAAAAGAAATGATTAAACCATATTACTCTAACAATATTTCAGAAGATATCGTATACGTTTCCTATTTATTTCTTCATGAAGTAGGGCATTGGACCAAATTCATTAGTATGGGCAAAAATATTGAACAATTTATAAATAAAGATTTGCAATTAGCAAAAGAAAATTTTGAAAAAGTAGAACAATTAAAAAGACAGCGGCAAGAACGAATTAATAGAGGAATCTCATGTGTTTTAACTGCAAATGAAAGAAAATTATTTAAACAGTTTATGATGGAATATAGACAAATTCCTAAGGAAAATGAAGCAGATAAATTTGCGTTAGAACATATGGAATCAGCTCTCGATAAATACAAAAGACATAATCAATTAGAATCGAATTCAGATGCATCATCTAATTAAAAAACATATTATCATAACTAAAAAACCATATTTTAGGAATAAAGAAGCATAATATTTCTTATTTCCATGATTCGTACAACTGGACAAGTTTATCTAATAACTGGGTTTGTCTATAATAAGAAGTCCAGTAATGGCTCAGTTGAAAATGCCAACAAAATGATCAGAAGATATTTTCCTAAAGGCACTGATTTTGCTACAGTGAAACAAACGGATGTTGTTCATGCACTATCGCGCATAAACAACAAACCCAGGAAAATCCTGGGTTACAAAAGTTCATTACAATTAGCCAAAGAGAAAGGATTAATTCTAGAGGGGTGTCCTGATTGAGGGGTGAATTTATATAAATATGCAAAAAGTAACTATAAAACAACTTGCCGAGTATTGCCGCGATTATATAGATCTCGTTTCACCGAGTGTTACATCACGAGGAGGTAAGCGAGTACATCTGCCTCCAGACGTTTTCAGTGCCGAACCTTTGCTGAAAAATGTTACCGATATTGATTATGATGATCAGGTTATATTGCCTATTAATTTAACCACAAAATTATCAGACCTCTCTATCGAAAGCGAAGAGGCCGACAACGAGTCAAATAGAATTATTGGACGTGACTTGGTGATTGCTCGTGATCTAGATGATGTGTATCGAAAGTTTGAGACAAATACCTACACAAAACAGCTCTCACTGCAGTTTGGACATATACCGTTTAAAGGTATTCCGAACTACGGAGAAGAAGATGACGAGCTTGAGGAAAGTGGTCACAAGCAAGCCGAAGGCTATTTATTCTCAGTTCCAATAATACTTAGCTACAAAGATTCAGCTGGACAACGAACATATGAGGTCATGATCGACGATACGCTAATCAAGACAAATATTGGCTTTGTAAAAAGTTACATGAAGATTGAGTATCGCGACGAATTGTATAGATTTGTTGCGCTTGATGCCAATGATGAAAATTCTGGCATTCCGATGAGTCATGGATATGTTGATGAATTATGGTCAAAGATAATGACTTATCTTAAATTCTCAGATGCAATAGATATTAGTGAAGTTCCTGATATGAACGATGTTGTTATTGCCCTTGAACCAAAAGCAAACTACTTTTTATCTCAGGATTTGTCGGGAATAATAAACGCCGCAGATAACGAGATACTTGGAGAAACCTCACTTGCTGCATGGGTAGACCAGGAAGATCAATATATAACCGAACCTATAGATGATACAGGCGAGCATGAACTATTTTTTCCGTTTGCTTACGATAAATACCAACTCCAAGTTCTATCAAAAATAAATAACAAAGGGATGATTGTCGAAGGCCCTCCAGGTACAGGTAAATCTCAAACAATTTCGAATGTTCTTGTACACCTAGCTGCAACAGGCAAGAAGGTTCTATTTGTGAGCCAAAAGGATCAGGCGGTTCGAGGAGTAAAAGATAAACTTAAGAGTTTGAACATTCCGTATCTTTTTGGATATATGCCCGATCGGTCGTCAAGATTGCATACCGACGAGGACGAGAAGGACAGTGCAACATATGCGCTACGAGGTATCTCGCAGTCGTATTTAGATAGCGTAACCGACCAAGACCCTAAGGCGTTCTTGGCTCAGATTGCAGCAGAAGTCCCCTCTTTCAATAGTTCTATTGATGAATCACGCACGTTTGTGCAGAAATATAATGAATGGAGTACTCTTGACGAATTTGATTTCGGTACGAACAGTACGAGAATTACGGCAGATTGGTTTAATAAAATCCAAGAACTTAGAAAAATAATTGAAGCCACAAGAAAGCAAATCACTAAGCAACAGAACGATTCAGACGGTCTTAGTCAGAAAATTGAACGCGCGAGGCAATCTCAAGAAGATATGAAGGTTAAGATCCAAAAAATGAATCAAAGCTTCAAAGAAGCGCATAACTATCAGTGGTTGCAAAACGAGCGTGAATATATTCGCGACATTGGCTACGAGACGCTTACGAGTCTCACTCAAGTAACTATCACTTCTTTTGAGACGACGGTACTTGATAGAAGAGTGAACATCATCTCTGCAAAATTTAATGAGTTTAAGCTTTCAAAAGAATTAGGCAAGACATTACATCAACTGCCGCTCGAGTTGTACGAGACATATAAGTCAATCATTTTTTCGAATCATACTAAGACCGAACGACGCTTAATGCTTGAGAAGATCGAGAATTACTTCTCGTCTAAGGCTGGGTTCCAGGATGATTGGACTAAAACAGCAGAAAAAATAAGGCAACTCGAAAAAGAACAGGCTACATTACTACGGGACTTGGCTTCATTGGAAACATCACTCGGAGAGTTAAACATTCAACTTAGCTCGGAACTGCTCGATAGCATTTCAATGGAGCGATTTGAGGTTCTATATGCAACAAATAAGACGAGTCTTTTTGACATAATTCGTCGACGTTACGAACTCGATGCTGAAATAAAGAGCCAAGTTAGTCTCAACCCGAATCGGGTACGTGAAGAAATTATGCGAGAAAAACAAGAATACGACTCGCAAGTTAAGAATTATATTCGAAATCGCATAGCGGAAAGAGCCAGGACTTATCGTTCTCAAAAACAATATAGGTCAGCACTTGAAAGTATCGCATGGAAGCTTAGTAAAACAAAAAAGGCATATAAGACATTTGACCGTCTAAAGTCTGACCCATTCAACTTTGAAGCTATGTCGGCTGTAACGCCTGTATGGATGATGGGGCTGGATGATGCTTCGCGTATTTTGCCACTTAAAGAGAATCTATTTGACTACGTTATCATTGATGAAGCTTCCCAGTGCAACATTTCATACACACTTCCTGTTATGTATCGCGCAAAGCATGCCATATTCTTTGGCGATACTCTTCAGATGCGTGACACAACCATAGCATTCAAATCAAATAATCAGTTGATGTCACTAGCGCACAAACATTCAATCCCTGAAGATCTTCAGATAAAAGCTGAGGGCGACTCCGTAAAGTCAGTGATGGATCTCGCAAAGTTAAACGGATTTGAGACAACGATCCTGAAGAAACATTACCGATCGCCCAAGGAGCTCATCGGTTTCTCTAACGAGAACTTTTACGCTCCAAAGAACCGAAGGTTAGAAATTGTTAACGATGATATATTGGCCACAGAAGATGGTCGTGTGCTAAAAACACATTTGCTCCAATCCAATCCAGACGCTGAAATCTCATCTAAGTCGAACTTGACAGAGGCGTATTATATCAAACAGCTTATCGGTAAGATCAAATCTGACGAGCGAACAAAAGACAAAACTATAGCAGTACTGTCATTCTTTAATGAGCAAGCGGAATTGCTAAGGAGGGTAATTCCAGATGAAGATGTGAAGATATCTGCGATTGAAGGAATTCAGGGTGATGAGCGGGATATTGTAATTTACTCATTTGTTATTACAAGTCCAAATGATAAGCGCCGGTATATCGCACTTACAGGAGAATCTGGCGAGATTCGCAAAGAGATTAATGAGGGAAGAGTGAATGTTGCGTTTAGTCGTGCAAGGCTGCAAGTCCATGCAGTTACCTCGCTTGCTCCAAACCTATGGCCTGACGGGATATGGATTAAGAAATATCTTGAATATATCGAAGAGTACGGACGTGTGAATCGTTTGGCAAAATCGGAACAGCACTTTGATTCTCATTTTGAAGAAGAGGTCTACGGTTACTTAATGCAGAAACTCGATCTAAACGAGTATCGTATCTCAACACAGGTTGAAAGTTGTGGATTTAAGATAGACCAGGTTATCACAAATGTAAAAACCGGCAAGAAGCTTGCTGTCGAGTGCGATGGACCTACCCACTTTGATGATGGCGATGGACAAGTTAGGGTGGAGAGCGATTTTGAACGACAGTTCGTACTTGAAACGGCCCACTGGATTTTCTACCGAATATCTTACGTAAACTGGCAACAGCACCAAGAATCCACAAAGAAAGATATTATCAATGCAATCACTGACCATTTCTCTAGCCGGAAAAAATCTAAAGTTGTCGAAGCCATAAAAGATTTGAAAGAAGTAAGATACGAAGCTATATCTGTAGAAATACCGGAATCATTAATAATTGAACAAAAGGAGCGAGCCGCTAGCGTTTCCTCGAGAAGCTATTTCGGTCGTCAACCTACCATCAAGAAACCTGCCGAAAGTAAAATCACAAAAGACCAAGGCGAATTAGTTGCGAACGTTAGAGAGACAAATACGGTGGCTACTAGCCCTGAAAGAAAAGTGGCCTCAAATCAAAATAGTAATACTGACCGATGCGTCACTAGCTCGGAAAGTCCATTTAGCCAAATTGGCGAGATCCAACTGGGAGGTAGTCAGAGTCGGTCGATCGTGATATCGTGTCGCGGCAAAGATAGCTATTGGTTTAACGAAAAGGTTGATGGCCCCAATTATAGTGGATTTACCCAGAAAGGGTTTGGACTGAGAGCCGATGATTATGAGGATTTCAAAACGGCACTCGCTAATATAGCCAGTGATCCATCTGCGCAAGAGAAAAGGTTTAGGATTAATGCTTCAACTGAGCTTGTAGTGTATCACCCATCGTCTGATACTGTTGATATTCGTCAGTATGTAACTTCAGAGAAGTATATCGGTTGGACAAAAAAAGGTATTCGAGTCACGAATGAAAACGCAAAGAAGATAGTAGAGCAACTCAAGGCTCAACACGATGGGTGAAAAAAATCATCGATCGACGCCAGTGTCCTTTAGTATAATGCGGTAAGTATACGTACATTGGCCTGCATGCAGGCATCGCGCCATGCATGAACTTGTTCCACATATAGTCCTTTACTGCGACAGTATTCCGCTAATTCCACTTCACTCGGGAATGGCAGTCTCTACCACGATCAGGAACTTATCCTGAGTGCTCCAGCGTTCCACTTCCTGTTCTCCACTTGGAAGCGCCATTCCCTTGGATCTACCTTTTTTTCGCCATTGGTGTAGGGTCGCTTCTGACAATCTTGTTTCTCTTGCAATGACACTTACCGCTTTGGGGTGGCATCATTTTCATCATGATCGAATACTTGAATTCCTCACTGTACTTTGCCATAATTCTCCTCCTCTGAGTTCTGTTGACTCACTATACTTTTCTCGGAGTCCTATGACAACTATTTTGACACAGAGGGGATATCTACGCCTTACCGATTCATTTACATAAGTCTGACATAGAAAAGCTTAGCCGCATTATTATGGCATCACATGAGGGGCAGCCTTGTAGCATTGAGGAGGAAAAAACGGTCAATGCGGACGATTAAAGGTGTAATAAGCAAAAAGTCATTTTTATAATGTGAAATCACCATAAAGATCACGGCGTTTATTTAAAAGGTTTGAATAAGCGACATGATTTTTATAGCCGGCTATTTATTTTACTCTATATTTCGTTAAATGAATTGCATAGGGCTTCTTAGATATGTCCTCTCACATCATGCACCCCTCGCATCTTAAAGGAATATATCATTTGTGCCACATCCCTCGACCCATTGAAGCATCCGTCGTAGGGTCCCATGTCAAGTCTACCCCAGAGTGGATTCGCTATTTAGGAATAGTGGCTCTGAAAAACGGAATGGTGGCTCTCACTCGCAGGAATGGTGGCTCAAAGTACTCCGGATTAATCAGCATGAACTACTGAGGCCTTTTTTGTTATTAAATCTATTTCAATGAAATTCATCCATTTTTTTATTTTTAAAGACAGGATTCCCCTTACTTTGCAAAGAAGTTATGCGATGATTAGGTGATCTTGAGTTAATTCCCCTTAACAGTATACAAAAAGGCACTTCCCGGCGAGGATATTTGCGGAATGACTGGTAGCTATTTTGTCTATAATGCGACGTTGGTTAAGAAAATTTAACGATGAATGTAGGGCATAAACGTTTATAGAATATATTTTTAATATTTTGTCATTAATATTTGTTTATGGAGGAAAGGTATGCAGTTAAAAGAAAGAATGACAAATCTTATTTATAGCAAAAACAATAGAAATCTCGCTACTCTTGATAGAGACATTGAGATTGTCTTAAGCTACTTCGGATTGGGTAATATAAGCTATCCTTCATTCCAATCCGTAGCAGATCAATATGATATGGGATCGAGGCAGAGAGTTAAACAAATTATTGAACAAAAATTTACGTCCAAGATATCTGCTATGGAATTAGATGTTGTATTAACCATTCAGGAAATAATTGAAAGTAATAAAATTCATTTTATTAGCGATTTAAGTACCGAATTTATAAGAAGAAATGTTATTAATGATGATATAAACATTAAAGGCCTTTTGAATTTAATTCAATCAATGGGAATTTGCAAAGATTATGAAATTTTGAATTTGGATTTAACTAAACCGTCAAAATATGATTTAGAAATACAAGAAGAATTTTTAATGCTAACTGATTTAAAAAGTATGGAATTGAATCAAGAATTTAAGAGAGTTAAAACATATCCAGGTAAATATGGTATGTGCAGACTTGGAAAAATATTCGAACTTGGTGAAGTACAAAGTGTCGACTTTGAGACCATGAAAAGACTAATTGCATTGTCCCCTGATTCCTGGACACTTCAAGATGATGATGGTGTCTTCTGGTATTTGTTTGAAAATAAGGATAATGTAATTATTAATTCTTTAGAAAAATTGGCTAATGTTGCAACAAATATTGAAATAAAAAAGTTAAGTAATATGATTTCAAGATTATTACGTAGAAGATCATTACCATTAGGTACACCTTCAGAAGTAATAGTAGAAAAATATCTGACGAATTCTAAATTTACTTCTATTAGCGAACATTATGTTTCTATTGATGTAAAGCCAACAGAGTTATTAAGAATAGAAAAGGACATATTGAATTATTTTCAAACTGAAGAAGGTGAGTACTTTACATATAATCAGATAAGAAACTATCTATTGTCATTGAATTATAGTAACTCATATATTGTTAAAGAAGTCTTTAATTCGCCCTTTATTTATGTTGAAGGTGAAATGAAAAATTACAAATTTAGTTTAGCCAGTAGGTATTCAAAAAATATTAAAGTGGAGAATGAATATGAATTATTTAAGAGAAGACTTAAAAATCTATATGGAATAACTGATCAAACTTCTGACGCTAAGAGGAGAAGAGAGCAACATATTTTGAGTGAGTGGTTATTCGAAGGGAAGACACACTTGAAATGTGCAATATGTGGGAAGTTGTTTTCTGTAAAATCATTAGTTACTGCTCATAAGAAAAAACGATCTTTGTGTTCAGAGAATGAGCGAACTGACCCCAATATAGTTATGCCGTTATGTTTATTTGGATGTGACTATTTGTATGAAAATAGACTTATTACAATAGTAAATGGAATGACAGAGGCTAATATAATAGAAAACTTGACACAAGAAGAAAAGGACAGGTTAAACGCAATTCAAGGCCTACGTCTTCAAGAAGAATGGCTGAAAGGAAGTATTGATTATTTTTCCTAGTTCTAAAATTATGACCGCACTTCGACTAGCAAGGCATTTACGAAACTAGTAAAGATGAAGTAAATGTCGGGCTTCGTGTATGCCTTTTTCTACGGTATTACAATGTCGGAGTCGCTTTGTGGTCAATAAAAAAGACCCGAAATCGTCAATCTGATATTATGTACAATATAAACTCCAGCTTCGTATTATCCATACAACTGAACAAGTTGTCTATACTGTGAAGTTGAGATATCAATTATAAAGGACATTAGAGAGTGTAAACCCCGGCCTGGTACACTAAAGCAGTCGTTTGCGAAGTTGATTTACATTTAATTCCCCCTTCCATATATTATGAGGTCGAGCATTCCGATACATAATCTTATTATAAATAAAGGAATACTTGTTATTTTGTTGAAATATCAAGTGTAGGGTTGCCCGTAGCTTCAACCTTTAATGTTAACGTTAACAACCAGTTCGCGGATAGGGAGAATTATCGACATGTGTCGTATACACCCTGTGGAATTGGAGGGATCTGCGACACATGTCGGGAATACATCGTTATCTGCAATCCTAGCCTTTTTAAGGAGGACAATTTATGATAGAGATGTTTACCAAGGAGGATTTTTTAAAGATAAGTGAGGATGTATTAAACTTTTATGATGATTCAGTAGGTATGCTAAAACTTGAGAAGGATGCCATGCGAAAAGGGTTTGTTTTACTGAATAATGATAGAAATTATTTTACTTTCCACACTATTAGATATTTAGCAAAAGTCGAAAGAGTAGCAGATATTTACACACTTTCAAGAGCTATGTTTGAAAGTGTTATTAATATGGGGTTAATTACAAAGTCTTTAATAGACAATGATATTGAGAGATATCAATCTTTCCCGTTTATCGAAAGTTATAAAATCTATAATCACTTAAAAAAGATTGAATTAGAAAATTTAAGTGGTATTACGTCAGAAGAGTATGAGTATTTACGAAAGCATCGTTATAAATACGAAGCTAAATGGAATAAGTTATCAACTTGGAGTGGAAATAATTTAGAACAAAATGTAATCTTAGTAGATAAAAATTATCCTGCTACTTGGGGCATACAACATTTTTATGAGTATTTATACTGCCAAGTTTATCGTAAAGGTTCTCAAGTCGTACATTCTAGCTTCGGAGGGTTGATGAAAGGAATTAATATTGACGAGCTAATTCAGGATGATGGAGAAAAGGTAAAAGTTTTTATTCCAGATCAAGAAAATTTGGTTTTTGCATGTTTCCATAGTCTTTTTGTTTTTCTAAGCTCAATGAGATTTTTAGGAATTTCTATAGGTAATAAAGAATTTGAAATATACAATCAAAAGATGATGATTACCTAATCTCTGGAGAGTAAAGTTTGTATTATTTTTATAGTATTTCCGACAGACCGCAGATCACAGTGTATTCCCAAAATCTGAGGAAATATGAAAATAACCAGACTTCGGGAATACGCGGAACGTTATACGATTTTCTGGAGAATAACTTTGTAAGCTATTTCGCATTAGGATATTGGAAGTAATGATTTTGAAAAAATATTCCATATAAAAGGAGAAGAGCGGTATGCCAAAGTATGGAAGAGGATTGAACTATGAAATAGCACTGGCAGTTCAAAGTGGGCTGATCACACAACCATTTAATATATCTGATATAAGAAGATTTGTGCAGAGTAGGAACTGGATTGTTCCGGATACATATTTAAATGTTTGCCTTGCAAATGGAGCATCAAAAAATCATAGTCCAAACTATAAGAAGTATTTTGAAGCAATGGGTAATGGCACTTACATACTGTCGAGATGTTAAGATATGAATTAATCATTATTCATATAACGAGATGAAATTTGAGGTGTATATGACATATTACAATCAAATAGAAGAGTTGGTAGCCCAATATCCCGATTTTTGGGATTATTATGGTATCCATCGTAATAGTAGAATAGATCAAATCTTTAATAACCCGCTAAGGTTCATTGAAGAGACTTTTATGTATGCATCAAAAAAATTATTGGCTCCTACTAGTAATGGTGAAGACGATGAGTTACGTCCGAAACTTTCAGAGGCACGTGCGGCTCATTCAGTCTCAACATTTTTCTTAGGAGCATTTATTGCCAAGAGACTTTTTGACGGGGTTTTTTCTGCTATATCTACAGAGAGAAATAGTAGTAACGGCTATGAATTCTCATATATATGGACCCTAACATGTCTTTATCACGACTGCGGATATACTTTAGAGAAAGACCAAACGTTGGCACAGCAATTGGCCAAAGCAGTAAACTCTTCATGGGCTCGCGATACAATTGAGCAACAAGCCGCAAAACATCCTTATCAGCTTGGAATGACACAATTCCGAAAAAGTATGGAGTTGCGCCGATCGATTTGGTGCAGTCAAGGTAGCAACAGTTATTGTCGTAGTAAGCAAATGCACAAGAACTTAATAGATCAATACGACTGTGTAGAATGTCGTGCGATACTGAATATAGAAGATTACTATCGGCACGCGACTAAAACTCTGTATTCCATTGGTTCAGCTACACCTATTTACTTCCCGATAAGAAAGAGCAGTGAAATTAATCGATATTTTGCATATCGATTACTCACTTTCGATACTCCTGTAAGCAAAACTGGATGCATTGATCATGGGATAGCCGGAGGTTATTTGTTTTTTGATCGAATCATTAGAAATTATGCAAAGGCATATATGTCAGCGTTAAGATATGATGCTGATACTAATATTAGCAACTTTATAAATCCAAACGATTATAACGAGCAACCAATGCATTTTTCATTTGATCAATTACCCTTGTTTGCTTATATTTCTGATTGTATTATGAATCATAATATTTGGAGTGCCAAAAGTAATACAGCTAATGCTCAGATATATCAAAAACTGAGTATGAATAAACTATTAGTTCCAAAATATGATCGAGTTAATTTCTTCCGAAATCCTTTGCTCTTTATTCTTGCAGTTTCAGATTCGATTGAGCCATACAAGTTGTTTAGTGCTATACAAATTGATAAAGCACCTTATAATAAAGACCAACTTCAGTTATTACTTAAAGAAACTAATATTGAAATTATTAACGACCGGATAGTGATAAAACCTCCAAAGACAATGATCGACAAATTCCATGATAAGATTAATGAATTAAAAGATTGGGTAGATGTTGACTGCCGTGAAAATGCTGATACATTTGAAATAATTCCATGCCCGGCAGATTAGTTCAAGTAGGACTTGAACTTCCGGTTATCCATTGCATGGTCACTCCAAACGATGACTATGGCATTAGTTAAACATCATGGCAAGCGGGTTTGAATTGACAGCAGACTGCAATTGATGCTCATCAATATGTGTATAGATTTCGGTTGTGGCCACGCTCTCATGCCCTAGGATTTGCTGAAGCGATCGTATATCAACCCGACCGTACTTATACATAAGTGTCGCAGCCGTATGCCGGAGCTTATGGGTCGATATGGATTTGGGGTCAAGACCAGAAGCAATAACATATTTCTTAACGACATTTTGAATAGCTTTGGTTGTCATTCGATTGCTGTTTCTTGAGATAAACAGCGCATCAGTAGGTACATCGAGTGAACTCCGAATTTGAATCCATTTATAAATCGACTTTTTGGCCGCAGGGGTTAAATAGATTCTGCGTTCCTTGTTCCCTTTGCCAACTACGTTAATTACTTCATTATCTACTTGGTCAATATTTAGGCTTGCTAATTCGATAAACGTAAAGCACAATTAAGGAAAATAGTTATTATGCTATGATCGCGAGCAGACTTCTCGCATTGAATTAGAAGCCTGACTGATTCTTCGAGACTTAGGTATTTTGGTATCCTTTTGGGAAGCTTTGGAGTCTCCAATTCTTCCGCAATATTGTTATCAATAAGATGAGCTTTAGTTTTGAGATACTTCCAAAATTGTCGGATAGATACGATCTTTCTTGCCCTAGTACCGGCAGCAGCATGTAGCTCAGTTTGGCAATGGGTAATAAATGTATACATATCGTTAAGAGATATAGTTTTGATGAATTCCAAGTTTACCCCTGCAAAGATTTTGTCAGATATAGGTGTGTTTCGGGATACCATAACAAAGCTGAAAAACATAAGTAAATCAGTTCGGTATTCTTTGACTGTGTTTTCTGACCGGCCTTTTATAACGACAAGATACCCTAGGTACTGCTCAACGAGTGGACATGTTTTATTAGATTGCATTAGACAATCATCTCCTTGCAAGTAGTATTAACTTAATTCGCAGGAGATAACTAGTGTCTATAATGTGACGTTGAGATATCAATTAAAAAACACCAGAGAATAAACATCCGGTCTGGCAAACTTAAGCAGTTGATTGATGATCTACATTTAATTCCACCTTCCAAATATCGAGAGGTAAGCATTCTGATGCTTAATCTTATTATAAATAAAGGAATACTTGTTATTTTGTTAAAATATCAAGTGTAGTGTTGCCCGTAGCTTAAACTGTTAATTGTTAATGTTAACATCCAGTTCGTCAATAGGGAGTATTACCGACATGTGTCGTATACACCATATGGAATTGGAGGGATCTGCGACACGTGTCGGTAATACATCGTTATCTGAAAGAGGCCTTCTGGGTATTCTTAATGGTCTAGATGGAGTGAAATTTATGAATGATGATTATGTTTTAAGCGTTCTAAATCATGTTAATTACAGTAAACAAGAAGAGATAGATGAGGCAGTAGATATACTTTCTGGTGTAGCTAATGATTTGATACCGAATCTAATCGTGATTAAGTCTGAAATAGCTGCAAAGGCGATTTTAAGAATTGGCTATCCGAGAGTCAAGAGTGTAATGGCTGAGCTGTTAGTATGGC